>RCNF010000009.1_pt1 | contig 74064 bp, 62 predicted proteins | sample 2041311 | NCBI WGS metagenome assembly RCNF01 (sample SAMN09708228, study PRJNA481090) | Marine sediment metagenome, whole genome shotgun sequencing project. | biome: marine sediment; feature: ocean; material: sediment; isolation source: Sewage treatment plant 2 marine sediment (STP2) ...
GCCTACCAGGTGGCGGTGGCCGGCGGGCGGGCCCTCGTTCAATCCGGGTTCGGTCACATCGACCGCAACGGTCGAGATCCATACGACCCAAGCTTCGGCATGCGGCTGATGGATGTGGCGGATCCAACCTCGCCCGTCGAACTCGACCGCATCGACGCCGAGTTCGGGTTCGCTCCCGATCTCCTCATCGAGCGTGGCTACGCCTACCTTCCGGACGATTTCACCGTCTTCGACCTCTCCGATCCGTACCAGCTTTCCATCGCGGGCGAGAACCCGGTGGGGACCTACGGAATCTCGAAGCGGGGCTCGTTGGTCTACGGCTCCTCCTGGGACGAGGTGATTCACGTCATCGACGTCAGCGACCCCACCGACCCGGTCGAGGTCGTTCCGTGGCCCCCGTGGCTCTTCTTCTGGGCGAGCGACGTCGCCGTGACCCCTGGGTACGGCTACGCGGTCGGCTGGGACGACTCCTCGCAAATCGGGGTTTTCGCCGTTCTCGACCTCACGGGTCCGCTGAGCTACACCATCGTGACCTCAATCGAGGTTGCCATGAACTGGCCCGCGGAGTTGGAGCTCCACGGGAATCGGGCCTTCGTCCAGGGGGAATTCTCCTTTGTCGAAATTGATATCAGTAACCCACTGGAGCCTGCGATTCTTTCGCAGATCGTGGGCCACTACGATGGCGACCTCGAGATCTCGGGCGACACCCTCTACGATGCCAGCGGCCGCAGCGTTTGGATCTACGACATCAGCCTGCCGGGATCGCCGCAGCTGATGTGCGAGCTCGAAACCACCGAGCAGATTCGGGGCATCGCCCTCTCCGGCGGCGAAGTCTATCTGGCCCATGACTGCATCGGGCTGTCGATCTATCGGCAGTACGGGGGGGCGCTCTTCCTGGATGGTTTCGAGATCGGAACCGCCGAAAACTGGACGCCGATGGAGTGACACCACCAGGTGTCCATCACACTCATCTCGCCATCGCATCGCACAGCCCACAGATCACACAGATGGACGCAGATCCATCACATTTGGAAGTGGGCGAGGCATAGCTTCGAGGATGTCTGACTTCGTAGGAAGGGCCAGGCTACCGGAGGGGCTCTGAAGGGCAGGCTGGAATCGTCGCAAGCAAGCCGGGGATCCAGGCTCTGATCGGGATCATTCCACCGGTGTGGCGACAAACCTCGACCACAAAGCGATAACGACAAAACCGACACCGAGCAGGATCCATGGCGAGATGCCGACAAAGGCCTCCGGCAGATAGCCGATAAAAATCGACAACCCGGCTCCCAGGAGTGCATAGGGCAGTTGGGTTCGTACGTGATCGACGTGATCGCAGCTCGAGGCCATGGACGACAGGATCGTGGTGTCCGAGATCGGCGAGCAGTGATCGCCAAAGACCGCCCCCCCCAGGATCGCCGCCACCGTGGCCGCGAGGATCGCGTGATCGGCGGCGGCGGCATCAAGCACCAGCGGCACCGCCAACGGCGTGAGAATGGCCATGGTGCCCCAGGAGGTCCCGGTGGAGAATGACACCGCGGCAGCAACCAGGAAGATGGCCACAGGGAGTAACCCTGGCGGGACGTGGGGGCCCACCGCACCCTTGATATAGGCCGCGGTCCCCAGATCGGTGCAGACCTGACCGAGTGACCAGGCCAGCGTCAGCACGACAAAGGCCATGAGCATGCTCTTGAAACCGTTGACCATGGCTTCGAGCGATTGCCTCAGATCCAACACCCGCTGACCGACGGCGAGGACAATGGCCGACGTCAGACCGACGAGACTCGCCCAGAGCAGGACGGTGAAAGGGTCGGATGCGCCGATGATGCGACTCAGGGACATGCCCGTGGCGCCATCCGCGAGGAGGCTCTCGCGACCGGTGATATAGAGCCCGACCAGGGTGGATCCGACGACCAGTACTACGGGAACGGCGGCGTTCCACCACCGTTTCGGGGTGTCATCGTCCGGCGCCAACCCGGTACTCTCATAATCCGCCAGCGGCTGCGAGGTCGCGGCGACCAACTCACCAGCCCGAGCCCGACGCTCGGCGGCGAGCATGGGGCCCCAATCGCGGCCCGACACCGCCACCACGAAAGTGATGACCAACCCGAAGATCGGATAGAACGCAAATGGAATCGAAGCCAGGAAGACACCGAACGGATTGAGATCTGAACCGGCCTTCTCGAGGGCGTCACCGACCAGGGAAACCTGGTAGCCGATCCAGGTCGAGACCAGGGCAACGCACGCCACCGGAGCCGCGGTGGAGTCGACCAGATACGCGAGCTTTTCGCGGCTGATGTGGTGGCGATCGGTCACCGGCCGCATGGTGTTGCCGACGATGAGGGTGTTGGAGTAGTCGTCGAAAAAGATCGCCACCCCCATCAACCACGTCACAACCTGGGCGCGTCTCGGGGTCGTAGCGAAGGGCTCGAGGGCCTTGACGACCCCGTGGGTCCCACCGCTTCGGCTCATGACTCCGACCATCCCGCCGAGAAGAATCGAAAAGAGGATGATGCTCATCTTGTCCGAGTCGGTGAGCGCGTCGCGAGCATAGGTGTCGATGACCCGGAAGAAACCGGCTACAACATTGCCGCCGGCGACCAGGGTCGCCCCGAGCCAGACACCGACAAAGAGCGACACGACGACATCGCGAAAGACCAACGCAAGCGAAATCGCCACGATGGGTGGCAATAGCGACCACCAGCTCTGGGTCGCATTCTCGCCGGTCGGCATGACCCACAACAGAACACCCACCCCGACGATGACCAGCAGCATCTTGAGCCAAGACGACATTTCGAGAGGTTAGCATGGGGGTTTGAGGGCGACTTACGACTCACGACTCACGGCCTACAGTCGACAGCAACCGTTGATCTAGAGGGGGACGGATCGAAACTTCGATACCATAAAGCCATGCCAACCCACGACGACGACGCGCTGATCCTCGATCACCACCCCTTCAAGGATCGGCATTTGATCGTTGTGGCACTCACCCGCTCCCATGGCGTCATCCGCGGTGTGCTTCGGTCGGCCCGAGGCGGCAAGTCTCCCCTTGCGGGATCGATCCAGATCCTCTCAGAGGTGAGGATGTCATTCTTTCGCAAGGTCCAGGCAGAACTCGCCACCTTCCAACGGGTGGATCTCAAGACATCGTCCTACCCGCTGGCAAAGGACTTTCGTCTTTCAACCGCAGGAGCCGTGGCCGCCGAGCTTCTCCTGACCTTCTGCCCGGATGACGAACCGGCGCCTCGCCGATACCGCCTCGGCGTCGCGGCGCTCATGGCCCTGCTCGAGGCCGTCGATCCTGATCGAGTCATCGCCTATGTCCAATACTGGGTGCTTCAACTCGGTGGTCTGATGCCGCCCCCGGAAGCCCTCGAGGGCGACCCCGCGACCGATGAGTTCGCCTTCATCATTGCCTGTCGGCGGGTGCCCCTCGCCGAACTCGACCTCGAAGTGCCCTCCTCAGCCGTCCGCCGCCTCGATGCCATGGTTCGCCGTCACGCCGAACGACCGCTGCGCGCCCTCGATTTCTATCGTCAGCATGCGGGCTGACCGGCCCGTGTCGTCCTCCCTCTCCATCATCCGCGGTGAAGAAACCACAACGTTGGTCCTCGAATCGCCGATCCTGGCGCGCCGGATTCTCGGTGAGATCGCCGCCGTTCTCGATGAGCTCAAACTCGAAGCCTCACCGTGTCCCATCGTCCTGGCGTCGGCTCACCCAACGATCTTCCTCGCGGGCGCTCACCTCGGGGAAATCGCCGCCCTGGACCATCGCAGTTGCATCGCCTATGCCGAACTCGGGCGCTCGATCGCGGATCGTCTCGCCTCCCACCCGGCAGCGGTGGTCGCCGCGGTCCACGGGAGCTGTTCGGGAGGTGGGTTCGATCTGACCATGGCGTGCGACGCCGTCGTCGCCTCGCCTGAAGCCACCTTCAGCCACCCCGGAGTGCGTCGAGGTCTCGTCACCGGTTGGGGAGGTTCCACCGGCCTCGACAGCGTTCTCGGGTCACCGGCTTTGCGCCGCGCCCTGCTCGAGGGTTCCGAGCTCGACGCGGCCACCATGGCCGATCTCGGGGCGATCCAGGCCATCGCGAGCGATCCGCGAGCCCAAGCACGCGCCACAGCCCGTCGGCTGAGCCTCCTCCATCCCTCTCGACTCGCATCGTGGCGGCTCCTACGGGGCTCGACATTCGTTGACAGATTCCGCGCCTTCGTGGTAGAAAAGTCGTGATATTTGGTAACTTGTCTGTAATTCGGGCAGGAAACGATCAACCCTGGTGACACCACGATTCGAGCTGATCTTCACGGTGCCGTGCGGGCCGATCTGAACAGCCGGAAGCGCGATCAGGAGAGCACATGAGCGGTACGATCCTTCTCGCAGACGACAGCCTGACCATCCAAAAGGTCGTTGAGCTCACATTTGCCGAAACCAACTATCGTGTTGTCGCGGTGTCGAGCGGGGACGAACTCCTCGACCGACTTGCCGACAACCGGCCGGATCTGATCATCTGCGACGTGATCATGCCGGGGAAAGACGGCTACGAAGTCTGCCAGCAGATCAAGTCGAGTTCCGCGTGGCTCCATCTGCCGGTGATTCTCCTGACCGGCACCTTCGAGCCCTTCGATCGAGACCGGGCCATCGCAGCAGGGTGTTCCGAGATCATCACCAAGCCCTTCGAAGCACGGAAGCTCGTCGACACGGTCGAGCGACTTATCGGAGGCCCCAACATCCAGCCTGCACCGACCACCTCCCCCGCGGCAGCTGACGAAGGTGAGGACTGGCCCGAAGACGCGACCCCCACCGATTTCCCCACGACTGCCGAACCCGAGGAGTTTGGAACCCAGCTGTCGGCACCCAAGGCCGAGGATGACAGCATCGAGTTCACCACCAGCGGCTTCGCCGAGATGGAAGCAGCCGGCCACCCACCCAAAGACGCCTCGGACGCTGCGGTTGGGGACGACGGCATCGACTACGAGTTCACCGGTTCCGAAGACAACGCCCTCGAAGGGGTTTCCTCATCGCCGGCCGCCGATCCTTCGGCGCAGACGGTCAGGATCGACATCTCGTCCCTGGGTGAGGAACCCGAGGCCGAGGATGACAAACCGTCATTCGAGACACCCGCCGACGATCGGGTGCCGACCTCGGTTGCCGTCGATCCCTCGCAATTCTCACCCGAGGCGACCGATGCCTCCACCTCTGAGCCTTTTCAGGCTGCGGATGACGAGCCGTTCGAGCCTCCGCCCGAAGCGACGACCGACGAAGTCGTCAAAGGCGAATTCAAAGATGAGCCCTCCATGGCCGACACGTCACCGGTGGAGCCGCCGTCCGAGGACGAGGATTCGAGTGATGAAAACTCGGGCGATGGCGCCTTCAAACTGACCGATGACGATATCGATCGGGTCGCGCGACGCGTGATCGAGCTTGCATCGGATCGTCTCGAGCAGATCGCCTGGGAGATCGTCCCCGATATGGCGGAGGTTGTTGTTCGCCAACGGATCCGCGAGCTCGAAGCCGAATCCGAAGCCACCTCACCCGACAAGGTTCAGTGACCCCGTGCCCACGGCGGTCACTCCTGAAGACGACAAAGGAACGCATCGCTGGTTTCTGAGTCGGAGTCTCGATTGAGTTCCCGAGACAAAGCCCTGCGACTTGCCGACGCTGCTCGGCCGGCGGTCAGCAACGTGGTCGTGCATCAGAGAATCGATTCCACCCACGCGTGGGCCCTGCGCCTCATCGAGCAGGCCGAGACCGAGGAGATCATTCTCCCGACCACGATGGTGATCGCTTTCGAGCAGGATCACGGAAACGGTCGAGCCGGACGGTTGTGGGAATCGCCCCCGGGGGGGTTGTACATGAGTTGGATCGCCGCCGGTCTGGAAGCACCGACCATCGCGTTGCTGCCGATGATCGCCGCGGCCGCCGCTCACACCGCCATCAGCGCAATCGGGATCGACACTGTGGAGATCAAATGGCCCAACGATCTCCTCGTGAGGGGGCGCAAGTTGGCGGGTCTTCTCGTTCACTCTCGGCATGGCACCACGAATTGGGCGACCGTCGGCATCGGCATCAATATCGACCGGGCACCGGCGATCCGCGACGGGAGCACCACTGAGGCTGTCGCGATAGCTGAGCTGACCTCGAACGGGGACTTTCAGACCTGGTCCGAGATCATCATTCGGATCATCGCCGAAGAACTGCAGGCCGGCATCACCAGTCCAATGGAGCACATCGGCCGATGGCGGGAACACCTCCACCATCGATCCGGGGATGAAATGACCGTGCGCGGCGCCGACGGTTCAAAGACCAGGGGATGCTTCGCCGGTCTCACCGACGAGGGTCACCTCCGACTCGTCATCGACGGTGTCGAGCGGGTCTTCTCTTCCGGCGATGTGATCGAGTAGCCTGGGCTCTACTCCAACCGTTTGAGGAACTGGTCGGCCGATTCGAACCCGGTGAGTCGGAAGACCTCTTCACCTCCTCGATAGACCATCACCGTCGGCACCCCGAGGACCTTGAACTCCTTGGTGAGAGCCACGGCCTCTTTGCTGGCCCGGGTCTGGTCGACCTTGAAGCGGACAAAGCCATCGAGGATCTCCCTGACCCGCGGGTCCGAGAAGGTCTTTTCGTCGAGCTCGCGACACGGCGCACACCAATCAGCGTAAAAGTCGACGATGACCGGCTCTCCGGAATCGACGGCGTCGCGGAAAGCATCGGCGTCATATGCCGCCCAGGCGAGGTGGTCGCCTTCGGAGACTGCGCCGCCGCCATGCCCCAGCGGGAGCATGGACAGCCCGAGGACGAGCAGTCCGGCGCTGACCAGCCTCATCACCCGATCGATGCCGGGCTGATCGTGTCCCGTTCGATCGATGACCAGGAGGTAGAGAGCGCCGATGGCCAGGGTCAGACCCATGAGCCAGTCGCCGCCATTGCCCGGAAGCATCGGGGCCGCGAAGTAGGCAGCCATGGCGATGAGGATCACGCCGAAGACCCGGCGAACACCAATCATCCACATGCCCGACGCCGGCAGACGATTGACCAGGCCGGTGAAGGTGCCGAGCAGGAGATACGGCAGCCCGAGACCGGCAGCCAGGGCAAAGAACACAAAGAAACCAAAGACCGGATCTCCCTTTTGGCCGACGAGGGTCAGCAGCCCGATCACGAATGGACCGATGCATGGGGCGGCGATGATGCCCATGAGGAGACCCATGATGAGGGCGCCGAGCATTCCGCTTCGTCCGCCGGAGGCATTCATGGCCCAGGCCGGAGGACGGATCTCCCAGGCGCCGAACATGGACGCCGAGAGAGCGAGAAGAACGAGAACAATCACAACCACAACGATGGGGTTCTGGAGCGCACTGCCGAAGATCGCGCCACCCAGCGCAGCAAGGACCCCGAGGACCGAGTAGGTCAGGACAATCCCGATGAAATAGGCGAACGCAAGACCGAATGAGTTGCCGGTGCCGCCCTTCGTCTGCTGCGAGAAGAAGCCGATCGTGATGGGAATCAGTGGGAACACGCACGGTGTCAGGTTGAGGGCCAACCCACCGAAGAACACGGTCACCAGAAGCAGCGGCAACGACATCCCCGCCAATTTGGACACGTCATCATCGGGTGCGGCTGATGCCGATTCGACCGGAACCGGGATCTCGAAGAGCTTCTGGTTGACCAGCTCCGATGAACCGCCCGGCGGAACGACCTCGAGATCGACACCCTTCTTGACCGTGACCGGCGGCAGGCACTGGGTGTTGTTGCAGGCCTGGGCGGTGACCTCGACACGAGGTCGAACCGCTCCCTCGGCCGCTTCCGGGACGGTCAGCCGACCAACAAAAACGACCTTTCCCTCCCAAACCTCGATCGGAACATCGGAGAAGTCGAACTCGAGTTGCTCGCCATCGGGGAAGACCGTGAGTGGTTCGGGCCAGCCCTCCGGCACATTCCACCCCACCGTGGTGGGCATGGAAAACTCGTCGCCGGGATCATCCGAGTTGATGTGCCAACCCGATTCGACCGTAACGACGGCGGCAAGTTGCAGCACCTCGCCCGCTATAACCGGGCTTCGGTCGGGGACGACCTCGACGGTGAAAACAGGATCGGCATTGAATCCCTGGGCGGAGGTTCCGAGCACCACCAGCCACACCAGCGCCGCCGTCAGGAGGGTCATTCTCTTCATGGTCACTTTCCTCGTTTCGATCAGGATGCGCCGCTCACGAGCGCTCCGGGTCCAATTGAGGGGCATAGCGCCGGATCAGGCGCCGCACCTCGGCAGGATAACGATCCCAGTTCTCTATTATCAATTCCGGCCGTCTGGTTACCGTCAATTCAACGGCCCGCTCGAGACGCCATCGAGAAATCTTTCCATGGTTACCCGATCGCAGGACATCCGGGACCTCAACGCCCTCGACCTCGAGCGGCCGAGTGTAGGACGGATGGTCGAGCAATCCCGCCGAAAAAGAATCTTCGGCAACCGAACCCGGGTCACCGACGACACCGGGCACAAGACGAGCAACCGCCTCCATCACCACCATGGCGGCGACCTCGCCGCCACCCAGAATGTAGTCACCGATCGAGACCTCATCGGGCTCGAGGACCTCGGACACCCGCTCGTCAAAACCCTCGTACCGGCCGCAGAGAATGACGAGCCGGGGCTCACGGGAGAGTTCCTCGACCAGTTCTTGATCGAGCACCCGGCCACGGGGTGAAAGCAGAACCGTTCGCACCGGGCTGCTCAGAGCCTCGAGCTCGCGAACCGCCGCGATCACCGGCGGCGCCTGGATGACCATCCCCGGCCCACCACCGTATGGCTCGTCGTCGAGCTGTCGCCACTTGTTGTCGGCCCAGTCGCGCATGTCATGGACATTGATCCCGACCAGCGATCTCTCGACAGCCTTGCCAAGCACACCTGTGGTGCGGAAGGTGTCGAAAAACTCGGGGAAAATGGTCAAAACATCGAAATGCACGTTGTTGTCCTATCCAGCCGCGTATTGAAACACATGAAACCGCTCACGCCAACCGCGGGCCCGTCGTTCCATCACAATTCAACGCAGAGCCGCAGAGGCGCAGAGCCGCAGAGACATCGCAAATGGGACACGGATGAACACGGATTGACACGAATTTTTCTCTAGGTTGAGTTCAAGAACCGGGAGGACAAACGACTTCGTGATGACGTGATGGGAGTTTGGAAGGTTGTCGTCTTTGATCTCAGACGGATTTCACGGAACCAGGTCTCGAATCAGCAGAAACTGAACGGGGACCTTCCGTGTAAATCCGTTTCCGAATCAAAAACCAGACCATTCAAGCACCCCACTCCGCCAACACGAAGTCGGACAGCGACCGAGCGACCACGACCCATTCCGAAAAAAATCCGTGCTATCCGCGCAAATCCGTGTCAATCCGTGTCAATCCGTGTCCCGTTGCGATGTGTGATGGGACCGGCTACGACCTACGCGGTGATGGCGTCGTCGTCGAGAAGACCCGGTGGAGCGTCGATGGTGACGGTCTTGGCCTCGAGATCGACGTTGACGACGATCTCTGGGACATAGGGCACGAGGAACTCGCGGCGTCCGCGACGAACGATGAGGCGCCGCTGTCCCGGCCCCTTATCGATCCCGGTCACCTCGCCGAGGTCTTCGCCCTGCGGTGACCGGCAGGCGAGCCCGACGATATGGTGTTCGTAGTAGAAGCCCTCGGGCAGTTCATCGAGACTCTGCTCCGGAAGGAAGAGATACCGACCGCGCCAGGAATCAGCGGCATCACGATCGCGAAAATCAGCAACCGAGAGCAACCACCTGCGCTTGTGGTATCGAATCCGGAAGATTTCGTGGAATGACTCCGGCGCCGATTCGTCACCGAGACCGAAGGTCTTTCCGTCGGTCAACCGCTCGGGGAAATCGGTGATGATCTCCACAATGAGGTCGCCGTGGATTCCATGGGGCTTGATCACCCGACCCACAACGAGCCAGTCGCTGGCGTCTTTGGAGCTCACTACTCCAGAATTTCCAACACAAACCGTTTGTGGATCTTCATGCCGGCGGCGGAAAGGAGGGTGCGGATCGCCCGCGCGGTCCGACCTTGCCGACCGATGACCTTGCCCAGGTCCTCGTTTTGGACCCGCAGCTCGAGAACGGTTGTCTGCTCGCCTTCGACCTCAGTCACCTGAACGTCTTCGGGATTGTCCACCAGCGCTTTCGCGATCTCTACGAGTAGGTCTTTCATCGCACTCACGGGGAACTCCTTTCGCGGCGAGGCATCAGGGGGTGGTTACGCCTCCGGCACTTCCTGCTTCTGCTTCGTTGCCTTTTGAATCAGGGACTTGACGGTATCCGAAACACCGGCGCCCTTCTTCTGCCACGCATCGACCTTTTCGAGGTCAATGTTGATCTCAGGCGGCTCTTGATTGGGATCGTAGAAACCAACCTGGTCGAGGTAGTCCGCCGTCGGCGTCTTTCTCGAATCCGAAACAACAACCCGATAGATAGGATTTTTCTTGGCGCCTCCACGGCGCAGACGAATCATCAACATTGGAACGGTCCTCCCTGCTCGCGATCACTCTGCATTATTCGGTTCAATATTCTAAAGGCCAAGCTGTCGTTTCAACGCCTTCGGATCGGCTTTTCCCAGCCGTTTCATCAGCTTACGCATTTGGCCGTATTGACGCAAGAGGCGATTGATCTCTTCGACGCTGGTGCCGGATCCCTTGGCGATCCTGCGTTTGCGGGATCCGTTGAGGAGTTGCGGATGCCGTCGCTCTTTCGGCGTCATCGAGTCGATGCACGATTCGAAACGTTTCAGTTGTCGTTCCTGTCCCTCGGTGACTCCACCCGTGGGCATCAAATTGTTCATGCCCGGCATCATGTCCATGACGGACTGCAACGGCCCCATCTTCTTGAGGCTCTTCAACTGATCCCTCAAGTCATCGAGATCAAATTTGTTCCTGCGGAGTTTTTCCTCGAGCTTTGCCGCCTTCTTCTCGTCAACGACCTCTTGGGCCTTTTCGACCAGGCTGGCGACGTCACCCATCCCGAGAATTCTGCCGGCCATACGATCGGGGTGGAATTGCTCGAGGTCCTCGAGCCGTTCCCCGACGCCGGCAAAGACGATGGGACGACCGACAACCTCGCGGACCGACAACGCGGCTCCACCGCGGGCATCGCCGTCGAGCTTGGTCAACACGACGCCGGTGATGCCGAGCCGCTCGTGATAGGCGCGGGCGGAGCGGACGGCGTCCTGGCCGGTCATGGAATCGGCCACAAAGAGGATTTGCTTGGGTTTGAGGATCTCTTTGAGGCGTTCAAGCTGATCCATGAGCTCGTCGTCGATATGAAGCCGACCCGCCGTATCGAAGATGAGAACCTGGTGACCCTTGATGGAAGCTTCTCGCAACGCGTGCTTTGCGATGACTTCAGGGTCGTCCATCTCCCTGGTGTCGACGGTCGGGATGTTGGCTTGTTCGCCAAGTACGAGGAGCTGTTCCCGCGCGGCCGGTCTCGACGTGTCGGCAGGGACCAGCAAGGGGAAGAGGTTTTTCTTCTCCTTGATCCACTTGGCCATCTTGGCCGCGGTGGTGGTCTTGCCCGAACCCTGCAGACCGACGAGCATGATCACCGCCGGTCGGCCTTTGAACTCAAGTTCTGTGGTGGTGCCGCCAAGCAACTCGATGAGCTCGTCGTGGACGATCTTGGTCACCATCTGTGCCGGAGTGACCGAAGTCAATACCTCATCGCCCAGGGCGCGTTCACGCACCCTGGCGACGAACTTCGTGACCACCTCCACCGCCACATCCGCTTCGAGCAACGCGAGTCGAATCTCGCGCAACGCGGTGTCCACGTGGTACTCAGTGAGGTGTCCCTCACCGCGTAGAGTCTTGGTGACCCGACCGAGACGTTCCTGCAGCGCCTCCAACATGGGACCGGAAGTCTAAGGCGAGGAGTCGCCTACGGTCAAGGGCATAGCGAAAAAAAGAACGGCGGCGGATCTCGGCTTCGAGGCCGGAGCGGATTGATGTGACCGACACCCATCGACCCGAAACAGGCACATCAGGTACAATTGTCAGTTGACATGGAGGACGCCCGCACCATTATCCTGCCGCCCGGAGCAGCGATGGGCGATGATCTCGGACTGCGCCAGCTTCTCGAGTTCTTCGCCGAATGCGCAGACTCCCGGTGGGCCGAACTCGCGATCCGATCCCGGGATCAGGAGCGTGTGATCACCGTGGGAAAGCCGACCGGCGCCTCGGTAACGGCAAAGATGGCCATCGACGAGCATATCGAGGCGGTGGTGACTCTTGCCGGGGACAACCCTCCAAACGAGCGCGTTCTCGGTCTTTTCGAATCCAACCTCGGCCGAGAGCTCCAGCGTGTTCGACTGCTGGCGGAGAAAAATCTCCTCCAGAGCGCGGCCAACTCCGCGGATTCCGCGATCCTGATCTTCGGCGCATCCGGGAATATTCTGTTTGCCAATCATCGCGCCGATGCGCTGATCTCGAAGCAAACCGAGAACGAGCTGACGGTCGACTGGAAGACGCAGCACCCTCAACCTCTCTTTCGCCTGCTCTGCGCCAAGGTGGGCGAGATCATCGACACCGGCCTGGACGAACCGTGGCGAGACTGGGTCGAGGTGTCGGATGGCAGTGAACTGACCATCGAAATGGTTGTGCTGGATACCGAGAACGAAGAATTCGGGATGTCCGTGATGGCGATTCTCCGCGAGGTGGCGGGACCATCAGACCAGCGTGTGGACGAGTTTTCCGCCCTCCACCAACTGAGTCCTCGTGAGCAGGATGTACTTCGACTTCTGGTCCAAGGCCAAGACACCGCCGGACTCGCCGATCGACTCGGGATCAGCCCACACACGGTTCGAGATCACCTCAAGAACGTTTTTCGAAAGACCTCAACGCGATCGAGGAGCGAGCTTCTGAGCGCGTTGGCCTGCGCCGGAAACCACGTTCGCTGAGTTCTTTTGGGCCTGATGTTCTACAATGGTGATGATCAGGAATGACATTGGAGGTCATCCAATGAGGCGCATTTTCGCCCTTTCAGCTGTCATATTCGTACTCATCATCGCCCAGATCGCGAGCGCGGGCGGTTATGTGGTCATCCTCAAGAACGGCTACAAGATCCGCTGCAAAGCACCCATGGAAGTCCAGGGCGATGTCGCCCACATCACTCTCTCCACGGGCACCGTGGCCAGCTATCCTTTGGCGCAGATCGATATCATCGAAACCGAGAGATACAACCAGCAGGGCCTCGGAGATGCGGTTGAGATCGAAGAGCTCTCCGTCGTCCATGAAATCCTTCCGACGCCGACGCCGAGGGGACCTCTCGGCAATTTCGTCACCCTCGACTCCATGGAGCGCAATCCGGAACTCAAGACAGATATGCCGCCGACTCCCACTCCAACCCCGGGGATCCGGCTTCAGACCTATCCCTACCACGATGAGCGGGTGACTCGCGCCTTCGAAAAGGTCTTCGCCGACCAGAAGCTCTATCTCTATCACACCAGCGGTGGGACAAAACAGGGGTACTTCTATGTCCAGGCCGTGACCGATTCCGAAGCACAGGTCTTCCACGCTTTGGAAACGGTCTGTCAGGCGTACTATCTGATTCGGGCCGCGGATCCGGCCATCGCCCCGGAAGCGGTCGAGTTGCAGATGGTGCAGACCTCACGCAAGGCCGCCGGCACCTTCAGAATCACCCCCGAGGACGCCGAGTCATTGCTCAACGGCACCACCTCGGTGCAGAACTTCTATATCAGGAACGTGATTTTCTAGGCCGAGGGCGAGGAAGTTAGGAGTCAGGAGTTAGGAGTTAGGAGTTAGGAAGAGAGTGTGTCGCACTCTTCAGTTTTTACTTTTCACTCCTCACCTCCGTCGACCCGCGACGCCACGACAAACCACGCCACCGCAACGGCCGCGGAAAAACCGGCTGCGACCAGAAACGAGCCCGAACCTCCCACCGCCGCGTAGAGCGGCCCCGCAGCGGCGGTGCCGATCACGATTCCCAGGCCGAAGCACAGGCCCGAGTACAACGCCTGGGCGTTTCGCCTTGCATCGGCGGGCACCAGCTGCTGGACGAGTTGGACACCGGCCAGGTGCACCAGGGCAAAGGTCACGGAGTGGCCGAGCTGCGCAACCACGAGGATCGGCAAGGATGGAGGCAGGGCCAGAAGAAGCCAGCGGATGGGGGACATTGCGAGGGCGAAGCCGAGCAGCCCACGCAGACCGAAACGCCGCTGAAGACTGGCGCCCTTGACGAACGCAACCATCTCGGCGAGGACCGCCAACGACCACAGCCCGGCAATGAGGCCCGTCCCCATCCCGAACTCGCGAAGGTGAATGGAGAAAAAGCCGTAATAGGGCCCGTGCGCCACCTGGTGCAGGGTCAGAATCGCGAGAAGCACCCACACCACCCCATTGAGCCTAGCGCCATTCCCGGCGCTCTGCCGAGGTCGCGCTTCACCCTCGAGGGAGAGTGCGATCAGACCCAGAACGACCAGCGAAACGAGCAGCGCGAGCGGGAACCGATCGAGGCGGCCATCACGCAGGGCAATGGCGGTCAGCGTCGAGCAGACGATAAAGCCCGCTGAACCCCACCATCGAACAAAGCCGTACCCGCGAGCCGGAGGACGTTCCAAGACGGCCGCCTCGACGAGCGGAAGCACGGTCCCGTACCCAAGCCCCATGACCAGAAAGGCAAAGCCCAACGCCCATGGATCCGTCGCACGAATCACCACCACCGCGGCGGCGACCGAAAGCAGCATGTGCAGGCTGAGCATGCCTGGGAACCACCCGCCCCCATCAACCCAGCGACCGAGAACGGGGGCGTAGCCGAGCTTGGCGAGAGAAAATGCGGCGGTCACGAGGCCAACTGCAACCGCACCGAGCCCGCGCTGGGTCAGGAAAGGTCCGAGGAACGGGAGCACCACCCCGAGCACAGCAAAGTAACCGGCGTAGAAGGCTCCAACCTGTTTTGACGGAACTGCGGTGCTCGGATAGCGTGGAGTCATGAATGAAATCGCAATCGTCGGGGCCGGCCTCGCCGGGCTCACAGCCGCCCTCAGGCTCACCCAAGCAGGATATCGGGTCCGGGTCTTCGAGCGCTATCCGCGTCCGGGCGGTCTCGCTCGAGCTCTCGATATCGGAGGTGAGCCCCTCGAGGCCTTTTATCACCACATCTTCACCACCGACACCGACTACATCGCCTTTGCACGTGAACTCGGCCTCGCCGACGAAATCGAGTGGTTGCCATCCAAGATGGGGATCTGGGCTGAAGATCGGCTGTGGGAGTTCGGTACTCCGGCGTCGTTGCTGCGTTTCGGCCCCATGGGTTTGATCGACAAGATCCGGTTCGGCCTCTCCACCTTGTGGCTTCAACGACAGACCGATCCTCGACCTTTTGAATCCGTGACCGCTGCGGATTGGATCCGCCGCCACCAGGGCGAGCGCACCTGGCGATCGGTCTGGGGCCCCCTGCTCTACCAGAAATTCGCCGACGACGCCGAACGGGTCGCCATGGTCTGGTTGTGGCGGAAGATCTCGCTCAGGGGCGGATCGCGCTCGAAATCCGGGATGGGCGAGCGCCTCGGCTATATGCGAGGCTCGTTTATCCGGCTCGTCGAGGCGTTGGTGGAGAAGATCGAGGCCGCCGGTGGATCGTTCCACCTGACCGAGGAGGTTCGTCGCATCGAGGCCGTCGATGGCGGATTCACGGTCGTGACTCGTAACGGCTCGCACCAAGCGGACCGGGTCCTTGTCGCCGCCCCGGTCCCCGATCACCTGGCAGTGGCGGGTCATCTCCTGGCCGGCGCAGAACGAGATTCGCTCTCCCGACTCAGAGCCACCGGCGCGATCTGCACCATTTTGGAACTCGAAAAATCGCTGACATCATTTTACTGGCTCAACATCGCAGATTCCGGAATGCCGTTCGGAGGGCTCATCGAGCACACCAACTACATCCCATCCGAACGCTACGGCGGTCGAATTCTGCTCTACATTTCCAACTACCTCTTCACCGACAACCCGCTCTACAACGCCCGGAAGTCTCAGGTCTTGGAGGAATATCTTCCCCATCTGCAGAGGATCAACCCTGCCTTCGAAGAATCGTGGATTCTCCGCAGCCATCACTTCAAAGCCGACTACGCGCAGCCCGTTGTCACAACCGGTTATCGCGAACAGATCCCTGCGATGCGAACCTCGGTTCCGGGGCTCTACCTCTGCACGATGGCCCAGGTCTTTCCCGAAGATCGCGGTCAGAACTACGCCATCGCGTACGGCGAGAAGGTGTCCGAGATGATGCTCGAGGATCTTGATCGGGGTGAGGAGTGAGACGGTAGGAAGTCAGGAAGTTAGGAGGTTAGAGGGTCAGGAAGTTAGAGGGTTAGAAATTTTGCTCAACTCCTCACAGCGAGCGAAGGGAGCGCTGACCTCCTTACAGCGAGCAAAGCGAGCACTGACCTCCTCACGCCTCACCTCCTCACATCTCACCTCCTCACCCTCCGATCGTGTAGTACTATGTGGCCGTCTCGGCGGCCACCCGCCGACAGGCACCTTGGAGGCAGAACTCGATGGCAGGAAAAGCAGTAGAAATCACCGATGCGAATTTTCAGGAAACGGTATTGAATTCTGAGAAGCCGGTCCTCATTGACTTCTGGGCGGTGTGGTGCGGTCCGTGCCGGGCTGTGGCCCCTATCGTTGAAGAGATCGCTGAAGAGTACGATGGTCGAGCCGTCATCGGCAAGATCGATGTTGACAGCAATCGCGAAACCGCCATGAAGTACGGGATCCAGGCCATTCCGACCCTCTTCCTGGTCAAGGGTGGCGAGGTCGTGGACAAGATCGTCGGAAACGTCGCGGACAAGAACAACATCAAGGCCAAACTCGACGAACTCCTCGAGGATTGAGGCATCGAGTACGCTGCTCCATCCCAATTGCCGCGCGGTGGACTCGCAGTCGTGATCGCCGCGGGTCGTCCGGTTGGCGTGATTTCGCCTGAGGCGTGAGACCGGGTCGCAGCGACCCCGTAGGACCGCGGTGGAGATCGGAAGAGGGAGAGATATGAAAATCCGAACCATCGGCATCGTCGGGGCCGGTCAGATGGGCTGTGGTATCGCCCACGTGGCGGTCCTCGCGGGGTTCGAAGTCGTGCTCACCGATATCGATGCCGAGATTCTCGACCAGGGCATGGCATCCGTTGCCGGTAACCTCGATCGTCAGATTCGCCGCGGCACAGTGGAAGGTTCCGATCGGGATCAGATCCTCGGCCGCATTCGGACCAGCACGCACCTCAAAGACCACGCCAAGTCCGAGCTCGTCATTGAATCGGCGGTGGAACGGCTGGAGATCAAGTCGGAGATCTTCCGCCAACTCGACGACATCTGTCCGAAGCCGACCATCCTCGCGTCCAATACCTCATCGATCTCCATCACCAAACTCGGGACGGCCACCCGCCGGCCCGACCGCGTCGCCGGGATGCATTTCATGAACCCGGTGCCCATGATGCGCCTCGTCGAAGTGATTCGCGGACTCGACACCTCGCCCGAGACCATCGAGCTTGTCAACGATGTCGCGCGCACCATGGACAAGACCCCCGTCGAATGCGCCGATCTCCCGGGCTTTGTCTCCAATCGTCTTCTCATGCCCATGATCAACGAGGCCATCGTGGCGGTGGCCGAAAACGTCGCCACACCTCAAGCCATCGACGAAATCATGACTCTCGGGATGAACCATCCCATGGGGCCGCTCGCCCTGGCTGATCTCATCGGTCTCGACAGCTGTCTCTCGGTCATGCGCACACTCCACCTCGAGCTCGGTGATCCCAAATATCGCCCCAGCCCGCTGCTCATTCGGATGGTCGATGCCGGCCGCCTCGGCCGCAAATCCGGTCGCGGTTTCTACACCTACCCGGAGGCCTGAACCGGTGCTGTGTCAGCTTTGCGGCGTCGCCAATCCTGATGGTCCCGAGCACTGTCGGAACTGCGGTCAGAAACTCCTGGTCGTATCCGGGGTTTCACAGATTCCCGTCGAAGCCGATGACGAGATTCTCTTCGAAGCGCAGGAGCAACTCGACGAACACCTCCTGGAGAGAATCACTTCGCTTGAGAAGGCGGTCCGCAAGATCGGCGGGGCGGTCTCCTCCGTTGGTGATCGAATGGGTCAGATGGAGCACTCGCTGACGGTCGCGCACGCCGGGGTCGAGAACATCGCCAATCTCCTCGACGAGGAAGGCGTTGTGACCCGCACCGAAATCGCGGATGGGTGGGAACGAACCGCGAGTCGCGAACTCACCGCGCGCGATCTGGTGCGGCGGCTCCGTCTACGGAAGAGCCGGATTCTGTCGCAAGCACGCCACGATGGTCAGCCGACCGAGGAATTCTCGCGAATGCTCCGAGCTCTCGAGACCGCACTCCTCGAACGCGATCTCGACGCGGTCCACCGCCTCCTCACCGATCTTGCCGCGTCCGCGCCGGGCAACGATGAACTCTGGAGCTTTATCGGCGAAGCGGCGTTCTCCATCGGCGAGCCCGAAACCGCCGAAACGGCGTTTCGTCGGGTCCTCGATCTCAGAGGCCCCCACTTCGAGACCCTGGTCTATCTCGGCAACTCCGCCGCGGATCTCGGTCACTGGGAGCGGGCGCTCGCCGCTCTCGAACGAGCACGCGCGATGGCGCCCGAGTCGTTCCTGCCTGATTTCGCTCTCGGCGGAATCGAACTCCGCCGGGGCAACCACCGGCGCGCCATCCGCCATCTCGAGGCGAGCATCGCCCGGGAGGAACTTCCCCAGTCGCTTTATCTTCTCGGCAGCTCCCGTCTCCACCTCGGGGAGAGCGGCCGGGCCATCGCCGCGCTGAAGAGAGCCGTCGAACTCGATCCCACCTTCGAGGAGGCCATCGACCACCTCGGTGTCGCCTACCTGCGACGGGGATGGACACGACTCGCACTCGAAACCTTTCAAGGACTCGAAAGGTTGGATCCTCAGCGACTGCGATACCGCGAAACCGTTCGACTGCTCGCGGCCCAACCGCCGAAGGACCTGTCGCGCGGGACGATTCGTCTCATCGAACGCGCCGACCGGGCTCTGGCCGGTGGGCAGAACGAGGACGCCCTCGATCTCTACGAGGCCGCCGGCCGAGAAGCGCCGGGAGAACCCGCCCTCCACGCCACCGCCGCCCTTCTGGCGTCAACCATGGGCCGGACCCGGCGCGCGGTGGCCCTCGCTCGCCGGGTACTCGACGACAACCCCGCCGGCTCCCCATTCGCCGCCGCCGCCACCACGGCGCTGCTCGAGTCGCTACGGGCGGCCGGGAGGCATCGGGCAACCCGGCGTGTCGCCGACGCCATCTACCGCGAAGGCGCCGATGATTTCAGCCGCGGCATCGCGGCATACGAACTCGCGCTGGTCGAATCCGAACTCGACGGCGATCTCCGTCGGGCACGGGCGTTGGCGCGTGAAGCGCTGGAGAGCACACCACGGGAGCTCCGGAGCTATCCCCTGGCCGCTCTCGCGGCCATCGCCCTGAGGCGCGGCCGTCTCAACGAGGCCCACAGCTATCTCGAAAGGGCCACCGAGGTTCGCGAGAACACCGATATTCGCCCGATCGAAAAACCCCCAAGCGCAGGTGCCGACCTCAGCGGGCAATCATCGACCGTTCCCGGAGGAGACCGCGAGATCGGCATCGACCACGAACTGTTGACCCATGTCCGCCGCCTGTCAAACCTCGCGCGCGACCTCGCGCGCCGCTGACCAGAAAAGACCAACGAGGAGCCAAGCATGCGCTGGAGCCAGACCTTTATTCACACTCTCCGTCAAGACCCATCTGATGCCGAGGTCGTTTCTCACCGCCTGCTGGTACGTGCGGGTTTCATCTCCAAGGTAGCGGCAGGAATCTACAACTACCTCCCGCTGGCGACACGCTCGCTCGCCAAGCTCTCGACCATCGTGCGCGAGGAGATGGCCGGCGCGGGTTCGGCGGAACTCGTCATGCCCGCGGTGCAGCCTGCGGAGTTGTGGCAGGATTCCGGACGCTGGGCCCAGTACGGTCCCGAACTCCTGCGGATCAAGGACCGGCACGATCGCGACTTCTGCTTCGGTCCGACCCACGAAGAGGTCATCACCGACATCGTCCGCGGAACCGTGGCGTCGTACAAACAGCTGCCGGTCAACATGTTCCAGATTCAGACCAAGTTCCGCGATGAGATCCGACCCCGGTTCGGTCTCATGCGGGGCCGCGAATTTTTGATGAAGGATGCCTACACCTTCCACGCCGACGACGACGACCTCGACCTCGCCTACCGGGCCATGGAGCGGGCCTACCGCCGTGTCTTCTCGCGCTGCGGGCTGCGCTACACCCAGGTAGAGGCCGACACCGGTAATATCGGCGGATCCGAGTCCCACGAATTCATGGTGCTCGCCGAAACCGGAGAGGACGCCATCCTCTCGTGCCCCGAGTGCCACTACGGGGCCAACGTGGAGAAGGCCGAAGCCGGAGCCCTCGGAGCGGCCCCAGCGTGGCCCCTCGACACTCCCGACACGCCTCGAGAGGTCGACACGCCGGATCAACGGACCATCGAAGAGGTCTCCGAGTTTCTCGGGATTGCGCCGGCACACCTCGTCAAGACCCTCATCTTCGAAACCGACGAAGAGTTCGTGGCGGTGCTCATCCGGGGTGATCTCGACGTCAACGAAATCAAGCTCAAGAACGCCCTCGACTGCCGCCAGCTCCAGCTCGCCAGCGAGCAGAAGATCCTCGAGATCACCGGCGGACCCCAAGGGTTCTCCGGGCCGGTCGGGCTCGAGGGCATCCGTCTTCTCGCCGATCCTTCGGTGATGGCACTCGATGTCGCCGCCACCGGCGGCAACAAAGACCACACCCATATCGTGGGGGTCGTCCCCAATCGGGATTTCACCCCCGATCAGGTGGTCGAGCTCCGACTCGCGCAGGCCGGCGACCCCTGCCCACGCTGCGAGGGAACCCTCATCGAAAAGCGCGGCATCGAGGTCGGCCACGTCTTCAAACTCGGCACCAAGTACTCCGAAGCCATGCGCTGCACCTTCCTCGACGCCGATGGTGAAGAGCAGCTCATGACAATGGGCTGCTACGGACTGGGAGTGAGCCGGACGATGGCCGCCGCCATCGAGCAGAACCACGACGACAAGGGCATCATCTGGCCGTTGACCATCGCACCTTATGAAGTGGTTCTCGTCCTGCTCAACTCGGACAAGGAGGAGGTCGTCGAGGCCGCCACCGGTCTTTATGAGCAGATCGCCGCCGCGGGCATCGATGTTCTCTTCGACGATCGTCCGGAGCGTCCGGGGGTCAAGTTCAACGACATGGATCTCATCGGCTTTCCGGTGCGAATCGTCCTCGGCAAACGCGGCCTCGAGTCGGGTGAGGTCGAGCTCAGCCTACGCCGTGACGGCGAACGGAGACCGACCCCCATCGGAGAGCTCGTTCCGACGGTGAAGGCGCTGCTCGACGAACTCAAGGGAGAAATCGGGTCATAGCTGCCATCGGTCGCCTCCTCCCTGCCGTCGCCATCGGCGGTGCGATCATCGCCGCGGTGATGACGTTGGGGTGCGCCGCGCCGGCGGCGCAGCACGATCCGCCCAACGTGATCCTCATTCTGGTCGACGCCCTTCGGCGCGATCACGTGGGCGCCTATGGCTACCCGAAACCGACGACGCCGTTCATGGATGAGCTCGGTGCCGGTGGAATCGTCTTCGACGACGCCCTGTCCCAGGCGCCGCAGACCCTCAACTCCACCGCGAGCCTCTTCACCTCGCGGCATTTCCCCTTTCTATTGTGGGGCGTAGAGCACGACCCGGTGCCCGGGGTCGCAGTCGAACGCAGGGAACAGTGGGCCAGGACCCCGCGATTGGCCGCGGCCAACCTCACGCTTGCCGAGGTCCTCGCCGCCGCCGGCTACCAGACCCTCGCCCTTTTCAACAACCCTCACCAGCACCCCACCTCCGGCTTCTCACAGGGTTTCGGTTCTGCCCGGCTCCTCGATCGAGATGCCGGCCAGGCTTATGCCCGAGTGGATTCGATGGCGACCGCCTTCCTCGACTGGTACTCCGCCCGCGACCCGGCCCGACCGTACTTCGCCTATCTCCACCTCATGGAACCGCACAACCCGTATCGTCCGCCGGTCGAGTATCAAGCTCTCTTCCCCACCGGCACGGGACGCCACCTCTACGCCAATGGCCGTCCCTCGCCCGAGTTCACCGCCAACGACCTCGAAACCTTGACTGCTCTCTACGACGCGGAGATCCGTTTTCTCGACGATACCCTTCGAGACCTTGTCGCTGAACTTGAACTCCGAAACGACCTGGATCAAACGCTCATCATCATCACCGCCGACCACGGCGACGAGCTTCTCGACCACGGCGGCCTCGGCCACGGCAAGACCGTGGAACTCGAACTGCTGCGGATTCCCCTCATCATGGCCGGTGGCCCTGCCCGAACGCGTGCCGGGACCCGCGTCGAAGCATTGGTGAGGAATCTCGATCTGGCACCGACCATCGCCGATCTCGCCGGGCTCGAGATTCCCGAGGAGTTCCAGGGAGTCAGCCTGCTGCCGGTGATCGACGCTGCGGGATCGACAACCCCGACACCGCAGATCTCCTACGCCTGGATCGCCGAACTTCGGAGCCTGACCTCTTCCGAGTGGCACTGCATGCGCGATCTCGCCAGCGGCCGCTTGACGCTCTACCACCGACCGACGGATCCCCGCGGGATCCTCGACGTGGCCGGGGAAGATCCCGAGATCACCGATCTCTGTCTCGGCGAATTGGATCGATATGAAGCCCTCGGCAAAGAGGCGCGGGAAAGGGCGGAGACCCTCAAGGCCATCGAGACCGGGGGCGAGATCTCACCGGAGAGCGAAGCGGTGCTCGAGCAGTTGAAGGCGCTCGGCTACGTGGAGGAGTAACACGTTCCGGGCCCTCCATGGGAAGGGGAGCCGGAAACGCGCCGCTGAACATGATGCTCTGAGCGCCCTTCCCGTGCGGTGCCAGGCACCTTTTTGTCGGACAAAAAGAGAGCCAGGCACGCGCCGCTGGGCACGATCCTCCCGCCGCCAGGGGCGATAAATGGCCGTAGCGATTGAGTCTTGAAACACAAAGGGCACGAAGGACCACGAAGGCCCCACGAAGCGTCACATTGATGACCCGGACCGGACCCGTTCTTAAAAGGCCCATCGGACACTGCGATGGGTCAAAAACCGACTCTGTGGTTTCTTTGTGGGTCTTAGTGTCCTTTGTGTTTCAAATTCGAACGTGGAAGATTTCCGAACAATCACACCGGCCGGTTCAGAATCTCGGCAACAACGTCGCCGAGACGACCCCGACCTTGGATGAGCATCTTCAGATCCGAGCCCATGCCTTCGGGATCGAGGAGGCGCTTGATCTCCTGCCGCGCGGTCACGGTCGCCGCATCGAGATCCGCCTCGATCCCGAATCCTGCCTCATCGACCCGCTCCGCGATCCCGGCGCGAACGAGAAACTCCGCAAGGGGCATCAACCCGATCTCAGCCCATCCACAGCTCGTCCCGGCCTGCCGGAGATCATCCCAGTTGACGTGGGCCGTGAGATCCCGCTCGCCCGGCGAGTCCAATAGTTCTCGACCAACCTCGTGCGCCCGGTAACTCACCAGTGATCCATGCCTTCTACCGCGGGGATCATAGAGACGTCCGGCCTCGTAGCCGTAATCGAGGATCAGGGCGACTCCGTCCCGGCAGGATTCGAGCAGCTCACGGTGAGCCGGCCCGGCAGTCGGGTTGATCTCTGCATGCTGACCCTCCTCGAGTTCGACGCCGTGGTGAAGGAAATACGCTTCGAGGTCCGCGCCCGCCTTCCTTCGCCCCCACTCGAGTCCGGTGTCGGTACCCATCACCGTCAACTCGAACAATCCTCCTGCGGTCTGCTCGACCAGATGCACCGGCATGGCGTCGTAAAGTTCAGATGCGTGAACCACAACCGGATCGTCGCCGTGGTCTGGGAGCCGATCGAAGACCCGCCCCTCCACAGGCCCACCATTGAGCCGGTCCTCGACCCGATTCCGCAGAGTGGCAGATCGTTCCACGGCGGTCACTCCCGCGAGCACCTCGACCGCGTCGCCGCCAAGCGCAGTGAGCACCGAGGCCAGAAAGCTACCATCGCCGGCTGCAACATCCACCAGACGGCACCTGTCTCCGATTCGAATCGAGATCTCGCGCAACAACCCCGCCACGGTCGCGCCGTACCAACCCGAAGCGGTGGGCGCGGTCAGATAATCGCCGGCCCGGCCCCAAGGCATTCTTCCCGAGGCGTAATAACCGTGCTCCGAGTGGTACAGGGCGAGCTCCATGAATTGCCGAAAACTGACCGCTCCTCCGCGCTGACTGATCTCCCGTAAGATCCACATATTCAGCAATTGTACCCCGGAGAAGGCGACTCTGGAGCACAGGAATGCATCTTGCCTTCCACAGGTTTCTATGGTAGAACTACGCCGCTGCTTTCGATTGGAAAGTGGGCCATGGGCCCACCTTTTTTTTGCAGCAAAGAGAGGTTTCGTCGTTGAAATTGGACCAGCAAACCGTCGATCAAATCGCCGCCATCGCGGTGGATGAGGGGCTCGAATTGCTTGCCACTGAAGTGGTTGGGCACGGGCCGAAGGCGGTGCTTCGTCTGATTGTCGATGGCCCCGACGGCGTCGTTCTGGATCAGTGTTCCTCGATCTCGCGACAGTCCTCTGCGCTGCTTGATGTTGAGGACTCCATCGGTCATGCCTACACCCTCGAGGTGAGCTCGCCCGGGCTCGATCGGAAGCTCTATACCTCTGATGACTACATACGGTTCTCCGGCCAGCGGATCACGATCAAGATGGAGCCGAGCTATCGCGAACACAGGGTCGTCACCGGAGAGCTGCTCGGGTTCGACGACGGGATGGTTCAGATCGAAGACGACGATCGAGGATCGTTGGCCCTCCCCTTCGACCAGGTTTCCGAAACTCGGATCGAAGTCGATTGGGACGCGATCATGAAGGAAGGGAAAAACCGGCAATGAAGCTGGACATCAATACCCTCGTAGGACAACTCGCAGCGGAACGGGATATCGATCCCGCGAAACTCATCGATGCCATCGCAGAGGCGATCTCTTCGGCAGCTCGCAAGCAATACAAAGACCGCGGCGTCCACACCGAGATCGATCCCGAGACCGGCGAGGTCGAGTCGTGGCGGATCCGGATGGTGGTCGATGAAGTCGAGGACCCCGAGGTCGAGTTGACCCTCGAGGAAGGCCGGGAACTCGATCCCAATATTGAGGTCGGCGGCATCATCAAGCTTGAGACCCTCGACAACTCGTCGCTCGGTCGCATTGCGGCCCAGTCGGCACGACAGGTTCTCTTCCAACGCGTCCGCGAGGCTGAACGTGCGGTCGTCCATCGCAACTACTCTGAGCGGGTCGGCGAGATGATCAACGGCATCGTCAAACGGATCGACCGCGGAGCCATCATCGTCGAACTCGGCGACACCGAGGGAGTCATCCCGCGTAATCACCAGGTTCGGCATGAGCGCTACACCCAGGGTGACCGCATCCGCGCCGTTGTGGTCGAGGTCACCATGGACGCCAGCCGACCCCAGGTCGTGATGTCGCGAACCGATTCCATGCTTCTCGAAAAGCTCCTCGAGATGGAAGTTCCGGAGATCTACGACGGCACCGTCGTGATCAAACTCTGCGTTCGAGAGCCGGGAGAACGCGCCAAAGTGGCGGTCTTTTCCAAGGATCGAGATGTCGATCCGGTCGGGGCCTGCGTCGGACTCAAGGGCGCCCGTGTCCAGGCCATCACCCGCGAGCTCAAGGGCGAGAAGATCGACATCATTCCCTGGAATTCGGATGTTGTGAGTTTCGCCCAGAATGCCCTTGCACCGGCGAAGATCAACCGCGTCGCGGTTCGCGAAGAACCGATCGTGATCAAGGTTCGCGACGAAAACGGCGATTTCGTTCTCAACGAGGACGGCGAGGCCATGACGCACGAGGACCGCGAAACCGTCCTCGATGTCATTGTCGGCACCGAACAGCTGTCGCTCGCCATCGGCAAGCGCGGCCAGAACGTCCGTCTAGCCTCACGGCTGCTCGATTGTCGGATTGAAATCAAATCCGAAGAGGCAGTCAAGGACGAACTCGCTTCGGCTCTCGCCTCCATGCTCCGCGAGATGGAGGGGGTGTCCGACGAGGGCGAGCTTCCGGAAGTCGAAGCAACGGCTCCGAGCGTCGCCTATGACGAGATCATCCCGATCGAAGAGCTGGAAGGCCTCACCGATCGCCTGAGAGAGCGGCTGGAAGGCCACAGTATTCACACGATCCAGGACATCCTGGCAAAGACTCCAGACGAGCTGTCGTCGATCCCCGGCATCGGCCCGGTGACTGCGCAGAGGATGCTGGAAATGGCACAGGCCACCTTGGATGAGGCCCTCGCCGAGATCGCCGATTCGCTCGGCGCGGAGGAGTAACGATGGACCAACTTCGGGTCGTAGACCTGGCCCATACCATGGGCATCACGGCGAAGGAGCTGATCTTCAAGCTTCGATCCATCGGCGTCAGCGTTGCGAGCGAGGAAGACACCCTCGATCTTTCGACCGTGCGCTCAATCATCACCGGCGAGACTCTGCAGCGCCGTCCCCGCGAGGTCATCGTTCGGGCAGAGAACGCTGAAGAGGACATCGCCACCTCCACGGCGCGCGATCGCATGGTCAAACGGCGCCGTCGCCAGGTCGTCAAGACCGACAAGGAGATTCTCGAGGTCCGAACCGCAAAGGACTCCGAGAAATCCCTCGACGAGGCTAACGAAGCCACGGTCGAGGCCGCGATCGTTGACGATGGCGAGACTGTGATCGAGACCGTCGATGAGGACGAAATCGAGGTCGCCGCAGTCGAAGAGGTCGCCGCAGCCGAAGAGGGCGAGGCAGAGGAGCCAAGCGAGACCGGCGACGCCACCGAATCAGCCGAGGCCGAAAACATCGAGGCGGCCGTAGCCGACGAGGCCGTAGAGATCGACGCCGCCGCGGTTCCGGTCGAGGACGAAGAAGCTGCCGTGGAACCGACCACGGCCACAGGCGAAAAAACGCCGGATCCGGTCGAAGCCGCAGCCGGGGCAACCGAAAAGATCGACGAAAAGTCGACTCCCGATGTTCAGATCACCGAGGAGGAGATTATCGCCGGTCGAACCGAAAAGGATGAAGAGGCGCCCAAACGGGTCCGCCCGGGACGCGCCAAGACTCCCCTCGAGAAGACTCTGCGTGAGTTGTCGCCCGACGAAATCCGCCAACGGCTCCAGGCGCAGAAGGCGGCCGAAATCGCGCGCAAGGCTGAAAAACGAGGCGGCGGTCGCAAGGCCAAATCCGCGGCCGACGCCCAGGAAATCCGCGAACTCCTGACCAAGTTCGAGGAGCAGAAGCTCAAGGGCCAGCAGGAAGGTGGAGCTCCATCGACCCGACCGGCTCCTCGTCAAGCTGGGGGAAGATCGAACAAAAAGGGCCGCCGACGTCAGCCGCGCGACAACGAGCGTCGTCCGGCGCCGCCGTCACCAACCCGCACCCTCCAGTTCAAGGACGGTCAAAAACCCGAAGGCCCCATTCTCCTGTCGGAGATGGTCACGGCGCGCGAGCTTGCCGAAAAGCTCAATATCACCGCCAAGGACCTTCTCGGCCTGTTGATCCGGAAGGGCGTGATGGTCACGACCAACCAGGCCCTTCCCCACGAACTGGCCGAGGAAATCTGCGCCGATCTCGAGATCGACGCCATGGTGGCGTCCGCCGAGGAACTCATCGACTACGAGCGTGAGGAGTCCGAGGAGGAAGTCGGGCCGCAGATATTCCGCCCGCCTGTCGTCACGGTCATGGGTCATGTCGATCACGGAAAGACCTCGCTTCTCGACGCCATCAGGACGACTCGCGTCGCCGAGGGAGAAGCGGGCGGGATCACCCAGCACATCGGTGCTTCGCGGGTTGAGTCAGCAGACGGCAGGACGGTTGTCTTTATCGACACCCCCGGCCACGCGGCTTTTACTCAGATGCGCGCGCGAGGCGCCCAGGTCACCGATCTCGTGGTTCTGGTCGTCGCGGCCGACGACGGCGTCATGCCGCAGACCAAAGAAGCCATCAACCACGCCCGGGCCGGCAATGTGCCGCTCATCGTGGCGGTCAACAAGATCGACAAAGCCAATGCCAACCCGGACCGCGTTCTCCAGCAACTCGCCGAGCAGGAGGTTCTGGTGGAGTCGTGGGGCGGAGACGTGCCACAGGTCATGGTTTCGGCCAAGACCGGGCAGGGCATCTCGGATGTGCTCGACATGATTCTCCTCGTGGCCGAGATGAAGGAACTCACGGCCGCCACAGAAGGCCCGGCGCGTGGCGTCGTTCTCGAAGCCCAGAAGGAGAAGGGCCGGGGCATCGTCGCAACCGTCCTCATGAAACAGGGCACCCTGGGCGTCGGTGACTATTTCTTCTGCGGATCGACATGGGGCCGCGTCCGCGCTCTCGCCGACGACACCGGAAAGCGGATCACCGAAGCCGGGCCGTCCATGCCCGTCGAGATCATGGGCTTCGACGATGTCCCCGCGGCGGGCGATGTCCTCCAGGGAACCAACGACGAAGCCAAGGCTCTCGAGGTCTCCAGCTACCGTCGGCAACGCGAAAAAGAAGAAGGGCTCAGGTCCAACCGCAAGGTTTCGCTGGAGAATCTCTTCGACTCCATTGCGGAATCAGAGGTCAAGGAACTCAACGTCGTCATCAAAGCCGATGTCCAGGGTTCGGTGGAGGTCCTCCGCGAAACCCTCAACACCCTCACCACCGAGAAGGTGGCGATCAACGTGTTGCACGGATCAGTCGGGGCCATCACGACCAACGATGTCATGCTTGCCTCCGCATCCAACGCCATCATCATCGGCTTTGCCGTGCGGCCCGAACGGACCGCCCGCGATCTCGCAGAATCCGAGAAGGTGGACCTCCGTCTCTACACCGTCATCTACGATCTTGTAGACGACGTCAGAAAGGCGATGGTCGGTCTCCTCGATCCCATCTACAAAGAAGAGGAACTCGGCCAGGCCGAGGTTCGCGAGGTTTTCAAGGTGCCCAAGCTCGGTGCCATCGCCGGTTGCATGGTCACGGAGGGAGTCATCTCCCGCACCGCCAAGGCTCGCCTCCTGCGCGACAACGTGGTTGTCTACGACGGCGAGTTGGCCTCGCTTCGGCGATTCAAAGACGACGCCAGTGAAGTCCGGCAAGGGTTCGAGTGCGGTATCGGCCTGGCCCGTTTCAACGACATCAAGGAAGGCGATGTCATCGAGGCATTCAAGATGGTGGAGGTCACTCCCGAGCTGTAACACACCGCGGTCACGGGGTCGACCTGCCGTCATAGGAAAAAGAAGCGGCGGGCGAACGCGGCCCTTTCAGCCCGCAAAGAACAACCATGAGCATGAGGAACATCTACGTCGGTGTCGCGCGGCTCGGCCTCCATATCCCGGAGGCTCGAAGCCTCAAGGCCAAACGAAGCCAAACACGTTCGTTGGTGGAGCGACTCCGCAGCCGCCACCAGGTGATGGTTCTGGAGACCGACCACCAGGACCTCCATCAACGGGCTGACTTTGCCATCTGTGCGGTATCGACCGATGTGGTGGATGTGGAGGCGCGACTGCAACGAGTCGCGGACACCATCGAGCGAAACTGGACCGGCTATATCCTCGACTGGGATGTCGAGGTGCACCAGGTCTGAGGCTTCGGCCCGACCGGACGGAAGGACGAGGAAGATTTGAATCAGCAGAGTTTCAGCCGGAACGCCCGTCTCGAGGGTGAGATTCGTGTCGTGCTTACGGAGCTGCTCCAAAACGGAGTCAAGGATCCGCGACTCGCCGGCGTGACGGTCTCCGTCGTTCGTCTTTCGGCCGACCGCTCGCACGGTCGAATCTATTTCTCGGTGATCGGCGACGACGAGCGGGAACGTCAGGCGGCAGACGGTTTCGCGGCGGCCAGCCCGTTTCTGCGGCGCGAACTCAGTCGCCGAATGCGGCTTCGAGCGGTCCCGTCGTTGGAATTCCTCCGCGACACCAGCTACGAGTATGGCGACCACATGGAGCGAGTCTTCCAGGAGCTTCACGATCAAGGTGTCATGCCCTCGGACGCACCCGGTGAAACCGATGAGGGAGAACCCCAGTGACCCCCACCGGCAACAACCCCGCGCTTGCCGTCGACCGACTTCGAAGCGCCCGCCGCGTGCTCTTGACAAGCCACCGCAACCCCGACGGAGATGCCATCGGCTCCGAACTCGCCCTCGCCGAGCTCGCCAAGGCATTCGGGATCGAGACGGTGATCGTCAACCGCGACCCTGCGCCGGTCAGTCTGACCGAGTTGCCCGGCGTCGAGGCGGTGGTGGTGGCCGACTCCTTGCCTGCGGATTTTCCGGATGGCTTTGATCTCGTCGTCACGGTGGAGTGTCCCGAACTCGAGCGGGCCGGTTTCGACGGACTCGACCGGCTGCCGATCCTCAATATCGACCACCACAAGGGCAACCCGGCCTATGGCGAAGTCAACTATCTCGACGATGAAGCCCCCGCCGTCGGCCAGATGGTCTGGTCCATGTTCAAAACCGCCGGTGTGAAACCGTCGGTTGACGCCGCGATCAACACCTATGTTGCCCTCACCACCGATACCGGCGACTTCAGATACTCCAATGCACGACCACGCGCGTTCCGCGCGGCGGCCGAGATGGTCGAGCGCGGCGCTGACCCACCGACCATTTCCGAGTGGGTGCACGACGGACGATCCGAAGCCTCAGTTAGACTCCTCGGCGAAGCACTCAAGACGCTCCGTTTCCTCTGTGACGGCCGGCTCGCCAGCCTCGCCGTCGACGAAGCGGCATTCGCGCGGGCCGATGCCGACAGCACCGACACCGACGAGATCATCAACATCCCCCGCGCCGTCGCCGGTGTCGAGGCGGTGATCTTCTGCAAACAGTGGGAGCCGGAGCTGGTCAAGGTGAGTCTCCGTTCGCGCGGAGGAGTCGATGTTCAGAGCGTCGCGGCCAAATTCGGCGGCGGCGGCCACACCAACGCGGCGGGTTGCACCTTTGAAACCGATCTCGAGACGGCCAGAGCCAGTCTTGAAGCCAGCCTCACCGAGATCCTCGGAGGTCAGTGATGAGCCGACGGCGTCCGCCCCGATTTTCGGGCCTGCTACCGGTGATCAAGGAGTGCGGCCCGACTTCTCACGATGTGGTCGACAAGGCGCGCCGAGCTCTCAAGGAACGCCGCATCGGCCACACCGGGACCCTCGATCCGATGGCAGAAGGCCTGCTGCTTCTCTGCATTGGTCACGCCACTCGACTTCAGCAGTACTTGCTCGGTTGGCCCAAGACCTACCACGGCATCGTGCGTCTCGGCTACGCCACCACCACCTACGACCGCGAGGGCGAGGAGATCGAACCCCGCGGACCCGTTCCCGGCATCGACAGCGAGCTCCTGTCCGGTCTGGAACAGCGGTTCTCCGGCACCTTCGACCAGGTTCCGCCGCCGTATTCGGCGAAGAAGGTCGACGGAAAGAGACTCTACGAGCTCGCACGGAGCGGCCAGACTGTGGAGATCGAACCCAAGTCGGTGACTGTCCATGGACTCACCCTCCGGTCGGATGTTGAAACCGAGATCGATCTGACGGTCGAGACATCCACCGGCTTCTATGTCCGATCCCTCGCTCATGACATCGGCGGCCTGCTCGAGTGCGGCGGCTATCTTCACCATCTCAGCCGGCTCGCCATCGGCCCGTACAACCTTGAGAACGCCATACCTCAAAGGGCGCTGGAAACCGCCAAGGACCCGATGGAGATCCTCGATTCCCCGGCGTGGATTCCCCTGGACAAGGCGCTACTGCCTTTTACCGATCTGACGGTGAACGCCGCGGCTGCGGAGCAATTTACCCACGGCCAGGAGATTGTAGTCTTCCGACCCGGTTCCGACACGGTCGAGATCGATGATCATGTGGCCATCCGCGGGCCGACCGAGGCTCTGATCGGAATCGGTTCCGTCAAAGCGGTGCTGGCTCGAGGAAGAACCCTGAACATTCAACCGGCGATGGTGTTCGCCGACGACGCCCCGCATGGCCGCCGGCGCTGAAATTTCGCTGGTGACAACCGAATCGAGACACACAATAATTGCCAGAGAAAGAACTTCCTGCTACCGTACCTGAGCCTCCTTGCCACCGGAGGATAGTGGAGATATGCAATGAGTCACTTCGACGCCCAGAAACCAACCATCATCGATGAGTTCCGGACCCATCCCAACGACACCGGTTCGCCGGAAGTGCAGGTCGCACTGTTGACCCGCCGGATCCAGTTCCTCACTGAGCACTTCAAGTCCTTCAAAAAGGACTTCCACTCCAGGAGGGGCTTGCTCAAGCTCGTCGGCCGTCGCCGTCGGCTTCTCGAGTACCTGAAGGGCAAGGACATCACCCGATACAGACAGCTCGTGGAGCGCCTGGGCCTGCGCGGCTGAGATAGGAAACCCCAATGAACGTCACTACGAAATCCGTCGATATCGGCGGAAAAGAGCTCGTGTTCGAGCTCGGCAAGATTGCGAAACAGGCTGACGGTTCCGTCGTGGTCAGCCTCGGCGACACCATGGTTCTGGTGACCGCGTGTGCCGAAGACGAGCCCCGAAAGGGCTTCGACTTCATGCCCTTGACGGTTGACTACCGTGAGAACGCCTATGCCGGCGGTCGGATCCCCGGCGGATTCTTCAAACGCGAAGGGCGCCCAACCGAGCGCGAGATTCTGACCTGCAGAGTCATCGACCGCGGTCTTCGCCCGCTCTTTCCCGATGGCTGGCGTCGAGAGACTCAGGTCATCTCCTGGGTGATGTCGGCCGATCCCCAGCACTCATCAGATGTTCTCGGCATCACCGGCGCTTCCATGGCGTTGATGATGGCAAAGAACATCCCGTTCGATACACCCCTGGCGGGGGTGCGCGTCGGCCGGATCGATGGTGAGTTCGTCCTCTTCCCGACCTTTGCAGAGCTCGAAGAGAGTGAGCTGGATCTCGTGGTCGCGGGCACCGAAGATGCCATCGCAATGGTCGAGTGCGGCGCCACGGTGCTGCCCGAAGCGGTCATCCTCGATGCCCTCGATCTCGCCCATGAGCAGATCAAGAGGCTCATCGCCCTCCAACGCGAAATCGTTGCCGAGCGCGGCGTTGTCAAGGAGCCCTTCGAGGCTCCGGCAAAAGGCTGGACCGACGACTTCGAAAACGTCCTTCGTTCCAAGTGGAGCGACGAGCTCCGAGAGGCCATGAAGACCCTCGGCAAGTTCGAGCAGAAGGACGCCATCAAGGCCGTCCGCTCAAAGGCGCTCGACGAGATCACCGATTCCGACAGCGATGAGTACGGCTGGACCAAGAGCGTCTTCGGCTCCATGGTCAAGGACATTACCCGCGCCACCATCCTCGACGAAGGCAAGCGCCTAGATGGCCGCGCCTTCGACGAGATCAGACCGGTCAGCTGCGAGGTCGGAGTCCTGCCCCGCACTCACGGTTCTGCGCTCTTCACCCGCGGCGAGACCCAGGCCATCGTGGTCTGTACGCTGGGCACCGAACGGGATTCGCAGATCGTCGAGGCCTTCGAGGGTGACTCGCGGAATTCCTTCATGCTGCACTACAACTTCCCCCCGTTCTCGGTGGGTGAAGCGCGTTTCCTGCGTGGGCCCGGCCGGCGGGAAATCGGCCACGGTGCCCTCGCCCGGCGCGCGCTGGTCCAGATGATCCCGGACAAGGAGACATTTCCATACACCATTCGTGTGGTGTCCGATATTCTCGAGTCCAACGGCTCGTCGTCGATGGCGTCGGTCTGCGGTGGCTCCTTGTCGATGATGGATGCGGGCGTCCCCCTGAAGCACGCCGTCGCCGGTGTTGCCATGGGTCTTGTCTCCGATGGCGAGCGTCATGCGGTACTCACCGACATCGCCGGTCAGGAAGACCACTATGGCGACATGGACTTCAAGGTCACCGGTACCACCGAGGGCATCACCGCCCTCCAGATGGATATCAAGGTCACAGGCTTGAGCCGAGAAGTCATGGAGCAGGCCATGGAGCAGGCCCGTCGCGGCCGGCTCTTCCTGCTCGAGAAGATGGCTGCGGCCATCACCGAGGGCCGTGAAGAGGTCTCGCGCTACGCACCGAGGATCTACTCGATCAAAATCGATGTGGAACAGATCCGCAACGTCATCGGCCCCGGCGGCAAGATGATCCGCTCCATCGTCGAAAAGACCGGGGCACAGATCAATGTCGAGGACGACGGCACCGTCCAGATCGCTTCGAGCGATGAGGCGGCGGCGGAGAAGGCCATCGAGATGATCAAGGGCCTGACCAAGGTCCCTGAGATCGGCGAGGAGTTCGAGGGCGTTGCCAAACGGATCGAGCCCTACGGCGCCTTTGTTGAGATCCTCCCCGGCCAGGACGGACTGCTGCACATCTCGGAGACTTCGATGACGAGGATCCCCGATATCCGCGACGTCCTCAACGAGGGCGACACCATTAAGGTGCGGATCATCGACATCGACGGCAACGACCGCATCAAACTATCGCACCGCGTCATCCTTGAGGACGAAGCCCGCGCCCGTGGCGAGGACGTCCCCGAGCGTGACCCGCTCCGCGGCGGACGCCCCAGTGGCGGCGGCGGGCGCGACAACCGCGGCGGCGGCGGCCGAGGCCCACGGCGTTAGGACCAGCGGCCACTTCAAATCCGATAAACCGGCCTCAGGGCCGGTTTTTTTGTGGCCGGATTCATCAACTGATACAGTTGGGGTTCGCCTGCGCTTCTCATCGGGTTTCGGGCGAGGGTGATGAGTAGCCGTGTCGAGCTGCACTTTCTAACCTAGGGGTCGACACGGCTGGTGAGATGAGTGGGGCATGGATTCCCCGGCCATGATTGCGGTAATCACCTCCGTTGAGGTGATCAGCTAGAGTTCCGGCACTGGAGGGTTTCTGTCGATGACCGGTGACCGAGGTGATGACACTTTGGTTTGCGAGTTCGCCGCTGCGCGGGACCGGGTGGAGGAATTGAAGGCCGAACTGGCACAGCGGGGAGTGATCATAGCCCTGGGCGACGAAGGCCACTACCGTTCCCTCTTCGAGAACTCAGCCGATGCGATTCTGGTTCTCGACGGTGACACCGTTGGCGAATGCAACCAGGCTGCTGTCGACATGCTTCGTTGTGAGGACAGGCAACAGATTCTGGAGACCCACCCGTCTGCGCTTTCACCAGCTGTTCAGTCTGACGGTCGCAACAGCTTCGAAAAGGCCAACGAGATGATCCGGAGGGCTATCGAACAGGGAAGTCACCGGTTCGAGTGGGACCACCAGCGCTTCACCGGCGAGGTCTTCGCGGCCGAGGTGCTCCTGACGCCCCTGCCCGGTGCCGAGCGGGTCAGGATCCATGCCGTTATCCGCGATATCACCCAACGCAAACAACTCGAGTCACAGCTCCGGCAATCACAGAAGATGGAAGCAATGGGCAATCTCGCCGGCGGCATCGCCCATGACTTTAACAACCTGCTGATGATCATCAACGGCAACACCGAACGGCTTCTATCGTCCCTCGGCGGTGACGAAGAGATGGCGGACGCACTTCGGCAGATCAGTTGGGCCGGCCAACGCGCGGCCGAACTCACCGCACAGTTGCTCGCCTCGGGCCGGAAACAGGTCCTGCAACCGGCGATCCTCGACCTCAATCAGATCACCATCAGGACTCACGATCTTCTTCGCCGGCTGATCGGTGAGAATATTCGGATCAACACCCGTCCGGCGGCAATGCCGGTGATGTTCAAAGCAGATCCCGGTCTCATCGAGCAGACCATCATCAATCTGGCCACCAACGCCCGTGATGCGATGCCCGACGGCGGCAATCTGGATCTCGAGGTCTCGATTCACGACATCGATGGGCCTGCGACCGTCGACGGCCTTGATCTGGCTCGCGGCCGGTACGCCCGACTCACGGTATCCGACACCGGGGTTGGAATGGAAGACGGAATCAGGGATCGGGCCTTCGAACCGTTCTTCACAACCAAACCCATGGGAGAAGGATCGGGGCTCGGACTCTCCATGGTGTACGGCATCGTGCAACAGAACGGCGGACACGTGATCATCCGCAGCGAACGGGGGGCGGGAACCGTAGTGGAGATCTGGTTCCCGACCGTGGACTCACCAGCGGCCGACACGGTCGTCGAGCCGGAACTGGAGTGCAACGGCGACGAGACCATCCTCGTGGTGGAGGACGACGAGGCCGTCGCGGCCGTGGTCAAAACGATGCTGAACGACGGTGGCTACACCGTGTTAACAAGCCTCAGCGGCCTCGAGGCACTCGAAGTCTTCGCCGAGAGCGGGCCAGAGATCTCACTCGTTCTCTCAGATGTCGTCATGCCCCATATGGGTGGCCCGGAGTTTGCCCGAAGACTCATCGAGCGCGGGTACGTGACTCCCGTCATTTTCGCGTCGGGTTACACCGACGACCATATGGGATCCATTGACCAGCTCGGTTTCAAGGCCGATTTCCTCCAGAAACCGTTCAACCAGAGGACTCTCCTGCGCGCGGTCCGAACCGCCATCGACCGACAAGAAGACTGATCACGCAACCAACGCCGCAATACTCCTCAACTGCCCGGACCCCTGGGGTCCGATTCAGCCATTCTTCAGCAGCAATTCTCGACCGCCGCGGCGGAGTATTGGCCACGGCCGTCAAGAATTGCCGCATCTCGGCACATTTCTCTTGATTTCATGCCGCGCTTCGGAGAGAATGAATGAGTGCTCATTCATTTGACCAGTGACTCCGTCCACAACCCCATTGTGGACGCCCTCACGTTGCCCAAGGAGGTCTTTCATGGACTACAAAGTCGATCTTCGTGACATCAAGTTCCAACTCTTCGAGTGGCTGCCGACCGCAAAACTCCTCGAAGCGGAGAAGTTTGCCGATTGGGATCTGGAGAACGTCGAAATGGTCCTCGATGAGGCGCTCAAGATTGCGCAGGAACAGATGGCGTCCTGCAACGAGGAGGGTGACCGAATCGGGGCTCAGTGGGCCGATGGCAAGGTGACCCTGCCCGAGAGTTTCCACTCCGCCTACGAAACCGTCACCGAGGGTGGCTGGATCGGGCTGCTCGCCAACCCCGAGTTTGGCGGGATGGGCCTTCCCGAGGTCCTCGGAACCGCGGTGAACGAGTTCTTCTCCGGATCCAACGTTGCCTTTTCCTTGACCCTCATGCTCACCCGGGGCGTCGGTCACATGATCGATGGCTTCGGCACCGACGAGCAGAAACAGCTCTGGGTTGAGAAGGTCCTCATGGGCGAGTGGGCGGGCACCATGTGCCTCACCGAGGCTCAGGCCGGTTCAGACGTCGGCGCCTCAAAGACCAAAGCGGCCAAAAACGACGACGGCAGCTATCAGATCACCGGTGAGAAGATCTTCATCACAGCCGGTGACCACGACCTCACCGACAACATCGTCCACCTGGTCCTCGCACGCACTCCCGAGGCACCTGTGGGAACCAAGGGACTCTCGCTCTTCATCGTCCCCAAGGTCAAGGTCAACCCAGACGGTTCGCTCGGTGAGCCCAACGACGTCTACTGCAACAACATCGAGGAGAAGATGGGGATCCATGGATCTCCTACCTGCACCCTCGTTTTCGGCCAGAACGACAACTGCGAAGGCTACCTCCTCGGCGAGGAGGGCCACGGCATGAAACTCATGTTCCACATGATGAATGCCGCCCGGATCGAGGTTGGCCTCCAGGGTGCCGCCTGTGCCGGAGCCTCCCACCAGCAGGCCTTGTCTTACGCCCACGAGCGGCTCCAGTCACGCAGCTGGAAAGAGATGCGGAACCCTGATGCTCCGCAGGTTCCCATCGTAGAGCACCCCGATGTGCGCCGCATGCTGCTCAGTTCCAAGGCCTATGTCGAGGCCATGAGAGCGATCCTCCTTCAGACCTCGTACTACCTTGACATGGCCCACCTGTGCGAGGGGGAAGAGGCTGAAAAGTACCAATCCTATGTCGAGCTTCTGACACCCATCTGCAAGGCATGGTGCTCCGAGTGGGCCCTCCAGGTGACTCACTGGTGCCTGCAGGTCCATGGCGGCTACGGCTACACCTGCGAGTACCCGGCCGAACAGTACATGCGCGACACCGAGATCGCCTGCATCTACGAGGGAACCAACGGAATCCAGGCGTTGGACTTCGTCGCCCGCAAGCTCCCGATGAAGGGCGGCAAACCCATTCGCGAGATCCTCGGCGCCGCCGAAAAGACCTTCAACACCGCCAAATCCGACCCCGAACTCATGGAGCCGGCCTGGATGCTCGCGGCCGCCCTCAAACAGATCGAGACCATCTCCAAGGAACTCACCAAACGCCCGGATGCGATTCAGATGGTGCTCCTCAACGCGCCCATGCTGCTCGACATGGTCGGCACCGTGGTCGGCGCCCACCTGCTGCTCGACCAGGCCATGCTGGCCAAGGGTAAGCTGGCAACCATCCTCGAGGAAGAGGGCATCGGCACTGACGACAAGAAGGCATACAAGACCTTCCTCCAGGGTCACGAAGAGGCCGCCTTCTTCCACAACAAGGTCCAGACCGCGATCCACTTCGCCTACCGAGCGCTGCCCACCGTTGCGGCCAAGGGCGCTGCGATCAGGTCGGGCGAACGGGCGCCGTTCTTCGCGATCATGTAGCAATTCGTCGGACGAATTGCGGTGGCGGTCGCTTCGCTCCCGCCAGTTCATCGCAAAATACCAACCCCCGCCACACGGCGGGGGTTTTTCGTGAGTCGTGAGCCCTCTTCTTGTTTTTGTGAGAACACACAGCCTCCGCGTCAAAGGCGGCAGACGTGGCGGGGTCAGATTCTGAAGTAGCTACACTCGAAGGCATCGAATACGCCGCGACTCACGGCCTCCACACAGCAGCCTTCGGGGCCATTCCCCGCTGGATCCAATAGTCTGTCGTTAACGGTCTGGACGCACTTCGTGATCCACCGAGATAATGGAGACTCTATCCGGAACTTCAGGATCGGGAACGTCGCCAACCAGCGTGATCCGAACGCCGGTCTCGCTCTGCGACCACCGCCATTGGGCACCGTTCCATCTGGATGATGTCACGGTTTTCGGAAGACTCTCGAGCACTTGGACAAATGATTCGGGTTGCATCCGGTTAAGTTGCATGACATCCACGGTAAGGTCCGACGCCAGGGCCACCCGCAACGCGCGAATCCATACAGCCCAATGGTTGCCTACTGCGGGTCTCGACACTCGATTCCACTCCGAAAACTCATTGAGTATCCGACTGTGATACCCATCCGGATCAAAGGCTCGGACATTCTCCGTGGGGAGGCGCTGAAAGCCCTCACACGTTGCGCGTGACGCGGATGTCAGCGCCAAGCCCATGATGGGCTTCGAAAACGCCAGCCACGCCCGACGACGAAACCCCGTGGGATTGCCAAAGGCGTCACCAATCAGGATGCTCTTCTGAAGAGAGACCTGATCCAAATAGAGACTCGATGGAAACGCTTGATACTGATCCGCAGCCTTGAGCCGCTCATCCCAAACGAGCCAGGGCTCTCTCACGAACCGGAGGAGAACCAACACAGCCTTGTTGGATGCCATCCCCACCAAACGACTCAAAATGTCCGGCCGAACGTGGTTGTCTTCGTGCAACCGCCACGCAGCGTCCAACACCTCCTGCGCATGCTGATGCTCACCCATCAAGACATCCGAAGCTGCTGCAGCCGCAAGCCACCTATTGAGCTGCATTTGCCCGATCAGATTGGCGATATCTCCTTTGCCTTCAGCGAAATCAAGTTCCCAAATTGGAAGGTCTCCATCCCTCAGTTCACCTATCAACCGGTCCAATTCCGACCGCCGTTCCCGGATGACTTCCAAAACCTCTTCTGGCGGGGCAATTGTCGCTTCGGTCGAGAGCTCCACCAGTTCCATCTCCCAGGTCCTGATGATCGGATCCAACTCGGTGATCCGATCGCCGGAAGGTCCGATTTCGATGAACCTCGCCTTTTCAGCCTTTGGAACGAGATTCAACCCGAACGCCGCACCGGCTTGCTCGGCCAACACAGCCGATTCGTTGGCTCCCCTGGAAGGAAAGCTTGCGATCAGTGAGTCGAGCTCGACTCCCAGAGTGTTTTCCCAGCAGGCATCCGCCTTGTCCTGGTTGAAGTGGCGAACGACTTCGATTCCCAATCGCGCAACCGTTGCCAACACCACCATCGCGGCCAAGACGAATATCAGGCGCTTCATCGACTTTCGCAAGGCACCCTCCCGGTTTCGAGAACAGTTTAGCGGGGCAACAGCGGCAGCGGCAACGGCAACGGCAACGGCAACGGCAACGAACAGTACCAGCCAAGCGACTCACAACTTACTCACGAATCTAGACTTACGAAAAAACGGGGCCGTTTCCGGCCCCGTGTCGCATTCTCGTCTGTTGTGTGCCGCCCGATCCGATTGGCGCGAGTGCAGCCGAGCGCCACCGCAATTCGTTCGACGAATTGCTAGGCGATGGTCACATCGTCGCAGGTGAACACATCCTGGATGGAGTTAAGCAGCTTGACGCCCTCGGCCATGGGCTTCTGGAAGGCCTTGCGGCCGGAGATGAGCCCCATCCCGCCGGCTCGCTTGTTGATGACCGCGGTGGTCACCGCCTGAGCGAGGTCGTTGGAGCCCGAGGAACCGCCCGAGTTGATGAGGCCGATACGGCCCATGTAGCAGTTCGCCACCTGCCAACGGGTGAGCTCGATGGGGTTGTCCGGAACCAACTTTTCGTAGACCAACGGGTGGGTCTTACCGAAATTCAATGCAGTGTAGCCGCCGTTGTTGGTCGGCTGCTTCTGCTTGACGATGTCGGCCTCGATGGTGACACCGAGGTGGTTGGCCTGGCCGGTCAGATCCGCGGACGCGTGGTAGTCGGTGCCCTCGTGCTTGAAGGCGGAATTGCGAAGATAACACCACAGCACCGTGAACATTCCGAGCTCGTGCGCCTGCTGGAAGGCATCGGAGATCTCCATGATCTGTCGGCGGCAATTCTCCGAACCATAGTAGATGGTCGCCCCCACCCCCGCGGCGCCGAGGTTCCACGCCTGCTCCGCCGAGGCGAAAAGCGTCTGATCATAGAAGTTGGGGTAGGTCAGGATCTCGTTGTGGTTGATCTTGACTATGAACGGAATCTTGTGGGCGTACTTCCGCGACATGGTGCCGAGTACGCCGAGGGTCGAAGCAACGGCGTTGCAGCCGCCCTCGATGGCGAGCTTGACGATGTTCTCGGGATCGAAGTAGATGGGGTTGGGCGCAAAAGAGGCGGCGCCGGAATGCTCGATGCCCTGATCGACGGGAAGGATCGAGACATAACCGGTGCCGGCTGCGCGCCCATGGTCGTAAAGTGACTGGAGCGAACGCAGGACCTGCGGGTTGCGGTCGGTCTGCGCCATCACCCGGTCGATGAAATCGGCGCCCGGAAGGTGGATCTGGTCCTTGGCGATGCCAGTGCACTGATAGTCGAGAAGTGACGCCTGGTCACCGAGAAGTTCTTGGATTCTGTCAATCATGGTTGTACCTCCGTTGGTGCCGCAGTATTGTACGCGATCTCGCCGCCTGTTTCTCGCTTCTTGTCACTCGTGACTCGTCGTCTGCCACGAGTGACAAGCAACGAGAGACAAGACCCCGCCTCATCCCCGGCCGAGTCGTTTGAAGAAGAGAATCCCGAGTACGGCACCTTTGATGATGGTGCTCCCCGCGATTGCGATCCACACCCCTTCAACGCCAAATCCCAGGCCGACCAGAACAATGGCGATGGGCACCCGCGCGGCGGTCAAACACATCTCCACCGCGGCGGGAACGGCCGTCCATTGGGCGCCCGCGAAGGCAGAGAGGCAGACCACCTCGAACGCCATGAAGAGCTGACTCATACCGGCTAACAGGACATAGGTCGTCCCCACAGCGACGACCTCGGGATCGGCATTGAAGACAGCGATCACCTGTCCGGGAAATGTCACCAGTACCAGGGTCACGGCTCCAACCGGGAGACACGTCAAAAAGAGCGTTCGCCAGGTCGCTCGGGCGGCTCTCGACGAATTGCCGGCGCCCAGATTCTGTCCAACCAGAGTGGTTGCGGCCGCGCCCATCCCCGCGCAGACAAAATAGTTGAGCAACTCCAGCTTGTGGCCGACCCCAAGGGCGGCGACCGCCGGTGTCCCGAAGTCCGTGGTGACCTTGGTGAGGAAGATATAGATCACCGAGAAAAACGCACCCTCGAAGCCGAGTGGGACTCCGACCTTGAGGGCCTTCCACACTTCCCTCTTCGGGGGCCGCAGCAGGTCTTTCACTGCCGGGCGCAGACCCATTCGACCGAGGAGCACCCATCCCCAGGCGGCCGAAATAAGCCACGCCCAGACCGTCGCCAGCGCGGCACCGGTGACGCCGAGCGCGGGAATCGGTCCGAGGCCGAAGATGAGCACGGGATCAACGACCAGGTTGACCACCGCGCCGATGGCCAGGAGCTTGAGCGGGGTCCGAGCGTCGCCGGTGGCACGGAAGGCGGCCGACAGCCAGGTGAAGATGAAGTAGGCGGGCATTCCGAGGAGGATCACCCAGAGATACCGGATGCCCGCCGTGCTGACGTCGCCGGCGGTGCCCATGAACACGAAGACCGCGTTCGCGCTCGCCAGACCGAGGCTGGACACAACCGCCGATCCCCAGACAGCCATCGCCTGCCCCGCCGCCGCGGATCGTCTGGCGCCCGGCTCGTCATCGGCGCCCACCGCGTTGGCGAGCACCGCCCCGGAGCCGTTGGCAGCTCCTTCGCCCAAGGTCTGAGCCAACCACATGACAAAGCCGGCGGTCGAGGCGGCGGCGATGGCCACGGCGCCGACCCTTCCGAGCCAGAACGTGTCCACCACGAGAAATCCTGCCTGGAGCAGAGCCGCCAACGCCGCCGGCGCTCCAAGATGGAGTATCGCCCGGTCAATGGAGCCCGAGATCATCAGTTCGCGGTGGCGGAGTGCATCATTCACGGTGCGGGAGGATATCAGGAGAAAGCCGCTCGTTGCTCGATCCCCGATGCAACGAAATGGTGGACTTTCCTCCCGGAACGTTAAGTAATTTGTTAAAGGAATCCCAGGGTCTTGTGCGATGAACGAGTCACCAGCTACGAGAAACCGGAAACCAACGCCAACTCACGTCAAAGAAAAGCCACCGTGACGACCAGCGTCGCGAGCATCGTCAAAACCGACGCGCACCGTCTCCGGCACGCGTCGGTTTATCTCCGGACTGAGGCCGTCGAAACGGCCTACTTGATAGTGATGCCTTTGAGGTAAACGGGATCGGTCGGGAACTCATCGATGGTGAACTTGTTGCCGAGGTGGTCGAACCTGACCTTCGCTCCGACAAAGAGTCTGCCGACGCCCTTCTGCCAGCCACCGTCCTCGTCCTTGTGGAACTTGAGCAGCACAAAGGAAAGCGGATATTCGGCCAACTTGGAGCCGTCGGCCCCCTGCGCGTTGGAACCGAATCCGATGTAGAGGTTGGTGATCAGAATGACCTCTTTGGTGTCGCCTCGCTCGACCTCTCTGGCGTAGCGCAGGGTCGATTTGCGGGGGTCTCTTCCCGGCCCTCTGCCACCTCTGGGATCGAACCTGGCGAATCCGGTCTCGGTCTGGTCCGCCAAGGCTGTCGCGAGAGCGTGGTTACCCTTGGTCTCCAAGATCTTGACGAGCGCGTCCCGCTCGGCGTCGGTCGACCAGCGCTCGACGCGGACATCGAAGATATCAGCCGCTGCGCGCTCGATGCTCAGCGCGCTGATCGCCCGAGCCTTGTAGTTGACCTCGACGTCGTCCTGTGCAATCGCGTCCACACCAGTCAGCGCGATAAGGGCGACTACAATCATCGCGAGAATCATTCCGAACTGGTTCTTTCTCTCTTGAGCATACATGGTGATATCTCCTTCGTTTTTGATCACAATGCCACTGTAGCGACAATAGTTCCTGAATGAAACACGAGCTCAACCGCAACGCCGTCAATGGCTCCGAAAATCGTCGTTAAACTCAAGAAAATGGGGCCGATAGGCCCCATGTCAAAAGTCGTAAAACAAAAAGTAGAACTACGCTTTGGCGACCTCGACCTTTTCGGTGAACTCGATTCCGAGACGTTCGAGCTCTTTGATCGCGGGCTCGTAGAACTCTCGCATCACGGGAACAATGACCCCGGGCTGAGTAAAGCGGCCTTCCAGGATGAATCGGACTCCCACCGCCGCGGGCAGGCCCACCGTGCGGTTCATGGATGAGTCACCACCCGGAATACCGAAGTCGATCATCGTCGACGTGATGTACTCTCTGCGATCGGGGAACTCGGCCATGAAGGTGTGCTGAAGCACCAGCATGTCCCGCTCGCCCTCGTTGTACGACATCTCCTCGAGCATCCGCGCGGTGAGGATATCCACCGGAGCATCGGGCCCGGGCAGCGGATCCGAGCCGAGCAGACCGAGCCACTCCATCTTGGCGATCTCGGGACCATCGGCGTCGATCCCGAGATGTGCCGCCACCTTGTTCTTGAGGTCGGTAGTGTCGTCGGCTCCGGCCAAACGAGCGGTGACGTCGGCGTAGGTCTTTCCCTCGAGGCCGTCCATGGCGTCGGTGCCCAGCCAGCCGAGTCGGGCAACCTGCTTCATGGAACCGCACCAGCCAGGGTTGCGAAGGGTGCCGCGGAACATGACATCCCGCGGGTGGATGCCATAGACCTCCTGGTAGGGCATAGAGTCGCGGTTGGGATATCCCTCGAGCTCGGTCGGAACCCCCTCGAGCTCGACATCGGCTTTCCAAACGTGATCAAAGAGTTCACAGCCGGGAACATCGACCACGTCGCCGTGGCGCTTGTAACGCGCGTTGTTGAGTCCGGCAAGCAGCACTCCGCGCGGACTCCACGAGAACTTGTAACCGTACGGATTGTCGTTGGCCTCGGGGGCCGGCAGCCCACCACAGTAGGACTGGAAAGTCGTGATCTGACCACCCTCGGCGTGGACACGGTCGATGACCCTCATGGCGGTCATGTGGTCGATGCCGGGATCGACGCCAATCTCGTTGAGGAGGATGATCCCTTTTTCCTTCGCCTCTGCGTCGAGGGCCATCATCTCGTCCTTGACGTAGGAGGTCGTGACCATGTGCTTGCCTTCATCCAGGCACGCCCGCGCCACCTGTGGGTGGTACTGCCATGGAAGGAGGCTCACCGCAACGTCGTGGTCCGCGACGATCGCCGCGAGCTTGTCGGGATCGGTGGTGATATCAAAGGCCATGGGAGACCCGTTCGGGTGACCGTCGACGATCTCCTCGGCCTTGGAAACCGTACGGCTGGCAACGGTGACGGCAAACCCGTTCTCGAGCAGATAACGGACGTGGGCGCGCACCACCAGGCCGGCCCCGAAAACGACGACTTTCTTCATGCTTAATCCCCTTTCGCGGACGATGCCGCCGATCTCACAGCGGCTCAATTCTCTCCATGAACTCGAGACCCTCGGCGCGCAGTCGCGCGAGGATCGAATCGCAGATATCCGGGTGGCTCGGCAGCAGGCAGCCGCGCAATTCGATCTCACCCGTCAACAACATCTCCACCGCGATGGCAGCGGGCAGCCCGACGGTCTTGGCCATGGCTGACATCCCCACCGGCTCGCCATACTCGACCATGGTGAAGGTCTGGCATTCCGATGCCCGGTCGCTGTCTGGATATTCGACCTCCATTTCGTGGACGATGATCACCATATCGCGGGACTCGGGCAGCGGTGCCAACCGGGTCTCGAGCAGATGGGACAACATCGCGGCGGCCGTGTCACCGGCGCATCCGGTCGGCTCGTTGTCGAAGAGACCGAGAAACCGGAGATTCTCCATCTCCCGGCCGGTGGGGTTGAGCTCGAGGAAAAGGGTGGCCGCGGCTTCCACCCGCTCCGGCGGGACCGGGATGGGCAGGAACATCTCCACCACCTCGCGTGGCGATCTCTCACCGAGGTTCGGGATGTGGATGGTGTCGTTGGTGAGACCCAGATTGACCACCTTCGACCAGGTCTCGCAGAAGCCCGGGTGACGGAGGGTCCCGCGGACCATGGTGTGAACCCCATTGAGACCGAAATGCTCGAGATACGAGAGAGAATCGCGGTTCGGATACCCCTCGAGGCGACCAACACCGTCGACCTCCACCGGCCATGTATGGAGGAAGAGTCGACTCTGGGGCACGATGCGGATTTGGCCATCCTGCAGGTACTGGGCTCCGGCTCCGCCCGATGTCGCGACATTCCATGGGTTCCAGGTGACCAGGTACTGCAACGGATTGGAGAGCGAATCGGGTGCCGGCACGCCGCTGCCGAACGAACGGAAGGTCCGCACCACTCCACCCGCATCGACGGTGGCTCGTACCGCTTCGGCCGCCATCATGTGGTCGATGCCCGGATCGAGACCCATCTCGGCGAGCAGGAGGACTCCCCGCTCGCGCGCCCATGAGCCCAGATTTCTGGTCTCGTTCTGGAGATAGGAAACCGAGACCATGTGGACCCCGGCCTCGACGCAGAGCCGCGCCACCCTCCCCTGAAAGGCTGGAGCAAGGACATTGACCACCACGTCCGCGGTGCCGATCCAAGCCGCCATCTGCTGCTCGTCCGCAGCATCGAGGGCGATGGCACGACCGTTGGGATGGCCGGCAATCCTCGCCTCGGCGAACTCGAGGTCACGATCGGCTACGGTCACCTGCCAGTCGTGGACGGCGGCGGAATCAAGGAGACGCTGGATGAGATACGGGGCCGACCGACCGGCTCCGAGAATCAGAATTCGTCGCATCGTTGTGAACCTCGTGAACCTCAGCGACCGAGTGTCGCGACCATAACGGCCTTGATGGTGTGAAGACGATTCTCCGCCTCGTCGAAGACCCTTGATTGTGGCCCTTCGAAGACCTCGTCCGAAACCTCACGGATATCGGGAAACTTTTTGGCGACATCGGTTTCGAGGTTATGGAACGCCGGCAGGCAGTGCAGGAAGATCGACTCCCGCCTCCCGGTGGCCGCCATCATTTCCGGGGTCACCTTGTAAGGTTTCAACAGCGCCGCCCTTTCGGCGAGAAGTGCTTCCTCTCCCATGGATGCCCAGACATCAGTGTAGACCGCGTGGGCGCCGTCAACGCCGGCGGCGACATCAGAGGTCACGGTGATCTTGCCACCCGTTGTATTGCAGATAGCGGTCACGAGGTCGACCAGGGCAGCCTCCGGGTGGAGCGACCGGGGGGCCACGATCCGAACATCCATCCCAACCTTGGCGCAACCCACCATGAGGGAATTGGCCATGTTGTTCCGACCGTCTCCCACATAGGCAAGCGCCAAGCCCTCAAGGTGACCGAATTCCTCCTTCACCGTCAGAAGATCAGCCAGGATCTGGGTCGGGTGCCAGGTGTCGGTGAGCCCGTTCCACACGGGCACACCGGCGTACTCTGCCAGGGTCTCGACCGTTTCGTGTGAGAATCCTCGGAATTCGATCCCGTCGAACATCCGCCCAAGGACCCTCGCTGTGTCCGCAACGGTCTCCTTTTTGCCGAGTTGGATGTCGCCCTTGCCGAGATACTCCGGGTGAGCACCCTCGTCGATGCAGGCGACGGTGAAGGCACACCGTGTCCGAGTTGATGGCTTCTCGAAGATGAGCGCGATGCTCGTGCCTTCGAGAGTTCGACCTCGGACACCGGCCCGCTTATTCGCCTTGAGAGTCGCCGAGAGTTCGAGCAGATCACGGATCTCTGCGGAACTGAAATCAACCAGTTTGAGGAAGTGACGGCCACGGAGATTGCCTGCCATGAAAGCCTCCAGGCGGGAGATTGTGAATTCCCGCACAGCGTCGGCATCGTACCTCTCACAAGGGGCTTTGCCAAGCCATTCGGCCCGGGGATTTGTATTCTCTTTCGGGAGACCACCCTCAGGTCAGGTCACGACCTCGAAAACGAGAATCGAAATCTCGGAAACGATGTGTTCGGCGATGCTCGACATGCTGGAGCAAGGGGTCGAATGACGCGCTCATGACCACCTTCGCGTCGGGGTCGATGCGGGCGAGTCCGGCAACGACCTCACCGCGACACTTCGGGATCGAGGGGTAGGTGAAAGCCGCGATGTTGATGATCACGGCGGCAGCGGCGAGCTTGAGACCCCGGCTCCGGCCATACGGCTTCTCGGTGATGGCGGCCAACGCGGCGATGGCTGCCGTCGCCGTGAGGGGCCAGACCGTCGATCACGTCCGGCTTCGTTTCTCCCGGCGCCGATCCGTTGTCGGTTCAGTCTGCCAATTCCCCTCGAGAAGGCGGATGATGGACTCGTAGCCTTCTCGATGGATTTCGGTGAACTGGCCCGGATGGAAGGAGTCTACATCGAGGATGCCGATGACCCGGCCACCGGCGTCGCGAACCGGCACCACGACTTCGGACCGACTTCGTGAGTCGCAGGCGATATGGCCGGGAAACGCCTCGACGTCCTCGACCACGAGGGTCTCGTTGCGGTCGACCCCCGCCCAGCAGACTCCCATGTGACGCTCGAGCACGAGGCACGCCACCGGGCCCTGGTAGGCCTCGACGACCAGATCTTCGCCGCGGAGGAAATAAAACCCGGTCCAGGAAACCCCGGGCACCTTGTGGTGAAGCAACGCGACCGCCGTCGCCCTGTGCGCCACAGGATCGTCGGTCTTGGCGATCAGGCCGAGGATCTGTTTTGTGAGTCGGTTGAAGAGGTTTCGTAGTGCGTCGTCGTTCATAACTACATCTCGTCCGGTATCGGGATGCCCAGGAGCTCCTCGAGCAGCACATGCATCTCATCGGCAAAGAGGGTGAAGACCGCTCGGCGGAGCGCCCGCAGCTTCTCATCCTCTTCCGGAACCACCGGGTTCGAGTGATAGAGACGATGAAAGAGCTGGGCGAGATTGTGGACGTGTTGCGCGAGGAGCGAGAACTCGAGGTTGGCGACGGCCTGCTCCACGACATCGCGGCGGCGGACACACTCCAACACCAGGCCCCAGAGATCGTCGGGAATCTCGATCTCGCCGATCCGATCCAGTTCATCGACTGTGAACCGACCTTCACTGCGTCGCTCCAAAAGCTTGGCGAAGATCTTGCCCGCCCTCACCGCCGAGTACTGGAGATACGGCCCGGTGTCGCCCTCGAAGGCCAGGGCCTCGTCGAAGTCGAAGGCGAGGACCCGGTTTCGGGACTGCCGCGCCATGAGATACCGCAGAGCTCCGACGGCGATGGCGCGCGCCCGGTCCTCGACATCGGGCGGGCCATCACCGCCCTCGACACGACCGATGACGGCGTCTTGGGCCGCGTCGACGAGCACATCGAGGAATTCATCCGCGCGGACGCCGATTCCCCGACGACCCGACATCTCGATATAGGACTTGGACATCTCCTCGTCGCTGAGACCGAACGACTCGCCGCTGCGCTCCTCGATGACCTTCACCGCCGCAGGGGTCAGTGCCACCATCTCGTAAGCAAAGTGCACCGATGCATCGGCGGCCGCCGGGTGACCGAGCACCCGCACCGCCTCCTTAACCACCTTCTGGGGATAGGACTGGCGGACATCAATCACGTTGAAGACCCTGGAAGCTGCTCCGTAGCTGTGGCCGTCAAGCCGCTCACCGGCATCGGAGGTGGTGGTCGCGAGCAGGGTGTCGCCTTCTTTGTAGCTCACCGGAGCCGCCGGAGCCGGTTGGCCCCAGTCGGCATATCGGCGATAGCCGAAATCATGCCGTGACCCATCGGGCTCGACGAGCAGTCCGAGCTTCCAGAGCTGATAGGCGATGTCTTTCCCGGTGTAGGTCACGGTCCCGTTGGAACGCACGAGGATCTTGTCCGGGTCATCCATGTCGGCAAACTCAGGGCTCTCGGCGAGGGACATGACCCAACAGCCCTCGTTCTTGCCCTCAATCTCGAGTCGGATCGCACCTGACGCTTTGAGGAGATCGAACGCGCGTTTCCAAAAACCGAGATGGAGGATGTCGGATTCGTGCGGGAGGACATCGTAGCCGACCCCGAGCCGCGCCATGGTCGCGAGGTGGCAACGCACGTTGGCATCGGCCACCGCCTCCGCGAGCCGCGCCACGACCTTTGGCGGACAATGCTCGCCGACGACGACCGCACCACGAAACAGCTGGATCGCCTGGTCGAGCTCGAGATCTCCATGACCCGCCTCAACCGCCTGCAGGACCTCGACGCGATGAGCCTTGAAGGCATCGTCCTCGGCATAGCGCACCGTCACCCGCGGGTAGAGCGCCCAACAGAAGTCGTCAAAATCGGACGTCGATGCTTCAGGCACGCCGCCTGGATCCCGTTCGAGGGCCATGGCCACCAATTCATCGCGACGAACCGTCTCGACGCCGAGGGCCTGCGCCAGTTCAGCCTCAGGCAGAAAAAGCATCCCGACGACAATATCCGCGACCTGGACACCGGTATCGTCGATGTAGTTCTGGGTCTCCACTTCGTTCCCGAGGTGGCGGAGGGAACGAACCAGGACATCGCCGAGGACGGCATTTCGCAGATGGCCGATGTGGGCCGCCTTATTCGGGTTGATGTTGGTGTGTTCCACCACGATCTTACTCGCTCGATCCGAGACGTGACCCGAATCATGCTGAAGCGCTCTGGCCAGGACTTCGCGTCGATCGAGCCAGAGATTGAGGAATCCGGGGCCGGCGATCTCGACTCTTGAGATCTCGGGCGGCCACTCGGCGCGCTGGGCAACGGCTTCGGCAATCTGCCTCGGTGCCCGTTTGAGAACCTTGGCCAACGGAAGAGCACCGGGCCATGCCAGATCACCCATGTCTCTTTTGGGTGCGACTTCTAAAACCACCTCGTCTGGTCGATGGTCGAATTCGGCCTCGAGCGCGTCGGCAAGAGCGGCCGCCGCCCGGGTTCGGATATCGTTCAGAGGCATCGGAACTCCTTCATCTGCCGCGAGATTCTACCCCCTTTTCACAAACAGGCCTTGCCCATTGCAAAGCCTGCTGGTGAAAACGGGTCGGCGCAGAGATGACCGCGACGCTGGTTCTTCTGAGGTGGCAACCGGCGAAAACGCCGGGATACCCCGCAAACGCAGCGGGTCAGCTCCTGAGACTACCTCGAATGATCGCTCAGTAGACGAACGAGAGTCCGACCTGGATCCCGATCCCACCGACCGTGATATCTCTCTCATCATTCAGGCCATACCTGCCCTGAACCTCGGCCCACCGATAGATCAGCTCAGCCATGAAGTTGATCCCCCTCGGTTTGCCGACCCGCAGGCCGGCCATCCCGTAGAGGCCGAGTCCACTGTCGATGCGCATGTTGACAGCGCTGACCTGGGCGTAGCTCAGACCGGCACCGACATAGGGACGGACCTTGTGACCGTCATAGAAGAGATAGCGCAATCCGAGATCGAAGGCCCGATACTTGACGTCGACGTTGTCTTCCTCAATCTCGTCAAAGACCTTGACACCCTCCGCCGTTTGGAACCCGGTGGCGCCGACGTCGAACATCCAGTGGGTCCCACCGATGCTGAGACGCCCACCGATGCCCAGCTCATAGTTGCCGTCCACGACATCGCCATAGCCGAGGTACAAATCGACGCCACCACCCGCAAGGGCGGGACTTGCCAGAACACAGCAAGCTGCCATCATCAGGAACACTCTGCGCATCTTGACCTCCACACGAATCCGGTTTTGGTGATTTTTGGAATACGTTTTCAAGTCCAACCAGTACATTGTATTACAGCTTGTACGGGAGGGATTGTGATCTTGTGAGATGAGCGTTCATGGGTGAGGCCGAGAGTCATTCCGACTCACGACTCACGGCAAGGTTCCGACATAGCCCGTCCTCGTCACCGCCTGGTGTCCCTCGACCCTGACCTCGATGGGCCGCCACTTCCGCTGGCCGACACCCGAGGTTGTGAAAGTGAGGATGTACCGGGAGGAAAGCTCATCAAGGAGGGTCCGTGCGACCTCCGGCATGTCCTCGGCACGGGGAATTCTGCGATAGAGCCCACCGGAGCCGTCCGCGATGAGGGTCAGGATTTCCTCGTATGAAGGTCCGGCTGTATCGGGCTCCGACGGCGGCTCGACACCGAGCACATAGATCGGGGTCTCGAGACCCTGGGCGATCTCAGTGGCTTCCGAGGCGGTGATCAACGAGGCGTTGTCGACACCATCGGTGAGAAGGATGGCGGCTCGGCGGTGGTGATCGGCCTTCTCCATGGCCTCGGGAACCCGACGCACCATGTCATAAAGCGCGGTAGTGCTCCATGGTTTGATGGTCTCGAGCATCCTCGGCAGAAGATACCAGCCCATGCCGAAGGGGAATCGTTCGACGACTGAGTCGTTGCCGAAGGTCCACAACGCGAGCTGGTCCTCCTGTCGACGTTCGGCGAGAAAAGCCATGATCAGGTTGCGGCTGCCATCGAGCTTACGGCCGGCCATGGAACCCGATGTATCGAGGATGAATCCGAGGCTGATGGGGAGATCGTTCTCGAGGTGGAGATCGCGGATGGGCACCGAATAGCCATCGACCAAGAGTTGGAACTTTTTTCGGTCAACGCCCTTGACCACTCTTCCCTTGGAGTCACGAACCGTCACCGGCACGACCACCGCGTCGACATCGACCTGGCTTCCGTATTGAGCCGATGCCCGATGTGTCCAAGTCAAGGTCCCGATGACGCATGCAAGAGCCACGGCCGCGATCCCAACCCGACGAAGCATCTCAGTTCGCCTTCTCGGGGCTATCGTCCCCGATCAGCGCCCTTCGAACGTCTCGATCACATTCTTTATTGAAGCGATCACCATAGCCGATGACCACCGGTCCGCTGTCATCGAGATCAAGCCGGATCACACGATGGGAAGGCACGAAGAAGGTCGACGGAGCGATCAGAGGGTCGCCGCCGCTCCGCTCCTGCGCCAGCCAATCTTCGACCGATTCGAGATCGAGTCCGCGCAGAACCACGCCGAGCCCGTCCATCCTGATCAGAAGCCCCCAGTGTTTCTCCCTCGGGTTGGTGCAGTGGACCACCACCAGCGACCCGACGTCGATGGTCGGAATGTCGAAATCATCGCTCGGCATGGCTCGCCTCGGGGGGCTCTGACAACTCCAGGAGCACGCCGCCGGTCGATTTTGGGTGGACAAAACAAACGAGGCAACCGTGGGCGCCTTCCTGCGGCTCGTTGGAGAGCAGGCGGTAGCCCTTCTCGGTCAAGGAGGCCATGGACGCTCGGATGTCAGCGACCCGCACGCAGATGTGGTGCAGCCCGGGACCTCGGTTCTCGAGATGCTTGGCAATGGGTGACGACGGACCGGTCGGCTCGAGCAGCTCGATGCGTGGATCCCCCACCGGGAGGAAACCCACCTTCACCCCCTGCTTGGAGACCTCTTCGACACCCTCCAACTCGAGCCCCAAAGCCTCATAGAACTTCACTCCATCGGCGAGGGATTCAACGGCGATGCCGATGTGATCCAGTGTTGGTTTGGCCATGTCTCGCCTCCCTGTTCGTACTCAACTCCGGTGGCCTCGCATGGGTCCACAACCCCGACGATCCGGATGGGTGCTCCCACCTTAGGCGGATGACCGGGGCCACGCAAGGCAATCGGGAATCAACCGCGGTTCAAGATCTCGCGAGCGATGACCATCCGTTGAATCTCCGAGGTGCCCTCGCCGATGGTGCAGAGCTTGGCGTCCCGCCAAGCACGCTCCACGGGATAGTCGGTGGTATAGCCATAGCCGCCGTGGATCTGCACCGCTTCCTCGCCCACTCTCACCGCGGTTTCCGAGGCATAGACCTTGGCCATGGACGACTCCAGAGTCACGGATTGACCACGATCCTTGAGGGCCGCGGCACGCATGGTCAGCAGGCGTGCGGCCGCAATTTCGGTCGCCATATCCGCCAGCTTTGCACGGGTGAGCTGGAACGAGGAAATGGGCTTGCCAAACTGGTGTCGCACCCCGGCGTATTCAACGCTCGCATCGAGGGCGCCGCGAGCGATCCCGAGGGAGAGCGCGGCGATGGAGATCCTGCCGCCATCGAGGACCTTCATGGCCTGAACAAACCCGTCACCCTCGTTGCCGAGCAGATGGTCGGCCGGCACCCGGCAGTCCTCCAAGATGAGCGACGAGGTATCCGAACAGCGCATCCCGAGCTTGTCCTCCTTCTTTCCCGAGCCGACGCCCGGGCGATCGAAGGGAACAAAGAAGGCCGAGATGCCGTGGTGACCGGCTTCCTTGGAGGTGCGCGCCACCACCACCGCAGCCGACCCGACGGTGGCGTGGGTGATGAAGTTCTTCGAACCGTTGAGGATCCACTCATCGCCATCGCGTACGGCGGTAGTCCGGGTCCCCCCGGCGTCCGATCCGGCCTCGGCCTCGGTCAGCCCCCAGGCGCCGATCCACTCACCCGAGGCGAGCTTGGGCAGATATCGCGACTTGAGTTCGTCCGAACCGAAGAGATAAAGGTGGTTGGTGCAGAGCGAGTTATGCGCCGCCACTCCGAGACCAACCCCGCCGTCCGCTGCACCGATCTCCTCGAGAATCAAGACATACTCGACATATCCGAGACCCGAACCGCCGAACTCCTCCGGCACCAGAACACCAAGCAGACCGAGTTCGCCAAGCTGGGCAAAGAGCTCGCTGGGGAATCGCTGCTCGCGATCCCATTCAACCGCGTTGGGCGCGATCTCTCGGCGCGCGAAATCGCGCACCATGTCACGGACGGAGAGTTGATCCTGAGTCTGTTCGAAATCCACACTTACCTCCGATTCGTCACCATCGATGATCGCGCCCATTCTACGTCAGCCTTTACGGCACGTTCGCCGGCACCGCTACGCGGATTGCGTCTCTCCTCTGTCGCTCCGAGGTGAGCACCTCGAGCCGAGAGAACAAGCGTGGGTGCATCGCATCGTCGGCCGCAATCGAATAGCTAATGAGGACTGCGGACTACCGCGGACTCCAGGTCGCGAGATCGACCCCGGTGTAGTAGTGCCGCAGAATCGCGTCGTAGGTCATCCCCGCCCGCGCCAACCCAAAGGCTCCGTTCTGGCACAGACCGACCCCGTGTCCCCATCCGCGACCGAGGAAGCGAACCACCCGATCGCCATCGGGGAGAGTTCTCACGTGCATCTCAAAAAGGGTCTCCGGAAGATCGAGGGCCCGGCGAACTTCGAAACCCTTGATCAGTCGACGGTTGCCGCTGCTATCGATGACCGCCAGACTCACGACCCGACCCGATTCGGCTCGACGGACGATTTCCAAGCGCTCGAGATTCGGTTCTCCAAGGCTCGCCTCGAGCTCTTGCCAGGTCCGCTCACGTCGCCAACCGCGCCATGCCGACCGACGATCGGCCTCCCCGCCTCCATCGGATTGCACCACCACCAACGCCAAAACCCGCTCGCCGAGACGATAGCGCTCGAGGGCGGTGCCGGGAAGCACCCGGAGCGCCGAGGCGCCGCCGTAATTCCCGCCCCATCGCCAGATCAGGGGAAGAGGCGGGGGCAGGGGTTCGGAAGCATCCGCTCTTCGTGGGTAGATGGCGGCACCATCGGGGTGGGGCACGACCTCTCCGCGATCGCTCTCGATCATCCCCTGGAGTTCGAGAACCGCCGCACCGGCCTCGAGGAACCAACCGCCTCGCCAGCCTTCGGGGGTCGTCAGCGCAAGTGGAATCTCGAAGACATCAGCGAGTTGGATCAGACGCCCGGCCCCTTCGCCATCGACCAATGGGCTGGTCTCGTCGAGTCCCCCCGCAGCCAGCAGCGCCTCGATCCACTCAGACAGACCGGGGTCATTCGGCAGCGGCAGGATCTCTCCATCGCAGAGATTCGCAATCCGGGGAAGAATATCGACCGGTGAACCCTCATCGTCGCCGAGACCGAGCGCGCGTCGGGCGAGGAGGCGCCTAAATGCACCGAGGTCGCCGATCGGCTCAACAAAACCGTCACCGGCAAGAAGGATGGGTCTGTCCCACTCGCACGCGACACCCGAGAGATAGGAAAAACCACGCCCCGAGAACAACTCGGAGGCGTCCTCGGTGTGGCCGCCGCAGGTCGAGGTATACATGGCGTCGATGGGGCGGCCGTCGAAGATGATGATGTCCCCCGCGGTCTCCCGCACTGCGCGATCGGACAACGAGTGTTCGGCGCCGGCGCCGTGATACGCCTGGCACGCCGGAGTCGCACAGATATCCCACCCCTCGTCGTCATGATCGCCCAAATGAGCCACGGCATAGGTCCGGGCGGCCACCGCCTGGGCCTTGAGGGCCTCGAGCTCGGGAAACTGGTAGGGGCCCATTTCTACCGGCACCACCCCACGGAGATACTGCTCCATCGGAAGCTCGTTGATCAGCAGCAGCCCCCCTTGGCCGCTCCTGAGCCGGAAGCGCCCTCGATACCGGCGGCCACCGACCGCCGTCGACCAGTCACCGGCCGGAGTGAGGACGATCTCCGCGGAGTTTTCGAAGGAACCCCCGGCGCCGATGATCACCACCGATGAAGCGCCGGAGACGCGGTACGCGTCCTCATAACCCGCCGTGGCGAGCCGGATCTTGGCGTCGCCCGGCTCTCCGGCCGGCCATCGCACTCTCACCCTGGTCAGACTCCCGCCGGCAGGTTCGAGCCACACCACGGCCCCGCCACCGAGTCTGTTCTGGAGCGCCTCCACCACCGAGGTGACGGCTTCGGAATTCGACCATGCGCCCACCTGCCAGGCGGCCTCTGCCGATGCCTTGATCTCCAGCGGGCCCCAGAGCCAGGTCGATGCGTCACCGGCCTCGGCCCGGTAGGCTCGGCCCGGCTGGGGCAAGTTCACCGAGCCGGTGGTCTTGCTGAGGAGCACGCGGATCGGAGCGCCGCTCAGGTCCGTCCCGGCCACGGGGGGAACCGGCCCTGTGGGAACCGGAGTCGGGATCGGGGTTGGGGTCGGCGTCGGCGCCACGGCCATTGAGGTGGGCATCGGTGTCACCGAGGGTGCCTTCGGCACAGAAGGCGGTGGCGCCGGTGCTGTCGATGCACAGCCCACCGAGACGGCGAGCAAAAGAAACACAACTACACATATCACCGGATGAGACCTCCCTCGCGGGTCGCGAGGCGCTCTGAGCGATAGTCGCCGCCGTACAGCTTAAGACACCGGCACATCTCCCACAGCCGGGACCGAATTCGTTGTGACACCCGGTCAGTCAGCGTTTCATCGCTCTCCCTTTTCGGTTTGTCCGAGTAGTTAGTCGTAAAAATGGTCAATCGATTCTCGAGATAGCGAGTGTTGACCAGGTAGTAGAGGAGATCCATCACCCACGGGGTGGTTTTACCTGCACCGAGTTCGTCGAGCACAAGGAGATCGCAGTCCACGAGGGGCCGGAGGATCTCACCGCTGCTCCCGGGACCATCAAATGTCATCTGGATCTCGAGCACCAGGGAGGTGAAGTCCGCGAATCGGCCGTGCACCGGTGGACGTTTCTCGCGCAGGATCTGCTGCAGGGCGGCCACTGCCAGGTGCGTCTTGCCGGTCCCCACCGGCCCCATGAGCACCAGTCCCTTGTCGGTGTTCGGATAGAGGTCGACGAACTCCTGAACGGCACGTACCACCGCTGGAAGGGGCTTGTCGTCTGGATTCCAAAGATCAAAACTATCAAGAGTGCAATGACGGTAGCGATCCGGGATCCCGGCGCGCGCAACCGAGCGTTCGCGCAGACGCTTTCCCGCGCACTCGCAGCGCCGCGCCATCTCCACTCCGTCCTCCTCCACAAGGATCCATCCGGTCGCGTCGCAGAGTGGGCAGGCGGCTTCGTCGATGATTGCCTCGGTCATGGGGGAAGTATAGCCCGGTCATTCCTACGTCCGTGTCCGCATCCGGACACGCGGGGAAAACGCACACCGGGACGTGCGGGGTTTGACATTGTGCCCCTTCGATCATCCGGCAGAGCCTGACATCCCACACAATGTCATACCGGGCACTCCACGGGAACACCGCCGAGGTCAGGCTCTACCGGCTCAGAGGCAGGCCGCCGCTCGCGCGGGCAGCGTGGTCACAATCTTTCCGGCCTACCAATCATGACCACGCTGCACGTGCGACGCTGGGTCGCCAGGGGCGGCCCAGAAGGCCGGGGACTACAGAATCCTGTATCAAAACCCCGACCCGGGCTCCTTGAGAAACTCGATCTCTTCGGGCGTCGACTCGCGCCCGAGGATGGCGTTGCGGTGCGGGAACCGACCGAACCGGTCGATGATCGCCTTGTGGCGAACGGCGAAATCGAGGTAGAAGTCGAAGGACTTTCTCCAGTTCTCCGGAACCTCCTCGGCCAGAGTCCGGTAGAGCTCGATGCTCCGCTCTTGGGTCCGCCCGTCCTCGGAGTGTTCGAAGGGGAGATAGAAGAAGACTCTCTCGATGGGGCGCAGCAAACGGTCGGCCCCGGATTCGAGTCCCTTCTCGGCAACCCGGCGGGCCGTGTCGTCCTGGGCGAAGGCCCCCGGGGCGCCACGGTGAATGACCCGAGACATCTGATCGAGCAGGAGGACCAGCGCCAACCGACCTCGCGGCGATCCGGTCCAGTGATCGAGAGCGCCGGCAGCGGCGGCCGAGGCCGCCTGGCCGAATCGCCCTGCGATGAGATCGTCGGTCTCGGCGCTCGCTCCCCACCACAGGGCGGCCTGAGCCTGACCGACATCAACATCATCGGTCGCGTCGCCAAACCAGAAATCGAGCAATTCGTCGCGGATCTTTTCCATGGGCAGTTCCTCTCCCATACACAACCCGGGCACTCGTGTCCGAGATTCCGCGTTACGATAACCGACCATGCGGATCCTGCACATCCTCTCTCAACGCCCATCCTTGACCGGCAGCGGTATCACCCTCGATGCCATCGTCCGCCACGCGTCGGCCGCGGGCTGGGAACAACGGGCGGTGGTTGGTGTGCCGGCGGGTGATTCACGGCCGGAATTGGGCGGACTCGCTCCCGACAGAATCCATCCACTGGTCTTCGGCGATGGCGGACTCCCGTTCCATGTGCCGGGGATGAGCGATGTCATGCCGTACCCGAGCACAGTTTTCAGCGCCATGACCGATGAGAATATCTCGGCATATCTTCAGGCGTGGCGGAGTCATCTTGCCGAGGTGATCGGTGATTTCGATCCCCACATCATCCACTCGCACCATGTGTGGCTCATGTCATCGCTCATCAAGGACCTCGCCCCAACCACACCGGTCGTGACCCACTGCCACGCCACCGGTCTGAGACAGATGGAACTGGTCCCCGGGCTCGCCGATAGAGTTCGCGCTGGCTGCGCTCGCAACGACGCCTTTCTCGTGCTCCACCAGGATCACGCCCATGACCTCGAACGACGGCTCGGGATCGGCGAAGACAGAATTCACATCGTCGGTGCGGGCTACCGCGATGATCTCTTCCACGCTCGCGGCCGCGATCCGCACCATGCGCCAGCGCTGCTCTACACCGGCAAGTTCAGTAACGCCAAGGGGCTGCCTCAGCTCCTCGACGCCTTCGAGATTCTGACGACCACCCACCCGGATCTGGTGCTGCACATCGCCGGCGAAGGATCGGGGACCGAGGCCGATGTCCTGAGAGATCGAATGACCGCCATGGAGCCGAGAGTCGAACTCCACGGCCAACTCTCGCAGAAGGAACTTGCCGAGCTCATGCGTCGAACATCGGTGTGCGTTCTGCCGTCGTTCTACGAGGGGCTCCCGCTGGTGCTCGTCGAGGCCTTGGCCTGCGGTTGCAGGCTGGTCGCCACAGACCTTCCCGGCATCGTCGAGGAAATGGCGCCGCGAATCGGGGCCGTCCTTGAACTTGTCGAACTCCCCACCATGGCCGCCATCGACACGCCGGTCGAGGCCGAGTGCCCGGCGTTCGTCGACCGGCTTGAAAATGGGCTCCGCCACACTCTCGACGCTGCGCCTCTGGGCGATCCGGCCGAGACCATGCCCGAGGCCCTCGAATCCTTCACCTGGGCCGCGGTCTTCGGCCGCATCGAGCGCGTGTGGCAGGGCTTGATTGACACCTAGGAGCCTGTGGTGAATAGATGGCGGATGGATTTCGGAGGGTCGTTTGAGGCCGTTTTTCGGCGGATTTGCCGGTTCATACTGGTGGTATGGGCCAAAAATGCGCCGAAAAACGGGCCAAACGACACCCGAAAGGCGCCGCCAATTCTTTTCACTACACGCTCCTAGGTACGCGAGTGCATTCGACCGTCGTCAGGGATCCACCACCAACGGATTGGTCTGAAGGTACTCGCCGTCGATCGCTTCGATGACAACCGAGCCCTCCATGTACTGCGCCAGCGGCAATCCCAGCAGATAGCAGACGGTGGGAACCACATCCGGCAGCGGAATAACCTGGTAGTGCCTGCCGCTGACCACCCCCCGACCGACCACCATCATCACCCCGTCCCAACACCGGTCACCCGAAGTGCGCCAGTCATCACCGATGCCGAATAGCCGCCGCAGCCGTTCGTACGAGCTCGGTGGCGAGAGGCCGTTGGGCGAGACCAGGACGATGAGCGCGTCGGGCGGGGCCGCCACCAGCAACCGACCGAGCTGGTTGTCCAACAGCTCCATCAGCAACTCCACCACCTCTCGTTCGCCGGTGTGACGCGGTTTGAGGGGCTCGAGCAACTGCCGCGTCTCCGCAAGGGCACGGAGGTGAATCCAGAGGCTCGCGGTGCCCGAACCGAGGGTCTGTACCGCTCGATTCACCCCCGCCTGATCGCGGTTGATGGCCGACCACACATCCTCACGCTCGGCGGGAAACCCATCAAGGGCGGTCTCGAGCGCCGATCTGAGTCCGTCATCGAGGCCGAAGGGAGTGGAACCGAAATCGACCTCAGTGACACCGGAACGGGCCTCCCAGAAACCCGGCCACCCGATGACCTCGGTCGTCACACCGGAGATCCGCATCCGCTCCCACAGCGCGGGGACGCTTGCCGGCGGGGGCGTCACCAGCCGAGCCAGGGACCAGGGCAGGATCAATCGCGACCCCTGTGGTGTCCACGGCATGAGCCGCAGGGTGTCCTCGAGCCACGGCAGGTCCCAGCCCCTGTGGGCCTTGACACCATGGGCGCCGGGGTAGGTGCCGGTTGCGATGGATGTCCAGTATGACTGCCTCAGATACGGCCCATATGGTTTGGTCGTTCCCCATGAGCCCTCGTTCATGAATCGCGCGAGGGCCGGTGTTCGGCCGCCGCCGGAGTGGGTGAGAAGGATCGGGACATCGAGACCCTCCACACCGATCATGAGCAGTGGTCGCGAGGGAGAACCGATGGGTTCCGCGACCAGGGCCAGCGGCTGAGCCGAGGTTGTCGGTCTGACCACGAGCCGGCCGGCCGGGAGCAGGATCATCATCACCGCAAAGGCGATCCTCCACCCTGCCCCGGCTTTGGTTCGGCGCAGCGCACTGCCGACCACCAAGGCGAGCACCGCCCCGAGGAACCAGGCAACCGCGTCCTGGAGGACCACCCTGCGCGCTGTGTCTGACAGCAGGTGGAGGTGAAGATCCGCATTCACCCACCCGAGGACTCCGGCGACCAGGTAGACGACCGCCAGCAGCGTCGGCGCCGGCCAGGTGCGGCTCGCCGGCCGCAATCGACGATGCAGCATCTGAAACAGCACGACCGGAGTTCCGGCGATGACCGCGCCCCAGCTCGCCCACAAAATCGCCCCAACCGCGATAGCGCCCAGGGGTTGGGCCACCTCCGGGTTGAGTCGCATCACCAGGGCTTCGGCGAGAACGCCGGCGGTGGCCCCGGCCACGAGGCCGTGGATCCAGAATCGATCGTGTTTCACGACTTGGATGTTACAGCAAGGTCTGTATCAGGTGCGCGATGGGGGCGGTGCCAGGCACCTTTTCGCGGCGAAAAGAGAGCCAGGCACCGGAAACGGGCTCGGGTACGGTCAGGGACTCGGCCGCTGAGGTCCCAGGTACACTGCATCGGGACGGCGACGGCCGACTTCGGAGGTTCGATGACAGACACCCGCGACAGACTCTGCGTGGCGCTCGACGGCAGCGACCGGGGCTGGATCACCTCGACCGCACGCATCCTCGCTCCCCACGTCGGCTGGCTCAAATTGGGTCTTGAGGCCTTCACCGCCTTTGGCCCCGATCTGGTGCGGGAAGTGGCCGGCAACGGGACCCGCGTCTTCTTCGATATCAAGCTGCACGACATCCCCAACACCGTTCGTCATGCGGCTGCAAACTGTGCCGCCACCGGCGCCGCCATGTTCAACGTTCACGCCTCGGGCGGCCGGGCCATGCTCAGAGCGGCCATCGAGGGCGCAGCCGACGGTTCGCCATCCGAACCACCCAAGGTGCTCGCAGTGACCGTGCTGACGAGTCTCGATCAGGAGGCGCTCGCCGAACTCGGGCTCGACCAACCGCCCGATGAATTGGTCCGGCGCTGGGCCCTCCTCGCACGAGAGGTCGGATTGGACGGTGTCGTGGCTTCGGCGCACGAAGCTCCGGCCATACGACGCGAGTGCGGCCCTGATTTTCTCATCGTGACACCGGGGATCCGTCCGATGTGGAGCGTAGCCGGCGATCAACGGCGGGTCATGACCCCCTCCGACGCTCATCGAGCGGGGGCCGACATCCTGGTTGTCGGGAGACCCATCACGGGCGCCGATTCTCCCGAAGAGGCCGTAGCCCGAATTCTCGACGAGATCAGCTGAACGCCCGCTCTGGTGGTATGGGCCAAAAATGCGCCGAGAAACGGGCCAAACGACACCCGAAAAGCGCCGCCAATTCTATTCACTACACGCTCTTAGAAGATCGGTCTCTCCAACCGGATCTCCTGCGGCCGGACCCAGACATAGCCCGGCAGCCGAATGACCTGATCAAAATGGACATAGATCTTGATTCGCCGGTCGTTCCTTTCGATCTTGACGTTCTTTTCGGGGAGGTCGAAATCGAGGTCCTTGGCCTTGCTGAGAATTTCTCGTTTGATGCGCTCGTTGTTGTACTCGCGGCGGTTGCAGCGATCGGCGAGTTCGGTGATCCGTTTCTCGAAATCACCGAGCTTGAGCTGGGCGGGCATTACGTTCATGACGAAGATCGCAAGCAGCACCAGGACCACAAATCCGAGCAAACAGCCGACCGGCACATCCCCACGTTGGTTCTTCCAGACTGTCATTGCTCCTCCATCACCGACAATGGGCCCATGATACCACCCGTGGGAGCCCGTTTCCCAAACGAGATCATCGATCAATCCACCACACCGAAGGTGTGTCTCACCTGATCAGACGAAACTGTCGATCCCATCGGGTCTTGGTGAAGAAATGGACAAAGACATCAGCCAACTGTTTGAACCTGTGGCCGAAGCTGCGCCACTCTCCATCCGACGGCTGGGCATCGAAGGACCAGTAGATGAGCAGCGCCCGCCCCTTGAGATTCTCCACGGGAACGGGTCCCCAGAAACGCGAGTCCGAGGAGTTGTCGCGGTTGTCCCCCATGCAGAAGACGGTTCCCGGTGGGACCAGATACGGACCAAAATTGTCCCTCGGTCGCATGCTCGGTCGCACCGAAGCCTTGTTCGGAATCATGCTGGTCGCCTTGTGGACCGCATATGGTTCATCCTGCATCTCGCCGTTGACGAAGAGCGTCTTATTGCGGACCTCCACCGTATCGCCCGCGAGGGCGACGCAGCGCTTGATGAAGTCGCGGCGTGGATCGACCGGATATTTGAAGACCACGACATCGCCGCGCCTGGGGCTGCGGTACGGCAGCAAGTTGTGGAGAAGGGTGTCGAAGTTCTTGGAGAAGATGAACTTGTTGACCACCAGATGATCACCGACGAGGAGCCCGTCTTCCATGGATCGCGATGGGATCTTGAAGTTCTCGAACACAAAGGTGCGGACAAAGAGCGCCAGAATAAAGGCGACCAGAATGGCCTCGTAATACTCTCGATAAACTGATTTGCTCATCTTTCTCCTCAGGCGCCCATCCTATCGAACCCCATCGACGGCTGAAAGCTTCCGCATCCCCGGAGGCTGCCAGGCTCGTCGCGCTCGGGCGTCGAGACGGCGCGGATCGGCGGTCGACCCCCCGGCGTGGGCGAGCTGACCGGAACGTCCGATCATAGCAGCGTTGTCCGTGGTGAACTCCACCGGTGGGAGCAGAACCTCCACACCGAGGCCGTCGCCAAGCGCCTGCAGCCGACTCCGCAGAAGGGTGTTGGCGGCGACCCCTCCGGAAGCGGTGATGATCTGCGGCCGGTGTTCATCAACGAGTGCAACCGCCGGCGTCAGGAGTTGATCCACCACCGCGAGCTCGAATGAAGCCAGGAGATCACAGACCGCTCGTGGCGGTTCATCGGCCCCGGATCGGTCAAGGCCACTGTCGCGGATGAACCTGATGGCGGCCGACTTCAGACCCGAGAATGAGAAATCAACCGGCGCCCCTTTGATTCGAGGCCGGGGAAGGCTGACGGAGGCGGGATCACCGATGCGCGCCAACCGGTCCACCACCGGGCCGCCGGGGTATGGCAATCCCAATGCCGACGCCACCTTGTCAAAGCTCTCGCCGGCCGCGTCGTCACGGGTCCGGCCAAGGCGGCGGGCCTCGCCATCGAGGAGGAGATACCAACTCGAGTGGCCTCCGGATGCCACGAGCGCCAGCACCCGCTGAGGCATGGGCCGCGCCGGGCCGCCGGCAATATCGAGGAACGGCGAGACGAGGTGGCCGTGCAGATGATCGACCGCCACCAGGGGAAGAGCGCGGGCCCAGGCGTAGGCGGCGGCGAAACGCACACCGACCAGGAGGGCGCCGACAAGACCCGGACCGGCCGTTACGGCGACGAGACCGAAATCGGCGCCGGCCGCGTCGGTCGCTCGCTGGACCAGGATCGGGAGCGCCTTGAGGTGTTCACGCGAAGCGAGTTCGGGCACGACGCCGCCGTAGGGCGCGTGGGTCGCGATCTGGCTCGCGAGTTCGTTGGCCAGGACCCGCCCATCGCCGTCGAGGACGGCCACGGCGGTCTCATCGCACGAGGTTTCGATGGCGAGGGTGCGCAGAAGGGATCGCGAGTCAGACATGGTGGGACAGTATGGCAGATGCGAGATTCAAGCCGTAGGAAGCACAATCACCGTGGACCAATCTTGCATCCTGAATCTCTGACAAACACAACGGGGAGGCTGTCGCCTCCCCGTTGTCACGGAAGCCTGGAAGGAGCTTCGTTTCTATCGGAGATTGGCCCGCACCGGAACGGTGACGGTGGGGAAGTCTTTGTCGGTCGTTGCGAGTGTCAGCGTCGCGTCGCGGGAACCCGGGTCGGCATCCGGTTTGACCGTCACGGTCACCTGATAGCGACGGCCCTCTTCGATGGTCGCCACCTGTGCGGCAAAGGCCGGATCATCGACCGTCGCGCCGCTGATCTCGATCCGGGTGCCGTCGGTCCGGTTGTTGACGACGATGAGGTTGCGGCCCGGGCGGGTCTTGGATTCAACCGAACCGAACTGAACCTGGGACGGGGTCACGTGGATGAGCGCACGAACCACACCATAGACCTTGACCGGCACAGTGGGCGATTCCTTCAGATCGGTGTTGATTGAAAGGACCGCATTGACGGGGCCGACCGGTGTGTCGTCGGTCAGCGAAATGGTCACCTCGTACTGAGACTTTGATTTACCCTTGACGAGCTCGTCTTCGCCCAACTGCCGCACCGAGGTCGCGATGAAGGGCACACTGCTTTCGACGCTTTTGATCTTCATGGTCTGCTCGGGATCCGCACCCACGACGATGAAGGTCTGGTTCATGGGTTCGTTCAGAACGGCATTGAAGCGAATCAACGGCCGCGGCAGAATCTCGACAAAGGGCCGAATATCCGCCTTGATGACCAGGGTCACCGTCGGGTTCTGGGGATCATCGGTCATGACGAGGATCGATTTGGAAACCGGTCCCGCAAAGTCCTTGGTATCGAGCTTGGCCTTGATCTGGCCGGTGGCGCCGGCTGCGATCTCAGGCTCATAATCGGCCACGGTGCAGCCACAGGTCGGGCGGACCGCCTTGATGACGAGCTTGGCATCGCCTTCGTTGACGAGATCGAAGACAGCTTCGACCGTCACGCCCTGGGCCACCGTTCCGATGTCTACGATCTTCGAGGGCACCACCAGCATCGGGCTGCCGTCGGTCTGGGCGAAAGACGTTGCGGCGCCGATCATCATGGCCGCGAACGCTAGAAATTTCAGATGTTTCATAAGCATCGAAGTGCCTCCTTGTGGTCTTCCTTCCAACAAGGGACAATCGTAAGAACCGGGCCGTCGACCCGCAACCCGGGAGGGCGAAGAGTTGCAAGACCTTTACCGAACTTCAAGTCGTCTGTACTTCCTGCCCATCGGAGGAACCGCCATGGCTCCGCTCGCCGGCCTGCTGCAGGCCGCGGGTCATGACGTCCAGGGCGTGGACAGCGGTCTCTACCCACCCATGAGTACGCTGCTCGATGAGCTCGGAATCGTCGCCAGGATCGGGTGGGACCCAACTCGGATCCCATTAGATCTCGATCGGGTCATCATCGGCAACGCGGTGCCGCGGGACAATCCCGAGGTCGCAGCGGTCCTCGAGCGGGGCATCCCATTCATCTCTCAGGCTGAAGCCGTGGCACATTATGTTCTGGCGCGGGGCCCGAGGAGTCTGGTGGTGGCCGGCACCCATGGCAAGACCACAACCTCGTCTCTCCTGGCCTGGATCCTCGAAGCATGTGACACCGACCCGAGTTATCTCGTCGGCGGTCTGCCGGCGTGGAATCGACGCGGATTCCGACTCGGCGATGGCCCGTTCATGGTCATCGAAGGCGACGAATACAACACCGCCTTCTTTGATCGCGGACCCAAGTTCCTCCACTACCGGCCCCATCTCTTCATCCTCGGCCCGGTGGAGTACGACCACGCTGATCTCTACCCGAGCCTCGATGCCGTGTTGACCGCCTTTCGAGCCGGCTCGGCACAGGTCCCGAAATCGGGGGCGGTGGTGGTGAACGCCTGGTCCTCAAACGCCCTGGCCGCGACCCGGGACGCCACCGCGCCGGTGGTGACGGTGGGGGCCGAGGCCGACTGTGACCTCGTGCTCAGTGCCTGGAAACCAAGCCCAGAAGGCGGCAAAGCGGTGGTGTGCTGGCGGGGCGAGTCCATGGAGTTCTCGCTGCCCCTCGCCGGCTATCACAATGCCCAGAACGCCGCCCTCGCGTTGGCCGCCGCCCTCACCGTCGGGCTTGCCCTGGATTCGGCGTTGGCCGCGCTGGCCCGGTTTCCCGGGGTCGCCCGACGCATGGAGACCCGGGGCGAGGCCGCCGGGATTACGGTCGTCGACGACTTCGCCCACCACCCCACCGCCGTCGGCGTCACCATCGCGGCGGCGCGCCAGCGCTGGCCCGGGAGGCGGGTGGTGATCGCCTTCGAACCCCGCTCGCTCACCGCCGCGAGACGCGATTTCGGCGACGCCTATCTCGAGGCGCTGTCCGGCGCAAACCTCGCGCTCGTCGCCGCACCCTTCCACAGCGGTCGTCTCGCCGATGATGAGATCCTCGACCGGGAAGGGCTCGCCCGCGAGCTCGGAGCGCGGGGTGTGCAGACCTTGATGCCCGCGCCCGACGCCGATGCGGTCGAGGTGCTGCTGCCCCACCTTCAGCCCGGAGACGTCGTCCTCGGTTGTTCGTCGGGGAGCTTCGACGGGTTTCATGGACGGTTGCTCGAGGCCCTTGGAAAATCAACGCACGAGTAGGTCACATCATGGTCTCGAGTCCATCGCACGTCGCAACCACAAAGACGCGAAGGCGCACAAAGACATCGCAATAGAGTGTTGGCGAGGCCAAGCCTGAGGGTCGTCTGACTGATGTGGCGGCGGTGTTCCGACCGGAATGGCACTGACGGGCAGGCAGGATGCCTGCCCCAAAATGACACTCACAGCCATTCGATCCGATCCTCATCACCAATTCCCGGCCATGGCTCCAGAAGCCATGGCCGGGAATCGGTTGTGCCACAATGCGCGCCCATGAGCAAACTCACCGACGATCTCAATGAGCCCCAGCGTGAAGCAGTCTCCTACGGCACCGGACCATTGTTGGTCCTCGCTGGTGCGGGTTCGGGCAAGACCCGCGTCCTGACCTACCGTATCGCCTATCTCTTGGCCAACGACCGGGCCCAGGACACCGAGATCACCGCCGTGACCTTCACCAACAAAGCCGCCCTCGAGATGCGCGAGCGGGTCGAGACCCTCCTCGGCCAGCCCCTTCGAGGTGGTTTTGTCGGCACCTTCCACCGCTGGTCCCTGGAGATCCTGCGCCGCGACCCGCAAGCGGCCGGTCTGCCCCGGCGCTTTGTCATCGCCGACACCGACGAGCAGCGCCAGATGATCAAACGCGAGCTCAAAAAGCTCGGCCTCGACCCCAAGGAGCACCCGCCCCGCGCCCTGCTCGGCCGGATCTCCGGTCTCGTCAACCGCGGCACCAGCCGATCGACCTTCGCCGCCCGCGCGGCCGACTCCCAGTCCGAGCTTCTCTCCCGCATCTGGGAAGGCTACGAGGCGAGGAAAAAGGCCGCCGGAGCGGTGGATTTCGACGACATGTTGGTGCTCGCCCGGGATGTTCTGAAAGACAATGCCGAAATCCGCAGTCGGATTCAAACCCGCGCCCGTTGGCTCCTCGTGGATGAGTTCCAGGACACCAACGCCCTCCAGATGGATCTTCTCTCGATCGTGCTCTCGGGCGACCGCAACCTCACCGCGGTCGGTGATGAGGACCAGTCCATCTATCGCTGGCGCGGCGCCGAGATGGACAACATCCTCGCCTTCGAACGCCACTTTCCGGGTGCGTCGGTGGTCAAGCTCGAGGAGAACTACCGCTCCACCGCACCCATCCTGGCAACCGCCGGAGCCCTCATCGCCGCCAACCAGCGACGACGCGGCAAGACTCTCTTCACCAGCCGCGAGGGCGGTGAAGCCGTGCGCCTCTATGTCGGCTCGGATGAACGGGCCGAGGCGCGTTGGGTCGCCGACCGTTTTCAGGAGCAGCAGAGCCGTTACCAGCTGGGCGAGATGGCGGTGCTCATGAGGACCAACGCCCAGACGCGTTCCTTCGAGGAGGAGTTCACCCGCCGCCACATGGCCCACCGGGTCATCGGCGGACTCCGATTTTGGCAACGGGCCGAGGTCAAGGACGCCCTCGCCTATCTCCGCCTCGTCCTTCGATCCGACGACACCATCGCCTTCGAACGGGTGGTCAACGTGCCCACCCGCGGAATCGGCGCCGCCACCATCGACATTCTCCGCACCCGAGCCGATCGCGATGGTACAACGTTGGTCGAGGCAGCTCGCAAGCTTCCGGACGAGCTCAGTCCCCGGGCGCGGATCTCCCTCGAGCGTTTCTTTCAGATCCTTGAAGAGGCCCGTGAGCAACGAGCCGAACTCGACTCCGGAGATCTCGTGGGCTGGCTGCTCGAAGCCTCGGGACTGCTCGCGATGTACGACGGCGACGACGACGAGAAAACCGCTCGGCGCGAGAACCTCCAACAGCTGGCGGCGGCCGTCTCCGAGGCCGCCGGGCGGGGCCAGGACCTCGATGCCTTCCTCGACGCCATCTCTCTGCTTGAGGATCAGGACCAGGAATCCACCCCCAACGCCGTCAGCCTCATGACGTTGCACGCCGCCAAGGGCCTCGAGTTCAATGTCGTGGTCCTCGCCGGCTTCGAGGACGGTCTGCTGCCGCACTCCAACTCGCGCGACGAACCCGAGTCTCTGGAGGAAGAACGGCGGCTCGCCTATGTCGGGATGACCCGATCGCGCAGATGGCTCGCCATGACCGTCGCCCGGACACGATTCCTCTTCGGAACACGGCTTCCGACCCGCCCGTCGAGATTCCTCGAGGAGCTGCCCGAAGACTGCTACAGCGATGTCTCGGACTCGCCCTTGACCGCATCGCCATCGAGCTTCGGCGCCGGTGCTCAGACACCCACGGGTCGACCGGCGCGTCCTCGCCCTTCGGGCCACCCGGCGAAGAAGGCCGCGGCCACGGTGGTCGACGAATCGGGTCAGGGGTGGCGACCCGGCGATCGGGTCCGGCACGGCAGGTTTGGGACCGGGGTGGTCCTCGCATGCCAGGGCACCGGTCCCCGCCTCAAGCTGGTGGTCTTCTTCGACCGGGCCGGCCGTAAGACCCTGGTGCCGACGATCGCCAAGCTCGATCGGTTGTAGGGGCTAGTGGGCACCGGGTAACCGGTGCCGGCCGACCGCGTACAATGCTCCGTTGGAGGCTCGAATGAACGAATGGCATCACACCACGGTGTTGGCGGTCCGCCGGGACTCAACCGTCGCTGTCGGTTCAGATGGTCAGGTGACCCTCGGGAACACCATCATCAAGCACGGCGCCGCCAAGGTCCGCACCCTGGCCGGTGGCAAGGTTCTGGCTGGTTTCGCCGGCTCGGTGGCCGACGCTCTCGCACTCTTCACCCGCTTTGAAGCCAAGCTGGAGGCCTACGGACACAACCTCGAACGAGCGGCGGTGGAGCTCGCCCGTGACTGGCGCACCGACAAGGCCCTGCGCCATCTCGAGGCCATGCTCATCACCGCTGACCACAGCACGACGCTGCTGGTCTCGGGCACCGGCGAGGTTCTGTCGCCCGACGACGATGTGGTGGCCGTCGGATCCGGTGGATCCTACGCCCTCGCGGCGGCGCGGGTCCTAATCAAACACACCGAGATGCCGGCCGCCGAGATCGTCCGCGAGGCGCTCACGGTTGCCGCATCCATCGACATCTACACCAACGACCACATCACCATCGAGGAGCTGAGCTCGTGAGACTCGACAGCCTGACCCCGCGCGAAATCGTCACCGAACTCGACCGCTTCATCGTCGGCCAGAACGCCGCCAAGAAAGCCGTGGCCGTGGCCCTGCGCAACCGCTGGCGCCGACAACAACTCGACCCCTCTCTGCGCGATGAAGTGGCGCCGAAGAACATCATCATGATCGGACCCACCGGGGTCGGAAAGACCGAGATCGCCCGCCGGCTGTCCAAGCTCACGGGGTCGCCGCTGCTCAAGGTCGAAGCGTCCAAGTTCACCGAGGTGGGCTATGTCGGGCGCGATGTCGAGTCCATCGTCCGCGATCTCACCGATGCCGCCATCCACATGGTGCGCGACGAGCGCGCCCGTGAGGTCAAGGTGCGGGCCGAGCGGGCCGCCGAGGATCGCCTCCTCGATCTGCTGGTAGTGAGCTCGTCGTCGATCGCCGATGCCGCACTCGACGAGAAGCGCAAAGCACTCAAAAAACCCCTCCGAGATGGCCTTGTCGAAGAGCACGAGGTCGAACTCGAGATTTCCGAGCAGAAAATCCCGACCCTGGAGATGTTCGGACCGCAGGGCATGGAGTCCATGGGCCTCAACTTCAAGGACATGCTCGGAGGGATGTTCGGCGGCAAGAAAACCCGCAAGCGGATGAAGGTCAAGGAAGCCCGAAGAATCCTCGTCACCGAAGAGGAAGAGAAGCTCATCGACCATTCGCAGGTGGAAGCGGACGCCCTCAAGCGAGTCGAGGAGGCCGGGATCGTCTTTCTCGACGAGATCGACAAGATCGCGTCCCGCAACGAGGGCGGCGGCCACGGCGGCCCTGATGTTTCCCGCGAGGGCGTCCAGCGCGATCTGCTGCCCATCGTCGAGGGCACCAACGTGACCACCAAATACGGGGTTGTCCGCACCGATCACATTCTCTTCATCGCCGCCGGAGCCTTCCACGCTTCGCGGCCATCCGATCTCATCCCCGAACTCCAGGGCCGGTTCCCCATCCGGGTCGAACTCTCCGCCCTCGATGCCGATGACTTCGTCCGGATTCTCACCGAACCCGAGAACTCACTGGTCCGCCAGTACACCGAGTTGCTCGCCACCGAAAAGATCACCCTGCAGTTCACCGACGAGGCGGTGAAGACCATCGCCACCATGGCGGCCGAGATCAACTCGGAGGCCGAGAACATCGGCGCCCGGCGTCTGCACACCGTACTCGAGAGACTCCTCGAAGAACTCAGCTTCGAAGCCCCCGAACGTGCCGGCGAGACCATCGCCGTGACCCCTGAAATGGTCCAGACCCGGCTTGGTGAACTGCTCGGAGACAGCGACCTCGCTCGCTATATCTTGTAAGCTGGGCCTGGTGTTTTCAAACCCGGTCAGACCAGCCCGCAGGTGGGGCGCGATTGCAATCATTGCTGCGGTGCCGTTTCTTGCCGCCGGCTGCGGGATCAAGAGTCCGCCCCTGCCACCGGTGATCCGCATCGCCGATCCGACCCGCGATCTGACCGTTTTCCAGGAGGATCACCAGGCCATCCTGGGTTGGAGCTATCCATCGAGCACCACCTCGGGAGAATCCCTCCATGATCTGGAATCCGTGGAGCTGTGGCGCGCCACCCTGCTGGAGGTTGAGGCGCCGCTGCAGGGAGAGAGCGCCCGTGATCGGAATCTCAACCGTCAGCTGCTGATCTCCAACGGCGAACTCATCGCGGTCCTCGACCGGGCGGGGCTCGATGCCGCCACCAGGGGGTCGAAACTCGAGTGGTACGACAACCTCGAATTGTGGCGTCGCGACAATCCATCCGATGAGCGGCAGATGATCTGGTATGCGGTGCGCAGCGTCTGTTGTCGCGGTCGAGAATCGGGGCTCTCGAATATTGCCCGTATCGTTCCGACGGTGCCGCCCGCACCGCCCACCGAGCTCGTCCTCGAGGCGGAAGCCGAGGGCATTCGGCTCTCCTGGGTTCCCCATGAAGAGGTTCCGGTGATCGTGGAACGATCAAATGACGCCGCGCTCTGGAACGCCGTCACCGGCAAACCGCTGTCAACCGGCGAGTGGCTCGACCGGAGTGCCGGCCAGGGTCAAGGTTGGAACTACCGTTTGCGATCGGTGCGGCGAATCGAGAACGGTCCACGGGTCATTGGTGAGCCGGGAAATCCGGTCGGTCTCTTCTATCCGGATGTCTATCCACCCGCGGCTCCGACCGATCTGGTCTGCCTGCCCGAGGGTGAGAGGGTTCGGTTGCGCTGGCGGGCGGCGGCCACGGCCGATTCCTATCGCGTGTCCCGCGGCGCCGAGGGTTCGACCCCGAGACTCCTCGCGGCCGAGATCAAAGCCGTCCAGTTCGAGGACGACGCCCCTCCCCCCGGGACATCGATCTACAGCGTCACCGCCGTCGATCTCGCCGGCAACGAGAGCGAGGCCTCCACCTGCATTGCGGCCCGCGGCTCGAATCCGTGAGATCTCATCTCGTCAAGGTCGAGGGGGCGGGCAACGATTTTCTCCTCGGCACCGGCGCCTGGGCGCAACGGCTCTGTGACGACGCCGCCCTGGCAATTCAACTCTGCGATCGCCGGCGCGGTATCGGCGCCGACGGCACCCTTGCGGTCTTTATTGAGGGAACCGGCGCGATCCGTGTCGTCCACCGCAACGCCGACGGTTCGCGTTCGGCCTTCTGCGCCAACGGCACCCGATGCGCGGCGCGCGCGGCCGTCGAGTTGCTCGGCCAGCCAAAAAAACTGCTGGTTTCCACCGGCTGGGTCGAGATCCCGGCAGTGGTCCGGGGAACCACGGTGTCCCTCGAGCTGCCGCCGCCGACGGCTCCGGTAGACCGTTCCCTCGAGACCGATCACGGTGTCCGGCACGGCCGCTATCTCGAACTCGGCACACCTCATCTGGTCCTTACCGTCGACGACCTCGAGACCCTCGCCATCGAAACGGTGGCGCCGGCGCTGAGGCATCACCCGGAGCTCGGTCCGGGGGGCGCCAACATCCACTTCGTCGAGCGCGACTCGGATCCACTCCGGATCCGCTCGTTCGAGCGGGGGGTCGAGGCCGAGACCCTGTGCTGCGGTTCGGGCGTCGTCGTCTCCGCCCTTCTGGCCCTCGAGTCCACCGCCGCGGATTCCATCATTGTCGAGCCGCGGTCGGGCGACCGGCTCATCGTTGAGGCCCTCGGTCGGCCGCCGGCGGCGCCAAGTCGACTCACGGGGCCGGCCAGACTCGTGGCCGAGATCGACATCCTGGACTGATCAGA
>RCNF010000010.1_pt1 | contig 73698 bp, 76 predicted proteins | sample 2041311 | NCBI WGS metagenome assembly RCNF01 (sample SAMN09708228, study PRJNA481090) | Marine sediment metagenome, whole genome shotgun sequencing project. | biome: marine sediment; feature: ocean; material: sediment; isolation source: Sewage treatment plant 2 marine sediment (STP2) ...
AGGCGCGGTTGCGTTTGCCGAAATGCCCATGGTTGAGGGGCGGGCGCTTGATGGTGATGACATCTCCAATCTATGGCGTGATCGGGTTGGCGAGATAGCAGGCGTCAAAGAGCTTACTTTCTCGGGTGGAGATAATTTCGGTGGGGGCGCGCCATTGAGCTTTCGTCTAAGCGGTGACAACTATGCCGCGCTTGAGAATGCGGCCAGAGAGCTTGAAGGGCATCTTGGCGAATACGATGGTGTCTCTGATATTCGAAACTCTTCAGTGACTGGCGGTCAGGAAATCAAGCTTTCCATTAAGCCGGAAGCGGAAGCACTTGGTTTGACTATGTCGTCACTTGGACGGCAGGTTCGGCAGGCCTTTTATGGAGAAGAAGCGCAGCGTATTCAGCGGGGAAAAGATGAACTGAAAGTGATGATTCGATACCCTCGTTCAGATCGTCGCTCAGTTGCAGATCTTGAGAACATGCGTATTCGAACTCCAGCCGGAGATGAAGTCCCTTTTCAATCCGTAGCGGATATCTCCTTCGGGCAGAGCTACTCAAGCATCACGCGTTTGAATCGCGAGCGAACGATCACAGTTTCGGCTGACCTTGATTCAGAAGTCGCGGAGACAGGGAAAATCATCAAGTCCGTTACTGCTGACTTCATACCCGATCTGCTCGCAAGAAACCCTGGTGTTAGTTATGGCCTCGAAGGCTCAAGTCAAGAGGAACAGGATTTTGTTCGAAATATAACTATCGCCTCAATTGCCGCTTTGTTTCTTATTTATGCACTGATTGCGATTCCTTTGCATTCATACGGTCAGCCATTAATCATTATGTCGGTGATCCCGTTCGGTCTGATTGGCGCTGTGATAGGTCATATCCTTATGGGCGAGGCACTGAGTATGTTTTCGCTCTTCGGGCTCGTTGCATTAGCGGGAGTCGTGGTCAATGACAGCCTGATTCTGGTCGATTTTGTGAATCATGCGCGGCAGGAGGGCGTGCCGTTGCGACAGGCGGTCATCGACTCGGGTACACAGCGATTCAGAGCAATCATACTGACATCATTTACGACCGCGGCCGGTCTGCTGCCGATTCTCCTGGAAAAGAGCGTGCAGGCTCAATTCGTCATTCCAATGGCCATCTCGGTTGGCTTTGGCATCATCTTTGCGACGGTGATTACGCTGTTCCTGATACCGGCCCTGTACATGCTGCAAATCGATTTCATTGCTCGAGCACGTTACTTGTGGGACCTGTTGCTGGGACGTCCTGAAGCAACTGAAGTTGCACCATAATCAATAGTCGGTCAACGACCTCTTATCGAGAGTGGGCGACGCGCGCAACGTATTGCTGCAATGAATTCGAGCATGCATGAATCACAGAAAGACATGCGAGATGGCGTGCTATCGGGCGTCATTGCGTACACGATGTGGGGTTTCCTGCCGATCTATTTCCTGCTGCTGCAGTCGGTCACATCGCTTGAGATACTCGCGCATCGAATAATCTGGGCCGTTCCATTTGGCGCTCTGATCATCTATTTCAGACGCCAGTGGCCGGAAGTGCGTCGAGCGCTCAAGCACAAACCAACGCTTATCTGGTTGATGGTTGCCGCATTGTTCATTGCGATCAACTGGTTCATTTATATACTTGCCGTGCAAAGTGGCCAAATATTTCAGGCAAGCCTCGGTTACTACATTAATCCACTGATCTACGTCCTGGTTGGCGTCGTTTTTCTCGGCGAGCGCCTGCGTGTTTTTCAACTATCGGCCGTCATGCTGGCAACAATGGGTGTCCTGGTACTGACATTCAGCGGTGGCCAGTTTCCGTACATTTCGATTGCCATCGCCATCTCGTTCACGATCTATGGCGTCATCCGGAAGCGAGTTGTCATTGGCGGAATGCCGGGTTTGTTCATCGAAACACTGATCTTGGTTCCGTTTGCGGCAAGCTGGTTGGTCTGGGCTATTTGGACGCAGCAGGCACAATTCGGTACAGATGGGCCTGGACTGAATGCAATGTTGTTACTTGCCGGGCCGATAACGGTCATCCCGCTGTTATTATTCGCCCTGGCCGCACGTCGCGTGCCATTGAGCACACTCGGGTTCATGCAGTTCATCGGTCCAACACTGCAATTTATAGTTGGCTTGGTTTACGGCGAAACGCTCTCCACAGCACACCTGATCTGTTTTTCCTTCGTCTGGTTGGGTGTCATCGTATTTTCGATTGACGCAGTGCGAGCCAGTCGGCAGCGGAACAGAACAGCCAGGATTCAGGCAGCCGCTGCGTCAATTCCGAAAAGCTAAACAAAAAAAAGCCCCAATCGAAGCATCGACAGGGGCTTGATTTAGCGGCATAGCCGCCGAGTGCAAAGGGCCGTTACTTGGCGTTTTTGCGCTCTTTAACTTCCTTGATGACTTCATCCGCAACATTCTGCGGACACGCTGCGTAGTGCGAGAACTCCATGGAGAACTGCCCACGTCCCGATGTCAGCGTACGCAGGTGGCCGATGTAACCGAACATGTCCGCGAGCGGAGCATCAGCTTTTACGCGCGTACCCGTAATGCCGGAGTCCTGCGACTTGATCATGCCGCGACGACGGTTCAAATCACCAATAACGTCACCAACGTGATCGTCAGGCGTGAAGACGTCCACCTTCATGATCGGCTCCAGCAATTGCGGTCCGGCTTTGGGAACAGACTGCCGGTAGGCTGCCTTGGTCGCAATTTCGAATGCCAATGCCGAGGAGTCGACGGCATGGAACGCACCGTCCAGCAACGTAAACTTAACGTCCAACAGCGGGAAGCCGGCCATCGTGCCTTCGGCCATACTGACTCTGAACGCTTTTTCGATCGCAGACCAGTATTCACGGGGTACGTTACCGCCGGTCACCTTGGACTCAAACTCGTAGCCGCTGCCTGTTTCACCTGGCTCGATGGTGTATTCCATCTTGGCGTACTGACCTGATCCACCTGATTGTTTCTTATGCGTGTACACGTCTTCGGTGTGTTTCGTAATCGTCTCGCGATAGGCTACCTGTGGCTTGCCCATCGTGACCTCAACACCATGCGTACGCTTCAGGATATCGACCTTGATGTCGAGATGCAGCTCGCCCATGCCCTTGATGATAGTTTCACCAGAGTCTTCATCTGTAGCGACCTGGAACGACGGATCTTCCTGCACCATCTTGTTCAAAGCGACACCCATCTTTTCGGTACCGGCTTTGTCATTCGGTGAGATCGCGATTGAAATCACCGGATCAGGAAATACCATCGGTTCAAGCGTCGCCGGGTTGTTGGCGTCCGCGAGAGTGTGGCCTGTGCGGGTATTCTTCATACCCAGCAGGGCAACAATGTCACCAGCTTGCGCCGAATCCAGCTCTTCTCGTGAATCGGCGTTCATCTCAACAATACGTCCAATGCGCTCTGTCTTACCGGTGAACGTGTTCAGAACGTTGTCGCCCTTCTTGATCGTGCCCGAATAAATCCGCGTAAACGTCAGCGCACCGTAACGGTCGTCCATGATTTTAAAAGCCAGGGCGCGGAACGGCTTGTCCGGATCGACTATGGCAACGCCACCGGTCGGGTTACCTTCCAGATCGATCTCTGGCTGAGGCTTAACTTCCGTCGGGTTCGGCAAGTAGTCAACAACTGCATTAAGAACATTCTGTATGCCTTTGTTTTTAAAGGCTGAACCACAGTAGGTCGGGAAGAAATCAAGATTGATCGTACCCTTGCGGATACAACGCTTCAGATCAGCTTCAGACGGCTCGTTGCCCTCAAGATACTGTTCCAGAACGTCATCATCCTGTTCGACCGCGGTTTCGATCATCTTCTCGCGCCATTCCTCGACGAGGTCTTTCATGTCTTCAGGAACGTCGACGATCTCGTAAGACTCAGGATCGTCAGACGAATTCCAGACCCAGGCTTTACGGGTCATCAGATCAACGAGTCCTTTGAAATCGTCCTCGATACCGATAGGCAGTACCATGACGATTGGATTCGCGCCGAGCACCTCTTTAACCTGTTTTACAACACGCAGGAAGTCAGCGCCAATGCGGTCCAGCTTGTTGACGAAAATAATACGCGCGACCTCTGAGTCGTTCGCGTAACGCCAGTTCGTTTCTGATTGAGGCTCAACACCACCTGAGCCACAAAAAACGCCAACGCCGCCGTCGAGTACTTTCAGAGAGCGGTAAACCTCAATGGTGAAGTCTACGTGTCCCGGCGTATCGATAATGTTCATGCGATGGCCGTCCCATTGGCAGCTCGTTGCCGCCGACTGAATCGTGATGCCGCGCTCCTGCTCCTGATCCATGAAGTCAGTGGTTGCCTCACCATCGTGAACCTCACCGGTCTTGTGAATCTTGCCGGTCAGCTTAAGAATGCGTTCTGTGGTTGTGGTCTTGCCCGCGTCAACGTGGGCGAAAATTCCAATATTGCGGTAGGTGCTAAGGTCTTTCATTTCTCTGCTTCTGCTCTGTCGTCGTTAATATCTGGCAATCACTTCTTTTTATCATCAGTTTCCCGTGCTCAAACTGTCTAGCGAGAGCAGGGGCTGTTGCTACGAAAAAGTGAGTGCTCGTATTCGGGGCCTGTCCTGTCGATCTACCGGGTCACTCATTCGATGCTGCGACCACGGCCAGACTGGCTTTCGGGCGCGGATAATAGCAGTAGCGATGTCCCTAAACCAGTGATAATCAACAGTTATCATGCTGCAACTGCGCTGACGGGCCATCCAGACCCCAAAGCGTCGTTTTGGCAGCCGATTTCGCCGCCTGAGCGGCGGACTTTGCGATTCAGTAATATTCGCGCCGGGCCTTGATGTTGGCGCGCTAAGGCGGGTTTCAAGGGGTCAATCAGGCCAGTTCTAGCGGCGCAACAGCGCGATCCAGCGTGCGATGTTTAACAGACTCATCAGTGACGCGGATACATAGGTCAGCGCGGCCGCGGTCAGCAGGCGCCGCGCATGTGGTCGATCCGTCTTGATCAGGATGTTGTGCTTGTCCAGAATGGGCAAGGCGCGCCCGAAGCTGGCGTCAAACTCGGTTGGTAAGGTCGCGAAGTGCACGAGTGTTGATGTCGCCAGCGTTATGAAGCCTGCGGCGAACATCAATATGCCCAATCCAGGGATGCGAGTCAGGGCACCAATAAAGGGTGAAATTAACAGCACACCAGCACCCACTTTCTCGAATGTGCGGCTGCTCTTGATGAGCCGACTCCGCCACCGCAGAGGTGCGTAGCCTTGTTGATCCTGGATAGCGTGGCCAACCTCGTGGGCGGCAACGGTAATCGCAGTCAGCGAGCGCCCGTTGAATTTGTCGTCAGTCAGCCGTACTGCTTTGTTCTCAGGGTCGTAGTGGTCTCCCTCGGTGGTCTGCTCAACATCGACTTGTTCGAGTCCATGCAGATCGAGCAGATGACGGGCGAGGTCGGAACCCGTGCCCGAGTAGCGATCATCAGGAAGACTGTAGCGCTCAAGTACCCGCTTGACCCAGATGCCGGGCCCAATGATCAGGGCGATCAGCAGCAGGATGATGATGACAATATGCATGCGGCCATACTAACGCGCTGCCTTCTTCCGACATACCCCGTGCGCCGAATTCGGCATTCACTGCAGATTGTCGTATCGTCGGTGTTGCGAGAGGCCAATCGTTGTGAGGTAAGTTCTAGATGCTAACGCCAGATCAGTCGATCTTGTTTGGAATTCTGTTGTTTGTGTTTGTGTTCCTGATCTGGGGGCGCTGGCGCTATGACCTTGTCGCATTTACCGCATTGCTGCTTGCATTGCTGACCGGCATCGTGCCCAAGGAGCAGGCATTCTCCGGCTTCGGTCATCCGGCGACCGTCATCATTGCGCTGGTGCTGGTAATCAGCCGTGGTTTGTCCAATTCAGGTGCCATCGAGTTGATCGCGCGTTACGTCGTGGATAGCGCCCGTCGCCTGGGAGCCCATATCTCGATCATGGCGGCGCTGGCCGCTTCATTGTCGGCCCTGATGAACAATGTCGCCGCTCTGGCATTGCTGATGCCAGTGGATCTGCAAGCGGCGAAGAAAGCGGGGCGCAGTCCGTCACTTACGCTCATGCCGTTGTCCTTCGCTTCGATTCTGGGCGGGATGATCACTCTGATTGGAACACCGCCAAATATCGTCGTTGCGGAATTCAGAGGCCAGATACTGGGTGAGCCCTACCATATGTTTGATTTCGCGCCAGTAGGAATCGCCTGCGCCGTGGTTGGCGTCGCATACGTTGCGTTTATTGGCTGGAGGTTGTTGCCCGCCGATCGAAAAGCGACGGATGCTGGAAGTGATCTGTTTGAATTAAGTGACTACATCGCTGAAGTCAGAGTGCCGGAGGGATCTGACATCGTGGGGCAGAACGTCAGTGACCTTGACGAACATGCGGAGAAGATCGATGTCGAAATTCTCGGGTTGACCCGAAGAGGGCGGAGGTTACCAGGACTTGCGCGCGACGCAGAGATTAGAGCGGGAGACATTCTCGTTATCGAGGCCACACCGGAAAGTCTTGAGAATGCGCTGGGTTCGCTGAGCCTTGAGTATGTCGGCAGGGGAGAAGGCTTGCTTGAAGGCGACGATCTTGTGTTGACCGAAGTTGTCGTGCCTGAATCTTCCAAGCTCGCTGGTCGTTCCGCAATGTCACTCAAATTGTTGTACCGCTATCGCGTCGCCTTGGTGGGCGTGTCTCGGCAGGGGAAGCGATTTCGCGACAACGTTCGCAAGCTCACCCTCGAGGCAGGCGATGTTTTGTTGCTGCTAGGCCCGGAAAAGCGCTTGACCGACGTGACCGGGCGTCTGGGACTACTGCCGCTGGCGGATCGTGGGCAACGAGTCATCCAGCGAGAGAAGGTGTGGCAAGCAGTGGGCATATTTGCCGCCGCTATCGCCACAGCAAGTTTCGGTTTCATTTACCTGCCAGTTGCCCTGGGCTGCGTCGCCGCATTATATGTGCTGCTGAAAATTGTACCGATTCGTGATGTCTACACATCCATCGAGTGGCCGGTACTTGTGCTACTGGGTTCCATGATTCCGATTGGCGGTGCGTTGCTGGATACCGGCGCCACCGCGTTGATAGCCGATGGAATCGTGTCAGTCTCTGCCGGCTATTCACCAGTAGTTGTTCTGACACTTCTTATCATCGTAACGATGACCCTTTCAGATGTCATGAACAATACGGCGACGGCGGTCATTGCTGCTCCACTGGGCGTCGAAATTGCGTCGCGGCTTGGCGTTAATCCGGACCCGTTTTTGATGGGCGTCGCGGTCGCAGCATCTTGTGCATTTCTAACCCCGATCGGTCACAAGAACAACACGCTGATTATGGGGCCGGGTGGTTACCGATTTGGTGATTACTGGCGAATGGGACTGCCGTTGGAGATTCTGATTATTGTTGTATCGGTTCCGACGATCCTGTTTGTCTGGCCGCTTTAGGCGTTAAATTCAGACAGAAATTATGTCAATTGGCTGTCGCAAATCGCATGAAATATGCGTCAACAACTGACACTGCGTGTTGCTCTTAAAAATGAAGTGTTTCGCGCCTATCTCGTAAGTCGTTGAAAATACTGGTCAAACGCTTATGTGGTTTCGACGTCCCATTGTTGGCACAGGCTTTGCAATTACTCTCCTGATACTTCTGCAAATAGTGCAGAGACGATGCAGATTTCGGCCAAAAGGTATGGCCAAAAGCATGGCAATAAGGAGCGGAACATGAGCCAGAGAACAATTCAGGATTGGACCGAGAGTCAGGTAAATCTAAAGTTCAATGATCACCGTGACGTTAAGTATCGCGTTTATCGTGAAGGCGAAACGGTGTATCAGGAAATCCGGGCACAAGACGAGCGACCGATCCATACGCTTGAGCTTCCGGAGGGTATGAAGCTGGATAAGAACAGCTATGAGGTTCTTTTGCGCTACGTACTACTGGACATCATGGCAGCTTGAAGACTTGCAGAGCTTCGAGGGCGACGCAGATCAGCGGGCAGTCCGCTTATGCTCTATCTTCAAGCAACGATCCATAACCACTTCGAGCCCAGCCACTCGAGCTCGATCGGCGGATGCTTCATCAACAACGCCAAGCTGCAACCACAGATACTTGACGCCTTTGCTTTCGATGATGGGTAGCAGCTCGTCGACGATACCGGCAACGGCATCTGCTCGGCGAAACACATCGACCATGTCGATCTGGTCTGCCACATCCTCTAGCGAAGCGTAGGCGGTCTCGCCAAATAGTCCTTCTGCGCCGATCCCCGGATTAACCGGAATAACCCGAAATCCTGCTGCTTGCAGGTACTGCATTACTCGATTGCTGGGGCGCTCCGGATTGCTGCTGGCCCCGACCATCGCAATCGTTTTTGTATTGCCCAGAATGTCGCGAATGTAACCGTCAGTATAGGGTTTTTTGCCTGCCACCGTTATCTCCACTCAACATTGGTTTAATGCTATGTTGCGCCTGTCTGAGGCACGATATGAAATATATATGGCCAGCTTATTCAGTGAGTTAAAGCGCCGCAACGTATTTCGCATGGGCATTGCCTGCATCGTTGTAGCCTGGCTCATTGTCCAGCTACTGGATGTCATGTTGCCAACCTTCGGTGCGCCGGATTGGGTGCAATTGGTTTTGATTTTGATCATTGGGCTGGGGCTGCCGATCTCACTGCTGTTCGCCTGGGCCTATGATGCTGACGTTCTCATCGTGCTCGCGATTTTTCTAAACTACCGGTTCTTCGGCGCAGCTGATTTTCCGAAATTGCAAGCCATTCTCGATGATCAGCGCATTGTCAGGGATACACCTTTGAGGATTCCGTTTGCTTGCAAGCAGCCTGACGAACGATCGTTTGAATGGGGTCGATAGCCGTGACTGAAGGGAATGCGATAAATAACTCATCACTCGCCTTACGTTTGTGGACACGACTCAACGGAACCGCGTTTGGCCGCTGGGTATTTACACGCATTATTTGCTTTCGCGCGCCATATTTCAGTTCGATCTCACCGCTGTTCGTGACGCTGGAGCCTGGTCATGCAGTGGTGACGATGTGCAAGCGCCGTAAAGTGAAGAATCACATCGGCACCATCCATGCGATCGCTATGGCGAACTTGTGCGAAATAGCGGCTGGCGTACTGACAGAAGTGTCGATACCAGAGGATATGCGCTGGATCCCGAAAGGCATGAACATTCAGTATCTGGGTAAGGCCGCGACCAGAATCAGTGCTACCGCTGAACTCCCCGCTGTAAGGTCCGGCGAAAAACAGGATGCGGTTGTATCGGTTGATGTGAGAGATACAGGCGGTACTATTGTGGTGCATGCGGATATCACGATGTACGTGACGCCGCGCAGTCAGTAGTTCTAATATGATTCGGTCAGGAGGCGCTATGGATAGTTCAGGTGATACCTATTCGCAAGCCGTGAAGGCTGCGGTGGATGCCGGCAGGAAGATAGAGGCAATCAAGATTTACCGCGGAGAAACCGATGTTGGTCTGAAAGAGGCAAAAGAGGCGATCGACTTCCTTGTGCGACAACGAAAGGGTTCTCCGGCTGCCAGCAACGCTGATATGGCGGAGTCCGGCAGTGGCGGCGCCAGCCTGATCAAATTGGTGTTGTTGATCGTGGTCCTGGTTATTGGTTACAAGGTGTTTTTTGCCGCTTAATATTGTGGCTATGGCTTGTAAACAGCCACGCCGACCCGATACTAGTAGCTTAAGGATCAGAACGAAGTTTCCCGGCGCGTTATGCGCCTCGGCGCTTAGGTAAACAGCTTTCAGGAGCAGAACGATGAGTCAAGATAACCCGCCAGTAGATCATGTTGCCGGAGATGGTGAAGAAAGTTCGATTGAGACCCACTTGAAGTCTCGTCCAACCTGGTTGCGTCTGGTATTCATGCTGATTTTCTACGCACTAATTAGCGTCGCAGCGATGGTGTCTACGGTCGTTGTAGTGCTCGGGTTCTTGTGGGTACTTTTCACCGGCGATACCAATCCTCAGTTGAAGAAAACGGGGCAGAGCCTTGCGACTTATCTCAGTCAGGTAATGCGTTATCTGACCTTCAACTCGGACGAAAGGCCATTTCCGTTTGAGTTGGACTGGCCGGATGGCGACGCAGACTAATCTCGACTAGTTACGTCTGGAGATTTCTTTCGTAACGATGTACCAATGTTCGAGGGCGGCGAAAAATGAGCTCACAGCAATGCGCTCATTCCGCCCATGCGTGAAGTCGTCCTGTTCACGAATAAACATCCCATAACTTCCGTAGGTCGGGATTCCGGCCGTGCGGACTGTCGTCGCATTTGATATTCCGGCGCTCATCGCTGGCAAGACAGGTGTGCCCGGATATTCGTTCTCAACAGCCTTGCGCACTGCAGCATAGACATCTTCACGATTAGGTGACGCTGGTGAGACCCTCGCCGTTGAACTCGTTGTCAGTTCCAGATTCAGGTGGCCCAGATACTTCTCGAGCGTAGTCCTCACTTCGTCGAGTGTCACGCCAGGAAATATTCGGCAATTGATAGTGACTGAAGCGCTTTGCGGCAAGGCGTTTTCGACGTGGCCGCCAGTCAGCATCGTCGGTATACACGTGGTGCGTATGAAGCCCGCAAGCGACGGGTTCGTTGAGATTATTGCGGCGGCGTCAGCATCGCTCGGGTCGGCCGCAAAGAGGCGCATTGCTGCGCCCATTTCACCACCTCTGATATCCGCCGAGCGAGCAAAATACTCGATCGTCACTTCATTGCTTCGCAGCGGGAATTCAACTTCCTGAATGGCCTTGATACCTTCGGCGAGGTCGTAAATCGCGTTGTCAGGACGTGGACGCGAGCTATGCCCGCCCCGGTTTCGGGCCGTCAGCTGAAAATTGGCGTAGGCCTTCTCGGCGGACTGAAGATAGAAACCAATTGGCTTGAAGTCTTCGTCCAGTACACCACCACCTCCATCGAGATTGAACGCGAAGTCTGCGTCGATCAGATCCCGATGATTCTTGAGCAGGTCGTCAGTCGTGTCTGTAGCGGTTTCCTCGTCTCCCGTGAACGCGACGATGAGGTCGCGACCAGGCAGGTAACCCTCGTTCCTGAGGCGAATGAAAAGAGCGGTGTAAATCGATGTGCCCAGTCTGTCATCGATGACGCCGCGCCCCGCGAAGAAGCCATCTTTTTCGACTAACGTAAAGGGATCAGTATCCCAATCCTCAGGTACTGCATCGACAACATCCATGTGGGCCAGAAACAGGACGGGTTTCTTGTTGAGTGATCCGTCGCCTCGATATCGCACGACAAGCGACGCGACTATTTCCTCTCCGTTGTCGACAGGAAACAGAAATACGTCGTCTTCAGAAAAGCCACCGTTGAGAAACTGTTGGGCAAGGTACTCAGCCAGCGCCGGCACCTGACCGTACGATTCGGCGGATCGGTACGAGACGGATTGTTGCAGGACTTCGTGTGCTTTGATTTCCCAGGGCTGGGTGTAGTCAGAGCTTTTGTCCTGGGAAAGCGCGTTCGTTGTGAGGGCGAGCAGGGCGAACAGAAAAAGAGTGCGCATTGATGTTGTCCGAATAAACCATAGCCAAGTATGCGTCGTTTACTCTACACCAACTTCCAAGAAAATCATTTCACAAAGATAACTCGCGTTGCCCGGGTTGCCAGTGCGTCAGATTGACCTGTGCGCCGCCTATTCCGAGTCCGCGTACCCATCGCGCCGCAGCATCCAGCGTGACCCAGGTCTTGACTTTGCCCTTGTGGGTTTCGGCCGTGATTGCGCCGGTTTGAGTCCTGGCTTCGATATGAAAACGCGCGCCACTGGCAATAATGTGAATGTTCTTCACAGCTCCAGCTGCAACAAGAGCCTTTAGAGTTCGTTCATCCATTCTCGGTCCTCGGAAAAAGATCGGATTGTTCGGTGATAGTGATACCCATTTGATCGCAGTGACGACGAATCAGGACTTCGACCATATTGGCGACGCTGCGGTGTTCCTTGGCAGCCGCTTCCCGCACTGCGTCCTTGATCGAAGGATCAATACGCAAGTTGAGCGTTGAAATTTTGGTTTTAGCCATGCGGTGCATTGTACATTGAAAGTATTGAAAATGTAACGCGTTTTGCACCACCGATGCGATTCTGCGAGATAGGTCGTAGTCGCATCCCGCTGATTAGGTTATTTTTGGTCAATGTCGATGGAGTTCCTGCAACACAACTGGGCTATTCTCGGCGCCAGCGTTCTTGGCGCGGCGATTGCGGTGTTTGTTGCATTCCGTGTGTTTGAGGATTCGGCGCGCGGCCAACTGCTGCAACTGGTGCGGACCTACGATAAGAAGATTCTGGCAGTTGATAAGGCAACGCGCCATGTAACGGCCGCTGAGGCGAAATTGCGAAATTTACGAGCCAGGCAGGACTCGGCCAAGCCACGCCACGTTCAGGAAGCATCTGAAGTGATTGAGGATGCCAACTCATTGCACCAGATTGCAGGCGATCAGGTCCTGATTGCAGCAAACCACGTCCGCAAGTTCATCCTCGAAGAGTTTCCGCCGAAGCGACATGACCGGTTGCGGGCGAAATATCTCTCTGACTCTGCTCCGGACGGAAAACCATTTACATTTCAGTAAGATAACTGCGATTCGAGACGCTTAACCTTGCCGCGTAGGTATTTCTACCCATGGTTCAGAGTGGTAGGGTGGCCTAGAACCATCTACTTCCACTGTATCCGTACGGGAGAAGACATATGCAACAAGTGATATTCATGGTCTGCATGTTTGGCGGAGTTCTCGCGACACTGTTACTTGCTCTGACGTTGTTCGCAATTGCGATCGGGCGTGTAAAAGTCTGACAGAAGCAATGGCGACTTGAGTTTCCAATCTCAAGTATCGTACCCCGAACGCAGAATTTGGTCTCACAGGGCTAACGGAGTACGCATAGTTTGGAAGACATTCGCATTGTCAGCGTCAATCTCGGCAAGGCCGAGACGCTCACCTTCGGCGGCCAGTCTAAGACGACGGGCATTCAAAAGAGGCCGGTCAAAGATTCTGTCTGGGTCGGTCAGGAGACGATAGGCGACGACGTTATTTGTAACCTGGTTGATCACGGTGGCCCTGACCAGGCAGTCTATGTCTACAGCGTCGAAGACTACCAATGGTGGGCAGATCAGCATGATCTCGACTTACTGCCGGGCACTTTTGGTGAAAACCTGACGATTGATGGTCTGCCGACTGAGCTCTATGTCGGCGATCGACTTCTCATTGGTGATGTCGTACTTGAAGCGACAGCACCCAGAATTCCCTGTGCCACACTCGCCGCTAAAATGCAGGATAAGGGCTTCGGCATGAAATTCCGACGCGCCGAGCGCCCCGGGACGTATTTTCGCGTAATGAATGAAGGGGAGATTGCCGTGGGCGATTCTGTGGTGCTGATCGATAATCCTGGCCGCCAGGTGTCCATCATCGAGCTATTCTGCTTCGCCTTCGCGCTCAGGCATGATGCCAACGATCTGCAGCGCTTTCTTGACGCGCCTATCGCAGAGAGAACGCGAAAACAGGTGGAGATAAAGCTTTGTGCTGACCATAGCCACGGGTCCAACTGACGTGCGTTGATCGAGTCTGCACGAGCTTGGCGCAGCGATAACTTTACATAATCCAATCAAACTGCCTGCGCTGATCAGGCGTGTGGCTGTGGCATTTGCTTTCTTCGTCGTTTGATATCAAAATGATATCAAAATGAAACATAGAAGGGAGAAGATTATGAATCGTGAAGTGGTCAAGAACGTGTCGTCCGGGTACCTGATGCTGGTTGTTCTCGCCGTGGCGCAAATCGTATTGGCGTTTTCCATCTTTCTCGCGCTACGCGCTCAATCGCTGGTGGGCGTTCCGGTAACCATTAGCTTCGTTATTGTCGCAGTTTTGTGGGCGGGTTTTTTCATGATCCATCCGAACGAGGCCAAGGTCCTGCAGCTCTTCGGCAAATACGTTGGTACCGCCCATGATCCGGGTTTGAAGTGGGCGAATCCCTTCTACGCCAAACAAGCAGTCTCAACACGCATCAGGAATTTTGAGAGCAGTAAGCTCAAAGTGAATGACTCGCGCGGCAGCCCGATCGAAATTGCGGCCGTTGTGGTCTGGAAGGTATTCGACACAGCTGAAGCGTTATTTGAGGTAGACGACTACGAGCAGTTCGTCCAGATTCAGAGCGAATCGGCGTTGCGTAATTTGTCTACGACCTATCCGTACGAGCCGCATGAAGGCGAGGGCACTGCCTTGCGCAGTCACCCGGCGGAAATTGCGCAGGCCCTGCGTGTAGAGATTCAGGACCGGCTCGAACAAGCGGGCGTGACAGTCATTGAGGCTAGAATAAGCCATCTCGCATACTCCCCTGAGATAGCAAGCGCGATGCTCAGGAGACAGCAGGCTTCAGCAATCATCGCGGCGCGGAGTCAAATAGTGAAGGGTGCTGTTGGGATGGTGGACATGGCTTTGGAAGAGCTCAGGATTCACAACGTTGTCGAGCTTGATGAAGAACGCAAAGCGGCGATGGTGAGCAATTTACTGGTCGTCCTGTGCAGTGAAGAAGCGGCACAGCCGGTAGTAAATTCCGGTTCTCTTTACAACTAACTATAGCTCGGAATCGGACCAGGACTATGGCTGCACGCAAAGCTTTCGCGCTGCGAATGGATGAGAAAACGCTGGCAGCGATGCATCGCTGGGCAAACGATGATTTGCGGAGTCTGAATGCGCAAATCGAATTCGTATTGCGCGATGCATTGCGCAAAGCCGGTCGGCAGCCGCGCCCCGAAAAGGACAAGAACGCGGAGTAAGGTTGCTTTAATGCGGGACATGCGGTGGTAGGATTACTCGCATGCGAAGCTTGCTCCCCATTATTTCGGTCATTCTGGCGTTAATCGCGGCTGGATCGATCGCATACATCGCCTGGGAGCTCTCGTCGGGCGAACTTGAATCCGACAACGCGGACGACGCTGACTCGCCGTCTCCGAATCGCCGCAAGGATTCTCCGGACGAGGGCGAGTCTTAGACCCACCGCCCAAGCATCAATGTCGTCGTTGCTTGTTGCTCTTGTTGCTACCACTTCGGTCGTTGCGTGAATTCGAAGCAGACTTTCTGTCCGATGAACTTGAGCGCGGCTTGGCATCAGCACGCTGCTGAGGCTTCTTCCGCGTCGGAGCAGCTTGTTGCTGACGTTGTTGCACGGGTGCAGACTTCTTCGTTGCAGCGCGCGGCGCCGACTGCTGTCGTGTACTACTGGAATGCCGGGTACTTCCGGATGATTTAGCTTGCCGCTGCACAGCTGCTTGTCGTCTGCTGTCTGTCCGCGAGGGCTTCACTGACGTATTGCTTGCGATCGTCGTGTTTCGTTGAGCGGTAGAAATTCGCGACTGGCCGTTGGAGCTACGCCGTGTTGTGTTGGAACCGGTGTCGACTTTTCTCGGCTTGAAGCGAACGTCTGCTGCAGAGGTTCTGGTCGTCGAGCTGCTGCGCACGACTCCACTGCGTGTCTTGCTCCTGTTGGAAGCGCTGTTTCTGGCAGTCGAAGATCGCGAAACGCCATCTCGCTGTTTGAATCGGATGCTGTCTTTTGCCGCTAGCTCGCCCGTTCGGTTTGTCGATACCGACTGCGATGTATTGCGCGCAACCCTCGTTGAACTACGTTGAGCCGTGGAACCAGCGGTTCTGTTGCGCGTATTGGCAGCACGGTTACTGGATGCAGAAACGCTTCGTCCGGTCGACCGATGCGTGCTTCGCACACTGTTGGTTATTGAGCTGCTGTTGGGTCGATAGCGTGTTTTCGTCACTTGTTGCCCAGAGCTGAAGCGACGAGCATTGTTCGGCCGCCAGTGGTCGCCGGTCTGATAATAGTTGCTCGTGCGACTACCACGATTGTTGACGTAGTAGGTGTTGTGGACGTGGATTGATGGCCGGCGGTACCACCAGTTTGTGTTGTAGTGGTAGCCATAGTACGGGTGGCCATTGTAGCTATGATGGTAGACATTCAAGTAGTGGTTGGTCCAGCCAATCGAATAGGCGGTAGTGACTCCCCAGAAATAGCCGCTACGGAAGGTGTGGCCATACGGATACGGGTAGTTGTAAACCGGGTATGACCGCGGGTGATAGTAGTAAACGGGCTGCGGTTGGTAGACCACGACGCGCTCTGGTTCGTAGTAGGGGACGTAAATAATTTCCTCGTTGACCGGCGTTATTTCGATGACGCCTTCGTCGTGCGTAACCTGCTGATACTGGTCGCTCTTCAGATTGCCGGCCGCATAGGCGCGATCTCGAAATACTTCGATCGCGGCAATGACATCAGTCTGCTGCGCTATGACGGCTTCGCCAAGTTGCCAGGTCCAGTCCAGGTCATCGTTTAGCAATTGAATGACCTCCGGATAGTTGCTCAGCGCCACAACAGAATCATCCCAGTCTTCGTCAGGTTTCAGGGAGGGATCATTCTCCAGGTCGGCCAGGAATCGCGATGCCTCTACGAGCTGCAGAGGATAAGTCGACGCGGGCAGAATGATGGCCAGGAGGTCGTCCGGGTAGAGCGCAATCGAACCCACAAGGTCCTCTAGCTCGATGTCTGAAACCAGTTCCAGCTCCAGCTCCGCTGCGTTCTCCATGCTGTCGTCCGAGTAGTACTCGCCGATAGCATTGCCCTGGTCGTCCACAGGAACTTGGGCGAGGCTTAGCATCGGCCACATGGCCAGCAGGCAAAGCAGTTTGCCGGGGATTCCTGAAACGTCAGGCATTCTGGTCATCAATTCTGTCTTCATATGCGTCTTCATACAGCCTCCCGATTCGATCTGGATCGACGGATTTGGTCATGTTGGGGACCATCCTAGCCAACCGAAGCTGAACCCCTGCTTAATCCTGACTGCGGACGTTCTCGGGTCAGGCAGGGCGTGGGCCTGCCTGACAAAAGCGATATTTGCTTCCTCTGATCTCGTCAGGGCAATATGCTTGTTGAACTTCTGCGAAATTGACACTGTCGAATACAAGAAGTGATGTTTATTACCTCGCACAGGATTGCTATGGTTTTTTTATTGAAACTCAATCGCACACGCGCAGCCGTGTTCAGCGGGCTATTGAAGACGATAGTCGTGACTACGCTGATGATAATTTCTGCCTGGGCCGCGGTCGTTCAGGCTGATTCCGAGTCGGAAGCGCAGGTCGCTGAACCCAGTAAGCCGATTGTGTACTTTCATCTGTCAGAAGAACTGCGTTCTTCGGTAAAGAAGCTTGTCGTAATTGCGGGCACGGACCCGGCGAACAAGGAAATTACTGGCACTTATGACGACATTACTCCGGGCTTGTTGGGGGGTATCAGTGAAGGTGCGAACTCTGGAACGTACTCAACGCAAGTGGGTGGTATTTCGATCGACGTGCCGATATCCATATTGACCATTCCAGGTGCGGTCTATGGTGGAATATCCGGGCACGCCAAGCGTGAGATTCAGGAGTTTCGGGATGCGCTGACCGAAGACCTCGCAGAATCGAATCAGGCTCTGGTCAACGACCGCCTGGCGACGGATGTCTACCAGGCCCTGCAGCGAGTGCCAGGGCTAGATTCAAAAATGTTCGCCGCGACCACGCCAATTCCGGAGGACGTTGACGCGGTTCTGTACGTCAGCGTCAAAGAGCTGACTATTGATGTACAGGACGACGAAGCAATCCTGACTACGGCCGTGGATGTCTCGTTGCGTCGAGAAAGTGATCAGGAAGATATCTACAAGAAGACAGTCCGATATCAGGACAGGGATACGCTGAAAAACTGGACTGAAAACGATAACGCGCTTTGGCAAGACTACAGAAACTTCGCACGACACTATTTCGGACGAGAGATATCGGCTGAAGTCATCGATAGAATCGACCTGCAGAACGAGCTCAAGCCGCTAAAGTCGGCTACCGTTGAGACTGCTAAAAAGAACGTCTGGCAGGGGAGCACCCGATCAACCACACCAACGCTGGCGTGGGAGTTTCGCTTGCTTGGTGGAGACGTGTACGGCAATTGGGCCGACGATGTTGAGGAGTCAGATGTCCTCTTTGATCTCGAAATATACGACAGGCATCGGCCTGTCTATATCGAGCGAAACATTCAGGGGTCTACTCACACACTGCTGGCCGAGCTTGATGGATGCAAGACCTATCGTTGGTCTGTGCGGCCGTCTTATCGCCACGGCGAAGAAACAAGGCACGGCAATTGGATGAGGTTCGTTGCCGCTGGTGAAATGGGTGACGGTAATGGCAGTGTCGGCAGACAGGCGTCCACAGCGCCAGCCTACATTCAGGATTTTGCGACACTACAAATCAAATGCGGTCGCAAATAGACGAATATTCGAGCCAAATGCAGCAGATTCGACCGCGCCTCGAGCTACGACGCCTTCCCCTTAGCTGGGCGGATTGCCGGTACTAGCGGTAGCTAGTCGTCGCTCGCATCGTTTCCACCGTGCCATGCGATGAATTTCCAACCATCATCGGTCCTGATCAGGACATCGGAGTAGCGGCCGTTGCTAACGTCAACTTCGCCTTCTTTGTTCTCGGTAGCATTGGTGAACAAGTAGTGAGCGACGGCGATGTTGTCATGTACAACGATCGCGAGCGGGTAAAGCTCGTGCATCAGTGGCTTACTTTGCTCATTGTTAAAGCGGTCCCACATCTTGGTTGAGGCTTTGTTTCTCGGTGCCGGCGAATTGTTACCCCACCCCGAAAAATCGTCTGCGAGCAATCGGTCGATCCATTTCTTGTCGCCTTTCTCGTCTGCATCCCATTGTTCTTCAACGACGGCCCAGACATCGGCTTGATCATCCAACGTATCCTGAGCGATGGCCGATCCAAATGCGGTGATCAAAAAGGTGGCGGTTGCTAGTCGGAGAATGCTGGTTATCTTCATGACTCTTGCCTCGATGGAGAATAGCTACAGTACGGCCAAGTCTAGTCTCAATTGTTTAGCGCGACAAACTATGGCGGTCAATTTTATTCGGGCAGGAGAACGAGTCCGATATATTCCGCAACCGCAGCAGCATCGATTCCCAGATCGTTGCTGGTCGGATACAGACGCTTCAAGTCAGCTTGGGTCAGGTAGTCTGGATGGTGGGATTCGATGATTGTTGCGTAATTGATCGAGGCATCTCCTTTTCGCAGGCTGAGTCGGTAAATGTGTACCGCGAGATCCTGCGGATCTCCAAGACGCATCAGGCGTCCTATATCACTAGTGGCATCAACTGTCGGGATTTCACCGAGATACAATGTGTCCTTTACAATTTCCCAGCCGTTCGCTTTAAATACCGCACCAATAGATCCACCGGCCAATACTCTTGAATGTTCTTCGCTGACTTTTCCGGAGCTTTGATCTGCGAATTTGACGACGGCATAAGTTCTGCAAACATGATCGTCTTGCTCGATGCTGTACAGATTGCTACGGCGAAGCCCTGGCTGCGCGGTGATCACATCGATCGCGTAACTCCCGAAACGACGCTCAATACGTTCGCTATTCAAGAGTTCAGATTCCATAGCGCTCGCGCTGAGTGCGGCGGCGAGGACAACTAGAGGGACTTGATTGGGTTGCATAAGTCAGGCAAGGCTTGGCAGCAGAATACGAACTTTATACTGCGACCGGGGAAGGGTAAAGCGCCCTTTGTCTCAATCTGATCGAGCGGGAATCTTGAATCGATCACGCCACCTTGGCGAATGCGGCAAGTTTGCCAGGGCTGTCAACGAGGTCGATAATGACGGCCAACGCATGCTTCGAAAAAGATCATTAAAAAAGATAACAAACAATAGGATAAGATAGATAGTTAATGTAATTTATTGATATTTGAGTATCCGTGTAGCGAACCGACGCCCGCTTCAATTCACAATCGACACGCAAAGTACGCTGTGTGCATGTGCGCTAGACGAGATTTCCCGACTCGGTTTTCGAGCGGCTATAATACGAGCTTCATTTCACGCGCGGATACAAAATGGCCCATAACATTTCTTGCTATCGATGCGGCGCTTCGTTATCGGAGTTGTCGCTACCATTGTCGCGGCAGGATGAATGTCCTGAGTGCAGAAACTACTTGCATGTATGTTTGATGTGCTCGAATTTCGACAAGCTGGTACCGAAGCAGTGTCGCGAAGACGATGCGGAAGAGGTTTCCGAAAAAGGCCGCCTGAATTTCTGCGAATGGTATGTGCCCAGCGAAAACGCGTTCAATGCGACCGCAAGTGCGGAGGAGAATCGTGCCAGGTCCGAGCTGGACGCTTTGTTCTCGGAAGACGCAGACAATGCAGCCGACACCGGTGATGATAGTGCGCTCAGCGAAGCAGACCGACTCTTCAAGTGAATACGCTCAGCGGCACAAATAGCTCATGACTTTGGATCGCCGTACTTTCCTGAAGCTTTCCGGGGCGTCCGTAGCTTCGTCGTCATTGCCCGGGTGCAGCGGCCCGGACAAGATTCCGACAATGGGTGTGCCTCAGAGTCGCTTTGGTCCGGACTCCACGGCAGAGGAAGTGACTGCTGGTCTGGACCTGAAAGGGAAGCTGGCGGTCGTAACGGGATGCACCTCGGGCATCGGCTTCGAAACGATGCGTGTGCTCGCGAAGCGCGGAGCACATGTGATCGGAACCGGCCGCACGATCGAAAAAGCGGATGCGGCATGTCGCGCGGTAAGCGGCACTACGTCACCGGTACAACTTGAGCTCGGTGATCTCGATTCCGTGGTCGAATGTGCAAATTCAATCCGTTCGATTCGTGCTCCGATCGATATTCTGGTGTGCAACGCTGGTATTCGCGGCGGAAGCGATGAGCGTGAACTGATCAACGGCATTGAAAAGCACTTCTTCATCAATCATCTCGGACATTTCGTATTGCTGAACCGTCTACTTGATCGCCTGTTCTTTGCCGGGCAGGGACGTGTCGTTGTTGTGGCCAGCAGGACTGCCTACCTCGATGCGCCTGAGTCCGGAATACAATTTGATAACCTGGCGCTGGCGGGCGACTATTCGGATCGGCGTGCATATGGCCATTCCAAACTTGCCAACGTCCTGTTTTCTCTGCAGCTGGGCGAGTTGTTCAAAGGTACGCGAATAACCTCGAATTCCCTGCATCCCGGCCTGATCAACACACAAATCGACCGAAATATGAGCGGCATAAAACAAACAGGCTTCGCCCTATTATCTGCCCTTGGCGGTACGAAATCGCTCGCAGAGGGCGCAGCCACAACCTGCTACGTCGCTACGCAACCGATCATTGGTTCCACCAGTGGCGAGTACTTCGAAGACTCCAATGCGGTTACCGTACTGGGAAACAATCATATGCGAAACGCGGAGATGGCCAGTAAATTGTGGCAAGTATCGGAGGATCTAACCAGGGACCATCTGGTCGTCTACCAGCAGTCTGACTGGGAAGAACTGGAAAAGGAATTGCGAGATCGGCAATTTGGTACAGATGACAGCTGATTCGCCGGCAACGGCATTGGTCGTTCTGTCCGGTGGCCAGGACTCAACGACCTGCCTCTACTGGGCGATCAAACGGTACGGGCGTGAGTCTGTATCCAGCGTTACATTTGATTATGGCCAGCGGCATCGAATTGAGCTTGAATGTGCCAAAAAAATTGCGGCTGCTGCCGGTGTTGAAAATACGCGCTTGCCGATAGATACCTTCGCGGCACTCGGCGGAGACTCTCTTACGGATACATCAATTGACGTTGCAGCTGAGGTCAGCCAAAGCACAGGATTGCCGAATACATTTGTTCCCGGGCGCAATCTGATTTTCCTGACATTCGCTGCCGCGTTCGCCTATCAGAGAAATATCGACAACCTTGTTACCGGCGTTGCGCAGACTGATTACAGTGGCTATCCGGATTGCCGCGAGAAGACCATTCAGTCGCTGCAGGAGTCTATTCGTTTGGGTATGGAAAGCGCCGTGCGAATTCACACCCCCTTGATGAACTTGTCAAAACAGGAAACGGTTGAGCTTGCCGTAGAGCTGGGCGCTCTCGGCGCAATGGCGCTGACCCATACCTGTTACAACGGAGAGCGGCCGCCCTGTGGTCAATGCCCTGCATGTATCCTGCGGGCGAAGGGATTCGCCGATGCGGGAGTAGCAGATCCGCTGGTTGAGGCCGATGACCTATAGCGTTAAAGAAATTTACTACACGTTGCAAGGCGAGGGCGGGCATACCGGTCGGCCGGCAGTATTCCTGCGTTTCGCTGGCTGCAATTTGTGGAGTGGGCGAGAGGAACATCGAGGCGCCGCGATCTGCAAATTTTGTGACACGCAGTTCGTCGGTATCGATGGGCCGGGCGGCGGCAAATTCGATTCGCCTGAGGCATTGGCAGCCGCGGTTGCTGCCTATTGGCCGACGACGCAGCATGGCAGCAAGCCCTATGTGGTTTGCACCGGCGGCGAACCCTTGTTGCAACTGGATGCGGCCGCTGTAGATGGCCTGCACGCGTTAGGCTTCGAGGTGGGCGTCGAGACCAACGGTACGGTCCAGGCGCCGGTCGGTATTGACTGGCTCTGTGTCAGCCCAAAAGCCAACGCTGAGCTGAAACAGCTCACTGGCAACGAGCTGAAATTAGTGTTTCCTCAAGTGGAGGCAGCGACAAAACCGGACAAATTCGCACACTTGTTGTTTGAGCACTTCTATCTGCAGCCACTTGACGATGCGAATGTCGTCGAGAATACTCGCAAAGCGATCGATTATTGCCTGCAAAATCCGCAATGGAAGCTCAGCTTGCAGACGCACAAAATGATTGGTATTGATTAATCCTGGTTGTCGACAATGATCGACCTGCGAGCGAGGAACCTGTAATTGAGTAGAGAACAATGAATCATCGTACGGGACGTCTGATATTTGGATTGTCGATTGGGTTGCTGGTCGCAGTGCTGTCCTATCGATGGATTACTGACCCTGCTCCAAGAGCCGAAAGAGCATTGCAAGAGTCGGTCATCGGCTCCGCGAGGATAATCCTGGTGACGACTCTGGCTATCGGCGAGCTCGAGATCGTTGATGCGTTGGCACCAAATCGTAAGGCAGGCAAAGCGTACATTTATCGCGCTGGTGATGGCTGGGAAGTCTCAGGCTTCTACCGGCGATCAGAAGATGACCGCTGGCACGCGTATTTGCTGTCGCTGAGTGGCTCAATAGACCTCCAGCACCTCAAGTTTCAGGACTCTGATCAGGAACTGCTCAGTCGGGTCGCTGGGGACTCTCGACTCGAAGCGGGCCCATAACTCAGAATCCTGTCTTGTCAGCAATCCAGACGATGAGGCTGATGATTGAAAGCGCGTAAGACGCTCCTAGTAGCATTACGCTGATCTCGATTTCCTGAATCCAGTTTTGCTCGGTCATTGTCGTTCTCCAGCTCGTGTTTTCGAGCTGTAATCATCTGCTGTCACGGTTGGCAGGTCCTGACCGCTCTATGACGAAGCAATGACGGTTCGATGATCGATGGGTGATGAGCGGTGTTTTCGTCCGAAAATGGTCTGTTTAAGCCATTTTGGGCCGCCAGCCTGGTATTGCGCTGTCTTAGTCAGAATTGACCAGGGCGGCGTTGGCGTGAGACTCCTGCCGCCACTCGAGGACATTCATCTCGATGAATACGAAAGCGACCAGCCATAGGAACGCATCCCAGAAATCGACGAAATCGCCGGCGACGCCCCAGTAGATCGCTGCCAGAAACAACAGCGAGTAAAAGACGACTTTGAGTATCTGGCTGACTCGTAGAGCCGTTCCTTCCAGCAGATTTTTCTCTTGCAGACGCACATCTGCCTCGAGAATGACCACGACAAGAATCCAGACAGCAGCATTGACGACGTCCACCCAGGCAAGCATGCGCATTGCTGTGAGGCCGCTGGCATCGACTACCGCACGCATGCCATCAAATTGGAGGAAAGAGCTGGCGACGGACAGATTGGTGCAATTGGCAGCCGTGATATCAGCGAACTCATCAAGCGTCGTGGCGTACGCCCATTGATCTGATGCGAGCGTACAGAGGTTGGACAGGTCCGCAACGGACGACACATTGAACAGTGACGTCAAATTGACGATGTAACCGTAAAAGGCATACACGATAAAACCGTAACAGACTGTACGCAGTGTATGCAGCGTGATAGTGACGGGTTTCGTGAAATGATCATCCTCCAGAATGTAGGTTTCGAGCTCGAACATCAGTAGCAAGATGACCCATGCGGCGGTATCAATAGTCGCAGCGAATGCCTCGATCAGATCGCCGGGGGCAACTCCGTCCCGAAACTGGTGTGCGCTCGCCGCTATTTCTTCTGCGAAGAAAAAATAAATATTGAGCGTGAGGAGCGCATAGATCGTGTACTTGAAGGCCTGATATAAAGATCGACGACTGATGGTCAAGAGTGGAGCTCCGCGTTGCTTGCCGCTGATTTTATGCTGGCTTCGCGATTTATAGCAACGGGTTTACGGTCAGTCTTGCGTTCGCCGTTCCACATCGTGGGCGCGGGTAATGAATCGCGCTTAAGACAGCTTCAGATCTATCAATCCAGAGTGCTAGTCGAGACTGACCGACTCGTTAGCCGAGTCTGTTTCGACGCCTGAATAGTAAACCCAGATATTCTCTTCGCCTGTCAGCAGCTCGATGTACTTCGGGTGGACAAATATCGCCTCGCGCCCGGATTTTATTTCTCGCAAGACGCCGAGATCGCAAAGCTGCTTGAGATAAACAGATGCGGTCTGGCGTTTCGCGATGCCCGCTTCGACCAGGTTACCAATGCGGCAGTACGGTTGCTTGAACAATACTTCTACGAGCTCCCATGTATAGGTCTTCGGCAGTTCTTTCTGCACAAACTCGCCGGTATGTTCCATCAACTCGCGAATAGCCTTGATCTTGTCAGTCGTCCATGTGCAGGTTTCTTCGACGCCATCAAGGATGAATTTTATCCATGAGGCCCAGTCCTGCTCATGAGTTACTTTCTGTAACAGGCGGTAGTACGCCGCTTTGTTGCTAATAATGTAGCGGCTGAGGTACAAAATCGGGGAGTCGAGTAGTCCGTGTTCGACCAGGAAAAGGATGTTAAGGATGCGGCCAGTTCGGCCGTTGCCGTCTGCGAAAGGGTGGATTGCCTCAAACTGGTAGTGCTGCACGGCCAGCCGGACCAATGGGTCAAACTCGGTGTGCCGATGCATGAAATTGGCCCAGTTGTCGAGCTTTGCCTGCAGCAGCTTTTGGCCCACCGGCGGTGTGTAAATGACTTCACCACTCATGCGGTTCTTTAGTGTGGTTCCCGGCTGGTCTCGGAGATCCAGTTCGATGCCCTTGATGGTGCTGCATATCTGTATGGCCATATCGGTCGTCAGCATGCCGCGCTGGACCATTTTCGTGCCTTCAAACAATGCGGTGCGGTATCTGAGTGCTTCCTTGGTAGCAGCGTCAGCTTTGTCTTCCGCAATATCCGCATATTCAAACAACTTGTCGGTCGTGGTAACGATGTTCTCGATTTCTGAACTGGCACGTGCTTCGAGCAATGGCAGTGCATTCACCAGTACTGCCGAATTCGGGATCAACTCAGCGGCCTGTTTCAGCTCAGCCAGCGCCACTCGCGCATTGATGCAGCGCTTCAGAATCTCGTTGGTTTCGATCAGGTCGGCCGGTGGTGGCAGGTCTGGTAGCCCGTTATAGGGTATTTTAGGATCAAAATCAGTCATTTACGATCTACTCCGCTGAGGCTGAAACATGTCGATCCGAGCGACATTTTACGACGATATGTCGAAAAACACGAATTTTATCGACATATCGTGTCTTCCTGTCGATTTCATCGACATGTCGGCTCTATATGTCGATAAAGTTAGATTCTATCGACATATAGGCATTACCTGTCGTTTTGATCGACATGTCGGCAAGATCTGTCGATATTTAGCCGGTTCTTCGACGTATGTGGAGTATAGGTCGATTGCATCGACAGATACGTGATGCAGTTGCGGAAAGCCCTAATTGCCTGTGACGTTCGCCTGGCGCAATTTGTCGTGCCATGCGAGGGCAGATTCTTTGATATAGAATCCGCTGCCGACAATAGGCCAGGTACGAGGAAATTGACGTGATTGTAAAAAGCGATATCGAAATTGCACAGGCGGCAAATGTGCTGCGGATTCAGGAAATTGGCGAGAAAGTCGGCATCCCGACCGAAGCATTAATTCCCTACGGCCACGACAAGGCCAAGATCAACGATCACTTCATCAAATCTCAAAGCGACAAAGGTGACGGCAAGCTCGTGCTGGTAACCGCTGTTTCGCCAACTCCGGCCGGTGAAGGTAAGACGACGACGACGGTCGGCCTGGGTGATGGCATGAACAAGATCGGCAAGAAGACCGTGATATGTCTGCGTGAGCCGAGTCTGGGCCCTTGTTTTGGCATGAAAGGCGGAGCTGCGGGTGGTGGCTACGCTCAGGTTGTCCCGATGACCGATATCAATTTGCACTTTACCGGTGATTTTCATGCGATTGGCGCGGCGCACAATTTGCTGGCTGCGCTTATCGATAATCACATGCACTGGGAGAACCAACTCAATATTGATCCGCGGCGCGTTGCCTGGCGGCGAGTTGTGGACATGAATGACCGGGCGCTGCGAACAATTACCTCAGGGTTGGGCGGGTTTCACAACGGCGTTGTTCGCGAGGCCGGTTTCGATATCACGGTTGCCTCGGAGGTCATGGCGATCTTCTGCCTGGCGAGCGATCTGCAGGATCTTGAAAACCGTCTTGGCAATATCGTGCTTGGTTACAATCGGGAGAACGAGGCGGTGACCGTGCGGCAACTGGGCGCACACGGCGCAATGACGGCGTTGCTGCGGGATGCCTTTCAGCCGAACTTGGTGCAGACGATGGAGAACAATCCAGCGTTGATGCATGGCGGCCCGTTTGCCAATATCGCGCACGGCTGCAATTCAGTCATCGCGACCAAAACAGCGCTGAAACTCGGCGACTACGTCATCACCGAGGCGGGTTTCGGAGCCGACCTTGGCGCGGAGAAGTTTCTCAATATCAAGTGCCGCAAGGCCGGCCTGAAGCCAGACGCCATAGTGCTGGTCGCAACCATCAAAGCGTTGAAAATGCATGGCGGTGTGGCGAAGACCGACCTTGGTGCAGAGAACGTTGCAGCACTCGAAACAGGTTGCAAGAATCTCGGCCAACACATTCGCAATCTCGGCAATTTTGGTGTCCCTGTTGTGGTAGCAATCAACCACTTCACAGCGGATACCGATGCTGAAGTAAGCGTTGTTGAGAAGTTCTGCGAACAGTTTGGTGTTCGCGCTATCAAGACGACACATTGGGCCGACGGCGGCGACGGTTCGATTGAACTCGCCACACATGTTGCTGAGCTGTGTGATAGCGGTGCAGCGCAGTTCCGTACCTTGTATCAGGATGATTTGTCGTTGTGGGAAAAAGCGCAGCGCATTGCCCGCAAGATGTATGGCGCCGACGACATTATTGCCGACAAGAAGGTCCGCGATCAGTTGGCTCGATTTGAGGCCGAAGGTTATGGTCATTATCCGGTGTGTATGGCGAAGACGCAGTACAGTTTTTCGACCGATCCGAATTTGCTCGGCGCTCCGACCGGACACGTAGTCCCCATCCGCGAGGTTCGACTCGCCGCTGGAGCGGAGTTCGTGGTTGTCGTCTGTGGAGCAATCATGACCATGCCTGGATTGCCGAGGAAACCTGCGGCAGACAATATTCGGGTCAACGAAGAAGGGCGGATCGAAGGTCTGTTCTAGCCATCAGGCAGAGTTTGGTGAGTATCGCCGCAATTCGATAGGATGATCGTACGTCCACCAACATCGAATGGCGGCGCCTGGTCACTGTTCACGCGGCCAGCCGGTCGGGCAGGATGAAAGCCTTTCGCGCTCGATCACTCCAAAGTAACTCTTTGCTGTAGAACCGCAGCATTACATCGATACCACCGGTAAAGAGGTCGTCGTTGTGGCGGCGAAAAGCGAACCAGTCATCTTGCTGATCTGCTGGTCGACGCTCCTCAATAAGTAGCAAGAACATCCAGGTGATGGTTACGTGATACTTGTCTGGCACGCCGAGGTGAGACGTAAGGCGTTGCAAGGCGCCGTTAAAACGCCGAATCGCTTCGGCGGGGCCGAATTCACACAGGTACAACCACGCCAGATAGATATGACTCTCGTGGTCAAAGCTACTCGCATCAATCTGCAGGTTCTCGAGGGCGTTAATGCTCAGGTTGGGCGCAGCCAGAGCGTTCATTTACTGTTCTCCTTTAATGTATGACTGTCTGAGGCGGTCAGTTCGCAGCTGTAAACAGCTTTAAGTTGCGTGATGACCTTGAGGGTCTCATCGCCAAAGGGTGCCTTCCCTTCGAAGCTGTGCAAGACGATGCCTTCCAGCAAATCGCCGAGCGAAAGGTTGGTGTATTCGGCCAGTCCCTTCAGGACCTTCAGCAGGGATGTCTCAATCCGAACGCCGGTTTGAGTTCGCGTGATCAGTTTGGGGCTCATGTGTGTTACTCATTGCTGTATTTTGTTATAAAGGTAACATTGTAATAAAATAACATCAAGGTGCTGGATATCCGCGCTATGAACTGAATAGTGACGTCGCTAACATGCTGAAATATAAGTAGTTTCTGTTCTGGCCAGGTGTGGTGTTTATGGACCAGTAGGGTAATATGACAACGCGCCAGCAAGGGGACTGCTGCATGCCAAGCAAAGAAGAATTACAACAAGGGTTTGAAATCGGGGATTGGGAGATTCTTCCGGCAAGAGGGGTCTTCATTCGCGGTGATGAGGAAAGACATCCTGAACCCAAAGTGTTTGGCGTATTCGAGTTACTCGCGATGCGTGACGGTGACATGGTTACCCGCGACGAACTCGTGGCCGAGCACTGGGACAACCGTCCTACCAGCGATGAGGCCATTAACCAGAAAATTGCGCAACTGCGACGCCACCTGGGCGACAAAGCACCATTTGAGTACGTTGAGACTCTGACGGGGCGTGGCTACCGACTGAAAAAGAAGATTAGGCTCAAGCAACCTGAGCGGCCGGCGCGAGATAATGCCAACAAACAACAGCGACGAATTCCGACCTGGCCGCTCGCAGGTGCCATAGTCGTCATTGCAGCGCTGGTCATCTATCTAATGACAGGGGAGCCGAACTCGAACGAAGACATTCGCACGATCGGCGTGCTGCCGTTTGACAATCTAATCACGCAGGAGAGCGACCAGTACATCGGCAATGGGCTGAAGGAAGAGGTTGTCCGGACGCTGGGCAATATTGCCAGACTCGACGTAAAGAACGTGCGAGTCAGCTACCCGAAGAGGGAGTTTACTGAGATTGCCGATTTTCTCAGTGTCGATGGTTTGCTGACAGGAACTGTGGAGCGCGAGGGTGATCTGCTGAAAATCGGTTATCAGCTGATTGATGGACGCACCGGAAATACCGTTTCTTCAAATACGATTACCAGGCCGAAGAACGAATTGTTCGCATTGCAGCTTGAATTGGCACGGGCTCTGCGCGACGACTTGCTTGGCGAATCCTCGCAACAGTTGATGTCCTTGAGCAAGCCAGAGAACTTCAATGCCTATGACAGCTACCTGCGTGGCTTGTTTGTCTTCGAGTATCGCGGCGAAGAAGGCAATCTTGAGAAAGCGATCGAATTTTTCAGTGAAACAATCGAGCTGGACCCGGAGTTCGGTCCGGCCTACCTGATGCTCGCGAAAGCCTATGTGCTGATGCCGGACTTTCGCGATGCTCCGTTGGATGAATGGCATGGACGGGCCATTGACGCCGTCGAAAGGGGTATAGCGGTCGATGGCAGTATTCGCGATGCCGCCGGAGCCATCTTCGGCCTCGTTTTTCACAAGCAAAAGCGGTGGGCGGAGTCGGAGCAGGCTTATATTCGCGCCACACAGGCGGCGATTGTCGATCCTGACGCATTCAACTGGTATTCACGCATGCTGGCCAGTGTCGGCAGACTGGATGATTCGTTGCTACAGGCGCTGGCAGGAGTGGAGGTAGACCCTGGTGGCGCGATCAGTAACAGCAGGGTTGCGATCGCCTACACCTGGTTGGACGAACCGGAAAAAGCGGCCGAATACTATGCTCGATCTAACCAGCTCGGTGCTAGTACATCGCAACACATACTCGGTTACGCATGGTCGCTACTGCGCGAAGGGCGGTTTGAGGAAGCTGGTGAACTCGCCAAGATCGGCGTTACCAGGGCCGGCAAAGGTACTAGCTGGATAGAGCCGTTCTTTGCGTCGTTTGGTGACCCGGCGCTGAGAGCTGAAGCGCTCGATGCGATCAGTAAGTCTTCAGCAGCCGGTCTTCTGGATCCGCTTATCGAAGTCCCGGCCAGAGTTGCGTTGGGAGATGTCGATGGCGCGATGTCAGTTGCCAGATTGCTCGAAGAACCCGGCGAAGCATTTGAAATGGATATCCTGTTCATTCGCGAACTGCTGCCGCTACGGCAGCACCCGGAGTTTCTGGACTTGATGGAGAACCTGGGTGTTCAAGCGTACTGGGATGAGTCCGGTTGCCTGTGGCAGTCCGCCGCCGTGCATTGTCCCAAAGTGTTGCAAGACTAGTCGTCCGAAGTATTTCCGCGAGTTTGCTTGAGTCCACCACGATGGCGCTTGCTGTCGATACGGCGCTGCACGGATCTCCTGGATGGCTTCGTCTGCTTGCGCGGCTTTCGTTCAACCATCGCACTCAGAATCAATTCACGTAACCGATCAATCGCGGCCTTACGATTCCGCTCCTGAGTTCTATGTTCCTGTGCTTTGATGACGATGACACCGTCTGGCGTTATCCGTCGGTCGTCCATGGCGAGCAATCGAGCCTTGATTTTGTCTGACAGAGAAGGGCTGTTCGCCGCGTCAAAGTGCAAATGTATGGCTGTCGCGACTTTGTTCACATTCTGGCCGCCCGCACCGCTGGATCGGACGGCCGTTAGCTGCAGTTCGCTGTGCGGGATTTTGGTGTCGTCAGAAATGCTGACTAGATCGACCATGAGTCCCATACCTTGCCAACTGTGTCCGGCAATTGCGCAAATTTACCAGGAGTGGACCAACTATTGATCTGATGAAAGTCCGAACCGCAAGATGCTGCGAGTTCGAAATCATTACAAATGTCGACCAGTTTTTTGGTGATATTAGATTCCTGATTGCCGCAAACAACTTCGATACCCTGGCCGCCTGATGCTGCAAAGTCTGCAACCAGTGCACGAAGTTTCGTCCACGTCATACCGTACTTCGCAGGGTGTGCGAGTACCGCGGTGCCACCTGCGGCCCGGATCCATTGAATGACTTCCGGCAGGTCCGACCAGCATTGTTTGACGTCACCTGTCTTGCCGTTGCCGAGATAGCGGCGAAAGGCAGTGCGGATGTCTTTAACATGACCGATCTCGACGAGGTGCTGAGCGAAATGTGGGCGACCAATCATGCTGTCGCCAGCCAGCTTCTGCACCGCCAGGAAAGAATCGTCGATGCCCGTCTTCACCAATCTACGTGCAATTTCCTTTGCGCGCGATACGCGGGCATCCTGCTGTCTGGCAATGCCCGCCCTTAACTCGGAATTGTCGCGATCGACGTTTAGTCCAACGATGTGAATCCCGTGTTTTTGCCACGAAGTTGATAGTTCAATACCGACGATAAGCCGTAGGTCCAGCAATTGTGATGCCTCAATTTGCTCGTACGCGGCGATAGTATCGTGGTCAGTTATGGCCAGGCAGCCGACGCCATTGTCGCGCGCGAGAGAAATAAGCTCGGAGGGACTCAATGCGCCATCAGACGCGGTTGTATGTGTATGCAGGTCAAAAATCATAATGAACGCATTATACGGCTATGCTTCGATGCAAATACAGGTTGAACATGTTCAGCTGAATTTGTGAGAAGCTTCGGCCCAGTATTGCCGATCGATAACTTCGATCCTGAGGACCGCACGTGCGTAACCTGATCATCCTTGTGTTCTGCCAATTGATTTCAGCGACCGGGTCGTTCGTCCTGGTATCTCTTGGCGGAATTATTGGATTTTCGCTTTCGTCGAATCAAGCCTGGTCGACGTTGCCGGTTTCAATGATGGTAATTGCGATGGCAGCTTCGACTGTGCCAGCCACATTTCTGATGCGACGACTTGGTCGCAGGGCAGGTTTCTCGCTCTCGTCATTGTCCGCAGCAATCGCACTGATCATTGCAACAGTGGCTTTCTCACGGCAGAGCTTCGAGCTTTTTATACTCGCGGCGGTGCTGTTCGGTATCAATATGGCATTCACGCAGCAGTACCGATATGCCGCGGCCGAAAGCGTACAAGCCAAGTATATTCCGCGTGCAATTTCATTCGTCTTAGTTGGATCGATTGGTGGCGCGTTCGTCGGCAAGGCGCTTGCGGACCGAGGATTGCACTGGCTTAGTGAAATACCGTATGCCGGAATAATGTACGTTCTTGCCGGCATGTACGTCGTGCAGTCGGTGCTATTTCAATTCATGCGCGGCATAGAAGGGGGTGGTGATGATCAGCACCACGAAACGCGGCGCTCACTGCCAAGTATTGTGCGGCAGCCGGTTTTTCTTGTTGCGGTATTAGGCGGCACCGCAGGCTACGGATTAATGACACTCATCATGACTGCGACGCCACTAAGTATGCATGTGAATGATGGCTATTCGATAGAGCAGACAACAACCGTAATCCGGGCACATGTGCTCGGCATGTACGTCCCATCGCTGGTTTCCGGGTTTTTGATTGAGAGACTGGGTGTTGCGCGAATGATGCTCATTGGTGCAGTCGGAATGTTGGCCGTTTCGATCATTGGTTTGCAGGGTCAGTCGGTCACGCACTACTGGTGGGCATTGGTCATGCTCGGAGTCGGCTGGAATTTTCTCTATGTTGGTGGGACAACGATGTTGACCTACACGTATTCGATGACGGAGCGTTTTCGCGCTCAGGCAGTCAATGAGTTTCTGGTTTTTGGTACGTCAGCAACGGCATCTTTTCTGGCCGGCACAGTGATGCACTATTTCGGCTGGAGTCGATTGATGTGGGTTCCCTTGCCAGTATTGCTAACGGTCTGCATAGCACTCATCGTGGTGCGCCGGGATGCACTCCTTGGTCGGCGGTAGGCCACCAATAAAAACGGCATTGCGCCACCTGTGTGATCGCAACGCCGCTTGAATAAGGCCGGGACTGATAGAGCCAGGCTTGTCCGGACTAGAAGTTGTAAACGAAACTCAATGAGATGACAGGCCAGGCTTTCAGGTTGCTCATTTCATCTTCGAGTTCCTGTCGTTCCAGTTCCAGTGCTGCATCGAAGGTCGGGTCGCCAACGGCCAAGCCGTCTGATTCGAGCGTAACGATGGGGTCGCCCTGCAAGAGAACGCCAAGGTCGAAATTCAGACCGGCTTTGCCGAACAACTCAAAGTCATAGCCGATACCGACGTAAGGAGAGACTGCATCGAATGTGGTGCTGCTGGTTAGCTCACCGACAGCATCTGCCGGATATTCGATTCCGCCAATATTGTAACTGTCGTTGTCACCGCTAATCAGATAGATCTCGTTACTATTGGAAAACGCCCCCGCCGTTACACGAAATGGGCTGGCCGGAAAGTGGAAGTTCGCCGTCAAATAGTAAGTATCCAGATTCAGCGTGCCGGCGTATTCAATGTCACCGGGATCGCTGCTATCTTCGTACTCGTAGACGTTCGCTCCCAGTCGAAGATCGACCCAGGGCAAAGCCTGCCAGCGTCCTTCGGCACCGAATCCGAGCGTGCCGGCCTTGACGCCAATGCCGAAGTTGCTGTCTGCGCTGGCGACACCAGTCACACACAGGGCCAGCAGCAACGCGCTGGTTTTTAAAATTTGGTGATTCATCGTTCTTACCCGTTTGCCCAACGAAAGTATGAAATAACAGGGTAGATGTGCATCACGACCCGTTCTGTGCGATGTATCACAAGCCGACGACACGGAATAAGCCCTGCAGGTCCGGACTATGTTAAATGCGGCACATTTGCTGAGTTATGGGGCAGGTAGAGCCACGTAGTGAGGCGTAGTTTGAACTTGCGCGGTGTGCGCAATTTTAAAAAAATCGATTCGAAAAGGAGTTTGAATCATGCGAGAACTGACAATGACAGAAATTGGAGTGGTGAGCGGTGGCACGGAAACGTGCTCGGCGACGGACGCTGTTAATACCTACAGCGGAGTAGCCGATGTGGCAGGCATTGGAAGGGACATTATCAATGCGTACGAAGGTCTGGTTGAGGCTGCGTCGCACATCATTGAGCGTGTTGCGACATCTTTGGACTAGACGGATCGGCGGGGCTGTAGAACTAACCTCTACGCCCCGCCGTTTTTTTCCGGATCAAAAAATAGATCCCGGTGAGTGAAGTTAGAAAGACCATCAGGGAGATAGCGCTTGCTGTATACATCGGCAAGTCTTGCGGGCGCGGACTCCACATTCCGTGCACACATCTCCAGTCCAGTTGTGCTAGCCCATTGACGGTGCTGTGTGCGACGAGGGAAAACCAAAGCGTCTGTCTGTTCCAGAATTGAATGCCCAGTACCAACCCCGCCGCAAACGCGAACGGAATTGTTGCCGGATGATGTGCCACGGCGAAGATCAGTGAGGATAATAGAACCGCTTGTGTTTTGCCTCGATGCGCCAGCGATGACTGGATTAAACCGCGATTGATTGTTTCCTCAATAATCGGGACGAGAATTGCCATGACTGAGATGCCGACCAACAGTTGAACCGTCGGTGGACACCCGAACGAGAATATCGGCCCAACGATGGCGTTCGGATCAGGGTTTCGCGAAATACCGGTAGCGCCGATGAATACCACATGCGACCACCAGGCGATCCGCATCAGCAGACCGACGGCGATTCCGGAGAACACGAGTTTGAAAGTCAGGTCTTCGAAGCGAAACAGACCGAGCAAATAGTCCTTGTGGTCTCTCAGAATCGGAAAAAGCAGTATCGCCAGAATCGGCGGAACGATGAAAAAACTGAGGTCTTTGGCGAATACATGTGCGAAGCCATCGGCTCGAAGCGTAAGCTCGAGATAGGACCGAGCAACAAGGGCAGCGGCCTCGATGATTAGAATTGCGATGATCGGTGCGCGGATCGACTGCGCTTGCGTCATGCGTGATCCCCATTGCTGAACTAGACAGGTCTAGGGTAACTCGGCCTGGATTGAGTATCCGGGCGCAATACTCGGCATTTTGTCCAGAAAGGCCACCAGCCAGGCAGCTTCGCTCGCTCAGCCCAGCGTGGGCTCGGCCATCTTGTCGCGACCGTACTTCAGGAAAATCGCGGCTTTGGCGGCAGGATCAATATTGACCTTGTCGAGGTCCCCCTGCACGTGAGGCAACGCTAGCAGGCGCTTGTCCATCATCCAGAACCACAGCTGCGGAACATAGGCAATCAGGTACATGCCGAGATAGCCATTCGGCAGTGTCGGTAAGTCGTCGAAGTGTCGCAACGACTGATAGCGGCGCAAAGGATGCGTGTGGTGATCAGAGTGGCGCTGCAAATGGAACAGCACCAGATTGCTGAGAATGTGATTGCTGTTCCACGAGTGATGTGGCTCACAGCGCGCATACTTTCCGTTTTCGTCCTGGCTTCGCAGCAATCCATAGTGCTCGACGTAATTGGCACTGGTCAGTTGCCAGTACGCCATTGCATTGTGAATTAGCAGGAAGGGAATCATTACCCAGCCGAACAACATAGTCAGCAACAACCAAAGCCCCGCGGTGAGTGCGGCTGATTGCAGAATTTGATTGTTCTGGTGCCAGGCAGACTTGCCACGGCTGGTAAGGCGGTCTTTTTCCAACTGCCACGCGCGAAGAAATGACAGCGGAATTTCGCGCAGCGCAAACTTGTAGATACTCTCGCCCATGCGGGAGCTGGCATGATCGTCCGGCGTCGAAACATTGCTGTGATGGCCGCGATTGTGATCGACGCTGAAGTGGCCATAGCCAGGAATCGCGAGCACCGCTTTCGCAAGGTTTTTCTCGAATTTAGAGTTCTTGTGGCCAAGCTCATGGCCAGTATTAATTGCGAGCCCGGCAGTGAGCCCCGCGATTGCGGCCAGTGAACCTATGGCCCACCAGCTCAGGTCCTGAGTGCTTGCGTACCATGCCGTCCCCAGCAGGGTGATGAAATGCATAGGTACCGTAAAGTAGGTCAAACGACGGTAATAGTGGTCCTGATCCAGTTGATGCACAAATTCGTCGGGTGGATTGTTGCGATCTTCGCCAAAGACCATGTCGAGCGCGGGAATGACGACATAGTTGACCAACAACGGGAACAGCAACCATCGCTCGTCGCCCTTGATCGAATGCAGCAGGATGCCCAGAAATGGCAACAGTGGGAACACCACGGACAGTGTCCATAACCACCGTTTGCGGTCGATATACGAGATTGCCTCGCCATCTGGCAAAACCGCTGTATAGCCTTTCATGTTGCCTGCTCCGTTTCGCTGCGCGATAGATATCGCCGAATTATCACTGTTTTCGGCCTGCGGCTCCATCTGAATCAAGCGGCTATGGGTGTCGGATTGCTATACACCGTATTAGTTACAAACGGTACAGAAACCCGTAAAGCATTGTAATATCAGCGAGATGGGCTTTTTGGTACGCAACTTGCTCCGTATTTTGACAAACAGGTGAAAAGTGACCTGGAACCCTGGTGGGCGCTGCCGGTCAACTGAAAGACAGCGCATGAGAGCGATCAATAGGAGATTTACCTGAATGGAATTGACGGAGGCTGTTGTTAGCCAACGAGTAAGTGATGATCGACGCAGCACCAGTTGGCGAACTGTTTTCTACGGATTTGTGCGCTCGCGGCGCCACGGCAAGCGACGCGAAGATGGGAGTGAAGTGCTGTTTCTCGACTGGCATCACCCATGGCTGTTCTTTCTGTCGGTAGGCACCATGCTTCTGAGTTGCGCCGATGCGTTCATGACGTTGCAGCTGATACAGCTTGGTATGGTCGAGGTTAATCCCTTTATGGCGGCTATTCTCGAGCACGGTACAGGTCCGTTTGCAGCCATCAAACTGGCCATGACCGGCGTTGGAATTCTGATGCTGGTCTTCATGGCCAAAGCCCGGTTTATGAACCGAATACGGACCGGAATTTTTCTGACAGTGTTCTTCAGCTTCTATTGCTGCCTGGTTTGCTACGAGTTCGTCTATCTACTACAGCATCTATAAGCGTTTCTCCATTCCCTATCCCAGTTTCTTAGGCTAAACTGACGACCCGTTTTTTTGAGCCTGAATTGAACCCTTCGGCCCGCGACCTGCAGGGCGAATAACTACTGTTGTCTCATGAGTAATTCCCTCAAAGATCAATACGCGTCTACGCCCTTGTTCGGTGGCAATGCCAGTGCCGTCGAGGCTCTGTATGAGCAATACCTTGCGGACGCTGGCTCCGTGCCGGATGAATGGCGCAACTACTTTGAGTCGCTGGGCGATCCGGCGACTGAAATCGCCCATTCGCCCATTCGCAAGGAATTATTGACCGGTAGCGGTGCGAAGACCGCGAATAGACGCGGTTCGGCGAAGCGATCAGGTTCCGGGTCAGTTGTCGCGTCGGGTGAAAAACAGGCTGCCGTATCGCGCCTGATTCAGGTCTATAGCCTGCGTGGACATCAAATCGCTGATATTGATCCGTTGGGATTGATGGAGCGTCGTGTGCCGGGCGTCCTGAAGTTTGACTACCTCGGATTGACCGAGGCGGACATGGATTCGGAATTTTTTACGGGCGGATTCGCCGGATTGGGCAATCAGCGCATGAAGCTGCGCGAAATCCTGTCAATGCTGAAGTCAATTTACTGCGGCAAGATTGGCGCCGAAGTTGCGCATATTTCCCGGGCGCGTGAACGTTTGTGGCTGCGCAAGCGATTCGAGCGCGGCGCGGCAAGTGACACGCTGACGACCAAAGAACGACTGTGGATTCTGCAGCAGCTGACCAGCGCCGAGGGCATCGAACGTTATCTGCACACTCGCTACGTCGGGCAAAAGCGATTTTCTCTTGAGGGCGGCGAGAGCCTGATTCCAATGCTCGATGATCTCATCCAGCAAGGTGGAGCGTCCGGCGTCAGAGAGATTGTGATCGGCATGGCCCACCGCGGCCGGATCAATGTGCTCGTCAATATTCTGGGCAAGTCTCCAGAAGAGTTGTTCGAAGAGTTTGAGGGCAACTACGATCTGGAGGACTTGCAGGGCTCCGGCGACGTCAAGTATCACAAGGGCTTTTCTGCAGATATGAAGACGCCTGGCGGAAATGTGCATTTGGCGATGGCGTTCAATCCGTCACATCTCGAAATAGTTAATCCGGTTGTCGAGGGCTCGGTACGAGCGAGACAACAACGTCGTGGTGACAAGGCAAGGCAGGAAGTGCTGCCAATCCTGATTCATGGCGATGCAGCATTTTCGGGGCAGGGTGTAGTCACTGAAACTTTTCAGCTGTCGCAAACCAATGGTTTCCGAACGGGCGGCACGGTACACATTGTTATAAACAATCAAATCGGATTCACGACCAGTCGGCCGTCGGATGCGCGCTCAACCGACTATTGCAGCGATGTCGCAAAAATGATCGAGGCGCCGATATTCCATGTCAATGGTGATGACCCGGAAGCGGTAGTTTTTGTCACCAGGCTGGCCTTGCAGTATCGGCAAAAATTCAAGAAAGATATTGTGATAGATCTTGTTTGTTACCGTCGCCTTGGTCACAACGAGGCAGATGAACCGGCAGCAACACAGCCCATTATGTACGGGCGAATTCGCAGTCATCCGACGACACGCGAAATTTATGCGCAAAAACTGCTCGACATGCAGTTAGTCACCGCGACTGATATAACTGGGTATCAGGACGCTTACCGAGATCGACTCGATCGCGGTGAGCCAGTGCCGGTTTCGTCGCTTGGCATGATTGGCAATGAATTCACGGTCGATTGGTCACCATTTCTGAACGCGAGTTGGACCGAAACGGTCGATACGACGATTAGTCCTGCAACGGTTGCCAGGCTTGGCAACGCGATTACGCAGCTGCCGCCCGATATGAAACTGCATGGTCGCGTGCAAAGAATTATTGATGAGCGCATCCGCATGTCGAAAGGCGAGGTCGATTTCGATTGGGGATTTGCAGAGACCATGGCCTACGCGGCTCTGATTAAGGATGGTCACGATTGCAGGTTAGTTGGACAAGACAGTGGCCGTGGCACTTTTTTCCACCGTCACGCTGTGCTGCACAACCAGTTGAACAATCGGGAATACACCCCGCTGGAACATATTGTCGACAGGCCGGATGCGTTCCGCGTGATCGATTCGCTGTTATCCGAAGAAGCTGTGCTGGGCTTCGAGTACGGTTACTCGACGACAGAGCCAAACACGCTCGTGATTTGGGAGGGGCAGTTCGGCGATTTCGTCAACGGCGCGCAGGTTGTGATCGATCAGTTCATCAGTTCGGGCGAGGCCAAGTGGGGCCGAATTTGTGGTCTTACTCTGTTCTTGCCACATGGTTATGAAGGGCAGGGCCCAGAGCACTCATCGGCTCGGCTCGAGCGATTCCTGCAACTTTGCGCGGAGCAAAATATGCAGGTCTGCGTGCCATCAACACCGGCGCAGATGTTTCACATGTTGCGGCGACAGATGTTGCGAGCGTTTCGTCGGCCGCTAATCGTCATGACACCGAAGAGTCTGTTGCGCCACAAAATGTCGGTATCTCCGGTAGCCGAGCTTTCAACGGGCCAGTTTCAGCCAATCATTGCTGAAATTGAATCTCTTGATAGCAAAACAACCAGGCGGGTGGTTTTTTGCAGTGGCAAGGTTTATTTCGACTTGCTCGAATCACGTCAGGTGCACGGACTGACTGATGTTGCGTTGATCAGGGTAGAGCAGTTGTACCCATTCCCTGTCGATGAATACGCTGCGCTGCTGCAAGAGTATGGCCACGTTGAGGAGATCGTCTGGTGCCAGGAAGAGCCGCAGAATCAGGGCGCCTGGTATCAAATTCGTCATCGCTTGCAAGAGTCGCTCAAGGATAGTCAGCAGCTCTATTACGCGGGACGGCCTAGTGCGGCAGCGCCTGCCTCCGGTATATTCAAAGTTCATTCACAGCAGCAGCAGGCGTTGGTTGAAGCTGCGCTGGGCATCGAAACCAAGGCGAGTAAGTCGGCCAAACCAAGAACAACAAAACGGAAAACCAAATGAGTATTGAGATCAAGGTTCCAGTGCTACCCGAATCTGTCAGTGATGCGACACTTGTTGCATGGCACAAGAAGGCGGGCGACTCAGTTAGCCGTGACGAAAATCTGGTCGACCTTGAAACCGACAAGGTTGTCCTGGAGGTCCCTGCTCCGGCATCGGGAGTTCTCAAGGAAATACGCATCACTGATGGCACAACCGTCACGGCGGGCGACGTATTGGCGGTGCTCGAGGAGGGCGGGGTAGCGAGTAGCGCTGCGGCTGCTGCGGCACCACAGGCAGCGAAGACGGAAAAAATCGCGGTTGAGCAGGCAGGTGATGGACCGATCAAGACCAGTCCGGCGGTACGGCGCCTGTTAGAAGAGCATGATCTTGATGCAACTATGGTAACTGGCAGCGGCAAAGACGGTCGCTTGACCAAAGCCGATGTGATGTCGTTTTTGAAGAGCGATGACAGCAGTACGGTAGCACCGGGTGATCCTACACCGGCTATCGTCGATGAAGACGATTACGTAGCAGCGCAGCGCAGTGAACAGCGTGTACCCATGACGCGTTTGCGTGCGCGAATTGCAGAACGCATGGTTGAGGCGCAGCAATCTGCGGCCATGCTGACGACTTTCAACGAAGTTGATCTAACGGCTGTGATGGAGTTACGTAAGAAGTACCGAGACTCTTTCGAGAAAGAGCATGGCGTAAAGCTGGGGTTCATGTCGTTCTTCGCTAAAGCTTCCGTCGAAGCGCTCAAAAAATTTCCGGTTGTCAATGCCTCTGTTGAGGACAACGATATCGTGTACCACAACTATTTCGACATCGGCATCGCGGTGTCGTCGGATCGCGGTCTGATGGTGCCGGTCGTCCGTGATGTTGATCAAATGAACTTCGCTCAGTTCGAAAGTGAGCTTGGGGCGCTGGCCAAGAAGGCACAAGGCGGCACCATTAGTATGGACGATCTGACCGGTGGCACCTTCACGATCACAAACGGCGGGATATTTGGTTCGATGATGTCAACGCCAATTTTGAACCAACCACAAAGTGCCATATTGGGTATGCATTCGATCATGCAACGACCCATGGTTGTCGATGGCGAAATCGTCGCAAGGCCAATGATGTACCTCGCTTTGACGTATGATCACAGAATTGTCGATGGTCGAGAAGCAGTGCAGTTCCTGGTCTCAATCAAGCAGCAGCTCGAGGATCCGGGCCGACTGTTGCTACAGATTTAACTACCTCCCCGGTTTTTGGAAAATCAGTGCTATGAGCAGAAGTTTTGACGTCGTCGTAATTGGAGCGGGCCCTGCCGGATACGTAGCGGCAATCAGAGCAGCCCAGCATGGTTTAAGCGTCGCCTGCATCGACGAGTGGAAGAACAAAGATGGCAAGAATGCGTTCGGCGGAACCTGCCTGAATGCTGGTTGTATTCCATCGAAAGCGATGCTCGAGTCGTCCGAACTTGTGCATCGAGCACAACATGAATTCAAGAAACACGGTATCAATACCGGTGAAGTAACTGTTGACCTTGCAGCCATGCAGAAGCGTCGTGCGGGTATCGTGCGTCAGTTGACAGGTGGTGTCGCTGGATTGCTCAAGGCGAACAAGATCGAGGGTCTGGTTGGCCACGGCAAGTTGCTGTCCGGAAAGAAAGTTGAGTTCACACCTGTTGACGGCGCAGTCGAAACTCTTACTGCGAAGCACATCATACTAGCGTCCGGCTCGATACCGATCGAACTGAAGATTGCACCGTTTGACGACGATAAGATTATCGATTCATGGGGAGCGTTGGAACTGGATTTCGTTCCCGCACGGCTGGGTGTGGTCGGAGCTGGCGTCATCGGTCTGGAACTTGGCAGTGTCTGGGCGCGCCTGGGATCCAAAGTTACCGTGCTTGAGGCGATGGATGACTTTCTGTTCATGGCCGATCGCGACGTGGCTAAAGTTGCCGCGAAGGAGTTCAAAAAACAGGGTCTGGATATCAAGCTGGGCGCGAAAGTTTCGTCCGCCAAGGCTGGTCCTGCGGGCGTTGCGGTTGAGTATGACGATAAGTCAGGCCCGCAGACCATCGAGTTTGACCAATTAATCGTTGCGGTAGGCCGCCGACCTTTCCTGGACGGATTGTTAGCGGAAGACTCGGGTATTCAAGTCGACGATCGAGGTTTTATCGTCGTCGATGATAATTGTCGTACGCGTGTGAAAGGTGTCTACGCGATTGGCGATTGTGTTCGCGGACCAATGCTTGCTCACAAAGGATCGGAAGAGGGCGTTATGGCCGCGGATCTTATTGCGGGTGAAACGGCAGAAATGAACTATGACGTTATCCCTTCCGTAATTTATACCTCGCCCGAAATCGCGTGGGCCGGCAAAACCGAGGCCGAAGTCAAAGAAAGTGGCCGCGCGTACAAGACCGGTTCATTTCCGTTCGCCGCGAGTGGTCGTGCGAAAGCAATGGAACAGACGAGTGGCATGGTAAAGATAATTTCTGCGGTCGATGACGATGAAATTCTTGGCGCGCATATCGTTGGGCCTATGGCCGGCGAGTTAATCTCGGAAATTGTTCTGGCTCTGGAGTTCTCTGCCAGTACTGAAGATTTGCAGCGCACCATTCACGCGCATCCGAGTCTTGCCGAAGCCGTACATGAAGCATCATTGGCGGTCGACAATAAAGCCCTGAATTACCCTAACAAGTAGGGCGTATGGCGGCTTGAACCCGTCATGAGCAGACAGCGTCAGTCGACGCTGCCTGACTCGAATTGAAGCTGGCTACTTCTTCCAGAAATCGGCGTTCTTGATTCCCAGCGCTTCCGGGTCGAACGTATATTCAGTGACGCCCGCTTTTCGCTGTGCTTCGTAATCTCGCAGCGCTTTGATTGCCGGCGAGCCCATGAAGAACAGAATCAGTATACCGATGATGTTCAACCAGGCCATGATGCCCACGCCGATATCGCCCAATCCCCATGCAAGATCTGCCGATCGCACGGTGCCGTAGAAAACAGCGGCCATCAGGACGATCTTAAGAATAGTGAGCTCTCCCGGAAACTTGAATGAACGCCGAATGTAGGCGACGTTGGTTTCCGCGATGTAGTAGTAGGCGAGCAAGGTAGTAAATGCGAAGAAGAACAACGCCACGGCGACAAACACCTTGCCGCTTCCTCCGATCACGCTTTCCAATGCCAGCTGCGTAAACGCCGGGCTATTTGCAGCGATGTCCGCAGTCAATGAGCCCACATTTGCGAGCGTCACGCCCTCTGTTCCCATGACGTAATACTGGTTCGTGATCAGAATCATGAGCGCCGTTGCTGTACAAACGAACAAAGTGTCCACGTAGACTGAAAAAGCCTGTACGAGCCCTTGCTGAGCAGGATGCTGAACTTCCGCAGCCGCAGCAGCGTGAGGGCCTGTTCCCTGTCCGGCTTCATTCGAATACACACCTCGTTTGACGCCCCAGCCGATCGCCGCGCCAACCCCCGCCATCGGCGTGAACGCATCTTTGAAGATCATGGCAAATATCCCGGGCAACTGCGGCAAATGCATAACAATTATTGCGACTGCCATGATGACATAGCCGATGGCCATAAACGGCACTACGACCTGGGTTACGTGCGCAATTCGTTTTACGCCGCCAAAAATGATGATGCCAAGAATGGTGACGACGACAAAAGCCGTTATCAATTTGGTGTAGCTGACGGTGCCGAGGAAAGTTTCCAGTGTGCTGGTACTGCCGAAAGCCAACTCAACCGCATTGCCGATGCTGTTCGATTGCACGGTTGGAAGCAGAACGCCAACTGCGATAATCGTACTGATGGCGAAAATCCATGCGTACCATTTTTGGCCCATCGCTTTTTCGAAATAGTAGGCTGGGCCACCGCGGAACTGACCTTCATCTTCTTCCTTGTAGATTTGGCCAAGTGCTGATTCGACATACGCAGTTGACGCGCCCAGAAATGCAACTACCCACATCCAGAAAACGGCGCCCGGTCCACCGAAGCCTATGGCTGCAGCAACGCCGGCGATATTTCCGACGCCAACTCTTCCCGACAATGACACGGCCAATGCCTGAAAGGATGAAATACCTCGGTCGGATTCCTTGCCTGAGAATATCAGGCGATACATTTCCCCAAACAGCCGAACCTGTACAAAGCGCGTCGCGATAGAGAAGAACAGACCTGCGCCGAGGCAGAGGTATATCAGTACTGGCCCCCAGATGATGTTATTCATACTGCCAATGACGTCCTGCATGACTGCTCCTTTTTATTATTCTCAGAAATGGGCGCATCAGATAGTAACCGATAATAGTGGCTAAGGAGCCGCAAACTAACGTATGCCGCAACGAAAAACGTTCCTGTCAGCGGGGTGCCGAGTTATAGTGAGGCATTGCTGAAAGAGGAGAGTTTCGATGACCTGGTGGGGATGGATGATTCTCGGTGCTATTTTGCTGGGAGCAGAGCTGTTCGCAATAGACGCACAGTTTTTTATGGTGTTTCTCGGTCTCGCGGCAGGGATTGTCGGGCTCGCAAGCTTGTTGGGTATCGCGATGCCTGAGTGGGCGCAGTGGCTTGCATTTGCAATTCTTTCACTGGTTTTCATGGTTACGTTTCGCAAGAGCCTCTATGAAAAAATACGCGGCGGAGCCAAGGGCTTTCGCGGGACCATCTCAGGCTATAGCGTGAATATTATTGATGATCTGGCACCCGGTGCAGACGCCCGAGCTGAGTATCGCGGCACAAACTGGACTGTTCGAAATACAGGCGAATCATTGATCGCAGGTGGCACTCGCGCGATCGTCGTCAAAGTTGACGGGCTCACATTGCACGTCAACTCTGAATAAGAAATAGCAAAGGACAAAACTCAATGGAATCTCTAATCGCGGCACTGGCGGTCGTTTTCGTCGCCATCATTATTCTCGTCAAGACTGCTGTAGTCGTCCCGCAGCAGAATGCTTTTGTCATCGAACGTCTCGGCAAATTCAGCCGGGTCCTGGATGCAGGTTTTCATATTCTGATTCCGTTCATCGAGAGGATTGCCTACCGGCATAACCTGAAAGAGCAAGCTACGGATATCGATGAGCAGGTCTGTATTACCAATGACAACGTACAGGTTGGCGTTGATGGTGTGCTTTACATGCAGGTTCTTGATCCAGGGCGCGCGTCCTACGGTATCGGCAACTACATGTTCGCTATTTCACAGCTCGCGCAAACTACGCTGCGTAGTGAAATTGGTAAGATCGATCTGGACAGGACCTTCGAGGAGCGCGGCACGATAAACGCCAATGTCGTCGCGGAACTTGATAAAGCGTCGGATCCGTGGGGCGTGAAGGTACTGCGCTATGAGATCAAGAATATTAATCCGCCGCACGACGTTCTCAGCGCCATGGAAAAGCAAATGCGTGCCGAGCGTGAAAAACGTGCGGTGATTCTGACTTCAGAAGGTGAGCGTGACGCGAAAATTAATGAGGCTGAGGGTGACAAGCAGCGCGTGATCAAGGCGTCAGAAGCCAAAAAGATGCAGCAAATTAACGAAGCCAACGGTGAAGCGGAAGCTATCCTGGCGGTCGCGACGGCGACGGCCGAAGGTTTGCGTCAAGTCGCAGCCAGCATGACTGCTGACGGTGGCAGCGAAGCCATGCAACTACGGATCGCCGAGCAGTATGTCTCCGAATTCGGCAATCTGGCGAGAGTGGGAAATACGTTTGTCGTACCGGCCAATCTTGGCGATCTGACTGGCATGATCGCGCTAGCGACAGATATTGCGAAAAAGAAACCAGCCGCATAGTCCAGTCATGCTCGGCTGTTGAGTCACTCGGTCAGGCCTTGCGCCTTACTGAGACGACGTTTGATATCTGCTCCAGCCGGCTAATGGCATCACTCAGCGTCGGCAAATCGCAAATATCCAGACTGATCTCCATAATCGTCTGCATGCTTTTCTTGTCGGTGCGGGTCTGTAAATTGGTGACATTCGCTTTGTCTTCGGCCAGCACCAGCCCGATATCCCGGATCAGACCGCTGCGATCAAAAGCGCGCAAAGTCAGGTCCACCGGATAGGTCGCCGCGGCCGATTCTCCCCAGGACACGTCCATCACGCGCTCGTTGTGGCGCTGATTCAGACTCAGGAAATTACCGCAGTCCTTGCGATGAATGCTGACGCCGCGTCCTTGTGTGATGTAACCGACGATAGGCTCGGGCGGTACCGGTCGACAACACCGAGCGTAGTTGCACAGCAGATCCCCGACACCACTGACTGCTACGGGATCGACTTTTCCTGGCGCCCGCTGCGGCCCGCGCCGTGTCCGCAGCATCTTCGGCACTTCTTCCCCGCGCATGTTCTGTAACGCACTGGCGATTGCTGCTGCAGTCAGGTCGCCAGCACCCAGTGCGATATACACAGAGTCCGCGTGCTTGTGCTTAAGTTGCCGGGCGATATCATCCGTTGCGATATCACGCACGTTTAGTCGGGCCAGTTCGCGCTCGAATATCTCACGGCCTTGACGCTGATGCTGGTCCTTATCCTGATGTCTAAACCAGCTGCGGACTTTGGCACGGCTCCCGGCACCCGCCAGATAGCCCAGCTTCGGACTCAGCCAGTCCCTGCTGGGTTGTGGCTGGCTGCCCGTAATAATCTCGACCTGGTCGCCATTCTGGATCTTATGCGTGAGCGGCACTATTCGACCGCCAATTTTGGCCCCCCGGCAACGATGACCGACCTGGGTGTGCACGTGATAGGCGAAATCAAGCGGCGTTGCGTTCGCGGGTAGCTCTGTGATGTCACCCTTTGGAGTAACGGCGTACACGCGGTCCTCAAAGACGTCGTCGCGCATCTGCGCCAGCAGGTCGGCGCCGTCATCGGTCGGTTCCAGCATCTGCCGGAGCACCCTAATTTTCTGGTCAAATGCGGCGGGCATTCCGCCACCTTCTTTGTAGCGCCAGTGCGCTGCGACGCCCAGTTCCGCCTGCGAATGCATGTCGTGTGATCGAATCTGAATCTCTACAGTCTTACCTTCCGGACCGAGAACGGCTGTGTGCAGCGACTGATAGTTATTGCCTTTCGGATTGGCGATGTAATCGTCAAATTCGCCGGGCAGGTATGACCAGAGGTTATGCACAGCGCCTAACGCTGCGTAACAGTCTTTGACATCGTCAACGAGTATTCGAACGGCACGTATGTCGTACAGAGAATCCAGACCTCTGTCTTTGCGCTGCATCTTTCGCCAGATACTGTAGATGTGCTTTGGTCGACCCGAAATATCGGCTTTGATGTCGAGCTTATCGAGCTCAGCCTTGAGCTCCGACTGAATTTGCTCGATGAAGGCTTCTCTTTCCGCTCGTTTTTCGTTGAGCGCAGTCGCGATTGCTCTGTAGGTATCGGGCTCAAGATAGCGAAAGGCCAGGTCTTCCAGTTCCCACTTGAACTGCCAGACCCCCAGGCGATTTGCGAGCGCAGCGTAAATCTCGCGAGCTTCAACGGCCAGTGAATGTTGCACGGCCGACGGCTGATTCTTCGCTGCTCTGAGTTTGCAGAGTTGCTCTGCTATACGAACGATCACCAGCCGGACGTCTTCGACAACCGCCAGCAACATTTTGCGCAGTGCCTCAGACTGTTGTTCTGCCAGCGCCTCACCCGGTCGCCAGTTCTTCGGCAAGGAGAAGCGACCCAGTTGGATTAAATCTCCAGTGAGTCTAGAAAGACTGTCTAATTTACTGTTTTCCAAGGAGTTTATTTCAAGATTCTGATCTCGAAATAAAGGGTAAATATGCACCGCCGCCGTCAGCTCGCGCGGCAATCCCAACCCTTCCACTTCTGCAGCGATCTCGCGTCCTTCAGCAATCGCAGCGTCAATAGCTTCGTTTTTCGGCAGCTCATCCAGATAGGCACGGGCAGCTTCGACGATATCGACCTGATCGACGCTGTTAGGGGGATTTTTTGCTTTCGAACGCGACATTTAACGCCAATTCAATGTTGTGCCTGCGCCGGCAATAACCGTTATCATACCCCGACAATTTCGCTCGGGGCATGTTCGAATTTGTTAGCTACGCGGTTTGGTCTTCGCAATGCGGTCGGTAATGATCGCGACGATTGCTGATGGGCAGCCGATGAAAGCGGCGTTTCGGGCGTTTATCTGGCAACGACAAGTAAGCAGGACATCATGGCAGGACATAGTAAATGGGCGAATATCCAGCACCGCAAAGGCGCCCAGGATAAAAAACGCGGCAAGCTATTCACCAAATTAATTCGGGAAATTACGGTCGCCGCAGGTATCGGCGGTGGTGACATTGATTCGAACCCGCGTCTTCGTCTCGCTATCGACAAGGCGAAAGGGCAGAGCATGCCCAAGGACAATATTGAGCGCGCTGTTAAACGTGGCTCAGGTGAAATGGACGGTGCTGATTATCAGAACCTGCGCTATGAAGGCTACGGGCCGGGCGGAACCGCCGTAATGGTTGATTGCCTGACGGATAATCGCAATCGAACGGTGGCTGAAGTGCGCCATGCGTTCTCCAAATTCGGCGGCAATCTCGGTGCAGATGGTTCCGTTAGCTATCTGTTCAACAACGTTGGTCAGATATTGTTTCCGGCAGGAAGTGATGAGGACGCTGTCATGGAAGCCGCTATTGAGGCAGGCGCGGAAGATGTCGTCGCCGATGAAGATGGCTCGATTGAAGTGCTGACGTCACCCGAAGACTTTGAGCAGGTACGTGATGGGATGAAAGCTACTGGCTTCGAGGCGGAGCGAGCTGAACTCACCATGCGAGCTGAAACGAATGCGGTGCTTAACGTGAAAGAGGCCGGGTCAATGATCAGAATGCTTGAGGTGCTTGAGGACCTTGACGATGTTCAAGAGGTCTACAGCAATGCAGATATCAGCGCCGATGTGCTCGCTCAACTTTGAGGCTCGAATTGACCGATAAACGTCGCATATTAGGCATTGATCCCGGCTCTCGATTAACGGGATTCGGGGTGCTGGATCTGGAGCGCGAAAAAGCGGTCTACGTCGCAAGCGGCACGATAAAAAGTCTTGATGGCGATTTTTCGGCCCGCCTCAAGCAAATATTCGAATCCGTCAGCGAGATCGTGGCGCAGTATCAGCCTGATGTCGTGGCGGTCGAGAGCGTTTTCATGGCGAAAAATGCGGGCAGTGCACTCAAGCTCGGTCACGCTCGATCGGCGGCTATCTGTGCGACGTTTGCCTACGATGTCGAAGTTGTTGAGTATGCGCCAAGAGAAATCAAGCAGGCCATCGTCGGTACCGGGGCCGCGACGAAAGAACAGGTGCAACACATGGTCGTGTCATTGCTGCAGCTTGAGGGTGTTCCAGCCGCAGACGCTGCCGATGCGCTTGCCGCAGCTCTGTGCCACGGGCATCAACGCCGTATTCGTGCACGTCTCGACGGCGTAGCCGTCGCTGCGAGCCTGCAATGATCGGTTCTCTGCGAGGTCGACTTATTTTCAAGCAAGCGCCACAGATCGTGGTCGAGTGTCAGGGGGTCGGTTACGAAGTCGAGACGCCTATGTCGACCTTTCTCGATTTGCCGGCGACGGGTCAGGAACTGTTCATTTACACGCACCACCTGGTGCGCGAGGACGCGCAGACCTTGTATGGATTTACCAGCGAGAGGGAACGGGAACTGTTTCAGGCGCTGCTAAAGATCAGTGGTGTCGGCGCGAAAATGGGGCTCGCGATTCTATCGGCCATGGGTGTCGCTGATTTTCAACGTTGCATCGAATATGAAGACGCCGGGATGCTGGTCAAAATCCCTGGAGTGGGCAAGAAGACGGCGGAACGCCTGATTATCGAAATGCGGGACAAAGTTGCCAAGCTGCCTTCGGCCGCGGGCAGGGCCAGAGTTGCGGTGGACGCAAGCCCGCGCAGTGAAGCGGTTGATGCGCTTATCTCGCTTGGCTACAAGCCGAAAGAAGTGAACAAGCTGATCGGTGATATGGATGTTGAAAACTGTTCGGCCGAGGACATTATTCGACTCGCTCTCAAACACGCGGCGAAATAGACAATGTCTGCAATTGAACATGATCGTTTATCCAGACCTGACGCCGTGCCTGAGGACAAGGCGTTCGACCGGGCTATTCGACCAAAAACGCTGGCCGATTATCGCGGTCAACCGGATGTTAACAAGCAAATGCGGATTTTTATTGCCGCTGCTCGTAAACGCTCTGAGGCGTTGGACCATGTGCTGATTTTTGGTCCGCCGGGTCTCGGCAAGACAACTCTTGCCAACATTATCGCGAATGAAATGGGGGTAGGGCTGCGCCAGACATCCGGTCCGGTTCTCGAGCGACCCGGAGATCTGGCAGCTATCCTGACGAACCTTGAGCCGAATGATGTCTTGTTCGTTGACGAAATCCATCGGCTAAGCCCGATTGTTGAGGAGGTCTTGTATCCGGCGCTGGAAGATTTTCAGCTCGATATCATGATCGGAGAAGGTCCTGCAGCACGTTCCATCAAACTCGATTTGCCGCCGTTTACGCTGGTTGGAGCAACAACCCGCGCCGGATTGCTAACGTCACCGCTGCGCGACCGATTCGGCATTGTGCAGCGGCTGGAGTTCTATTCGGTGCCGGACCTGGAAGGCATTGCCGAGCGCTCAGCCGGCATATTGAAGCTTCCTATGGAGAAGCAAGGTGCAGCAGAGATCGCCAAACGATCGCGTGGCACGCCACGTATTGTGAACCGATTGTTGCGCCGCGTGCGGGATTTCGCTGAGGTCGAAGCTGACGGGGTGGTTACCGGAGCTGTCGCGGTCAGCGCAATGGATATGCTGAAAGTTGACCCGAACGGCTTTGATTCCATGGACAGACGTGTGCTGCAAACCATTATCGAGAAATTCGATGGCGGCCCGGTCGGTGTAGAGAGTTTGTCGGCTGCGGTTGGTGAGGAGCGTGGCACCATCGAAGATGTGATCGAGCCGTACCTCATCCAGCAAGGTTTCATCATGCGCACCTCGCGCGGCCGGGTTGCGACGAAGAATGCGTATCTGCATTTTGGTCTGAGTCCTCCGGTCGGCAATGCTCCCGAGGAACTGTCGTTATTCGACAAGGACTAATGGTGACAATGAGCGATATCACAATCACCGAACCCTTTGCATGGCCAGTTCGCGTTTATTACGAGGATACCGATGCGCAGGGTGTTGTTTATTACGCCAACTACTTTCGTTTCATGGAGCGTGCACGCACGGAGTGGCTGCGATCTCTGGGTGTTGATCAGCCAAAGCTGATGTATGAGGACCGACGCATTTTTGTGGTCACTGAGACAAGGGCTGAGTTTATTGTGCCGGCTAAATTTAATGATGAACTGGTCGTTTCGGCGCGGCTTGCGAAGTTGACGCGGGCGACATTTGAAATTGAACAGAACATATACCTGAAGGAATTAGACGGCACATTACTGTGCAAGGGCAGTGTGACAGCGGCGTATCTCAATGCTGACACGATGCGACCCGTGCGGGTTCCTGCCACCATTTTTGAGGAAAACGAATCATGAATGCAGATGTATCTGTTCTCGGTTTGCTGCTCGACGCCAGCATTCCCGTTAAGTTGGTCATGTTGCTGCTGATCATGGCGTCGCTGCTGTCATGGAACATCATATTTACGAAACGACGACTGATCCGGCGAACAAAAGATGCATCGGACAAGTTCGAGGCTGATTTCTGGTCTGGTGGCGATCTCAATACCCTTTACAGCAATGCGGCGCGACAAAAGGGCGGCAGTTCGGGCATGGCCAGCATCTTCGAATCGGGTTTCCGCGAATTCAACCGTGCGTTGCAAGCAGGTGATATCAGTACAGACAGAGTCGTTGAAGAGTGTCGACGTGCCATGCGTGTCGCGCAGATGCGCGAAGTTGATCGGTTGGAGCAAAGCCTGGCGACGCTGGCGACGATTGGTTCGACCAGTCCGTATGTCGGTTTGTTCGGAACAGTCTGGGGCATCATGGGTGCGTTTATGGGCTTGGCAAATGTTCAGTCGGCGACGCTGGCTGTGGTGGCACCACCCATCGCGGAAGCCCTGATCGCGACCGCCATGGGTTTGTTCGCTGCGATACCGGCGGTCATTGCCTACAACCGCTATGCGGACAAAGTGGTACGACTCGAATATCGCTACGACGGCTTCACCGAAGAGTTTTCCAGCATTTTGCGTCGCCACGCACGCAATAAGATCGCCTCCTGACATGGCCGCGCCGATGCAGAAACGCAAACTGATGGGCGAGATCAATGTCGTTCCCTATATCGACGTCATGCTCGTGTTGCTGGTGATTTTCATGGTAACCGCGCCGCTCCTGACGCAGGGTATCAAAGTGGAACTGCCGAAAGCGGGTGCGGAACCCATTGCCGATATTCCCGATCATCCGCCGCTGATTGTTAGCGTCGATATCGACGGAAATTTGTACATCAACGTAGGTGACGACGAAGAAGAACCAGCGTCGGCCAAAGATATCGTGGCGCGCGTCGGTGCCGTGCTGCGTAACAAGCCAAGTACACCTATTTTGATAAAGGCAGACAGGGCGGTCGCCTACGGCAACGTCGTCGGTGCAATGGTCCTGTTGCAGCAGGGCGGTGCTGACAACGTTGGCTTTATCACCGATCCACTCGACACCTACCCGGTGCCCGAGTAGCGACGGCGAGCAGGCGAACGACCAATGATTCGTGACGAGCGCAATATAATCCCAATGACACTGGCCGTGCTGCTGCACGTCATGCTGTTCGGTAGTTTGTTCGTTGCATTCGAATTTAGCAGCCCGGCGATGCCGGCCATGCCACTGGCGATCAAGGGCACGCTGGTCACGGACAACGCAGTTTCAATTCCTCCTCCGGCTGTTAAGAAGTTGCCGCCGCCAGTTGCAGAGTCACCACCCGACAACAGCGAGCAGTTGCGCAAACAGGCGGAAGAACAGAAACGCCTTGAAGATGTCCGCGTTGAAGAGCAGCGTTTGAGCCGTATCGCCGAGCAGGAAGCGGAGAAAAAGCGGGTCGCTGACGAGGCAGAGAAAAAACGTCGGGCAGCCGATGCCGAGAAAAAGCGTCTCTCAGATGAGGCTGAACGCGAGCGCAAACTGGCCGAGGCGGAGCAAAAACGTCAAGATGATGCTCGACTCCAGCGTGAGGAAAACGAACGGCAGCGGCTTGCCGAGGCAACGGCTCTGCGAGAAACCGAAGTGCAAGCAGAATCCGATCGGCTTGCGGCTATGAACTCCAATGAAATGGCGGCTTATGTGTACGCCCTTAAACAACGAGTCGAGCGGAACTGGGTAAAGCCGGCCAGTGCGAACGCAGATCTGGTCTGCCGCATCCGTATCAGGCAGTTGCCCGGCGGTGAGGTTATCGACGCGACCATTCTGAAATGCAATGGTGATGAGGCTGTCAGACGGACCATTAAGGCGGCTATTTTCAAGGCATCGCCTTTGCCTTCGCCTTCTAATCCGATATTGTTCGATCCGAATCTTGTATTTGATTTCACACCCGTTGACTAACGGCTGACATACGGAGCTCCTGTGCTAAGAAGACTGATATTTCTGACCCTGACATGCGTTGTTTTTACGACCACTGCGTTTGCGGACCTTACTATTCAAATTAGCGGTGCCGGCGCCAAGCAAGCGCCCATTGCGGTCGTGCCGTTCGGCTGGGAGGGAGCTGCCGGTGCGATGCCGCTGGACGTAGCCGAAGTAATTGCCGGAGACCTGCAGCGCAGCGGTCGCTTCAAGCCCATACCCGAAGACGACATGCTGCAGAAACCGACAACGGGCGCAGGCGTCGATTTCGATGACTGGCGTGTGCTCGGTGTAGAAGCGGTCGTCGTCGGTCAATTAAGACAAACTGGCGACAACGTCTATGAATTGCGCTTCCAGCTGTTTGATGTGTTCGGGCGGAGTCAGTTGGTTGGCTACAGTCTGCCCGCGAGTCGCGGCACGATGCGCCAGGTTGCGCATCGCGCAGCGGATATGATTTACGAGAAACTCACCGGTATCAAAGGCGTATTCAATACCAAGATCGCCTATGTTACGGCGAAGCGTCAGGGGGATGGGCAACTCTTCTCGTTGATTGTCTCTGATCAGGACGGTGAAAATGATCACACGATCATGGAGAGCAATGACCCGATCATGTCGCCGGCCTGGTCTCCAGACAGCCGCCGACTTGCGTACGTGTCGTTCGAGGGCAGCAAGTCATCCATCTTCATTCAGACACTACGCACCGGCAACCGCGAGCGTGTATCCAGCCGGCCCGGTATTAACGGGGCTCCGGCGTTTTCGCCTGATGGGCGCAAGCTGGTGCTGACTCTGGGCGGTGTCGATGGCAATCCGGACATTCATATACTCGATATCAATTCGCGGAAAACCAAGCGCCTGACGACGCATCGGGCGATCGATACCGAGGGAACATGGTCTCCTGACGGAAAATATATCTACTTCACCTCGGATAGAAGTGGTGGCCCACAGGTGTATCGAATTGCCACGACCGGCGGAACTCCTGAGCGCATTACGTTCGATGGGAGTTATAATGCTCGGCCACGCTTGTCGCCAGATGGATCGAAGTTGTCGGTGGTGTATAACGACCGTGGGAATTTTCGTATTGCTGTGATGGATGTGGATGATCCCGTGCCGCTGATTCTATCCAGAGGACAACAGGATGAGTCGCCGAGTTTCGCGCCAAACAGCGATACATTGATTTACGCAACACGCCAGGGCCGCAACGGAGTGTTGGAAATGGTGTCGGCGGATGGATTGGTCAGGCAACGATTGATATCGGGTGGATCCGATGTTCGTGAGCCAGTCTGGTCGCCGTTCCCGCGCTACTAGTGTACGATGCTTGCCGTATTAACTGAATTAAGTAATACCTTTAACCTATTGATTTAAAACTTATATATACCTAACGCTTGGGTGTATTTTTGCAAGGATTTTGACATGTCTATTTATAAACTGATGGCCCTTGGCCTACTTTCTTTCGTACTGGCGGGTTGCCCGAAGAGCACTATTCCTGATCCGGAGCCGACAGAAAGTACGGTAGGAAGCGGAGATCAGGGCGCTGATTTGGACGGTTATGATGACGGCGGCTTTTCTGACGGGACGGAGATTCCTTACGAAGAAGGATCTGACGAACTCTCTACGACCATCTATTTTGACTTCGATTCATCAGAAGTTCGGGCGGAAGACGCAGACACCGTATCGCAGCATGCTGTGCAACTGGCGAACAATTCCGGCATGACGGTTCGGCTGGAAGGTCACGCAGATGAGCGCGGCTCGCGCGAGTACAACATCGGTTTGGGCGAACGGCGTGCACAGGCTGTGCGCCGCATGTTGTTGATTCAGGGTGCTTCGGCGGCACAAATTTCGACGGTCAGCTTCGGTGAGGAGCGTCCTGCAGAATTTGGTAGCAGCGAAGAAGCGTACTCGCAGAATCGTCGTGTTGTCATTCAGTACACCGACTAAGCAACTGCTGCGGACCAGGGTAAGACATTGAAAACGACAAGTTGTGCAGCAATCGTTGCGACATTATTTCTGGCCGTTGGCTGCGCCGTTACGCCGCCCGATGAAGATCCGGTATTGATCAAGCTCAATGATCTGGATCGTCGTCTGTCGAATATTGAGCGAATTGTCGATAACCAAAGCCTCGTGCAGTTGTCGCAGCAAGTGAGCTCGTTGGAACGACGGACGGCAGAGCTGCAGGGTAATTCCGAAACGCTCTTGCATGAAGCGACCGAAACCGGCGAGCGGCAACGCGATTTATACGCGGATCTGGATGCGCGCATTCAGGGTCTTGAAGCCAGTCTCAGCGCTCGAGGGGCGGTTAGCGTGCTCGATGGCGGCACATTGACACCCGGTGAGCTGCCGGTTCCCGGCGGCTCTGACCGCGACAATTACCAGGCGGCTTTTGAACTCTTGAAGCAAGAGCGCTATGACATGGCGGCGACTGCGTTCAGTCAATATCTGGTGACCTTTCCAGAGAGTGAACTGGCGGACAATGCACAATATTGGCTGGCAGAGTCGTATTACGCTGCGAACAGCTTCGAGGAAGCGCTGGGCGCGTTCGAGCTTGTGATCAGCAAGTACCCGCAATCACGCAAGGTGCCCGATGCGCTGCTGAAGATCGGCTATTGCAATTACAGCCTGCAACGATGGGACGAGGCGCGCGTCACCCTGACGAAGGTTCAGACCGATTACCCGGAGACGACCGCGGCCAGGCTTGCAGGCCAGTATTTGAAGCGAATGGAGACTGAAGGGGTTTGAGCTGGCTGCACGGCTGCCAATATGTCCAGAGTGCCGTTCAAATCCGCTTGTCATTTGGTCCCGGTCCGGTATCATGCCGCCGGCAAAGCGTGGCTCCCGGCCACTTGAAATTTAAAATGGGGCGTTAGCTCAGTGGTAGAGCATTCGGCTTTTAACCGACCGGTCGTAGGTTCAAATCCTACACGCCCCACCATTTCTTTTTGGCCCTGTCGGTCAGGCTCGGCAAATTTCGCGAATCATTCGTTTCCGTACCGTTATAGTACGTAGAGGCAGCGCGAGAACAAAGATATGGCATCACCGTGGCACCGCATAAGGGACTTACTGGTAACGTATGGAATCGCCGTACTGCTGGTGCTCGGTGCGGTGTTTGCAGCCTACCAGTTCGTGGATCCTGCACCGCCTCGCGAGATCGTGCTTGCAACGGGTGAGGCTGGCGGCGCTTACAACAGTTTCGGCAAGCAATATGTTACGGCGATGAGTCGTCACGGCATCTCGATTGAGCTGCGCGAAACCGCCGGTTCAGTCGAAAACCTTGAGTTGCTGGCTACCGACTCCGGGGTGCATCTGGCGTTTATGCAAAGCGGTCTGGCCGACAGCGAAGCGGCTACCGGCGTCATGGCGTTAGGCTCCGTTTACTTCGAGCCACTGTGGTTGTTTTTGCGTGCGGATTTTCCGATCGAACATCTTGATGGTCTGGAGGGAGCACGAATTTCCGTTGGCGCAGAGGGCAGTGGTGCGCGCGTCATCAGCATGGCGCTGTTGGCGGCGAACGGAGTGACTGCGGACAACGCAGAGTTGTATGAACATTCTTATGCAGATGCTTTGACCGCGCTGGCAGCTGGTGATATCGAAGCTGCATTTTTCGTGGCATCGCCGCAATCCGATGTGATCCGACAACTGCTAACGTTGCCCGATGTGCACCTTTACGATTTTGACCGTGCTCAGGCCTATGCGCGCTTGTATCCGAACCTCTCGGCAGTGTTATTGCCCGAGGGCGTTATGGACCTGGCTTCGAATTTACCAGCGCATGACATAGTGACAGTGGCGCCTGCCGCGATGCTGGCCAGCCGGGAGGATCTCCACCCCGCACTGATTGATCTGTTACTGGTGGTCGCGAGTGAAATCCATGGTGGGAGTAGTTTGCTCTCTGATCAGGGGCAATTTCCGACGGCCCGTTTCGCCGACTTGCCTCTCAGCGAAGACGCAGCTCGCTACTACAAGTACGGACCGCCTTTTCTGCAACGCGTAATGCCTTTTTGGGCCGCAACGCTTATTGACCGGCTCAAGATCATGCTGTTGCCGTTGCTCGCACTGGCGATACCGTTATTCAAGCTCGTGCCACCTCTGTACCACTGGCGTATCCGGCTGCGCATTTTGCGCATGTATGAAACCATTAAGGCAATTGATCCGGACCGTGCCGAGAATCTGCAGGAGATGGATATCGCCAGGAACATGCGGGAACTTGAACGGCTGGATCAGGCGACGACCACTATTTCGGTGCCGCGCGCCTACACATCCGATCTGTACAAAATCAGGAGAGATATTGATCTGATTCGTCGCAGGCTCCACGCGGCCGATTTGGCGCAATCTCAGGACACATGAGAAGCGTGCTGTAGCGCCTTCATTCCCACGGCGAGCGGCTCTTTGTCGTGCGAATCGAGCCGCCGCAATAATGGTTTCATAAAAAACAGGCGACGCTGCAAAAATCTGTCGCTATCATTCACGGTTTTGCGCGATGGACCGTTTAGCAGTGACCAAGAAGCAGTGGAAAATTCACAAATTTGGTGGCAGTAGCCTGGCCGATGCGGCGTGCTTTCGTCGTGTCGCAGGGCTGGTACTGGCCACGAATAACGAACGTAGCGGTGTTGTTGTTTCTGCGATGGGTGGTATGACAGATGCCTTGTTGCATCTGGCGTCGCTCGCCGAGCAGGACAACGATGACTACCGCAAGTGTTTGCATGCGATCGGCGAGCGCTACTCCGATACCGCGCGGAGCCTGCTGGTGGGCGATGGGCTGGTCACGATTCTCGATCAGTGGAGCCAGGATGCCGTTGATGTTGAGGACGTCCTGAAGGCCATTGCACTGGTTAAGTCTGCGCCGCAGCGCAGCCGGGATGTTATCGCGGGGCACGGCGAAATTTGGTCGGCTCGCCTGTTGGCGGCATTTCTTGGGCAGGAAGCGGGGAGTCGCGGCGGTACCTGGATTGATGCGCGTAAGGTCATTACCGTTAGCCAGACTGAGCTGGGCCCGACTGTACTCTGGGATGTATCCGGCAGCAGGTTCTCGCAAGCAATTGCAGCGGACTTTGCGGGCATCGCCGTAATTACCGGTTTTATCGCTGCTGATGAGAACGATTTACAAACCACACTTGGGCGCAATGGCAGTGACTACTCTGCGGCCATTTTCGCATCGCTGAGCGATGCATCTGAACTCACCATCTGGACGGACGTTGATGGCGTCATGAGCGCGGATCCAAGACGTGTGCCTGAAGCAAGAGTCATCGACCACATGACCTACAACGAAGCGATGGAACTGGCCTATTTCGGCGCAACAGTTATTCATCCGCAGACGCTGGGTCCTGTGATCGAGAAAAACATTCCGGTTGTCATTCGCAATAGTTTCAATGCCGATCATCGTGGCAGTCGCATCGAGTCCGTATCGGCCCCCGAAAGTGGCATCAAGGGAATCACGGCAATTGGCGGTATGGCGTTGGTGAACCTTGAGGGCTCCGGAATGATCGGCGTACCAGGCACCGCTGATCGCCTGTTCGCGTCGCTCAAGGATGCCGGTGTTTCCGTCACGTTGATTTCCCAGGCGAGTTCTGAACATTCCATTTGTATTGCAGTTCCTCGTGACGTGGCCGAGCGGGCGAAGCAGGTGATTTGTGATGCCTTTGTCGATGAACTCGCGAGCGGGCAAATCCAAAGCGTCGACCTGAATGATGCGCAGAGCATTGTCGCGGTTGTCGGTGATGGCATGGCAGGCACGGCAGGTGTTGCGGCGCGATTCTTCGGCACACTGGGGCGAGCAGGTATTAACATCCGTGCTATTGCGCAGGGTTCATCGGAACGCAATATCTCTGCAGTTGTTGATTCCGACGAAGCAACGCAGGCATTGCGAGCAGTGCACTCGGGCTTTTATCTGTCGGCAAAAACGATCTCAATCGGCCTGATTGGTCCTGGCACCGTAGGTGCGACTCTGCTGCAGCAACTGGAACGTCAAGCTGAGCGCCTTGCAAAGGAATTCAATCTGGACCTGCGAGTTCGGGCGATCGCGCGTTCAAAATCGATGTTGCTTGGCGATCGTCGCCTTGCTCTGGGCAACTGGGCTGAGAATTATGACGATGCGGCTGTTGCGCTTGATTTTGACACTTTCGAAAAGCACATAAATCCGGATCATCTGCCACATGCGGTGATTATCGACTGCACGGCAAATGAATCAATTACCGAGCGCTATGCCGGCTGGCTCGAACGTGGCATTCACGTCATTACACCGAACAAGAAAGCGTTCAGTGGCACATTTGATCAGTACCGTTTGATGAGAGAGAAGGCCGAGCAAGGCAGTTCGCACGTTTTCTACGAGACGACCGTAGGTGCCGGTTTGCCGATAATTACGACGCTTCGCGATCTCATTGACACAGGCGATGAAGTTCGCTCTGTGGAAGGAATTCTTTCCGGTACATTGGCGTACCTGTTCAATGTCTATGACGGCACGACTGCTTTTTCGGAGATCGTACGAGTCGCAAACGAAAGCGGCTACACAGAGCCTGATCCACGTGAGGATCTTTCCGGAATGGACGTTGCGAGAAAGTTGACGATTCTTGCACGCGAGTTAGGCCAGGAAATAGAGATCGGAGATTTCCCGGTGCAGAATCTGATACCCGAGGCGTTGCGTGAAGGCAGTATTGATGAGTTTCTCAGCCGCTTGTCAGAGTACGATGACGAAATGAAAGCTCTGTACGAAGAAGCAGCTGCAGCCGGCAAGAAGTTACGCTACGTCGCTCGGCTGGCAGCCGATGGTAACGCCTCGGTCGGCCTGGAGGCCGTCGATGCGGCGCACCCATTTAGCAATATTAATCTGACCGATAATATTGTGCAGTTCGAAACGGCGCGTTACTCATCCAATCCGCTAGTGGTACAGGGGCCGGGCGCAGGTCCTGAAGTCACGGCCGGCGGCGTGTTTGCAGACTTGTTGCGGTTGGCGAAATTCCTGAGCGTGGATTACTGACATGGCTGCAACTGTCACCGCTTTCGGACCCGCATCCATCGGCAATGTTGCCGTCGGCTTTGACATGCTGGGGCTGGCGTTGGCTGGCGTCGGCGATCGCGTAAGCGCAACGCGATGCAGCGGAAGCGGTGTCATTGTTGCTGAAGTCAGAGGGCTTGATGGCGAATTGCACCCGTACCTCTCAACCAATACCGATGAGAATACGGCTTCAATTTCGGCGCAGGCACTTTGGAACGCGTCTGGCGAATCGGGTGGCGTCGAGTTGAAGGTGTTCAAGGGTGTGCCGTTGCAGTCGGGTATGGGTAGTTCAGCTGCCTCGGCCGTTGCAGCGGTAGTCGCCGTCAATGCTTTGCTTGCGGAGCCGCTTCCTGTTGCAGACCTATTAGCTTATGCGATCGAAGGCGAGAAGTACGCGAGCGGTGGGCTGCACGCCGACAATGTGGCGCCCAGTTTGCTCGGCGGATTGATTTTGTGTCCACCAGTATTGCTACCGGAAACAATTCGCTTGCCGACGCCGGCAGGCGTTAGTGCCGTGTTGCTGCACCCGAACCTGCAAGTGAACACTGCACAGGCCCGACGTAGTCTCGCGCGTGGCTACTCGATGGAGCAGTGGATAAGCCAGCAAGGCTATCTTGCTGGTTTTATTGCCGCATGCGCTGCAGGCGATATTGAAATGATCGGCAAGACGCTAAAAGACGTTGTCATTGAGCCGCAGCGTGCGGCGGCCGTATCGTGTTTTGAGACTGTAACAGCTGCCGCTAAACGATCCGGTGCCCTTGGGTGCAGTTTGTCCGGCAGCGGACCGAGTATTTTCGCTCTCTGTGAGGATCGTCACGCGAAAAATCTGGCGATGACGATGGAGCAGGAGTGTCGCGCGCTCGGTATCGAATGCCAATCCTGGGTGAGTCCTATGGATGCACCGGGCGCCTACGTGGAAGAAGGCAGTTGAACTACTTAAGCACGCGTGGCGGCGATAGTGCTGGAATCGATCAGGCACTGGTGAAAGGCATCGCCAGGGACGGTGGTCTATTTCTGCCGGAGAGACTACCTGCATTCTCAGTCGACGACTTCTCCGCTGCGAGCAGCATTCAGGAAGTTGCCGAAATCCTGTTGCGACCATTTTTCGAAAGCTCAACGCTGAGCGACAGTCTCAACGAGATAATCGCCGAGACCTATGCGTTTCCAATTCCTCTGACATCGATCTCATCTACGAGTGGAAGCGCTACATTGCTCGAGCTGTATCACGGTCCGACTGCCGCTTTCAAAGATGTTGGAGCACGCTTTCTTGCGGCCTGTTTGACCCGACTTGAAGGCAACGAGGGATCGCCGTTGACGATTCTGGTTGCAACATCTGGCGATACTGGTGGCGCAGTTGCTGCGGCATTTGATGAACAACCGGGTATGCGCGTGGTCGTATTGTTCCCGGATGGACGCGTATCGCAGCGACAAGCGCATCAACTAACCTGCTGGAGCGACAATGTACTGTCGTTGTGCGTGCAGGGTGAATTCGACGATTGTCAGAATCTCGTGAAAGCGGCGATGGCAGATGAGTCACTCGCATCGCAGTACCGATTCAGCTCAGCGAACAGCATCAATATCGGTCGGTTGCTGCCGCAGAGTATTTACTACGCTTATTCCAGTCTGCTGCACTACCGCAGTACCGGCAACAAGCCAGGCTACGTAATTCCTACCGGAAATCTGGGCAATGGCCTGGCTTGTATCATGGCCCGTGAGATGGGATTGCCAATAGGTCCAATCGTATTGGCGACCAATGCAAACAAGACGATTCCAGACTACTTCGAATCGCTGCAATGGTTGCCGCGTAGCAGTATTCAGACGCTGGCCTCAGCAATGGACGTTGGTAACCCAAGCAACATGGAGAGACTTCGTGGACTGCTCGGCGAAGCGGACATTCTGCGCGAGAGACTCGGCATTGCTTCGGTTGATGACGTGAAGATTAAGGCACAGATTAAGAAGGACTATGCGGACTTCGGATTTGCAACCTGTCCGCATACCGCAACGGCTACAAGAACCTGGGATGACCTTGATCCTGAAATAAGAGCTGCTACAGACTGGATTCTCGTCGCAACGGCACACCCGGCCAAATTTGAAACGGTGGTCGAGCCAATAATAGGTGCTACAGTCACGCTTCCTCCAGAGCTTGCAGAGATCCTGTCGCGACCGGTTCGGTCAGTTTCCATCGAGCCTGAGTTGGCAGCGCTTAGCGAAGCTATGGACGGGTATTTCGGGGCAGAGTAGATTGACCACTTGACGAACAACGAAGTTGCGACATAAATAGAACAATAATCGTGCGCGAATGGATACCGATGTCCGAATTCTTACAACAGGCTCAATCGCAATGGTTCGTATCGCTGGCCGCGTTGCTGGTGCTGCTGCTGTTGTGGCTACTGTACAGAAACCGCAGGGCAAGAAACCGCAGCGTCGATACCGTGTTGCAGGAAATTGGCCACGATCGAATCAGGAATCTGGTTATTCCCAACGGCGATGAAGGCGAGATTCTTATCGACCATCTCATTCTCACATCTCAGGGTTTGCTGATTGTTGATGTTAAGGATGTGCAGGGCACTGTGTTTGGAGGCGACAAAATGCAGGACTGGACCGTTATCAGTGCTGAGCGCCGCTACACATTCTCAAATCCACAGCCGGCATTGTATGACCGCATCGCCGCAGTACGAAACATCGTTCGGCAAGTGCCAGTCGCCGGACGGATTGTGTTTATCGACGGTGCGGAATTTACGAAGGGAGTCCCGGGGCTTGTCTGTGATCTCGATGAACTGCTGGAACAGTTCGGTGAAACGAACAAGGCGGTGGCGAAGGTGAAGGTTGAGGCATTCAAACCGCATTGGGATCTGATCCATAGCAAAGCTGTGGATGCCCAGGCGCGTGGGGCGGTTAAGCGGCGGCGGATCTGATTGGGCGAAATTGATCTCATAACTCGAATTGCTGAGTCAGATGATGCTGATGCGCTCTCGGAAGTTGGCCGGGCTTCTTTTCGCACAGCGTATGGGCCACATTCATCGGTCGCGGATACCGAAGCCTATTTGCAGGAAAATTTTAGCCCGGCAGCTATCCGCGGCGAGTTGCACAAGAGCGACGTAACCTACCTGTTGGCAACGGCAAACGATCAACCGGCAGGTCTTGCAAAAATTCGTGGTGGTGAAGCACCCGACGCGATACCGGCGGTGAACGTGAGGGAAATTCATCAGCTTTACATCGCTCCATCGCAACAGCGCATTGGCGTAGGTGGCAGTCTGTTGGATGCTGCGCTGCACTGCGCAGCGTCAGACTCTGCTGATGGAGTCTGGTTGACCGTCTGGGACGAGGCGGACTGGGCGATCAATTTCTACCTCAAGCATCGTTTCACCCAGATCGGTACGATCGACTTCAGAGTAGGATCGACTGTGTACAATGATTTTCTGATGTGGCGGCCCTTGGGCGAGCTGGAGTAAGAGCATGGCGGATGGTAAGGCGTTTAAATATCCTGGCGAGCAGGTTGATGTTTCCTGGCATGGTCGGCTTTGTATTCACATTGGTGAATGCGGGCGCGCGAAAGGCGAGCTGTTCGTAGGGGGAAGAAAACCCTGGTGTGACCCGAACCTGTCAACAGACGATGATACCTACGAGGTGGTGCTCAGATGTCCAACCGGCGCGCTCACAGCCGAGTATGCCGATGGATCACATATTGAAGTGGCAGATCCCGTGAATACGGTCAACGTCGCTTACAACGGCCCTCTTTTCGTGCGTGGTGAGCTGTCTATAGCGGATGCGCCATCCAATGCACCAGGTTTGAAGTATCGGGCAGCGCTGTGTCGTTGCGGCAAGTCGGCGAATAAACCGTTTTGTGATAATTCTCATGAGAAGGCCGGCTTTCAGGACTACGGCGCTGTCGGCGAGAAGGGCGATGCTGAAAGTGTTGACGGTGGGGCTCTTGAAATTCGCCCGGTCAAAGACGGTCCAATTCTGCTCAACGGCAATGTCACTATTCTCAACGGCAGCGGACGTGAGGCATGGCGTGGCAATAAGACCGCCTTGTGTCGCTGCGGCGAGTCCAACAATAAACCGTTTTGCGACGGTCAGCATAAGAAAGCCGGCTTCAGTAGCGACTAGAGAGCAAAAAAACGACTGGCATTTTCGGTGGTGATCCTGGCAACGTGCTCTTCGGATTGCCCACGAGCTTGTGCAACAATTCGCAAAACCTCAGGCAGATATGCAGGCTCATTGCGTCGCGTCTTCGGTTTGGGTTGCAGTGAGCGGGGGAGCAAATAGGGCGCGTCTGTTTCAATCATCAATTTATCATCGGGAATAATCGACACGATATCTTTCAGATGCGCGCCGCGCCGCTCATCGCAGATCCACCCGGTGATTCCGATCCACAATCCCATTGCCAGATATTCGCGCAGCGATTCACCTTCACCCGTGAAACAATGTGCAACCGCGCGCGACAGATTCGGCAGCGCAGCTTCAAGCACATCAACGAAGTCATCATGCGCATCACGTTGATGTAAGAAGACAGGCAATCCGGTTTCTGCAGCGATGCCGAGTTGTGAGCGAAATGCGGCGAGCTGCGCTTCCCGTGGCGAGAAGTTACGAAAGTAGTCCAGACCACACTCACCGACGGCAACGACCGACTTTTCTTTAGCCAGGGAGCGTATCAGGTCTGCGCTGGCCTCGTCATAGTCAGATGCATGATGTGGGTGCACGCCTGCTGTCGAATAAAGCAGACCAGGGTGTGCGCCTGCAAGAGCAGCAGCCTCTCTATTGCCCTGGTCACTGCTACCCGTGATGACCATTTTCTGCACGCCAGCCGCAGCTGCGCGCTGCATTATTTCGTCACGATCTACGTCAAACGAGTCATGCGTTAAGTTGGCACCTATGTCAATCAGGGGGAATGGCATAGGTTTATACCGAATGCCAGCGGAAGGTGGCCGAACCTATACCCAGAAAAACAACGCTCATCGCGGTGAGTATGAGTATGCTCGGCGCTATGTCAATCAATGTCGCGCCATCAAGCATGATCGCGCGCGACGCACTCAATATGTGCGTGAGCGGAAAAATATTAGCCGCCTTTTGTGCGAGCGGACCGGCACCTTCCAGCGAAAACCAGACGCCGGACAAGAGCATCATCGGCCAATTGATCATATTGAGAAGGCCACCGGCGAGTTCCTCGCTGGTCACTCGAGCTGCGACGACCAGCCCCATGGAGATCATTGAGATTGCACCAAGCGTTGCGACGAAAAACAGCGCGAGATAGCTTCCTTCCATTCGCGTATCGAGTAAATAGTGTGTGCCCGCATAGACGAACGCGGTAATCGACATGATGAGAAGGAGTCGCGACGCTATCTGCGCGATGATAAATTCAAGTGCACTTAACGGCGTCGCTCGCAGACGCTTTAGGAAGCCGTTCTTTCGATATCGAACGACGACGTAGCCGACACCAAACAGGCAGCTGAACATCATGTTCATGCCGAGTACGCCCGGCAATACCCAGTCAACATAGCGAATAGCGTCTCCGCTAATCTGTTCCTTTTCAATTCCGCCACCGGCCATCGCATCGCTTTGCAGCAGTGCCAATTCTGCGAAATAGCCTTTTGGTGATTCAGGATTTACCCAGTATCGTTTACTACCTTCGAACTGGACCAGCAGGTCGAGTTGGTGGCGTGCGATTTTGAGAAAGCTTGTTTGCTCGTCGTGCAGGGCGACAAACTTGATGTAGCGCGTCGCTAGAAAGGGATGTTGTTCGGCGTTAATTTCGATGCCACTCTGCAGAACACCAACGGTGTATGCGTTGCGGCCGTCGCCGCCGAACGCTGTTGCGAGCCCGAACATCAAAACGACCGGCAGAATAAGATTCCAGCCCATGGTCGAGCGATCGCGAACGAACTCGAGATTGCGGGCGCGAAAGACTGCAAGGATTCGTTTAAGCATGGGTTGCGTCTTCCACGGTCAGGCTCGCAGTAAATGACCAGTAAGGTCAAGAAACAGATCTTCGAGATTCGGCTGGCGAATCTTGATGCGCTTCAGGTCTGCCGCGCAGGCCGATAACTCTGCCAGACTCTTGTTCACATCGCTGGAGGTGATTTCAATGATGCCGAGATTCTCGATCACCTGATGTTCAATCGTTCCAAGTTCGCCATGCAGATCCGCAATCGGCAACTCGATGATCAGGCCCTGATAACGTTCCTGCAACAGGGCGTCCGGAGAACCTTGCAGCATGATCTTACCGGCGTCCATGATCGCAATTTCATCACACAGTACCTGTGCTTCATCCATGTAGTGGGTCGTCAGCAGCACTGTCGTACCATCCGCCTTGATTTTCTGCACCAGGTCCCAGAAGTTACGTCGCGCCTGCGGATCGAGACCGGTGGTCGGTTCATCCAGAAAGACGAGGCGTGGCCGATTGACGAGAGCTATACCGAGCAATAGTCGCTGCCGTTGGCCGCCGGATAACTTTCGGTTGTCCCTGTTCAGTAACTCACCCAATGAGCAGGACTCGATAATGGCATCGAGGTTAGCCTGGCGGTCATACAGTCGTTGGAACATTAGCAGTGATTCGCGCACGGTCAGGTTGTCCTGCAGTGCGGTGTTCTGGAACTGAATGCCTGCTTCTTCGCGAAACTTGCTGCCTGCAAGCTGGCCGAAGTAGTAAATCTCACCGGAGGTCGCTGCGGTGACGCCCTCTATGATCTCGACGGTGGTTGTCTTGCCCGCACCATTTGGCCCAAGCAGGCCAAAACAGATGCCCTCAGCAATCGAGAAACTGACGTCATCGACAGCTCGAACGCCTGGGTATTGTTTAACGATATTGCGGGCTTCCAGCGCAATCTGCATTGGGGGCTATTCAGTGGCTCAACGAAGCACGTACGATAATCGAGTCACATTGAATTGCAACCGTTTTGCTACTTGCGGTATCTAATCTATATAGCGATTCCAAAGGGTGTTTGAAAATGAACAGAGTTTTAGTCAAGAGTGTGATTTCCGTGGGCCTGCTGGCCCTGTTGATGCTGACCATTCCAGCGCATGCCGGCAATGTGAATTCCAGCGTGAAAATATCCGCCGACAGCGAGTCTGACGGTGCCTCGACAGTCAATGGCAGTATCACCGTCGGCGAGAATGCGGTCGTTGCAGGCGACGTTGAAACCGTCAATGGCTCGGTTACAGTCAAGGATAACGCCACGATCCGGGACGCCGACACAGTCAATGGCGCTGTGCGTCTGGGCTCAGGCGTTAATGCCGAGGATCTGGATACGGTGAACGGATCGATAACCATCGACGAAAACTCTGCGATCAGTGGCAGGGTTGATACGGTAAACGGCAGTATCAGAGTCGATAATGGCAGCACCGTGGCCAAGAACGTCAGCAATGTAAATGGCGAAATCGAAATCTCCGGCGGTCAAATCGGTGGTGATCTGGAAACCGTCAACGGAGATATTCACTTGAGCGACGGGGCCATCATCAAAGGCGATGTCATCGTTGAGAAGTCGAATAGTGGCTGGTTCAAGAAAAAGAAACGATTGCCCAAAGTCATCATCGGACCCGGAACCCGGGTGCACGGTGAGATTCGTCTGAAGCGTGAGGTTGAGCTTTACATTAGCAGCACAGCCGAAGTTGGTGGTGTAAGCGGTGTAATGAGCATGGATGACGCGATTCGCTTTGACGGAGCCTATCCTTAGGTAGTACATCAGGCTCTGAGCAGTACATCAGGGCCCTATAGCTGTCGGCCGGCCGGCAAACGCTCGCATAGCGCTCGAACACCCGTACAATGGGGGCGTGCAAAGCGCCGCGACACAGCTGTCTTTATTTTCGGATACCGAAGAACCCGAGGCTCCCTCGGGTTTTTCCGTTCGAGAGAGCGGCCGCGCACGTCGACTCTCCATCAAAGTCTACCCCCGGGGGCGTGTAGAGGTCGTGGTTCCTCGCAGAACCCGGGCTGCAGACGTTCAGGCCTTTGTGAGCGAGCATCATGACTGGATTCGAAAGGCCCGCTCCGACTTTGCCAAACAGCACACGCCGGAGCCATTTCGGCTCCCGGACCGCTTAGCCTTGCCGGCCATAGGTGAGAGCTACAGGGTTGTCTATCGGCCCCAGGCTGGCGCCACGACGGTTCGTTGCCGTGGCAAAGATAATCTGCTGGTACTTTCGGGGCGGACCACCGATAGCGGTCTCTGTGTCGCCGCTCTGAAGCGATGGCTGGCATCGATTGCTAAGAAAGAATTTGAGCCGCGACTGCGCACGCTGTCGGATCTAACCAATAATCACTTCAAGAAAATGCAGGTTCGGGCGCAAAAGACTTGCTGGGGCAGTCACTCCAGCAGCGGCTCGATCAGCATCAATTATTGTTTGTTATTTCTCGACCCTTCATTGCTGCGCTACCTGATGATTCACGAGCTTTCACACGCCCGACATATGAACCATTCACGCCGCTTCTGGGCGGCGGTTGGCCAACACGAACCCGACTACAAGCGACTGGATAGAGAGTTGTCCGATGCGTGGAAGCAGATACCGACATGGATGGGCATCTATTAGTCAATAACATTCATCAAGAAATAAACTGCTACTAAACAATAGTCTATAGATAATACTTAATGTATCTTATTATCCTTGATCCAACAAATCTCGCAAGTTAATGACGGCTGTATTGGCACGTGCAAGGTAGTTCGCCATGACCAGAGAATGATTGGCGAACAGGCCATAGCCACTACCGTTCAGAATCATCGGTGATCCTAGTGGCTGCAGACTGGCCTCAAGCTCGCGGATGATCTGTCGAACACTCGATTCGGCGTTCTTGTCGGCAAGCACCTGAGCGAAATCAAACTCCGCAGCGCGGAAAAAATGTACCAGTGCCCACGATGCGCCGCGGGCTTCGAAGAATACGTCATCGACTTCGAACCAGGACGTTTTCACGTCCACCGTGTCGGCCTGTCGATTGGAGGCTTCAGCAGCGGGGTCCCCGGCGAGATCCGTATTAATACGGTTGACCGCGACGCTGTCACCGAGGCGTCGAGTCAGGCTGCCGAGCCGTTTTTCCACTTGCGACAGCCATTCCCGAAGATTGTCCGCGCGAGCATAGAATTGAGCGTCCGTGGAGCTGTCATCCGTTAGCTGGTCGCGGTATGTCTTGAAGCCAGCGATGGCATCCCGATACTCGGACTCAGTTGGCGGCAATATCCAGGAATTGCGGTCGAAGAAGAAACGCGGCTCAGCTGCTGCGATATCCGGATTTTCCTTCGATTGAGACTGACTGCGGCTATGGTCATTGCGAATGACACGGGCCAGGTCACGAACTTGCTGCAGCACCCCGTATTCCCAGTTGGGAATATTGTCGAGGAACACGCTCGGCGGCATGCGATCGTTGCTGAGATAGCCGCCTGGCTTGTCCAGCAGCGTCTCCGCAACCCGTATCAGGCTGTCGGTTGTAGAATAGCCAACGACGATACGCTCATCATCAATGCTGTGATTGACCCAGAACACATCCGGCATGCGCGACCAATAGATGCCAACGGCTATATTGAGCAGCAGTACAGCAGCCAGCACATAGCCGAAAATCCTGGCATAGCGCGATCTTGTCAAAATACTATTTGCGGTTTGGGTCATCGGGGGAAATCTCTTTGCAGCGAACCGGGTTATCCAGACAGAGATTCTACCAGTTTGGGAATAATCAACCCGGCATTGCACGCCAATACAAAATCAAAGCTGCTGGAATTTGCGGTCGGCTGCGGGTTGATTTCTACAATAGTTGCGCCCGCATCACGAGCGACATCGATGAGGCCGGCTGCCGGGTAGACCACTGACGAAGTGCCGATGGAAAGGACCAGATCGCAGCTACTCGCCGCGGCCAGAGACTGCTCCAACGCCGCTTCGGGTATCGATTCACCAAACCAAACGACGCCGGGCCGCAACGGCGCGCCACAGTCGCTGCATTTTGGCACTGCTGCGTCATCAGCTTGCAGTTCAATGCGGCCGTCACGAAAGCACTTGTCGCTAAATAGATTGCCGTGAAACTCAATGACGTCGGCGCTGCCGGCCTGTTGATGCAGGCCGTCGACATTCTGCGTGACCAGGGTCAGTTGCGGTACGCTGCCAGCCAGTCGGGTAAGGGCGATATGAGCCGGATTGGGCCTGGCTTTGGCAACAAGTTCGCGGCGCCATCGATACCAGCGCCAGACGAGTTCGGGGTCGGCAACAAAAGCTTCCGGGGTAGCGAGATCCAGCGGGTCGTATTGTGCCCACAGACCACTTTGGGCATCGCGGAAAGTAGGCACACCGCTCTCGGCCGAGACGCCAGCGCCGGTGAGGACCAGGATATGTTGCGCGTCCCGGAGCGCTGCAATCAGCGTCTCCGGGATTTGCAATGGATCAGGCAAGTGCCGATCAGGCAGCGAGTTGTCGCAATACGTAGTGCAGAATGCCGCCATGCTCGTAGTAGTCACGCTCTTTCGGCGTGTCGATGCGCACCTTGGCCTTGAATGCCGTGGTGCTGCCATCCGCCGCAGTTGCCGTAACGCTTACGTTTTCCGCGCTGGCATCAGTCTGGCCGGTGATGTCGAAAGTTTCTGTGCCGGTTAGTCCAAGCGATGTCGCATCTTCGCCAGCGAGGAATTGCAGCGGCAGCACGCCCATGCCGATCAGATTGGAACGATGGATTCGCTCATAGCTTTTGGCAATCACAGCTTTCACGCCGAGTAGTAGTGTGCCCTTTGCGGCCCAATCTCGTGATGAGCCGGTGCCGTATTCGCTGCCGGCAATAACGACCAACGGTGTTCCCGCTTGCTTGTACTTCAATGACGCGTCGAAAATTGACATCTGTTCGCCATCAGGTTGATGGCATGTCCAGCCGCCCTCAGTGCCCGGGGCCAGCTGATTGCGAAGACGGATGTTGGCGAACGTGCCGCGCATCATCACTTCATGGTTGCCGCGTCGCGAGCCGTAGGAGTTGAAATCGCCAGGCTCCACACCTTGAGACTTCAGGTATTCGGCTGCCGGCCCATCCCGTGAAATATTGCCTGCCGGAGATATGTGATCCGTAGTGACCGAGTCACCCAGCAATGCCAGAATACGGGCACCGTGGATTTCCTGCACTGCGGCAGGTTCGAGCGTCATCCCTTCAAAGTAGGGTGGGTTCTTCACGTAAGTTGATGCAGCGTCCCAGGTGTATATTTCACCCTCGGGCACATCCAGGCCATTCCAGTTTTCGTCGCCTGAAAAGACACTGCCATAGCTGGATTTGAACATCGTGGAATCAATATTGCGGGTCATGACGTCATAGACTTCCTGCTGACCCGGCCAGATGTCTTTAAGATAGACGGGATTGCCGTCCTGATCGTTGCCAAGCGCATCATTGAGGAGATTGACGTCAAGATTCCCTGCCAGCGCATACGCGACGACGAGCGGTGGTGATGCAAGGAAATTCATTTGCACCAGCGGATGAATACGGCCTTCAAAATTTCGATTGCCGGAAAGTACGCTGGTGCCGACGATGTCGCCTTCCTCGATAGCAGCGGCGATCTCGGGCAAAAGCGGTCCGGAGTTGCCGATGCAAGTCGTGCAGCCATAACCCACGGTGTAGAAACCCATCGCATCGAGATCATCCAGCAATTCGGCCTTTTCAAGATAGTCGGTAACGACTTTTGAGCCTGGTGCCAGGCTGGTCTTGACCCAGGGTTTGGTTGTGAGCCCTTTGGCCCTGGCGTTGCGTGCAAGCAATCCTGCTGCGACCATAACGGCAGGGTTGGATGTGTTCGTGCAACTGGTGATTGCAGCAATCAGGACCGCACCGTCGCGGATCTCGACGTCTTTTCCTTTGATGCTCGCTGTCGCTGAGCCACCACCGTCACGATCGGCAATCGCTGCGGCAAGGTGCTTTTCGTAGGTGGTGTCAGCCACACTAAGCGCAATCCGGTCCTGCGGTCGCTTGGGGCCAGCTATGCAGGGTTCAACCGTGCTCATGTCGAGCTCCAGAGTATCGCTGTACAGCGCATCTGGCTGGCCATCGTACCGCCACAGCCCTTGCTCCTTCGCATAGGCCTCTATCATCGTGATGTGATCAGCATCGCGGCCAGACAATTCCAGATAACGAAGGGTCTCGCCATCAATCGGGAAGATAGCGCAGGTCGAACCGAACTCAGGAGACATGTTGCCGAGGGTTGCGCGATCGGCCAAAGGCAATTGCGACAATCCGTCGCCGTAGAACTCGACGAACTTGCCGACTACGCCTTTTTCGCGGAGCATTTCGGTTACGGTCAATACGAGGTCGGTGGCGGTCGTGCCTTCTTTCAGGGATCCAGACAGCTTGAAGCCGATAACATTTGGAATCAGCATCGTAATGGCCTGGCCGAGCATCGCGGCTTCTGCCTCGATACCGCCAACACCCCAGCCAAGCACACCCAGGCCGTTGATCATCGTCGTGTGCGAATCAGTACCCACGACAGTGTCAGGATAGGCGCTACGCTTGTCATCAGAAGTGGTGTCGAAGATTACGCGGCTCAGGTACTCCAGGTTTACCTGGTGGACGATTCCCGTATTGGGGGGTACGACGCGGAAGTTCTTGAATGCAGACTGGCCCCAGCGCAGAAACGAGTAACGTTCCTTATTGCGCCCGAATTCAATTTTGTTGTTGAGGTCCAGCGAACCTGCGCTGCCATAGCTATCGACCTGCACGGAATGATCAATGACGAGCTCGGCAGGGGATAGCGGATTGATTCGATCCGCAGAACCGCCGAGTTTGACGACGGCGTCGCGCATTGCCGCGAGATCGACGACGGCTGGCACACCCGTGAAATCCTGCAGGATCACGCGGCTGGGAGTGAATGAAATCTCGGTGCTTGGCGCCTCTTTCGGATTCCAGTTGGCCAAGGCTTGAATATCTTCCCGAGTCACGTCTCGGCCATCTTCATGGCGGAGCAGATTCTCAAGCAAGATTTTCAGGGAATAGGGGAGTCGATTTACATGTCCGTCCGTGACGGCGTCGAGGCGATAAATCTCAAATTCATCACCACCGACAGCAAGCGTAGAACGCGCGCCGAAGCTGTCCTTCATTGTGTTTCTCCGGATCTTAATGGTCATTGACGAGGGCAGATACCCATCGCCGGGGGGCCGCATTATA
>RCNF010000011.1_pt1 | contig 72017 bp, 69 predicted proteins | sample 2041311 | NCBI WGS metagenome assembly RCNF01 (sample SAMN09708228, study PRJNA481090) | Marine sediment metagenome, whole genome shotgun sequencing project. | biome: marine sediment; feature: ocean; material: sediment; isolation source: Sewage treatment plant 2 marine sediment (STP2) ...
CCATTGCCAATTGACAAGGACGATACAGAGTTCAGCCTTGTCGTAATGGGGCAAATGCCGGACGCCGAAATAGAAATTGGTTACTTCCTCAAACGCTCGGCATGGGGACAGGGATACGCAACAGAAGTCTGCAAACGCCTGCTTCAGTTCGCGTTTCAGGAGGACGCACTGAATGAGGTCGTTGCGTCAGTCGACGAGGAAAACGTCGCGTCGAAAAAGGTCCTCGAAAAATGCGGTCTGCTCAATAGCGGTCGAACGCGGTGTTACGGCAAGGACAGTCCGATTTACCGGATTAGCCGAGACACGTGGATCGAAATGCGGCAAAAACCCTAGGGCTGCTTTCGGGTGCATAGCAGACACTCGCCAGTGGCAAGTTTTGGCCGTAACTTCTCATTCGTAACTTTGTCATTGAAAATCGATTCGAATGTCTGCTGAGTGGCTGCAACTTCAATTGGCCGGACATAAGTCGCGCAGGCAGCCTGACGAGCGAAACAACTACGAGCGCTGTAGCCACTCACCGCGAGTGATCCGATAGATCGGGCCGTCTTCGCCATAGCATCGCATCGTGCCATGGTCGGCAAACCCCGCCTTCTCCAGGACGTTTCTCGATGCGTTGTTCTTCTCATCAAACGTCGCGACCACTTCAAGCAGCGGCGATTCCTCAAAGGCAAATTGAAGCAACCGTTTGCAGGACTCCGTCGCGTATCCCCGTCCCCATGCCGAGCGTTTCAGGAAGTAACCTATTTCTACATCGGTATCGGGCATCTTATCCGGCACTACCAGGTTGTAATCCGTGTCACTAGCGTCGATCGGCAGCGGCAGCAGTGCAACGCTGCCGTACTTTTCTCCAGACTTGCGATCCGAGATACGCCAGATTCCGATGCATCCATTGCCGCCCCTCTTCGCCCAGTTCGACATCTGCCCACTAATCGCGAGCTCACTCATGGGACCACCGGCGAACCTCAGAACTGCAGGGTCGGTAAACATCTCCACACAGAAATCAATATCGCTCGGGTCAAATGGGTTGAGCAACAAGCGCTCGCTGGACAGCGTCAGGTTCATCGTCGAATGATCGTGCAAATCGGTCGCGATTTCCAATGACAAGTGAACATCCTCATCCATAGCCGGCACTAGCATCGCTACCGGTCGCTCTCAGCTTGCGACAGACCAGCGCCGGAATAGCAGCCACTTTCCTCATTGGAAACATATGTCTTGCCATATTGGAAAGAGATGCTGTAGTATTGTCTTTCCAACACGGAAAGAGACAACTCATGCAAGACGATCAGACTGTCAAACCCGGCGAGGCACAAGATGCACTCGACTCGGTAGAAAAAATGCAACGCGCCGGATTCCGGCGGGCAATACCCCCACGTTGGTTAGGCATTGGGATGTCATTGATCATCGCAATCGGTTTTGCGCTTTATACCCAGGACGACCCGGGAGCCATTCCTGTGCTACTCATCGCAGTAGGCATGCCCCTCTTGCTAGTCGCCGCTCGCGAAAAGAACGGGGTTGTTTTCGGCAAAGTGAATCCTGAATCCAAGGTAGGAATGTTCGCGGCGGTAGGCGTACTGCTGTTCTTCGTTACCCTGTTCTTGGGTGGCATCTACGTGAAACGTGCCTACGGCATCCCCTGGGCACCCTTGGTAACCGGCCTGATTGCTGGCGTGACGATTCTTCTCCTGAGCGAGAGCGAACGACGCCACTACCTCGCCAAGAGCCAAGAGAACGAACATCAATGAGCGAGACGCGGTTCGACCCGATCATCCACGCACCCATCCGGCTGCAGATATGCGCTTTGCTAAACCCATTGGAGGAAGCAGAATTTCAAATAATGCGCGATGAGCTCGGAATCAGTGACTCTGTGCTGTCCAAGCATCTGAAGCGACTTGAAGAAGCTGACTACGTAAAGTACCGAAAGAGCGCCGTCGATGGTCGCCAGCGTATGTGGGCCGCGTTGTCGAATTCCGGACGCAAAGCGTTTGCAGGTCATGTCAAAGCGCTACAGCGCCTCGCAGGCCTGGCCGAGTAACAGAAGGAGACCGTCATGGCATCCGATACCTGAGACGACTACGCCACGGGCTGGGACAAGGATAGCGATGTTCAGGCCTATGCAGCGTTGGCATTTGAATCGTTGCGTCGAGAGGTCTTCCCTCTCCTGCCCGATCTGCAACAGGCACGCGTGCTGGACTTCGGTTGTGGAACGGGCTTGCTCACTGAAATGATATCTCGGCTATGTTCGAACGTAGTGGCCGTCGGTTCGTCAACCGAAATGATCAGGGCATTGCAACGGAAGATCGACGACCACGAGCTCGGCAATGTGATGCCGCTTGTTACAGAGCTTACTTCGAGCACAATTGCCAGCCGATCGGGTGTGATCCGCGATTTTACGCTGGCCGTGGCCTCGTCGGTGTGTGACTTCCTGCCAGACCTGAATCAGTCCCTTCGCGATATCGCTTCGACTATGAGGCCGGGTGGACTATTCGTTCAATGGGACTGGATATCGGCAATGCCCACTCAGAAAATACAGGATGCTTACAGTGAAGCCGGACTTCAGTGTTTGCACATTGCGAGCGAATTCGAGATGGCTACGAAAAACGGTTCGGCCCCGGTCATCATGGCGATTGGAAAGAAGTCCGACCATTGCCAGGTAGGCTAATCGCGGGCAGTGCCATCACCCTTGCAGGCTATGCTAGTCTCTGTATGAGTAAGTAGCATCCTAGCTCAAGTTGCACGTCGGCTATGCGGCCGGTCCGTTTTCCAGCCCCTGTCGAAACACAGCCTGCCGGGACGAAAACATGAACCTTACTCTGCCGCGTGGTCGACTGGTCGGCGAACCTTTTCTGATCGTGATCGGTGTACTCGCTGCAACATGGACACCGCAGATGAACCTGATGCCGCACGATCACCTGATGTGGGCAACATCCGCATCTACACCGGGCGCGAAGATAATGTTTTCTGGAAGAGCACTGCTGACGGAGTGAAAGCCTACGGCGCTGCAGCCCTGTTCAAAAAAGATGCCGCCGAGTTGCCCGAGGATGCCGTGCATTCTGTGACCAACCCATTGCTGCGCTTCACCGGTGGAATACATATTTACGGCGGTGACTTTTTCGACACCACTCGGAGTCAGTGGGACCCGGAGACACTTGCGGAAGAGCCGTCCGATGACGCGGTAATTCGCGGTATCTTCCAGTGCGAAAACGAAAAGCTCGGCATTGGCAGTAATTCCCAGGGTCGGTCATCTTTCTGGAGATCAGCATGTGCAGAAACATCAAGACACTGTTCAATTTCGATCCGCCCGCGACCGAGGTCGAGATTCGCGCATCAGCAATTCAGTTCGTACGAAAACTCAGCGGCTCAGCGAAACCGTCAAAGCTCAATGAAGCAGTGTTCGAGAAAGCAGTTGATTCAATTGCCGAAGTCAGCCGGGAGTTACTCGAATCTCTGGTGACCAGCGCAACACCCAAAGATCGGCAGAGCGAAGCTGTCAAGGCTCGTGCCAGAGCACAGGCGCGCTTTGAGCGTTAGACTGCGTTGACCTGCACCGCCATGCCCGGATATAAACGCCATGCCAATTCGAAAATTCGTAGCTCATACCGACACCGCGCAGGTCGGCAAATGCCTGATTGAGCTGCAGAACTTTGAGCACAATATCGATCCGCGCATGCCCACAGGAGAGCAAATCGTCGATGTCTATATCCCGGACATGCTGCAGCGATGCAAAGACTGTCTGGGGACGATTCTGGTCGCAGAGGTTGACGGACTTGTTGTCGGCTACGTCACCGTCCTGGCTCAAGTCAGCAGCGACGAAATTGGGGCTGGCGATTTCGAGTTCGGTCTTGTCACCGATGTTGTCGTGCTGCAGGAGTGCAGAGGCAAAGGGTATGGCAAGCAACTGCTTGAGGCGGCGGAACTCTACGCGAGAGCAAACGGCGTCAAATGGCTGCGCATAGGTGCGCTTGCAGCCAATCAAACCGCAAGTTCCATGTACTCGTCGCTGGGTTACTCCGGTCTTTACGTTGAGCTTGAGAAAGACCTCACCAGGTAGCGCACGATTGCAATTGGTTCATCGCTACCTATTCATCGCTATCGATCAGTCGCGTCGCGTTCAGCAGACATCAATGCTCTGTCGCGTGTTGGCGACAAAATAGCAGCCTAATAACGCGATCAGACGAACGTTTTTCTCACTTCTCTGTGTCAGGATTGTCATATATTGCCAAACTATCTTCAGGTCATGACTATGCTCCGTACATCTTTTGCAATTCTCATCACTTTGCTCACCATTGCAGAGGCGAGTGCTCAGACAATGATCTTGTCGACCTCCAACAGCGACTACCAGGTCACGCCTGTCTTCAGTGATGTTGGCGCGTTCTCTATTGACGTGGAAATCGATGCGCCTCTGGCTCCAGGTGTCTATATTGATCCGCCCATAATCAGGGTGACTTACCAGGTTACCGGAGTGCTGGAAGCCGGAACACCTTCGGGGTTTCCAGCATTTGATTTACAGCGGAACATCAGCGGTGAAGAGTTCTACGAGCAGGGCAGCTCGCTCCGCTTCGAGATCGCTCAAAACGCGGTCCTAAGCGATGGCGTACAAGCTATCGAACTCGTTGGTGGCGGAACCGTGCTTACGTACAACGCGCGTGAAGTTGATAACGGGCGCTTTCACCCTGCTCTGTTGGAGTTAAATTCGAACGGCACCGGGCGAATTCAGAATTCCGACAACATACCCACTCTCGATCCTCTGCTGGAAGTCGCGTTCGGCGCAGAATACATAACGGACCTGGCATTTGATCCCGGCAACACCACTTTGATTATTGATCCGAACCCAGCGCCGCCACGAAAAAGCGGCGGTGGCTCCAACTCACCGCTAACTTTGGCTGTGCTCGCTCTTCTCGGCTTGTTGGTGAGAACGTTTCGACACCGCGCGAGCGCTGTATATACCAGACTCTGACCCTTGCTCCGTTGCAGTCGTAGCCAGGAAAAAATCGTAGGTCGTCACCTGGTCATGAATATAGATGTATCGCAGCCGTTCGCATACGATCGCGCGAAAGCGCGCGAAAATGCGGTAATTTTCGATGGGCCGCTACGCACCGAATAGAGAGCCGGTCGAAACGTCAACGCAAAAAAAACGGGCCACATCAGTGGCCCGTTCCTATTAAGCTTTATTGCACCGAACTTTAGCGCTTCATTGCCTCAAAGAACTGGACGTTGGTCTTGGTGTCCTGCAATTTATTCAGCAAGAATTCGATCGCGGCAAGTTCATCCATCGGATGCAGCACTTTTCTCAGCACCCACATCTTCTGCAACTCGTCCGGATCCGTCAGCAACTCTTCCTTACGTGTACCGGAACGGTTGATGTTAATTGACGGGAAGACACGCTTTTCAGAGATACGGCGATCCAGGTGGATTTCCATATTACCGGTGCCTTTGAACTCCTCGTAGATAACTTCATCCATCTTGGAACCCGTGTCGACAAGCGCGGTGGCAAGAATCGTCAGGCTTCCGCCTTCTTCGATATTTCTTGCTGCACCGAAAAAGCGCTTCGGACGGTGCAATGCGTTTGCATCAACACCACCCGTCAAGACCTTGCCCGATGACGGCACAACCGTGTTGTAGGCACGCGCCAGCCGAGTGATGGAGTCAAGCAGGATCACAACATCACGCTTGTGTTCAACAAGGCGTTTCGCTTTCTCGATAACCATCTCGGCGACTTGTACGTGCCGACTGGCAGGCTCATCAAACGTCGACGACACAACTTCACCGCGAACGGTGCGAGTCATCTCGGTAACTTCCTCTGGCCGCTCGTCGATCAGCAAAACTATCAGGTCAACCTCAGGCGCATTGGCGCAAATTGCTGACGCGATATTCTGCAACAACATCGTCTTACCGGCTTTCGGCGGAGAAACGATCAATCCACGCTGACCTTTGCCAATGGGTGCGACCATATCGATGATGCGGGCAGTCAGGTCTTCAGTACTGCCATTACCCTGCTCGAGCTTAAGCCGCTCGGTCGGAAACAACGGTGTGAGATTCTCAAACAAAACCTTGTTTCGCGCGTTCTCAGGTCCGTCATGGTTAATCTGACCAACCTTGAGCAGGGCAAAATATCGTTCACCATCCTTTGGTGGTCGAATCAGGCCCGAAACGGAATCGCCGGTGCGCAGGTTGAAGCGGCGTATCTGACTCGGACTGACGTAAATATCGTCAGGGCCAGCAAGATAGGAGCTATCTGAGGATCGCAGGAAGCCGAAGCCGTCCTGCAGAATCTCCAGTACGCCATCGCCGTAGATATCTTCACCGAGCTTGGCGTGCGCCTTCAGAATCGAGAAAATAATGTCTTGTTTGCGCTGTCGCGCGAGATTCTCGAGTCCCAGCGTCTGACCGAGATCAACAAGATCCGCTGCCGGGCGATTCTTGAGCTCCGACAGGTTCATAATGTCCTTGCTCGCCTCAAGTTGCTCGGGAGAGATTATCTCCAGGCACGAGTCATCGTCATTAGGCAGTTCATCATGCGACGGACGTCTGCGACGACGCCGGTTTGAATTGCCCTTTGGTTTGTTACCTGTCGGTTTTGGCCGACTTTTAGTTGAGTTACCCAAGTACCCTCTCACAAATTGCTGTCCAGAAATTCCGTGAATTGCGACTTTGACATCGCCCCCAGTTTTTGTGCGTGAACCGCACCGTCCTTGAACAGCATCAGTGTCGGGATGCTGCGAATGCCAAATTTCTGTGGCGTGTTCGGATTTTCGTCAATGTTGATCTTGGCGATCGTGAGTCGATCGGCGTATTCCTCTGCCGCCTCGTCAAGCAACGGCCCGATCATCTTGCAGGGTCCGCACCACTCCGCCCAAAAATCGAGCAGAACAGGCTTGTCAGATTGCAAGACATCAGCTTCAAAATTGCTGTCGTTGGTGTGCACAATATGCTCGCTCACCGGCTACTTCCTCCACGTTATTGATGGTTTGATTTGTTGCTGGTTTGCCCGTTTTCGATGTCTCTCGAAGAACAAGCATTGCAAAATGGATGACGCTGCCTCTTTGATCAGGCAATATGTCGCAGCTTTATCGCGGCTTCTATCTGGATTTATTGATTGCGAAACTGGCGGGTGCGACGATCGTCGCGTCGGTATTACGTCAATTTGAACCCTTCACGAGCCATTTTGCAAGCCTTTCATGCACATTTTTTGGTTTACTAGTTATGAGTGAAAATCATCTGAGCGACCTCAGATTCGATGCGCTGACTCTTCCGGAGTCAGTCCATGCCGGCATACGTGATGCGGGTTTCGAGTTCTGCACCCCTATTCAGGCCAGCACACTGCCGATTGCCTTACAGGGTAACGATGTTGCCGGCCAGGCACAGACCGGCACGGGTAAGACTGCGGCGTTTCTGGTCGCCACCTTCGTGCGTTTACTCGCATCCGAAGCGCCAGCCGAGGGGCAAAAACAGCCCCGCGCATTCATGCTCGCGCCGACCCGGGAGCTGGCAGTGCAGATAGCCAAAGACGCTGAGACCCTGGGCAAGCACACGGGGCTAACCGTTGCTCTGGCCTACGGCGGTACAGATTATGAAAAACAGCGACGCCATATTGAAGGCGGAATAGACATATTGATTGGTACTCCCGGGCGCATAATCGACTATTTCAAACAGGGCGTATTCAAATTGGATCAGGTCCAGGTGGCCGTTCTCGATGAAGCCGACCGGATGTTTGATCTTGGCTTCATCAAGGATATTCGCTATTTGCTGCGTCGCCTTCCGGACCCCGATAAGCGGCTTAATCTGCTGTTCTCGGCAACGCTGTCGAATCGCGTCATGGAGCTCGCCTACGAGCACATGAACGAACCTGAGCTAATTCGCATCGAACCGGACAAGATGACGGCCGATGGTGTCCGGCAAGCAATATTCTTCCCGTCGAACGAAGAAAAAATGCCGCTGCTGGTTGGCATGATCCGAGAGATGGGCGATGGGCGCATTATGGTTTTTGTGAACATGAAGCGTGAAGCGGAGAAGGTGCAGGCGTACCTCGAGGCGAATGGCATTCAAGCCAGCGCGATTTCCGGGGATGTGCCGCAGAACAAGCGCCTTCGAATGCTGATGGCATTTCAAAACGGTGAGTTGTCCGTTTTGATCGGCACTGATGTCGCGTCACGCGGGCTGCACATTCCCGATGTGCAATACGTCATCAATTACGACTTGCCGCATGAGCGTGAAGACTACGTGCATCGCATCGGACGAACCGCGCGAGCGGGTGCGGCCGGCGATGCGATCAGCTTTGGTTGCGAGAGCTACGCGATGTCGCTGCCGGACATCGAGGCCTACATCGGGCACAAGATTCCCGTGGCCAAGTATGACCCCGACCTGTTGCCGGAGTTGATCAAGCCGAAGTATAAGCCGCGCGAGAAAAGTAGCCAGGGTCGTCGTGGTGGCGGTGGAAACTCACGGCCACGCAGCGGCGGTGGAAGGCAACGCCGCTAGTTGTAGCGAGCTCGGGAGCGGATTTCGTTCTGGTTTCGTTGAAATCGTTGGTTCGAATTGGCCTTGTCGATATTGTGGATTCGGCTTAGTTCAAACCATTCGCGCGCTGGGGCGCGCTCCAACAGGTCGTGCGGACAACGCGGGTGCTGGTGGTGCTTTTGTAGGAGCACCCCGTGGGCGCGATTGCCGCAAGCTCCGGGCCTTTATCGCGGGGTCTCAAAATGCAGCGTGCGCTCGTCGATAACCGCTCGATCCGATATACCGGCCCGCCCGTGCAGGGGGCGATTCGTACTGGTGGTGCTTTTGTAGGAGCGCCCCATGGGCGCGATCGCCGCAAGCTCCGGGCCTCTATCGCGGGATCTCAAAAATGCAGCGTGCGCTCGTCGATAACCGCTCGGTCCGATATACCGGCCCGCCCCTGCAGGGGCGATTCGTACTGGTGGTGCTTTTGTAGGAGCGCCCCATGGGCGCGATTGCCACAAGCTCCGGGCCTCTATCGCGGGGTCTCAAAAATGCAGCATGCGCTCGGTCCGATATGCCGGGCCCGCTCCTGCAGGTCGTGCGGACATCACCGGCGTCTTCTGCAGGAGCGTATTCCAGCGCCATTCCTGCATAAAAAGCCGAGAAACACGAGCGGCTAGGCTCGACCTAATGACGCAAGCTGTGCCAGACGAGATCCAGATGTGGCGCGCTTCTACAGACAGACTGCGAGAAGATTCGGCAGGTGCTTTGCTTTTACGAGCTGGGGTTCGCTCCTTCAGTCAGTGCAAGCATGGCCGTTACCTCCCTGTAGGAGCGCGCCCCAGCGCGCGATTCCCCAGCTAATCCAGCAAATCCGCCACTGCTTCTACGTTCGAATATTTAGGATCGAGGCGGGTCGGTTTTGACGTGTCCGGTTGGGTGATTTCTACCAGCTTCGCCATTCCGTACACAGCCGCGCTTTGCAACACCGGCTGGCTGTCGTCGACGAACATCGTTGTCTCCGGATCGAAACCCACTTCATCCTGCAGCGCATGCCAAAATTCCTGGTGTTCTTTGGCATAGCCGTAATCATGTGACGAATGAACACCGTCGAAGAACGATGCCACGCCAGTGACGTCGTCTTTCAGTTCCAGCGTGTCCCGATGCGAATTCGTCACCATTAATACACGAATATCGCTGGCCTGAACCTGTTGCAGAAACGTCAAGGCACCCGGCAGGAAGCCGATGAGGTGGTCCATTTCGCGATGCAGCTGCAAGACATCAAGGCCCAGCCGCTCACTCCAGTGATCGAGGCAATACCACTCGAGATTGCCCTGCGTCTCGTGGAACCAGCGCATCATGTTCTCCATCGCAGCGCTGATGCTCAGGTCATGGCGAGCCGCGTACTGCTCCGGCACCAGCACGCGCCACATGTAATTGTCGTACGCGAGGTCGAGCACAGTTCCATCCATATCCAACATCAGGGTATCGCATTCGTTTAACGTTGCTTTGGGATCGAATATCACTGCTATATACTGCGCGGCCGGTTAGTTGTCAGGAAAGCCCGAATGAATCTCAAGGATTTGATCGAACCTATCGTTGCGTTGGCCGCTAATGCGGGCGACGCAATCCTCGAAGTGTACGCCACCGATTTCGACGTTCAAAGCAAGTCCGACGAATCGCCACTCACGCAGGCCGATCTTGCGTCAAATAGCCGCATTATTGCCGGGCTCGAGAAACTGACACCCGATATTCCGATCATCTCCGAGGAAATCGGCTTGCCATCTTTTGCCGAGCGCTCAGCGTGGCAACGCTACTGGCTGATCGACCCTCTCGATGGCACCAAAGAGTTCGTCAATCGAAACGGCGAGTTCACGGTGAACATCGCACTGATCGATAATAAGCGAGCTGTTCTCGGAGTGGTCCATGTTCCGGTGCATGAAAAGACCTACATCGGTTGCGAGGGTTACGGAGCCGAACTGCGCGATGGCGACGATGCCCCCCGACCCATCAGTGTTGCGGCGCACAGCAGCGACCCTGTGCGCGTTGTTGGCAGTCGTTCACATCGTGGTGCGAGTCTCGACGCTTATCTGGAACAAATCGGCACGCACGATATGGTGCCGATGGGCAGCTCACTCAAGTTCTGCGTAGTCGCAGAAGGCGACGCCGATATTTACCCGCGCCTCGGGCTGACTTCGGAATGGGACACGGCCGCCGCGCAGGCGGTGGTTGAACAGGCCGGCGGCAAGGTCTTACAGTGGGACGGCATGCCTTTGTTATACAACGATAAAGAAGATATTTTGAATCCGTTTTTTATTGTTATTGGCGCCGCTGATCGCGACTGGGTGGCGCTGCTGCCGGCCGACGAGTAGCATGTTGAACAACAGTATCTGGCAACACGTGATGGTTACCGACCAAGCTGCATGAACGACAAAGTTGATACAGAATCATTCAAGGAACTGGACCGACTGCGCGAACTACGCGTGAGTCACAGGGATCTCGACTACCTGATTGATCGGCTGCAGCACGATCCGATGATTGATCAACTGCGCATTCGTCGCCTGAAAAAGCGTCGGCTGCTGCTAAAGGACATGATCACCAGCCTGGAAAGCGAGCTTATTCCTGACCTTGACGCTTGAGCTTCTTGCCAGATTCCAGAATCGCGCCTATGTGTACCTCACCTCGTTCACGGGCCAATTCGACCTGGCGCTGTCGCTCTGCCAGTCGTTTCGCTCTTTCCCCATCCAGACCCGCTATACACTGTGGACAGGAAACTCCTTCGTGGTAATCGGGCGACGCGATATCTTCGCTGCTTAGTGGCCGACGGCAGGCATGGCACTGCACGTAGCCACCCTCAGCCAGATCACGATCTACTGCAACTCGCGAATCAAATACGAAGCACTCTCCGTCCCACTTTTGCTCTTCCGCTGGCATTTGTGCGAGATAATTCAGAATACCGCCTTGCAGGTGATAGACCTCGTCAAACCCCAACTCCAGCATCAGCGCGGTCGCCTTCTCGCAGCGGATTCCGCCGGTGCAGAACATCGCCAGTGGTCGATCCCTGGACGTTGCCGCCAGCTTTTCGGCGAATGCTGGAAATTCGCGAAAACTGTCAGTGCCGGGATCAACGGCGCGCTCGAAAGTGCCGACCTCAACCTCGTAGCGATTGCGCGTGTCGATAACCAGCACATTCGGATCTTCTATCAGCGCATTCCAGTCTTCCGGAGGCACATGTTTTCCGGTTTTGACGTGCGGCAGGATGTCCGGGCGACCCAGCGTGACGATTTCCTTTTTGGCACGAACCCGCATGCGCCGAAACGGCGCCTCGTCGGCATCGGTCCAGCGCGCATCAATGGATGACCCCAGCGAAAGCCTTGTCGTCAGCCAGGAAAACACCTTGTGCACTGCTGCCTCACTACCTGCAAGAGTGCCGTTAAATCCCTCGCCCGCGACCAGGATGGTTCCGAGCAGCCGTTGCGCGTCGCAGACGGACAGCAATTCGGCGCGAAATTTATCGACGTCGGTAATGTCCAGAAAACGGTAAAACGAGACTACTTTCATTCCTCTGCCTGCTTCATGCCTCGACCTGATCCTCGGAAATAGTCAGTGACAGAATACTGTGACGTATTTCTTCGCCGAGCACGAGTCGCGCATCGGCACCGATGCCAACAATACTTTCATCGAACTCCAGATTCCCATCCGCATTTCTACGTAAGACGTCCTGGCCCTGAAGCTGGCGTATAAAATCATGGAACAGTGATTTGTTGAAAAAGTCGGGCGAGTGCAAGCCATAGATCATCGACAAGCGCTCAGCGCTTATCTGACACATGCGCTCCAGTCGGGCACGTGACAGCGTACCTGATCCGTTATGCACCAGGATGGCGACGACCAGGTAGAAGCGCTGCAACATCGGCACCATCGCCTGTCCGAGCATCAGCAATTGATACGCCTGAGCCGAACCTGCCGGCGGGCGCAGCAGCATCTTCTTGTTCTTCCCATGCGTAAGCAGGCCCTGATCTGTCAGCGCATTGATCGCTTCGGTCGTGATGTCGTCAGCATCAGCATCGTCCCACTTCAAGTACAGCTCTCGACGCATGAACGGATAGATCAGTCGGACGAGTCGCTGTAGTTCGGCATGCTCGAGTTGCCTGCCCTGAATGAAACAGCAGGCCACTGATGCCGGGACCGCGAGCAGATGAAGAATATTGTTGCGGAAATAAGTCATGAGCACTGCCGTGTGCTCAGTCATGTGTATGACATCACCCATCGGGTGTGATGAGCGGCTGATCACATCGAGCTTTTCGCCATGCGCGATGATCTCGTCGGGGCTCCAATCAGGAACCGTGACGGATTCTGAATAGCGGAACCGCTGCAATAAATCGATACTGAGTTGCAATTGGCTCCTGAGCTCGTTCGCGCCGATTTTCTGTTTCGGCGTAGCGAGCAAGACATAGGCAAGCAAGCTGATCGGGGTAACCGCGGCGGCCGAATTAATTCCGCCCATGATGTCGTGCCCGAGTTCATCGACGACATCACCGAGCCAGGTCGGGCGATCACCATTCTCAGGCGCATTCTCACGCCAATCCGGTTGCTGCTGGTCGAGGACCGATTCCAGATCGATGGGCTCACCAATGTTCACATACACCTTGCCGAAATTCTCGCGCAGTGACTTGATCGAACGTAGCAGCCCAAATACCGATTCCTTTTTCTTGACCGCCCCACTCATTTCGCCGATAAACGAGTCGCCCTCAATCAGCTTTTCGTAACCAAAGTAGATCGGCACAAACACTACCGGGCGTTTCGGATCTTTGACGTAGGAGTTCACGGTCATGGCCAACATGCCAGCCTTGGGCGCCAGCAAGCGTCCTGTCCGGCTTCTGCCACCCTCGACGAAATATTCTATCGAGTAGCCGCGCACCAGAATCTGGTGCAGATAGGCGTCAAACACCGCCGCGTATACCCGGTTCCCCTTGAAGCTGCGACGCAGGTAAAACGCGCCACCGCGGCGCAAGATCCCGCCGATCACCGGCAAATTCAAATTAATACCCGCGGCAACATGCGGCAGGTGCAATCTCTGTTCGTAGACGATGTAGCTGAGCAGGAGGTAGTCGATGTGACTGCGATGGCACGGCACGTAGACGACCTCCCGGTCCTTCGCGACTTCGTGCAATCGCTCGGCGTGGTTGAGCTCAATGCCGTCGTAAATATGCGTCCAGAGCCATTTCAGGAAGCGGGCAAATATGCGGATAGTCGGGTGGGAAATATCCGCCGCTATTTCCAGTGCATACTTGCGCGCGCTGTCCTCTGCTTTTTCCCGTGCCGCCTTGCTGTCGCCCGCCTCTGTATCGATCGCGCGTTGCACACCCGGCGCCGCGAGCACCTGATTGACCAGCGTCCTGCGATGCGAGAGATCGGGTCCAACTGTCGCTGTTCGCCCCTGTCGAAAATGCACGCGCAGAATGCGCGAGACCTTTCGGTACGCCACCGCCGACTCGAGGCCCTGCTGCACGATCGAACTCAGGGGTAACGCCGCACTGTACCTCAGCAGACTATTACGGCCATGCAGTACAGTCGCGAAAAACTTTCGAGTGCGTCCTGCGACGTCCCATGCTTCAGAAAAAAGCAACTTGAACAGTGAATGCTCTTTGTCCGGAGAACGACCCCAGTAAATCGCAACCGGGATTAGCAGTAGATCCTGGCAGCTCTGATCCGCTGCATTGACCAATTGCTGCAATCGAAGTGATCCGGATGGCTGGCGACGACGGAACACGAAACCCTTCTTCGGTCGCAACACCACGAATCGCCGCGACAGTCGTGTGCCGCAAAAATCGAATGGCTCGTTTGGCGATGGCAACCCGTTTCGTGCGCATGCCCGCTCCAGTGCCAGCAGGTCAGCCAATCCACCGGTTTCCAGAACGTAGCAAAGCGCCGCACTTTCATCGCGGACCAGGTCTTGCGGCGACTCCGGCAATACGGCCGGCCTTGCCCAAACCGCAAACAACTTGCCGGCCAGCCAGTACAGCGGCTTGAATAATAATCGCGCAATGCTCATGGCGAATCAGTCTACCGAAAACAAGCTTCCGTAGAATGTTGATTTTTGCAAAAAGTTGCGAACGGTTCTCGCTAATTCTGCTTAGGCATAAGGCCCTACAGCAACTTGAGGCACTTGTAGACTGGGTCTAATCTTCACTACCACCTTCTGCCTCTTTCATCGCGGCGTCCAGGTCGTCTTTGGCCTTCATTAATTCCTCTTCAACTGCTTCGGCGGCGTCAATGGATTCGTGATAGGACTCACCTAAAACATCAGCAGCTTCTTCGACCTCTTCAGCAGCGCCGGTCTCGTCATTTGATCCACTGCAAGCAGCGAGTAAAAAAATCGAAAGAAATAGTAGAGCTTTCATAGCAAAGTCCTTGGTTGGAAAATATTGGTTGGAAAATCTAAGTTGAAGGTAAGGTCTGAATGAACCGCGCGAGATAGTAGTTTATCTCATCAATGTTGTCGGTCAGGCGATGATCACCATCCACTATATGCAATGTTGCCGCGCACTGGCCTGCAAATCGTACGCTGTTTTCGATCGGCACGATATCGTCACTCCAGCCATGCACTATGCAGATGGGGATAGCGGGAGGCGCGGGCGTCAGCTCCTCGTAGCCGTCCATGTAATAAGCCGGGGCAAGCACGAACAAACCTGCAGCATTCAGCGCTGTGGCGGCCGCCGTTGCGACATGACCGCCCATACTCGAGCCAACCAGGATCAGCGGGTCATCGATATGCGCACATTCGCTGATGAGCTTATTGACGCGTTCGGTTGGATCCGCGATACCCTGATAATCGATGCTATCAGCGCTACAGCCCAGCTCTTTGACCTGCTCAGCCATCGCACAAATCTTGGTCCCCCACGGGCCGCTTTCCTGGCCGTGCGAAAAAATCACTGTCGTCATATCAAAATTCCATCACCTGTATCACAGGATTCTTCGATGTGTCGCACCAACAACCAGCCGCGGTCCTGGCCCCAAACGGCAAATTCACCGAGCCGCATTGTCGGCACGCCCCATGCGCCCGACTGCATCATTGACACACGATTTTCCTCTGCCATGGGTTGCCATGCATCGCCCTCCATCGCTGCCTTCACATCCGGCCAAAACAGTCCGGTTCGACCTGTGACCTTTCGCATCCCGCTGTCAGTTGCAACGTCAATGCCCTGCGCCCAGATTGCATCGGCAGTATTTTGCAGAAAGTCGCGCTCGCGCTTTTCACCGATAGCATACTGGAACACAGCCAGGCATCTTTCAACGCCGGCACCGAGCGGGTCTATGAAATTTCCGAATGGAATCTGCAACCGCCGCGCTTCTCTGTTCACGTCGGTCACGATATAGATCTGCTTGGCGCGTGGAACCTGCATGCCGCGCATGACCATCGGCAACACGGGTCGTATTTTCAGAGCCAGGCCGAATGCGTCCGCGATCGCACAGGCCCGTGGCAAGCAGAGGTAGGAGTACGGGCTCCGAAATGAGAAAAAAAACTCCAATGCTGGTAAATCACGCGCAGCCACCGGCGGCGTAATGGGCAACGAGATTTGCATCGATTGGCGTATTGAGGCGAGCACGGGCGGACTTGTTGCAGCCTGCCGCGCGCCTAGCACATCGAGCCGTTCGGTCAGATAGTGCAGGCGATCAACGCCCCAGTACCACTCACCGGCATAGTGGATCGTCGCGGTATTGTAGTGGCCAAGTCTTTCAAGACGCCGTTGATTGCTGAGCAACATCGCATCGCCGTCGATGGACTGGTCGGCATCGCGAACGCGCCGACCAACCTCTTCGGCGTCGCCTCGCCAGTACAACTCAATCCCCTGCAGTAGTTCGCTCTGGTATTCGTCGCTGCCGACTTTGCTCGCAAGCGCACATATCAGGCCTTTGCGGTACTCCACTGGCGGTGCCTTGCCTTTGTCCAGCATAGGCACGCCGAGCTCCAGTGCAAGGCGCTCGCAGTCCTCCTGCGCATAGCGCGCGAGCATATCGGGCTCTGGACGATAGTCATCGCTTAGCGCCTGCGTGAGGTACAAGCGAAGCTCAATGTCATAGTGTTCGACCAAAGCTGGCAGGTAGTGGCAAAGCAAATAGGAATAGGGGTCGTCCAGTTCGATAAAAACGGATACCACATGCCTCCGTCGGCACACACGTCTGCGCAGCTCCGCCAGCCGCCGTTTGATCGTGAGTATTTTCGAGCTCAGCAAGAACCGTACGAGTGCCGAGCGCAGTGCTGTTTGGCTGCTCACTCTTCATCCCATGCAGAAGACGGTTTCCACAATAGCTCATCGAGGTCGGGTTGCCAGCGATACTTCTGCATATCAACTCGGCCACCGAGAACGGCAACGTCTTCCTGCGACAGCCGCTTGCTCTGCTCAGTGAATTGACGGCTGTCCTTGTCGAACGCAATCTTGCCCGATGACGTGATGACCCGGTGCCATGGAACAACATGTCCCTTGGGCAATTGTCTCAGCGCGTATCCCACCTGCCGTGCTCCGCGAGGGATGCCGGCTATCGCCGCGATCTGACCATAGCTCGCAACACTGCCCGCCGGGATGTCCCGGATCGTGTCCCAAATTCGCTGCATGCGAGCTTGCCGGTCCATTGCTTCCTTTGCTTAACGAATCCCGAGGCGGACGCGAATTTCCCGCTTTGCGTCTCGTAGTACTGTGTCCCGATCCAGGCTATCGAGAATTTGCTTGACGACGAGCTTCGGACCGCCGTCGCCCCACGACTTGCCATCGGCCAGATACTCTGCGGCGACCCGCCCGACGACATAAGTACTGTAGTAGGCAATCGCACCCTGCGCACCTGCTGTCACCAGCGTTGAGAGGCCGGCGGTGCCAACCTTGAGGGCACTCGATACAAAGTGCAGGGCCCAAACAGTGCCCATCAGGGCCGCCGATTCCGCGACGATCACCTTCACCAGTGAGCCAGCCTCTTTCTGGCTGAGCGGCAAACCATAGACTTTCGACAGGTGCACCACCATACCAACATCAATGAACGCTGCGGCGAACAAATCAGCAACCGGTATCGGGTTGAAGGCGACCGCGACGCCCTTCGCGACACAATAGGTTCGCACCAGCTTGTCTCCAAGTTCACGTCGCGCTGCGAGTATCCGTCGGCCCACCTGGTCACTGAGGTCTGATGCGAACAAGCTGGCATTGAGAGCGGCCAATGTCTTGCCCTCGGCATCGAGAATTTCCCACAGGCGGATGCGCAGTGCCGAGACGTCAGGCGGCCGCGTTCTTTCTGCCGCGGTTTCATTACCGTCAGCATCCACTTCGATGACCGTTTGCGGTCTGGGCTGCGCAGCAACTGCGATTACATGCTCCGCGTCGACGATGCCGTCGGTTTTATCCCGCACGGATTGCAGGAGGTTCTCAAGCTCCTCTGCGGTAAACAGATCGCTCTTGTTCAATGCGATCAATACGGGCCGCCCCTGCGCTAGTAATGTGCGCAGTGACAAGAGCTCCGTCTCGGTGATGTCGCCGTCCAGCACGAAAATAACCAGATCAGAACGACCTGCCACTTCTTTTGCAAGTTGCTCACGGCCCTCGCCGCCGGCTTCATCCAGGCCCGGCGTATCGATCAGGAATACGCCACCGGCATCAACTTCATTCCAGGGCTGCATCGATGAATGGCGGGTTTCCCCATGCAGGGGGCTGACGGCGAATGCATCTGCGCCAATCAGTGCGTTCAGCAACGACGACTTGCCGGTACTGACACGGCCAAAGACCGCCAGATGCAAATGACCATGCTCCAGCTTATCCAACATGCTCTGGACAGAATCGTAGTCGTGCGTCAGCGAGTCGCGCACACCCGCCGGAAGACGCGCATCACTGATGAGCTCGCGCAGGCTTTCACGAGCCAGGGTCAGATGGTCGGAGCCGCCGTCAGATCTTGTCGGCGCGCGGCTTTTCGTCCAGGGCCATTTTGGCAACGCGTCTAACGCCCGCTTCAATATGTTCACTAATGCCTTCCTCAAATTCTCTGGCCGCTGTGTCAGGCACAAGCTCGCCGTGCCGCGACAGTGTAAGCACAAGACTTCGACCCAGAGCGTCGAACAATAGTCCGTACGCGACCGCATGAACAAGACCACCGGCAACGGTGCCAATGCCCGGAAATGCCTTAAAGCCATTGCCAGCGACCGCGAGCGTCAGTGGTAGCGTACGCCCGACTCGACTCTGGCTCAGCGACAGGAACTCTTCAATGTCGAGATCTCGCGGCGACGCGCCGAACAATTTGCACAGCTCCTGTGTCATTGCCGTGCCGATGTAACCCTGAATCAGAATATCGGTACCTGGACTTATCGCCGCGAGCGCGCCAACAACAGCTTTGCGCGTCGCGCTGCGGATAACCTGCTCGGCGCGCTGCAGTCGGTATTCCGCCTCAGCCCCTGCCAGTTTGTCGGCCGCAAGTCGGAACACCGCGCGGTCTCTGTTGCCGGCCAATGGCTGCGCCACATCATCCAGCAGGCGATTGATCGCGACCACAAGTACGCCGATATCTGCCGGGCGCTGCCGACGACCAACATTCTCGGAGCCGTCGGCCGCCCGTTCAATGACATCAACTTCGCCGCCCGCAGACACGGCGACAACGCGGTCGCGCTGTAGCTGCCCGCCCATGTTATCGACATGCTCAAGCAATCGCTGCATCAGGGCCGCTTGTTCCTGCATATCGAATCGATCGGCCTTGTTCATCACCAGCACCAGCGGCTTATCGAGTGCGAGCAGCAACTCGACAGCTCTACTTTCGACTCGGGTCAGATCGCCATCGCAGACATACATGACGACATGCGCGCGTCGCGCCTCCTCAAGCGCAAGCTCGTCAAAGCCTTCCTCCAGGCCACCGGTGCCGGGAACATCCGTTAAAAGAATTTCTGCGCCGCTCTCGTTGCGCCAACGATAGTGCCGAATCTCGGACGTAGAACCGCCCACGACGTCGATACGAACATCTGCCTCGGGGACCAGCGCCTTTATCAGAGAACTCTTGCCAGTACTTATCTCACCGAAAAAACACAGATGAATCGCACCGCTGTCCCTGCGCTGCGCAAGCTCTTTGAGCTCTCCCTGGGCAGCGCTCACATCAACGCCAGAATCTTCCGCAGCGCGCAAGCGTCGTTCAATCTCTTCCTGTGTGAGTTGTTTCGAGACCGGCGCTTTGGCAACCGAGTACTTGCGGCGAACAACCAGACGCCAGACCAGCATGATGGAGGCGAACAACAGAATGCCGATGAAACCCAGATATCCGTACAGCACGACGCGTGGTCCCTGTACCAAGCGGTCCCACACATTCAACGCGGACTCGGTAATGAACAGCAAGGCACCTATCGCGATGATGACGGCCAGCAAGATCACCACTGCGACTGCCGCACGAATAAATCGATCGAGTTTCATTGTCGGTCAGATTGCCGTAATTGCTGCCGGATAGGAAGGTTGACAAGGTATTCGCGGGCATGGCCCGCTCGTACAGGCACTTTGAACGATGACAATTGCCACCTGTAGGAGCGGGCCATGCCCGCGATATCTACAGACTACAGCTGCGAATCAACCCAGCGGCCGAGCTTCGCTTCCAGCATCGACAACGGTAACGACCCGTCTTTCAGAATTTCCGTGTGAAAGGCCTGCACATCGAATTTGTCGCCAAGACGGGCCTCTGCGTTGTCACGAATTTCACGAATCTTGAGCTGACCTATCTTGTACGCCAGCGCCTGGCTCGGAATAGCCATGAATCGCTCGGCTTCGGACACTGCTCGCGTCTCGGAAACGGCAGAATTTGCGTACATGAAATCGAGCACGTCCTGCCGACTCCAGCCCTTCGCATGCAGCCCTGTGTCGACCACCAGTCGTATCGAGCGCCACAGCTGTGCGTTCAAAGCACCGAAGTAATCGTACGGATCCTGATACAGACCAAGCTCTTTGCCCAATGTCTCGGCATAGAGACCCCAGCCCTCCACGTAGGCTGTGTAGCCGCCGAAACGGCGGAACCTGGGGAGATAGGCCGCCTCTTGCTGCAGGGCGATCTGGTAATGATGCCCGGGTATCGCTTCGTGGAGAAACAGCGACTGCATGTCCCATTTAGGCCTTACGCCGACGTTGTACGCGTTCGCGTAGAAGATTCCGGGGCGAGCGCCGTCCGGTGTACCGCTTTGGTAGGAGCCTTTGCTGGCCGATGCCTCGCGAAACGGTTCCACGCGCCGAACTTCGAAAGCTGTAATTGGAAAGGTGCTGAACAGATTCTCGGCCCGTGCAGCAACATCATCGGACATGTCGCGATACGCCTGAATCAGCTGTTCTGGCTCGTCGTAGAAAAATTGTGGGTCGGCATAGACGAACTCAAAGAATTCCTCGAGGCTGCCCTCAAATCCGACCTCCTCCATTACGCCGCGCATCTCGCCATGAATGCGCTCAACCTCACCCAGTCCGATCTGATGAATCTCGTCTGGCGTCAGGTTGGTTGTCGTGGTTCTGCGCACGAGGTAGGCGTACCAGTCATAGCCACCTGGCAACCCCACCATACCCACGGACTCACGCGCGGAAGCGACGTACTCATCACCGAGAAAGTTATTCAGGCGCTCGAACGTAGGGACTATTTTGGTAGCAATCGTATCTGCATACGCGTCCGTTAGCCGGGCTCGATCTTCATCATTGAAATCCGCCGGCATGTTTTTAATCGGCGCATAGAACCCGCTTTCAAGTGGATCATCGACGATCTGCGATGCAACTTGCGGCACGAGCTTTTGCATCAGGATACGTGGCTGAACGACACCCTGCTGCATGCCCTCTTTCATGTTTGCGATGGACTGATCGATATACGCAACGAAATCATCAGTACGACTCAGGAAGTCGTCGTAGTCTTTAACCGTCTCAAACGGATGCATACCGCTGCCGCTGCCGAGCTGCACGAAACTGCTGGTCATCGAACGAAATTGATTCATCGGTTGCAGGTGCCCAGGATAAGCCTCACCTTCAATCGCGATTTCACGATCAAGAGTGAACATGTCATAGCTAAGAAGGTCCTGGCCTTCAAGCTGTTCTCGATCGATCTCGCCAATCCGACGCAGGAACTCTTCGTTGAGCAGGTGCCGAGCCTCCCGGTACTCGGCGCCAATACTAATGGCCAGCCGATCGTTGTATCGATAGTCACCAATCTCTGTGGCAGAAGCCGGGTTGAGTTCGAGGCCACGCTCGAAATACTCTTCCAGCATCTCGGCCAACGCGGTTGATGCGTCTACAGTGGCAACTTGCTCTGCAACAGGCGGCTGCGAATCACCGCACGCGGTAACAAACAGTGAGCCCGCCAGAATGGCGGCGATTAGCAATTTCATTGGTTTCCCCAGAGATGCTGCAAACCAGAGTTATAGAGACCGCCCCGATGTCTGCGCGTTCATTTGATGCGCTGCAGCATAACGGTATTCGAAGCGGGTTTATAGGCGCGGCCTGCCCGGAGGGCCCGGTTTAACGGCAGGGTTCAAGCTATTTCGATGTTGTCAGGCGCAATCTTCAACGACCGGAGCAAATGCCGTGCTGGTCACCCGGCATCCCGCCACGGTCTGGTGCAGCGTGAACGAAACCGGCTCGTTGCTGCCGAGCGGTTGAAAGACGAGCAAAATGGTAACGCCATGCCCGACGGCGTCCTGTCGTTTGCAAATACCCGCATCGCATTGCACGGCGAATTTATCCGTCGCAAATGCACCAAGGTTGCCGAGGCTACACAGATAGGCGAAGACCTGACTATGAATCCGTTCTGCCAGCCGTGCATCTTCTTCTTCAAATACAGCCCAGCGTGTGCCGTGGTCGATCGCGTTAACGATGTGCAGGCACAGGCGACGAATCGCCAGATTCGAATACATGCTCTGCGCCTCACTCCCCCTGACCATCGTCACTGATCCCGTCACACGAGTCCGGCCAGCGACACCATTGGTGATCGCGTTCAGGCCAGCTCGTGTCAGCCGCAGTGCCTCCTCGTCGGTGATGTCGCAGGTTGCGACCAGGCGACGGCTTAAGCTGGCGCTGTCCTGACTAAGGCCACACCACGGTCCGTGAGTGCGGTCAGATTTGCAAATCAGACCTGCCAATGCGGCTCCTGCCACTCTGGCAAGTCCGTCATCGTCGTCGCGTTGATAGACACGTGGAAAATAACTGATGATATTCGGGCTCGCGTAACCCTGGTCCCGGACGCCTTTGACAGCGTCCGCCGCCGTTTGCCATTCGATGGCTGGATCGTTGATCAACATCGCACCGCGCTCCCGGCAATAGCGTTCTGCGGCAAGCACTGCAGCGGGACCAGGTTCCCTGCCTTTGCCTGGCGGAGGCACGTACAGCAAATCAAAGTGGTCAACCTGCTGTAAAGCGAACAGTCCGGTCTCGTCTTTCCGTGACCCTATCAAATCATAATCAGACAGCCCGCTGCCATCACTCCCCTGCTGCGCGGAGCCGACGTAAGACGACTCGAACTGACTGCCCATACCAATCGTCGCTTCTGGTCGATGCGTCGGGTACGGCTGTTCAATTCTCGCTAAGGTTGATGTCAGGATTGTGTCGCCAACGAATGTGTTCGCATCTTCGCGAATACTGACTTCGCGGAACATCTCCTGATCAATGATCATTCCGTTTCTTGGGTCAACGCGCTGCAGCGTCAGGTTGAAGAGGTTGTCATCAGCGTCGATACCGTCGTAGTCGACCGCTGCACGGACACATTCAGCGGAGCCAGGCTCCACTGCTCGCAAGACCAATGCTGAGCCGCTCGCCGGTAAACAAATCATCGCGCCGCGCGCATTGTTCGCGACGCGGACAACCACGAGCCTTCGCCCACCATGTTCAAAGTATGTCTGCACGGCCGGACCCAGGCTTGAGCGAGTCCATACGTCACCAAAGCGACGACGAAACTCGCCGAAACTTTTTACTGTGACCGGTGTATTCAGGGGACCACGAAGCGCGCGACCAACAAACGCGGTCGTCGATTCGGTTGACACTTCGATGGCTTGATCCATCGGTGTCATTTCTGTGACCGTGAAGCCACGATCAGCTCGATCTGACAAACCTATCTCCGCGATAGCCAGATAACGATGCGGACATTCTAGTCAGTGAGCGCTCGAGATACCATCATTGATTGATGCCGATTGGCGAATACGCTGTCACTTCGCTAGTCTCTTAAAACGCTCTGTTGCTGTGATCTCAATGACCGACTTTCTTGCTAACGCATTTCCGACTCTCGCAAAGAGCTTGCCCAAAGCGTCATTGGCGAGTCTGCCAACGCCTGTTAGCAAACGGTCACTCAATACAGCCTCAGGGCGACAACGGGTTTCGATCAAGCACGATGACCTTACCGGCGAGCTGTACGGCGGCAACAAGGTTCGAAAACTGGAGTACATATTTCGCCTTGCGCGCAGCAGGAACGCGCAACGCATAGCGACGTTCGGTACGGTCGCCTCAAATCATGCTTTGGCAACAGCCCTATATGCCTCGGCAAGCGGATTCGAATGCACGTGTTTTTTGTCGCATCAGTCGAAGACTGCCAATGTGGGAAGAGTGCTGAATATGCACCTCGACAACGGCACCGAGATCGTTCGGTTCGGCGGTGGTCGTGCAAGTCGAGTCGCAACCATGCGCGATAATCTGTTGGGCCGCAACGCCTGGGTCATTCCGATCGGCGGATCCTCGTGGCTGGGTACGCTTGGATTCGTCAATGCGGGGCTGGAGCTTGCTGAGCAAATATTGTCAGGTGAGGTACCTGCCCCAGCACGTGTGTACGTTGCGACCGGAACGATGGGTACCGCAGCGGGGCTTGCGCTGGGACTGGCGCTTCGCGGCATTGCAATCAATGTGCACGCGATCCGGGTCTCACATGAGAGCATTTGCAATCCAGCGGCGATGCGGCGCCTGATAGCCAAGACCGCGATGTTGATGCGTCGATTCGACGCAACCATACCGACGGACCTGGCAAGCCGAACGAGATTTGTGCTTCGTGATGAGTTCTTTGGCGATGGTTACGCACGATCTAACAAGGCTACCGACCGGGCGATTGCATTAGCACGCGATGAACTTGATCTGTCTCTGGAGCAAACTTATACCGGCAAGGCGATGGCAGCACTACTGCACGACCTGGACAACACGGGCGCTGCTAAACAGCCATCGCTATTCTGGAACACTTATAACTCGAGACCCTTGCCGGTTGGCGAGGAACGTCCTGCGGATAATGAGAGTTTGCCGGCAGAATTCTTACGCTACTACGATTAGGTTGCAGTATCCGTTGTTGGTTTTTTCTCCTGCTCTGCTCGACGTTGCTGCTCCTCAGCAGCTTCCTTTTCTTCGTTTCGTTTTCGCGAAACCTCATCGATCATTAAGTCCAGCCACTCACTCATAGCGATTGCTCCTCTTCGGCAAGAACCTCGTCCGTCGCGAGTTCTTCCACGGGCGCGTCAAGAATTTCACGAACCTCGGCCAGGGTCGGTGCATCAGGATCCATCTCTACCGTGTTTCTGACCAACGTCGCACGAGCGAGCACCTCATAAACATCATGCTCCGCGATACGAATCGCGATGCCACTGGACGCGCTGATTATCGACCGAATTTGATCACGGTCCCCCTGCTTCAGTTCAGCATTGCCACTTGATTGCGCCGCGTAGGCCTCGAATAACGCGCTCAACCTCTGCTCCGGATCAACCGGGTCTTCCTCCAGCGGTTCGTGACTTTCGAAATACAACTCACCGTTGAACCTGCCGAGCAAAAACGGCTCATTGATGATTCGTACAGGCACACCGATGTCGACCAGCGAGTACAACAACTCTATATTCTCGGGATACAGGCGCACACAACCGTGACTAACGCGCATGCCAACACCGTACGGCTGATTGGTACCGTGAATAAGATATCCGGGCAAACCCAGTTGCAACACACGTGTACCCAGAGGGTTATCGGGCCCGCCTGGAACGACGGCGGGCAACGGATCGCCCGCTTCGGCATGCTCGCGGCGTATTGACGCGGGCACATACCACGCAGGATCTTTCGCCTTGCCAATTACCGTCGTTTCTCCGAGTGGTGTCTCCCAACCAACGCGACCGATACCGATGGGATAGGTCTGAACAATCTGTGGCTGCCCCTCAACCGACTCCGGAAAATAAAACAGTCGCTTCGATGCGATGTTGAGCACGATTCCGTCACGCGGCACATCCGGAATGATGTACTGGGTTGGCAATAGCACTGGCGTATTTTCGCCGGGCAACCACGGATCGATACCGGGATTGGCGGTAATCAACTCGTCGTAGCCAAGACCGTACTCGCGGGCAAGGTCCGAAAACGTATCGTCCCGGCGAGTCAGGACTATTTGCGGCGCACCGACAACAGATTGCTGCGGCGTCTCAAGTACGAAGTAATTTCTGGAAATCGGCTCCTGCGCCGGCCGGCTTGCGAGCGGCTCGACTGCGGGCTTGCTGCTTTTCTTCGCTGGCTCAGAAAGACTATCGAACATGCTGCAACCGCCGAGCGCGAGCAGCGGCAATAGCAGAGCTATTCGGGCATTCATGGTTTTCTCGTGGGGCACTTGTCTCGCCTGCTGGTTATTCATTGGGTCAATTAGAGCGATTTTCGCAGAAAAATTCCGGCGACACTAATTCGGGCTCAAAATTGGCATGCAGCAAGGGTCACGGGCCAGGTCACTGTGCGTGTACCACTCCCCCAGACCTTGACGAGTGTGGCCTCAATCGCTGCTACCGGATCGTTACCGTGTTGATCTGTGTAAAGTTTGCAGGCGGACCAGGTGCGCAAATAGCCGAGCATTTGCCCAACACTCCATTGCGCCTGCATCCGCAGCGCGGGTACCGCAATCCGTTGTCGCGGAAACTCGATATTCGCGTAAGCCGCATCAACAAAGCGCCTCTCCGGCGGCCAGAAGTCGCCAACAATGCCTGCATACAAACGCGAGATTTCAGCATCACAGTCGTCGTTGATGCGGCAGATGCCATAACACCAGGCGGCCAATACTCCACCACGTCGTAAAACCCGTTCCGCTTCGGCAAAAAAACGCGCGTGGTCAAACCAGTGCAATGCCTGCGCGACCGTTACCAGGTCAGCGCAATTTGAATCCAGACCGGTAGCTTCGGCAGCGGCTATTCGATAGGTGACTCGAGCGTTGCGCACTGCCGCAGTAATTTGTTGCTCGCTGGCATCAGTCGCGACGACCTGCTCGAAGAAACGGCTAAGGCCGATAGCGGCCTGACCGCTTCCAGTCGCACAATCGAGCGCGAGCTCATTGCGGGCACAGGTACTGGCAAGAAAGCCGAACAACGCATCCGGGTAGTCGGGTCGATACTGCGCGTAACTTGCAGAGCAGTTTGAAAAGTGATCGTTGAACGTCTGTGCAGCGGTCAACATGCAATCACTAGGGCTCGCAGTCTGGATTGCGACCCTGTTCCTGTGCCGTGTTGTACATTGCCAGCGTTTCGCCGAAGCGGGAAACCAGAGCATCAATTCGGTTTTCGCTGGATGGGTGAGTGGACATAAACTCGGCCGGCGCTGCCCCCGCCTCGGCGCCCATATTCACCCACAGGGGCGCACTTTCACGCGGATCGAAACCAGCCATTGCCATGTAGTCGAGACCGATGATATCCGCCTCGCTTTCCTGGCTGCGGGAGAATGGCAACATGATACCCAGCGACGCACCCGCGTTCAGTGCTTCGTAAGCGGTATAGGTTGCGCCACTATTGCCGCCACCAAGCAGCACAGCTACGACCTGTACGCCAACGCCCGACATACCACCTCGTGACGCTCGCTCATTCGCGTGTCGCGCAGTAACGTGCGCAATTTCGTGCCCGATGACTGCCGCGAGCTGATCCTGATTTTGTGCCGCTTTGAGGATTCCCTGCATCACACCGATCTTGCCGCCCGGCATGGCAAACGCATTGACCGCGTCGCTGTCAAAAATAGCCATCTCCCAGGGCAGGTCTTTGTATTCCTGCGGCAGGACGTCGACGATGGCGTTGGCAACACAGGCGATGTAGTCAATCGTTGTCTGATCGGTCAACAACGGCATCGAGGCTCTCATTTCAGCAAACTGTCTGGCACTTTCGGCTGCAAGATCCTCGTCAGATTTCAGAATCATCTGCTTGCGCCCGGTAGGCGACGACGTACATGCTGCAGCTACAAATGCTACGAACAGAAATGCCGATAGAATTTTCAGACGGTGCGCTTTCATGGGTGCTCCTGTAACTGGGCGGTTCTGACGCAATTATAGCGTCCTTGGGCGCGCATATGACGCATATGCACACACTAAAGTGATTCGACAAGCTGGCTTCGAGTCAGTTCCGAATGAGTGCCCGCAATGGCGGGACCCCGGGCGACCGTGGTCAGCGCGGCAGTCGTGCCTCAAATCGCCGCCGCCAGCCAGCAGCATCGACCTTCTCCAGGACCGCGTCGGCCCCGCCCATAAGCCGTTTCTGCAATGGTTGCTTGATGCGGTAAGCCACTTGATAAAGGTCACGCTCATCCACGAGCTCTGCCAGATATTCATCACTGGTCTTGATCTCGTCCGCCAGTCCAAGCTCCAGCGCACGCGTTCCGTACCAGTGCTCGCCAGTCGCCACGGTATCCAGATCCAGATCGGGTCGGTACTTGATGATCGCGCTCTTGAACAAGGTATGTACGTCTTCAATCTCTTCCTTCATCTTCGCGCGATCTTCGTCGGTGTTCTTGCCGAACATCGTGACGGTGCGTTTGTGCTTACCGGCAGTAATCTGCTCGAACTCCACGCCATGTTCGTCCATGAGCCTGTGAAAATTCGGAATTTGTGCCAGCACGCCAATTGAACCCAATATGGCAAATGGCGCAGCATAGATTTTGGTCGCCACGCACGCCATTAAGTAGCCGCCACTTGCAGCGACCTTATCGACACAAATGTGCAGCGGAATTTTCTTGTCGCGAATCCGGGCCAGCTGCGATGCAGCCAAACCATGCTCATGCACAACGCCACCATGATTCTCCAGGCGAACGACAACCTGATCATCGCTTGTTGCAACCGCAAGAATGGCAGTGACCTCTTCGCGCAAAGACGGCACAGCGCTGGCCTTCAGGTCACCTTTGAAGTCGATCACGAAACTGCGTGGCTTCGAAACGTCTTCCTTGGCGGCAGCCTTGTCGCGCTTTTTTTCAGCCTTTGCTGCCTTCTTGCGATCGGCCTTATTCAGGACCGCGCTTCGGAGCGCATCAGCCAGTGCCTTGTACCTGTTGTTGATGCTTTCAACTTCGAGACCTTCATGCGCGGCCTTTCGTCCGGTCGATGCAGCAACACCAACAACCACTATGATGGCGGCTACAATCGTAATCGCCTTAAGCAGGAATAAACCGTATTCAATAAAAAACTGACTCATGCAATTAACCCAACATTATTTTTCTGCAAAACCTGCTCTGCGCGATAACTGGACCGCACCATCGGGCCGGCAACAACTTCAAGAAAACCTTTCTCCAGGCCTTCTTGCCGATACGCATCGAATTCGTCTGGAGTTACGTAACGCTCCACCGCAAGATGATTCGGTGTCGGGCGCAGGTACTGACCCAGCGTCAGGATGTCGACGCCAGCTCCGCGCAAATCGTCCATCGTCCGCGAAATTTCTTGATCTCGCTCACCCAGACCCAGCATCAGACTGGTCTTGGTCAACACGTCCGGGCGATGCGATTTCGCATGCGCCAGGACCTTAATCGTCTGCTCATAACTGGCACGTGGGTCGCGTACCGGGTGCGTCAGGCGTTGCACCGTCTCGACATTTTGTGCGAACACTTCCAGCCCGGAATCAACGACGAGATCAACGTGATCCATCACGCCATTAAAGTCGGGTGTTAGTGCTTCAACCGCCGTGTCCGGATTCAGTTTCTTAATCTCTTGCACACAAGCGGCATAATGCGCCGCGCCACCATCCGCAAGATCGTCACGATCGACTGATGTGATAACAACGTACTTCAATCCCATTGCGTGCACAGCGAGGCCCGTATTGACCGGCTCTTCGTGGTCGAGCCAGCCCTTCGGGTTGCCGGTATCTACTGCGCAGAATCTGCATGCGCGGGTGCAGACCGAACCCATCACCATGATCGTCGCCGTACCAGCATTCCAGCACTCGCCAATGTTCGGGCACATCGACTCTTCGCAAACTGTGCTGAGACGCTGTTCGCGAACGATTTGACGCACTTCAGAATAGCCGTGACCGGATGGCATCTTGGCACGTAGCCAGGAGGGCTTCCTGCCAGTTACCAGAGGCTCAGCATTGCGCCGTTCCTTGACGCCATTCTTGATCGCCGAAAATCCCTCGTCGGTCTTGTATTTCTCGCCGCTCTGAACGATCGGAATGCCGCGAAATTGTTGGTCGGTGTTGCTCATGATGTGCCGCTGTTGTCCGCATCAAAAAGGGGGCGCATTGTCGCACACTAGATTAGCGATTCGCCACGCTATCGCGGGCATGGCCCGCTCCTACAACGGCTACGATCATCAGGTTCAGTCGCCGCAACGAGCGCAGCCTGCCTGCGTATTATGGCAGCAGCACAAATCCGGGCCTGATTGACGGTAGGAACGGGCCATGTCCGCGACCCACGTCTAAATTCCAAACCAAAGACATCCCGGCCTTTTGCGCTGTAGGAGCGGGCCATGCCCGCGATCCACGCCTAAACTCCAAACCAAAGACATCCCGGCCTTTTACGCTGCAGGGGCGGGCCCACGCTTTCGCGCCGAACTGACTTCGACTGGCACCCGGTATATTCCTGAGACCCCGTGATCCACGTTCAATTTCCAGACAAAAAAATCCCGGCCGAAGCCGGGAGAGTCAGGGGCAATCCGCAGACAAAAGCCATTCGCGAGATACCGACCGGTGCGGATTGATCTTTAGTGCGCTCTCCAGCATAGACTCCGAACAAAAAAATCCCGGCCGAAGCCGGGAGAATCAGGGGCAATCCGCAGACCAATGCCATTCGCGAGATACCGGCCGGTGCGGATTGATCTTTAGTGCGCCCTCCAGCAAAGACTCCAGACAAAAAAATCCCGGCCGAGGCCGGGAGAGTCAGGGGCAATCCGCAGACCAAAGCCATTCGCGAGATACCGGCCGGTGCGGATTGATCTTTAGTGCGTCTTTCAGCAAAGACTCCAGACAAAAAAATCCCGGCCGAAGCCGGGAGAGTCAGGGGGATCTGTAGGCGCAATTAACGCCAGCGCGCCAGAAAAATCAGTGCAATCTGGACCAGCTGAGCAATTTCACTTCATTCTGGTTCAGGTCAAAGTTTTGGGCCAATATCGCCTCAATGTCACTCGAATCGGTGCTTCGTGTCATCGGCTGGCTAAGTTCAACGACACCGCTGAACTCGTTGCTGTCACGATATTCCGTATCGGTCAAAATAAACTGCGTGTAGTACTTTGCTGACATGCATCCAGACTACGCCTGCGAACCTGAACCTACCGTGATGCACGCCACAAAAAACCGGATTTCTGCCCTCGAAGCCTGCTCGGAATCGCATTTCAAGGCAATCAAGGTCCGGCAATCGTCAGCCAGACATCGCGGAACCGCCGCCCACAGCGTAGAATCCTGACGTTTCATGGACGCGGTGCACAGTTTTTGCGCCGTGGGATATGTAATATTGGCCTGCAACTGCCTATCGCTTGGGCGGTTTTCTGACCAGAGACCGAAAACCAGAAAGGACCAACAAAATGACCGCACAATCAGGTTATGCAAGATGCCTGCTGATCGTCACCTTGCTACTAGGCGCCATGGCAGCCAATGCGCAGGACGAACTCAGAAATACGTTTTTTAAGGATGCCGATGCGGCGAAGGCGGCTGCCGAGGCTGCCGACGCACAACTGCTCGCGCCACGAAATTTTCAAAAAGGCATGAAAGAGTACCGTGATGCTGACGTTGCATTGGAGAAGGGACGCAACATAGAAACCGTCCGATCTAACGCAGCCCAGGCGACCGGGTACTTCAGGACTGCGACCCAGTCTGCCGAGCTCGCCAAAACGGCCTTATCGCAAGTTATGAAGAGCCGGCAGGACGCTGCAAACGCTCGTGCACCGGAATTGGCGCCCGAGATCTGGATGGATGCACAGAAGGAATTCGGTGACGCCATTCGCTTGCTGGAGCGAGGCGACTTAAAAGGTGCGAAGCGCCGTGACATTGAGGCGACCAGCCTGTATCGAGATGCAGAACTGGTAGCGATCAAAGCCGAATACCTGACTGAGACGCGCCGCCTGCTGGCAGATGCTGATCGCGCCCGAGTCGGTCGATATGCGCCCATTACACTCGGCAGAGCGAAGTCCCTGCTGGCAAATGCCGAACGTGAGCTGAATGAAAATCGATACGATACGGACTTGCCGCGCAACCTCGCACGGCAGGCCAATTACGAAGCCAAGCACGCTATCTATGTCTCAGAGATGGTGCGTCTTGAGCGCGACAAGAAACTGACCGTCGAGCAACTCATTCTGGACTGGGAAAAACCCATGACCGCCGTTGCAGGGGCTGCAGACATCACGCCTGATATGGAAGACGGTCCGACGCGACTCGCGGACGAGCTCGTCGCATACATCGAAACTCAGGGTAATGACGTTCAGCGCCTGCAACAAGAACAGCAGGAAAGCGAAATTCGCGTTGCTGATATGGCGGAAGAATTGCGCGCTCTCGACGAGCGTCTCGGCGGCGCAACCGAAGAGCGGGCTGCACTGGTGCAAAGACTTGAAGCACAAGCTCGCGTCAAGGAACAATTCGAGCAGGTTGAACTGATGTTCACGAGCGCAGAAGCACGCGTCTTTCGCGAGGGTAATACGATTATCCTGCGCCTGATTGGACTGAGCTTCGACAGTGGTGCATCACAAATGAAGCAAGAGAACTTCGAGTTGTTGGCCAAGGTTGAAAAGGCAATCGATGTTTTCCCGCGTAGCGAGATTATTATTGAAGGGCACACCGATGCGTATGGCGGTGACGAGTCAAACCAGATTCTTTCACAGGAACGCGCAGAGTCTGTAAAGCAATACATGATCAATGCAATGCGGATACCGTCGTATCGACTGATCGCAACGGGTTACGGCGAGACCCGCCCGGTCTCCAGCAACGAAACGGAAACCGGTCGCGCGCGTAATCGCCGCATCGACATCGTTATCAAGCCGAATTTCGAAACAACCTGATTTTGATCTCCTGACTCAGGCATCGGACTGCTGGTGCTGCTCGCGCCACCAGTCCACAACAACGCGCGCAGTTTCTGCATTGACCAGATAGCCATATTCGGCATGCACGTTGATCTCGCCATCGAGACGAAACCAGTTGTGCACCATGATGTCATTGAGTTCCTCGACAAGTCCGGCTGGCACCATTTCACCAAAGTCGTTACTTAACGCCGGATCGACCGCGGTCAGATCACCAACCGCCGACAAATTTGTCCATCGCCTGATGTTCGTCGGATAGCGCTGAAGACCGGCTTCGGCATGACCTTGAATGCGTTTCTGCATGTAGTTCTGGCCAAGCGGACTGCCCATCGTTAGCAGTCGGTCTATCACCACGTGCTCAGGCTTTGCCCTGCTCATTTGCCACAAACTGTCGTAGGCGATTACGGAACCCATGCTGTGAGCGATCAACAGTATGGGCTGCTTCGCCTCAGTGGCGGCGCGCAAGCGCATCTTCAGCATTTGTCGCGTGTGTTCTGCAATCCCGTTGTCGTCGCTAACATAGCGCCGCAAGTCACGCAGGTGCAGCTCGACACGCTCGCTCGCGATGTGCGGAATCAGGAAGGGCAGCATGTCGCCCAAGGTGTAAACCCATCGCATCAGCTTGCGCAGCCACGAAGAGGCTTCTGCGATATCGGTCGCTGACGCACATTCCTGCTCGACCACCGCGTCTATTGATTTCGCATCAAGGGAAAAGTCGCGATGCTCACCGTAGAAGTCGAAAGTCCATGAAATGATATCGAAGCTGCCATGCGTTGCAGCGATTTCATCCGCCACCTCAGCATCTATGCGCCGCACTCCCTGCAACAGGCAGCGCAACAACGACTCCCGGTGCAGGCTAGCCTCGGGCTTGGGTAACAGGCCAGGAATGTAAACGATTAGCGGGGTCATTGCCGGTGCCGCGTCAGCAAGGGAAGCAACTCGTCAATTTGCCGAACCTCAGCGTCTGGCGAGTCGAACTTCGTCGGCCAGTTCGTCGCATGTCGATTCACCCAGGCCGTGCGCATGCCCGCTCGGCGCGCCCCGTCGACATCCGCTCGCGGATCATCTCCAACATGCAATGTCTCTCGTGCGGAAAAACCGCTGACACTCACTGCAACGTCGAAAATTCTCTTGTCGGGCTTAGCTGAGCCCGCGCTGATAGCAGTAACAACGTGGTCGAACAGGTCACTGATACCGATCTTGTCCAGATTCGCATTGCCGTTCGTCAAAGCAATCAACACATAGTCCTCTCGCAGCGATTTGAGCGCAGGCATCACCTCGGGAAACAGGCTCACTTCATTTCGCGCTTCATCAAAGACGTCAAAGGCATCATTTACCAGCGCCGCACCGTACCCCGCTGCCTCGCTCATGCGTCGCAATACCTCACGTCGCATATGCGTCATATCGTGCGAGCGTTCCGCATGGTCGCGCTCAACGTCACTGCGTAGATCCTGCAGTGCCTCAATTGAAAATTGTTCCACGGTACGTGGATAATGTTCCGCCAACCAATTTCGCAATCGACGCTCAGCTCGCACGATGACGGGGCGAATCGCCCAAAGCGTGTCGTCGAGGTCGATCGTTATGCTACGAATATCACGCACGTATTGCTCGCGGTATCACAATGAACGACCATTGTGAGGTTGAACGCTGTTTAACTGCAACTCGCACTAAGAAAACATTCTGCAAGGGGTTTGTGAATGAAGTATCTACACACAATGGTTCGGGTACGCGACGTCGACGCGTCACTCGACTTTTATTGCAAGTATCTCGGACTGGTTCAGCTGCGGCGCTACGACAGCGAACAGGGACGATTTTCATTGATATTTCTGGCCGCGCCGGGCGACGAGGAAGCGCAGGTCGAACTAACCTGGAACTGGGACCCCGAAGAATACGGCGAAGGCAGAAATTTCGGCCATCTGGCTTACGAAGTCGACGATATATACGCACTCTGCCAGAGCATGATGGACGATGGTGTCGTGATAAACCGTCCGCCGCGCGATGGACATATGGCTTTCGTTCGTTCGCCAGACAACATCTCTATCGAGTTGCTGCAAAAAGGCAACTCTCTGCCGGCAGCAGAGCCTTGGGCATCAATGCCCAACAGCGGGCACTGGTAAGCCGATTGCTGTGGCCTCAGGTGTCTGCTGGCAGCAGAGGCGGCAGGATATCTTTGGACTGCTCATCGGTATCTTCGGACAGGACAGCAAACGAGCGGATGGCTTTGGCTATGGCTGCGCCACTCCATTCCTCGTTTGCGGGACCGTAACTAACACCAGACAGCTTGCCGAGCTCTTCGGAAAACGGTGATGAGACGCGAGCCGACAGTGCGCCGATACTGCGCGGCGTGTCTTCCGGCCATTCAAGCTTGCTCCACTCCAGCAATGCGGAGCGCACCGCCGCTGCATCGTCAAGCAACGCTGCCTTGCGCGCAGCTTTCAGAAACTTCGCCTGTTGCTTGTGCAGTGGAACGGTTTCAGTTGTTTGCTGCGGCCGATTTGTCGGTCGTGACGACCACCACCAGGCAACCATGGTCAGCAACCAGATCACCGCCAACGCTTCACTAACATGGCGCCATAACTCAGGTTGCGCAGGCATTTGCTCGGCGACATTGCCGGCAACCTGCTTATCATCAGTCGTCGTATTGGCGGGTGGCGTCGGTGCCAAAGCCGGATCATCCGAAGGAATAATCCTGATAACTCGCCCGGGCAGGCTTGCAACCTGCCATTCACCCGCTTCAATATTCCACCACGGCACCTCAAGAGCCGGCAATCGGACGTCGCCCGGAGCCACACCGATAATCGCGTACTGATCGCTCCGCACGCCGCGAATACCACCTGACTCCTGACGCCGGCTAAGGTCAGGCTTGTCGGGGTAGACTTTGATGCCGCTGGCAACCGGTGGGTCGAGCGCAGGAATCTGTGTCTCCAGCTGACCAAGGGCGCTGATCGTGACGTGGCGCGTTATTGGCTGGCCAGCCATCAATTCTTCAGAACTGCTCGACCAGTCCTCGCTTAACTCAACACTGCGTGCCGGCAGCCACTTGGCGTCAGGATATTCGGCTGGTGGCGCGGGCGTCGGCAACACCGTTACGGTTTGCGCCTCCGACTCGTAGACTTTGCGGCCAGTAATACGGCCATCACGTAGCACGCGAGCCTCAAATCGTGCCGGCGAAATTTGAATCTCCCCGCTTTCCTGCGGATACAAAGCCAGCACTCTTTCAACGACGTTGTACGCTGTACCACCGATGACCGCCTCGTAGCTCCTGTCATCCCCCGCCAGCTCAACCAGCGATTCAGCACCTGTTATGACAGGATCGCGCAGCGCAGGTTGCCGTGTCGCAACCGAACGATAGATCTTTATCTTGTAGAGGACCTGCGCCTGCACATAGGTTTCGTCGAAGTCGATTTCGCTGGTAACGAAGACATCGGCTTCACCCGGCGGCGCGTAACTTGGCTCCTTGACTAAAATCGTTAGCGGCGAACTGTTTTCGCCGCCGACACTAATAGCCGGTATAACGATCTGACCAACCCGCTTTGGCATGAGAACGAAGGTAAAGGTCTTGCTGCGGCGAATTTGGCCGTTGAAAATCGTTGTTTTGCTCCGCTGGTTGCCTTGCCCAACGTAGAAGTTCTGGTCGAGAACAGAAACATCGGGCGCGAGGCTGGTTTCGCTGTCGATAACTATTTCCAGCGTAAATGACTCATTGAGCTCGACGTCACTTCGATCCACCGTTGCATCAACAGCGGCATTGGCGTTCAGACCTATGAGTAACATTGCAATTGTAATTAGGGCAGGCTTCTGCACCAGAACTCCTTCGACGCGGTTTACGTCTGATTCTTTACCACGGGTGTACCTGATCATCGGGCCACGTGTTGTTGCCATCCTGATCACGCCCTTCCTGCTGATACTGATAGCGGAATTTGCGGCGCAACAGGCCACCCGGATCGTTTGGAATGCGACGCAGCCACTGCTCCATCGCCTGTTCCTGTTCCTGCGCACGACGTAATTCTTCCAGCTCTGCCTGGGTCAGCTGTTCGGGCTGCTCGCCATTTTTCTCCGCTTCCTCTGCGGCGCGATCCAGTTCCTCTTGCATGGCCTCCATGTCTTCCTGGCTGGCCTCTTGTTCGTCGCGCTGCGAGTCGCCCGGCTCGGCGTTTTCAGATTCGGCGCCGTCCTGGCTCTCCTCGCCGGACTCACTTTCACTTTCGGAGGGTTCGCCCTCTCCGTCAGGCTGCTCGGAAGATTCTTGCTCGCCTTCCTGTTCTTGCTGCTGTTGTTGTTCCTCTAGCGCCTGCTGCAACAGGTCGCGATTGTATTCGGCATCGGCATCATCAGGATCCATTTCCAGAACCTGCCCATAGGCATCGATCGCGGTTTCAAGATCACCCTGACGCGCCAGAGCGTTGCCCAGGTTATACAGGCTACGCGTATCGCCGCTCTCCGCAAACGTAGCGGCGCTTTCAGCGTAGTCCTCAGACTCGAATTGCGCGACGCCACGCCAATCACGATTCTCAAACATTTCAGCAGCCTCGGCTGCATTGCCTTGTTCCAGCTGTTTGCGCGCCTGTTGATCCTTGGTGCGCCACAAGTCGTCCCACATCGATGCCTGTACAGGCTCAGAAACCGGCATGATAAAAACGAACAACAGCAACATCCAGCCGCGACGAAACGCCAGCGCGGCCAGTGGCAGCAACAAGAGTAACAACCAGGGACCTTCTTCACGCCAGTGATCGGTCGCCAACGACTCGTCGCTTGCAGCGCCCGGCCCAACTTCTCCGGATAGCAGAATATCGAGATCTCGGGCATCCGCAGACAAGACAGCAAAACGTCCGCCGCCAGCGCCCGCAAGTCGGCGCAACGAACTTTCCTCAAGCTTTGGCACTGCAATATTCCCGGACTGATCGGTTACAAAACCGCCACCCAGTTTCGGAATCGGGGCACCTGTTTTGGTGCCCACTGCAAGTACCGACAGTGTGTAGCCAGCGGACCTGAGATCGCGCGCGACTTTTTCTGCCGCCGGCGATGATCCGCCATCAGCGATCAGCAGAATCTCGCCATACGCAGCGCCGGCTTGCTCAAGCAAGGCGCGACCCTTGTTGATCGCCGCAATAGGATAACTTCCACGACTTGGCATGATCTCAGTGCCGAGACTATTGACCAATGCGGCAATGGTATCGTTATCCGTTGTCAGCGGCGTAACGGTGAACGCATTCGAGGAATATACGACCAACGCAGTTTCGCCGCTGTTCCGTCGGTCAAGCAGATCGAGAATTTTGAGGCGTGCGCGTAACAGACGACTCGGAGCGACATCTTGCGCATCCATTGAACGCGACAAGTCCAGCGCAACGACAATCGCCTGCTCTGACCTGTATACCGGCTGCTCCATTCGTTGCCAGGCCGGTCCGGCCAGCGACACCACAGCGACCAGCCCTGCGATGCCGAGCAACCACCAGCGATAATCTGCCTTGCGTGTCGGCGAACTCGAAAGCACGTACGGCGCCAGCGACGGATGAATGACATTCTGCCAGCTACCTGCCCCCAGTTGTCTGCGCGCGAAGAAAATGGCCAGCGCGATAACAACAGGTGCAGCCCACAGCCAATCCGGTCGAAGGAAATGAAATTCAGCTGGCATTGGCTGCTACCCGAACTGAACGGCGCACACCCATACGCCGCAGCAAACTTACCAGACAGAGCAGCCCCGCGAGCGAAAACGCTGCCGCGAGCGGCCAGAAGTACAGCGACTTGACCGGCCTGAATCCGGCTTCAGGTTCCTCTACCGGCTCAAGCTCGTCGAGCAGCCGATAGATATCCTGCAAGCCGGCAGTATCCTTGGCGCGGAAGTAACGACCACCGGTTTGATCAGCAATCGCAGTCAGCGTTTCCTCGTCGAGGTCGGCTGACGGATTTACGTTGCGGCGACCACCGAGTATAGACGAGACTTCGATCTGCTCTGCGCCGATACCAATGGTATACACCCGCAGCCCAACCTGTTGTGCAAGCTGCGCCGCTTTCAGCGGCTCAATTTCACCGGCTGTGTTCGCACCGTCAGTCAGCAACACCAGCACCTGTTCGTCAGCGTTGTCACCCTGATCATGAATTCGTTTGACCGCGAGCGTAATTGCATCGCCGATGGCCGTCTTTTCGCCTGCAAGACCAATGAATGCCTCGAGCAAGAGCACTTTCACGGTTTCTCGATCGAGTGTCAGTGGCACTTGCAAGTAAGCCTGCTCGCCAAACAGAATCAACCCGATCCGGTCGCCTTCGCGGCGGCCGATAAAGTCGCTGGCAACCGCTTTGGTCGCCGTCAATCGATCGACGCGGCGATTGCCCAGCTCGAAATCCTTCTGATCCATGCTGCCCGACAGATCAACCGCGAGCATCAAATTACGACCGGATACCGGCACGTCCAGTTCATCGCCGATGCGCTCTGGCCTCGCGGCAGCCACCACCAGCAATATCCACGCCGTCGCCGCTACCCAGAAACGCCAGTTCAGCAGTTGTTCCGCTTCGGATCGGTTTGCCAGCATGGCGAACCCCTGCAGACTCGGCACCTTTAGCCCGGCATCCTGCAACTTGACCGATTCAGGAACCAGGTAGCGCACGATGAATGGCAGCGGCAAGGCAATTAAGGCCCAGGGCCAGGCGAGTGACCACATCAGCGGCGCCCTCCGACCGGCGTTCGTAAACGACGACGAACTGCGTCCTGCAGAGCATCCACATCGATACCGGAAAGATCCGACGTAGCATCCCGATAGGGCAATTCGACCAGGGTCTTGCCCGCACCCACGCTAAACAAAGGCTCGTTCATGCCCTGATCCAGCCACGCAAGCCAGGCGTTCCCGGTGAGCCCTGCAACCTCGCCTCGCGGCGCATACGCAAGCATGGTGCGGCGCAACAGCTCCGATAGTTCTGTACCGAGTTGCACGGCATTCTTGTGTTGTTGGTAGTCCGTAGCGAAGACCTCGAGCTGGCGCAATGCATGGCGTCTCGCCGCGCTACGCGCGCGCGCACGTAAATAATTTCTGAGCAGCCAACCCAGCCCGATCGCGGCCAGTGCGATCAGCACCCACCAGCCAGGTGCAAGCGGCCACCAGCCGATTGTCGCCGGCAGATGCAAATCCCGAATTGGAATCTGCGTGGGATCCACTAGTTGTGTTCTCTCTCAAGCATACTAATGAGACCGTCGGCCCAACGCCGTCTGTAGCAAACTAACCGGATCATCCTCAGTCGACATTGGCATCAGGTGCACACCGTAGGTTCGGCAAAACGATTCCAGCTCGTGGCTACGTTCCGCAAAGGCGTTCTTGTAATCGCTACGCGCCGCCTTTGAAAAGGTATCGATTGCCAGCTCATCGTCGTTCGCGACCAATCGGTAGCGCCCAGGCGGTGGCAGTTCGCGCTCCAGCGGATCATTCATGAAGACCGCCAGCACTTCATTGTGGCGCGCAACGCTGGACAGGTAGGCCTGCGCACTTCTGGAGAAGCCGAGAAAATCACTGAGAATTACGACCAGGCTGCCGGGTCGGACGACGTGGCGGAGTGCCGCCATGGCACGAGTGAACGGCTCTTCGGCACCAACACCCTCCGCAGACCGATTGTTCCAGTCCGGATGATCAACCAATTGATGAACGAACCTGAGTGCCGCCCTGCGACCGAGCTTCGGTTTCAGCTCCCGGTGGGTCGTATCGCCGAAGATCAGGCCCCCAAGGCGATCACCGCGATGGTGTGCGGCCCAGGACAGCAGTGCCGCGGAGCGGCATGCGTTGACCGACTTAAAACAGCCCTGCGTCGCGAAATGCATATTCGAGCGCAAGTCGACCATGAGCAAAACAGGACGCTCTCGCTCTTCGCGAAATAATTTCGTGTACGCAGTCGTACTGCGCGCTGTAACGCGCCAATCGATGCTGCGCGGATCATCGCCCGGCTGATACGGTCGCGACTCGTCAAACTCCATGCCTCGACCTCTGAAATGCGATACGTAGGCGCCGGTTTGCAACGAGTTGACGCGTACCACATCCAGCGCAATCGCTCGAGCCGGGCCATTGAGACGAATCAGGCCCGCCTGACTGACGCTGATCGGCGATGCATCTTCGGGAAGGTGATCGAGCTTCACTGGACTAGGGCACTCCGACGCCATCAAGCAGTCGTTCAATGATTGAATTCGAACTGACGCCATCGGCTTCGGCTTCAAAACTCAGTACGAGTCTGTGGCGTAACACGTCAAATGCGACCGCCTGAATGTCTTCTGGTCCAACAAAATCCCGACCCTCCAGCCACGCATGCGCTCGTGCCGCCCGATCAATGCCCATGCTTGCGCGCGGGCTTGCCCCGTAAAGGATCTGGCCGGCAAGCGACTCGTCGACTGTAGCCGGATTTCTCGTCGCAACGACCAGGTTGATGATGTATTCCTCGAGTTCAGGCGCCAGGTGCAGTCGCAGAATTTCCTGCCGACCCTGCATAATTGCTTCGACCGACAACAGCTCGGGTGGCGTGAATGCGTCGCGCACATTCGACTTTGCTTCATCGCGGTTCAGAATCAGAATACGACGCTCGTCTTCTTTGCTCGGGTACCCAACCTCAACGTGCAGCAGGAATCGATCGAGCTGCGCCTCCGGCAATGGATACGTGCCTTCCTGTTCAATCGGGTTTTGCGTCGCCATCACCATGAACAAATCGTCAAGTTTGTAACTGTTCTGGCCAACCGAAATCTGCCGTTCTTCCATCGCTTCGAGCAATGCTGATTGCACTTTGGCAGGCGCGCGATTGATCTCATCCGCCAAAATCAGGTTATGAAACAGCGGGCCTTTGCGGAACTCGAAGGTGCCTTCCTGCGGACGATAGATATCTGTGCCGGTTAAATCGGCCGGTAACAGGTCTGGCGTGAATTGCAGGCGGTGAAAATCACCCTCAATGCTTTCCGCCAGAACCTTGATGGCGCGAGTCTTGGCCAGTCCAGGGGCGCCCTCAACGAGCAGGTGGCCATCACACAGCAAAGCGATCAACATTCTGTTGATCAGGTGCGACTGACCAATGATCAGACTGCTTGCATGTGCTTCAAGCTGTTGGACTTTTTCTACGACGCTCATCTATCACTCCGGGGGGCAAATCGGCGTGCCATTGTAGTGAGGATGCGGCGACAGTCAAACCGGTCGCATTGTTTTTTGTTCATAGCTGCCTCAGTTCAGTAATAATGCACCCCTTTCCGACCGCCAAAAGCTCGATACATTGCAGGAATTTAAAGAAATAATGCGTTTTTCGCCCCGTTTGATCGCCGTTTCGCTGCTGCTTGCCCACCTGAGCGCCTGCAATCAGGCGCAGGATTCTGCGGAAATCGCCGCTCAGGATCCCGGTGAAACACAAGCCGCGGCTGGCGCGCCCGTGCTTTCCGCGTTAGCGGCACCGAATCTGAAGTCGGTGTGCCGCGATGACGGCCATCTTCGAACTGAGCTGTTCGGTGCCCTGAAGGGTCCTCTGAGCTGGAGCGAATCTGAGCTCGAGTGCAGTGGCATGCCCCGTCCCAATGGTGCAGGTGCCCGGCTGCGCTTTGCAGGGCAGGTGGTTGGCACTGATCGACGCATCGCATTAATCATTGCCCTGCCCGACCTGCGGCGCGACGCGCTGGCAACCGAGCTCGGCAGCAAAGTCACACTTATCGATGAGAGTAGCGGACGCTTTTTCACGACCTGGGATCTCGAAAATTGCTGGACCGATATCATCGCGCTGGAAAGTACCGACGACAGCGGTGACCGCTATGACATTGATGGAACCTTGTATTGCGTATCGCCACTTGCGGAAGTGAATGGCGATGCCAGCGTCTCAATAACGGAGCTCAGTTTCGCGGGATCGCTTGACTGGAGCGCCAAGTGATTCATCGCATCGCTCTGTTTGTGACATTGCTGGCCTGGTCATTGGCAGGCAGCGCACAGGACAGCGACCTTGATGCTGCGTTCGCCAAGGACATATTGATTATTGAGGCAAGCGCCCATGCTTGCTACCGCTTTGAAATCTATCTCGCCATCGAGCGCGAACAGACCCGCCGCGGGCTGATGTATGTCCGCGACTTGCCGCCGATGACCGGCATGCTGTTCGTCTACGACAACGACGACCACTACTCGATGTGGATGAAGAACACGCTGATTTCGCTGGACATGCTGTTTGTGCGTAGCGACGGTCGTGTGTCTTCAGTCATTCGCGATACGGAACCACATTCACTGGAGTCGCGTGGCTCGACCGAACCCGTTCGCTATGTACTGGAACTCAACGCCGGCACGACCAAACGCTTGTCGATTGATACGGACAGCCGCTTGATCTGGGGCCCAATGCAGGCCGATGACTAGTACGCGCTGCTGAGCACATCGCTGCTCAGTGGCGACCAGCCCGATGCTATTCGCCATCGCCTTTGTGCTGAATCGATACAGCGCTCAACGAACAGACTCAGCTACAGAACAGCCGCGATAGACTCTGCAAGATAAGTAACATTTTCGGTAGTGATGCCGGCGACGTTGATGCGTCCGGAACCCACCATATAGATGGCAAACTCTTGCTTCAGTCGCGCAACCTGTTCTGTAGACACGCCGAGAAAACAGAACATGCCGTTGGCCCGCGCAAGGTGCGAAAAGTCATGCTCAGGAGCCTTGTCCAGCAGCGTTTCGCTCAACAAAACACCCATGTCATTCAGTCTGTTTCGCATACCTGCCAGCTCGGTCAGCCATTGAGCTCGAAGATCATTATCATTCAGAATCGTACTGACAACGGCAGCGCCGTGATCGGGCGGCACTGAATACAGCGTGCGCACGAAATTATTCACCTGACTGATCACAACCGCTATTGAAGCTGGATCCTTAGCGAGCAGCGAAAGACCTCCAACTCTGTCCCGGTACAGACCGAAGTTTTTGGAACAGGAGCTCGAAACGATCATTTCCGGGACGCGCTCGGCCATATGGCGAATAACGAATGCGTCCTCGTCCAGGTCCGTTGCGAATCCCTGATAGGCCATATCGACAAACGGCACCAGTTCACGCTCGACAATAACATCGGAAATGTCTCGCCATTGCTGCTCGGAAGGGTCGGCTCCGGACGGGTTGTGACAACAGGCATGCAACAGAACAACGTCACCTTTAGGTATCGAGCGCAAAGACTGCAGCATGTCGTCAATTCGAATTACGTGCTCCTGGCTGTCGTAGTACGGATATGACTTCAATTTCAGTCCCGCACCACCCAGCAACGGGATGTGGTTTGCCCAGGTTGGGTCGCTGGCCCAAACGGTAGCGTTGGCGTTCGCCCGCAGCAGCAAACCGGCGGCTACGCGGAGCGACCCCGATCCACCCGGTGTCTGGATAGTTGCGAGACGATCTTTCGGTGCTGAGTCGCCGAACACCAGTTCCTGCATAGCAGCGTTGAAATCGGCGGCGCCGGCAGTCCCTATGTAGGTCTTGCTGGTTTGCGTGTCAACCAGATGCTGTTCTGCCAGCTTGACCGAATCGAGTACCGGGGTCAGACCTTCGGGCGTGCGGTAGACGCCGACGCCCAGATCAATCTTGTTCGAGCGACTATCAACCTTGTACTCGGCGATCAGTCCGAGGATGGCGTCGGATGTGGCTTCTTGCAGCGATTCAAACACGGTGCTTCTCCGGGTCTCTAGGTCGACACACACGAAGTGCTCACTGACCACGGCTGCAGCCTGTCGACAGTGAACGCTAGAGAGTATCGATTGGTGTCTTTATGTAGGCGGTGCCATTTTCTTCAGTGTTGGGCAAATGCCCGGCTCGAATGTTGACCTGAATCGCCGGCACAATCAACGCTGGCAGATTCAAAGTCGCATCTCTGTCGCGACGCATCGTCACGAATTCCTCTTTACTGACGGCGTCACTGACGTGAATATTATTGCTGCGCTGCTCCTGCACCGTACACTCCCAGCGCAATGCCCGTCCGCCAGGCATGTAGTCATGGCACATGAACAGCCGCGTGTCTTCCGGCAAGGACAGGAGCTTTGCGATTGAGTCGTACAGCAGGCTTGCGTCGCCGCCCGGGAAATCGCAGCGAGCCGATCCGAAGTCCGGCATGAACATGCTATCGCCAACAAAGACCGCGGCGCCGATTCGGTAGCTAACGCTGTCATTGGTGTGCCCCGGCGTCGCCAGGACATCGCACTCGAGCTGACCAATCTTGAATCGCTCGCCGTCGGCAAACAGGTGATCGAACTGATGACCATCGGGCGCGAACGGAGCGGCAAGATTAAATACTGGCCCGAAGTGCGCTTGTACGTCGCGAATACCTTCGCCAATAGCGACTTTGCCACCCAGCCCGGCCTTGACGTATTGTGCGCCGGTCAGGTGATCCGCATGCGCATGCGTCTCCAGAATCCACTCGAGGGTCAGATTCTCGCGCTTGATGAAATCGATCAATACGTCGGACGGATTCGTGTCGGTCCTGCCTGACACCGTCGAATAACCGAGCACTGGATCGATAACGGCTGCCGACCCGCTTTGCGGGTCACACACGACATACGACAAGGTGCCGGTTGGCTCATCATAGAAATGTTGAATGCGCGCTTGTCTCATCTCGATCCCTGGGTTCAATACGACGTGTTCAATATGACGTCGCCAAAACACGTATTCGCGCTGGCCAATGCTCGGCCAATTGCGCCATGAAAAACGCCGGCGAAGAGCCGGCGTTCGTCAACAAAGCCTCAGCAGGCCCTAAAGCAAATAAGGCTGCTGAGAAAATCAGGCCTTAGGTGCCCAGACCGAACACCAGCCTTTCGCATTGACCGCTTTGCCCGGGAAGATCTGGCAAGGACGCCATTCAGCACCATCATCGCCCTGCACGAGCGCGCAGTTCGCGCAGTTTTGATCTGCAGCCGGGTTCGTTCGCGAGCCCGCATCCACAGTGCTGGCATCGTGCGTGTACTTCATTGTGCCAGCCATTGCGTCATCTTCGGTTAAGTGAGGCAAGTCCTGAGCAACGGCATCGCGGCTCGGAGTTACCAGGTATCCGGCAGCTGCTACAGCTGACAGTTGAATAAATTTACGGCGTGCAATCTTGCTCAACGGATGTCTCCTCATATACATGAAACTTAACGGTTTGAAACCAGGCCGGAACATTTCCGGCGTAAGGCATTCTAAACCAAAACTGAATGGTTAGCGGCGCATTGTAGCGGATGTTGCTGAACCGCAGCATAACGACATGTGCTTATCTTTGCCGCAATAATTGGATTATATTGCTCGCAATCACGTCTATTTGAGAACGATTATCATTCAAAGAAATATTCGATATGTTGCAGCGACGCTGGCGACGACGTTATTGCTTCTTGGCACCGCAGCGCTCGCGCTTGAAGTGCACGAGTACACGATAACTATTGATGCAGATTTCAGTCGCATGGAAGTTGCAGCTGGCTTCGCATCGAAGGTCTATTCAGTTTCTGCGCGGTCGGCCGATGCCGGCGAGTTTCTGCTCAGCGCCAGTGACTGCGAGAACAGCACCGACATACTCACGCAAGGACGGCACATATTGGTTGCAAAAGATGGCATTCGCTGCATGAGCTACGCCGTTGACCTCACGAAAATCGTCGCAGCAGATGGACGAAATTTTGCATTGGCTGAGTCCAATATTCTGGCCTCCCCAGCCAGCTGGCTCTGGCGCCCGACGATCGATGCGGACAATGAAGTTCAAATTACCTTTAGGTTGCCAGACGGCATGCAAGCCGCCGTGCCCTGGACGCCGGTGAACGCCACCGAGAACACTTTTCGAATTTCGGCATCGCCTGAGAACGCTTCAGCACCCGCCGCATTTGGCACGTTCGAGCAGACTCGCATGCAGGTTGCCGACGCAACCCTGAGCGTCACGGTCTTAAAGGCGAGATCGGATGTACCGGCCGGCCCTATATTTGACTGGGTGCAGAGCACAGCAACAAACACCACATTGGCCTACGGCAGATTTCCCAACCCCGAGGCACACATATTTGTCGTTCCATCCGGCAAGCCACCGCGCGGAGATCGACCGGGCCTGTTTGGTCAGGTCATGCGAGACGGCGGCGAGGTCATCGTGTTTCGCATCAACGAACGACACCCGATTGAGCAGTACTACGGCCATTGGGCGGCAACGCACGAATTTTCACACCTGCTGCTGCCGTACGTGTACAAGCGTCATAGCTGGATATCTGAAGGCTTTGCTCAATACCATCAGAATGTATTGCTGGCTCGCGCCGGTGTCCTGAGTGAAAACGTCGCGTGGAGAAACATCTACAACGGCTTTGAGCGCGGTCGTCAATCCAGCCCGTCATTGTCACCGAATGAGGCAGCAGCCGACCGCAGCCGCGCGAGCACAATGAAGGTTTACTGGAGCGGCGCCGTACTTGCCCTGATGGCCGATGTCGAATTGCGGCGGCGCTCCGGCGGCACCGAATCGCTCGACCTGGTGCTGGACCGCCTGCAGCGATGCTGCCTGCCCTCGGCCAGAACGTGGGATGGTCTGGAGCTACTGACCAAGCTGGATTCGCTGCTTGAAGAGCCAGTGTTTGTATCTCTGTTCGAGCAGATCGCCGATGCTCGCGGCTTCCCGGACGTCGCGCCGTTGTTTGGGCTGCTGGGAGTCGACTTAATCGGCAGCGACGTAACACTGCGCAATGATGCCGAGTACGCTGCCATTCGAAGCGCCATTACGGCAACTCGACTCCCTTCGCAGGACTGATCCGCAAGCAAGCATCAGCAATTCATAGTGTGGTCTGGCCCGAACTGCCGCTGGCGTTGATATATACTAAACGCCCCGAAAAACGGCAGTAATACAATGGCCGCAAGCAGTCTTGCGATTGATATCAGTAAAGTCCGTGACGGATCTGCGCATCCGGTTGCTGACCATGTTGCCGTTGAAGAACCGCTGGAAATTCGCCTGGGCTTTTCAACGCCTGACGGACGGGCCGTGCGCAGCATTTCCATAACCATGCGCACGCCCGGCAACGATGCCGAGCTAGCCGTCGGCTTTCTGTATGCTGAATCCATTGTCAGCAATGCCGACGATATCGCGTCCGTCGAGACCTGCGGCCCTCCTGCGCCGGATAGCGGCAACCACAATGTCATTCGCGTCGAGTTAAGCCCGGATGTCGGCGTTGATCTGGGCCGCTTACAGCGTCACTTCTATACAACATCGAGTTGCGGCGTCTGTGGCAAGACATCGCTGGATGCTCTTCACACCACCGGTTGTGAGCCCATGAGTGACGTAACGAGTGTTTTTGCCAAGGAGACGCTGACGGGTATGCCGGCGAAGTTGCGCGCCGCCCAGCCTACATTTGACGAGACCGGTGGCTTGCACGCGGCTGCGGTATTTGATGTAAACGGTAATATCGAGCTCACCATGGAGGATGTCGGTCGTCACAATGCGGTCGACAAGGTGATCGGCGCGCTACTGTTGCAGGGTCGCTTGCCAGCAAGAAAGTTCGGCATTATGGTTTCAGGACGGGCCAGTTTTGAGTTGCTGCAGAAAACACTGGTCGCCGGCATTCCATTGCTGGCGGCCGTAAGTGCACCATCGAGTCTCGCGGTACAACTGGCGCGAGAATTTAATGTGACATTGATCGGCTTTCTACGTGGAAATACGTTCAATATTTACTCCGGGGAAGCACGGGTACGCTGATGACAGAAAAGTCTTTTAACGAACAAGCCGCGAATGAAATCGTCGCAAGCTTTGACGCACGGCCCGAGATGCTGGTGCAAATCCTGCACGCCTTCGTGGCCAGATTTGCATGGATATCGGAAGAGTCGATTCGGTACCTGGCGAGCGCGCTGAATTTGTCGCGGGCCGATGTGCATGGCGTCGTCAGTTACTACCACGATTTTCGAACTGAGCCACCCGGCGAGCATATTGTAAAGGTGTGCCAGGCAGAAGCGTGCCAGGCAATGGGCAGTCGTGAACTGTCGGTGCACGCGGAAAAAACATTGGGCGTCGCGATGCATGCAAGTAATGCCCACGTCACTTTGGAGCCGGTTTACTGCCTGGGCAATTGCGCCTGTTCTCCCGCAGTTATGATCGACGGCAAGACGCATGGTCGCGTGAACGCCAGCCGATTTGATGAACTCGTCGCGACATTGGGTGAGACGAACTGATGGCGCGCACAAAAATCTACGTGCCGCGCGAAACTGCCGCTGTTTCTGTCGGTGCAGACGAAGTCGCGATAGCTATCGCGCGTTACGCAAAAAAATCCGGCGACAGTATCGAGCTGATTCGCAATGGCTCCTGGGGCGCCAGCTGGCTCGAGCCGATGGTCGAAGTTGAAACAGACGGCAATCGTATTGCTTATGGGAATGTGGAATCTGGCGATGTCGCCGGTCTTTTTTCCGCGGGCTTTCTAAAGGGCGGCGAGCACCCTCGTCGCTTGGGGCCGACAACGGAAATTCCCTATCTTATTGATCAGGACCGATGGACGTTTTGGCGCTGTGGCCTGATTAACCCCCTGAGCATTGACGACTTTCGTGCCCACAAGGGATTTGCGGCGCTTGAGAGTGCGCTGCAAACCGACCCTGATACTGTCATCGAATCGGTACTCGAATCAGGGCTCAGAGGCCGCGGTGGAGCGGGTTTTCCGACCGGTATCAAATGGCGCACCGTAGCGGACACCGAGGCTGATCAAAAATACATCGCCTGCAATGCCGATGAAGGAGACAGTGGCACATTCTCTGATCGCATCCTTATGGAAAGCGACCCGCTCGGCCTGATCGAAGGTATGGCACTTGCGGGTTTCGCCGTCGGTGCAAGCCGCGGCTATATTTACTTGCGGTCTGAGTATCCGCTGACCCATTCAATTCTGCAGCGCGCCATTCAAACAGCGTACGACGCAGGCTGGCTGGGCAAGAACATCCAGGGTAGCGGTTTTGATTTCGACATTGATTTGCATCTCGGTGCAGGGTCCTACGTCTGTGGTGAAGAAACCGCGATGCTGGAAAGCCTCGAAGGCAAGGCCGGCATTATTCGCTACAAGCCACCGTTGCCGGCCCACGAAGGTTTGTTCGGCAAGCCCACCGTCGTCAACAACGTTGTCACATTGGCGTCCGTTGCCAATATCATCAATCTTGGCGGCAAGAAGTACGCGTCTTACGGCGTGAATCGCTCCAAAGGAACACTCGCCTTTCAACTGGCGGGCAACATCAAGCGTGGCGGTCTGGTTGAGAAAGCGTTTGGCGTTACCTTGCGGGAGCTCATTGAGGACTGGGGCGGCGGCACGGCGAGCGGTCGGCCCGTGCGTGCAGTGCAGGTCGGCGGACCACTCGGCGCCTACATTCCCGCAGAGCAACTCGACACAGCGCTGGATTATGAAGAATTCGCGAAGATTGGCGCGATGGTCGGGCACGGCGGTATCGTAGTATTCGATGACACCGTTAATATGGCCCAGCAAGCAAGATTTGCCATGGAATTCTGTGCCATAGAGTCCTGCGGCAAGTGCACGCCATGCCGAATCGGTTCTACCAGAGGCGTTGAGGTCATAGACAAGATGATTGGCAACGACGAGCGTGACGCCAATCGGGAATTGTTGGGCGAATTATGTGACACGATGGAAGACGCTTCCTTATGTGCAATGGGCGGAATGACGCCCTTTCCGGTCAGGAGTGCTTTAAAATACTTTGCAGACGATTTTTCGTCGGCCAGCGGGACTGAAAAATGAACAAAGTCAGGCAATCCGACCTTGGCACGCCAGTCGCAAAGAGCGGCGATACGATCAAGGTTGAAATTGATGGTCTCGCGGCGACAGTAAAAGCCGGCACGAGCATATTGCGCGCAGCGCGCGAGTCCGGCGTCGACATTCCAAAACTCTGCGCAACGGATAGCCTGCAGCCGTTCGGCTCTTGCCGCATGTGCCTGGTTGAGGTCGAAGGCCGCAAGGGTTATCCCGCATCCTGCACTACCCCGGTTGAAGCCGGCATGAAAATCCGCACGCAAAGCGATGCACTCGGCAAACTACGCCGTAATGTTATGGAGCTCTATATCTCCGATCATCCGCTGGACTGCCTGACCTGTTCAGCCAACGGCGACTGCGAGTTGCAGGATGTTGCCGGCGCAGTCGGTCTGCGGGATGTCCGCTACGGCTTCGATGGCGAGAACCATCTCGATGCAGAAATTGATGACAGCAACCCGTATTTCTCATTCGACGCGAGCAAGTGCATTGTGTGTTCACGCTGTGTACGAGCTTGTGATGAAGTACAGGGCACATTTGCGTTAACCATTCAGGGCCGAGGATTTGCATCCAAGGTTTCCGCCGGCATCAGCGAGACTTTCCTTGATTCCGAGTGCGTCTCCTGCGGTGCCTGCGTGCAGGCTTGCCCGACCGCAACCCTGATGGAAAAATCCATTATCGACGCCGGTCAACCCGACCACAGTGTCGTTACTACCTGCGCCTATTGTGGCGTTGGCTGTTCGTTTCAGGCCGAGATGAAGGGCGACCAGGTCGTGCGCATGACGCCGCACAAAGATGGCCAGGCAAATCATGGTCACAGCTGCGTAAAAGGCCGCTTCGCGTGGGGCTATGCCTCACATCGCGAGCGCCAGCTGGATCCGCTGATTCGTGACAATACCAGTGACCCATGGCGCAAGGTGTCCTGGGACGAAGCCATCGGCTTTGCCGCGAAACGATTCAAGGACATTCAAGAGAAACACGGTCGCAAATCCATCGGCGGCATAACCTCATCGCGTTGCACAAACGAAGAAGTCTTTGCTGTGCAGAAGCTCGTGCGTGCGGCAATGGGCAATAACAACGTCGATACCTGTGCGCGCGTTTGTCATTCGCCGACGGGATTCGGCCTGAACAAAACACTCGGCACGTCAGCGGGAACGCAACCGTTCGACAGCGTGATGGACGCAGACGTCATCATGGTGATCGGCGCGAACCCTACTGTCGCCCACCCGGTTTTTGCCTCGCAAATGAAACGACGTTTGCGCGAGGGCGCTAAACTCATCGTTATCGATCCGCGTCAGATTGGTTTGGTCAAGTCAGCGCGCATCAAGGCCGAGCATCACTTGCCATTACTCCCAGGCACCAACGTTCCGGTCATCAACGCACTCTCGTACGTTATCGTCAGTGAAGGACTGGTCGATGAGGACTACGTCAGAGAGCGTTGTGAGATCGACTCTTTCGAAGCCTGGAAACAGTCAATACTCAAACCTGAGAATTCGCCGGAAGCCGTCGAAAAAATATCGGGTGTGTCGGCTGAGGAGATTCGTGGCGCGGCAAGGCTTTACGGCGGCGCTCATCGCGGAGCGATTTACTACGGCCTCGGCGTCACCGAGCATAGCCAGGGATCAACCATGGTCATGGGTATGGCCAACCTCGCAATGGCAACCGGCAATATCGGCTTCTCGGGCGCGGGTGTAAACCCGCTGCGCGGGCAGAATAATGTGCAGGGTTCCTGTGACATGGGCTCGTTCCCGCACGAATTGCCCGGCTACCGGCCCGTGCAGGATGACGAGGTCCGTGGAACTTTCGAGAACCATTGGGGCGTCACACTCGATGCCGAGCCAGGCCTCAGAATCCCGAACATGTTCGATGCCGCAATCGGTGGCAAGTACCTGGGTATGTATATCCAGGGCGAAGATTTGGCGCAGTCCGATCCCAACACGCATCATGTCGAAGCCGCTTTCAGCAACATGGAATGCATCGTCGTACAGGATTTATTCCTGAATGAAACAGCAAAGTTTGCACATGTCTTCCTGCCCGGTACCTCGTTCCTCGAAAAGGACGGCACGTTCATTAACGCCGAGCGTCGTATCAATCGCGTCAGACCCGTCATGAAGCCACGTCAGGGCAAGGCCGAGTGGCGCATTACTCAGGACCTGGCTCGCGCCATGGGTTATCCAATGGATTACTCGTCAGAAGCGGAAATTATGGATGAAATCGCCGCGCTGACACCGACCTTCAAGAACGTCAGTTTCGACTTCCTGGATCGTGTTGGCAGCGTACAGTGGCCATGCAATGAGGCTGCTCCGATGGGCACCCCAATCATGCATATCGATAATTTTGTGCGCGGCAAAGGTTTGTTTGTCGAAACAGACTACGTGCCGACCGAAGAGCGAACCAACCGAAAATTCCCATTACTGCTCACCACCGGACGTATCTTGTCGCAGTACAACGTTGGCGCGCAGACCCGGCGAACGGCCAATAACGTTTGGTACAAGGAAGATCTACTGGAGATTCACCCACATGACGCTGAGACGCGTGGCGTAAAAGACGGTGGGCTAGTGGCGCTTTCGAGCCGCAAAGGCGACATCACCCTGCGCGCAACGATAACGACTCGCGTGCAACCCGGCGTGGTTTATACAACGTTCCACAACCCCGAAACGGGCGCCAACGTCGTAACGACCGAGTACAGTGACTGGGCAACCAGCTGCCCCGAATACAAAGTGACGGCGGTACAAATCAGTCCGGCCGAACATCGTTCAGAGTGGCAACACGGTTTCGACAAGCGGGCCAAGACACAGGGCAAGATCCTGGATACGAATTAGACGAGCTAGACGCCTTTTTCCTGCTCGTCCTCTGTCACATCGGCAATGCCTGGCTCAGCCTCGTCGGCGAATAGCCAGGCTTCGATCGGTTTCTTAAAGACCCGCGAGAAAAGCAAATACGCCAATCCCAGACCAACTGCCCCGTAGACCGGCGAAAATTTGAGGATGCTAAGTGGCCAGAGAAGTGCCTGAATCGTATTTGCCAGTGACTCAAGAAAGAAATTTACGATGAAACTCACTATCTCGCCGTCAAGCAGTACGGCATAGTCCGAGTCGCCCGAAAAATCTTCGATCAACATACGGACTTCGTAAATGACGAAGCTGATGGCGAAGCCAAACGCGTACAGACCACCGCCACGAACCCGCCAGACTTTTGCGAACCAGCGCCGGAACCAACCGTGCGCCCTGCCCGGTAATTCTCTCGGACGATTGACGACGACATCACTCAAGTCACCAATCGCGCGCGCGTGATCGCCGATCTGTTTACCAATCCTCTGGCCGATCGGTGGCTTGTCACGCTTCTTCTGTTCTCTGCGTGATTTTTTATCGCTGCGATCTTGAGCCACGATTCAAGACTCAGGTCAGAATCAGGACTTGTCGAGTTTGTGAATTTTCGAACCTTCAAGCGTCAGGTTGTACATCAGGCCTTTTGCACCAAAGATAAAACCAACAACAGGATCCTTGATGTTAGCGGTATCGATAGTCTTGCCCGCGCCAAGGTCGATCAGGGCGACCGATCCATCAACACCAACTTTCCAGCCACTGCTATTCTGAAACTTCTCCAGCGACTCTTTGGTCATGAATGCGATGACGATCGATTTTGCCTGCGCACCCAATTGAAAACCAATTGATCCTGCCGATGTTCGATAGTAGTCGACGGTTTTGCCACCAACACGAAGGACGCCTTCGCCGGTTTCGCCACCAATGCCAATGCCCGCTTTGATAACTCGCGGAAACACGAGATAACCGGCCGCCTGATTCAAGAACACCTCAGCACCGTTTACGTCTTCTCTGAATGCTGCAACGGCCTCATTAGAGTCCTTGTCGATCTTTTCTGCAGACGCAGCCATCGCGCTACCGGCGAATAACAAGCTCATCGCAATCACCGTCGAGCAGAGAGATTTGAATTTAGTGTTCATCGTTGAATTCCTTTGACCCAGAGGTACAAGTATTTTTGCGCGCCAATCATAGCCCATTTGAGATCGCGCAGAGTAGCCTTCTGCAACTGAATCGAAGCTGAACAACTGCGCGCTGCATCTGTCGCCGTAATCACACGACCGGACTAATTCCAGGCCCGCGCTGCCGCACCCATGTAGGCTGCCAGAAGCGCTTCGAGACTGTCGCTGAGTTGCGACATCCGGATCTCGTCAATCTCCAGCGAACGCTCGTCCATATAGGCCCGTTGCGCTATCTCAAGCTGAATAGCGTGCACATTGCCTGCGGGCTGACCGTAATGCCGTGTGATATGGCCGCCCTTGAAGCGAGCATTGATGACCGAGCTGTAGCCGCTTTGTTCTGCAGTAGAGAAAACCGCAGCGGCGAGCACCGGATCACAGCTCCGACCATCCCATGTACCAATATTCAGCACTGGCAACTCGCCGGGAAAAAGGCGCGGCACGTGACTTGGTATTGAGTGCGCGTCCCATAGCAGCCCGTAACCATGTGCAGCCCGCAGCGCCTGCAACGTCGCAGCGATCTTGTCGTGGTAAGGGCGCCAGTAGCTCTCGACACGTTGCTGCTCTTCCGCAGCATCTATCCTTGCTTCGTCCCTATAAATACTGTCACCTTGAAACGTCATCAATGGACAAAGGCCAGTAGACGTCTGCCCTGCATACATCGCTTCGTCATCGGCGGGTCGATTCAGATCAACCACGTAGCGAGAGTAGTTCGCGATAAGCATGCTGGCGCCAAGCTGTTTGCCAAATTCGTACAAGCGTGCGACATGCCAGTCCGTATCCGGGAGCGCCAGGCCAGCGGCGGACATTCGTGACTGGATACTACTGGGTAACGACCTGCCGTCATGGGGCACACTGATAAGCAGCGGTGCAGTACCTTGGTGAAATGACCAGACGTCGCTCACACAGTCGTCCTCACGAGATTTCACTTACGAGCTGAGACTGGGCAAAATTGATGACGCGCCGCTGCAGTAGTCGCCGCGCGCTATCATCGCGCCGACCGTAGTGATATCTGCCGACAGGGAACGATCATTTTCATAGCGTGGCGAAACTTCCCGCAAGCTGGCAATAGCCTGTTCGAGCGCCGGTGAACTTTTTTGTGGCCGGTGAAACTCCACTCCCTGCGCCGCCGCGAGTAGCTCAATGGCCACAATGTACTCAACATTATCGATCATCCCGTGCAGACGTCTGGCGGCGAACGTCGCCATGCTGACGTGATCTTCCTGGTTTGCCGAGGTAGGAATACTGTCGACACTAGCCGGGTGTGCCAATGACTTATTCTCTGATGCCAGCGCAGCGGCAGTCACCTGGGCCATCATGAAGCCACTGTTTATCCCGCCATCATCAACGAGGAATGCGGGCAAGCCACTGAGGTGTGAATCAATCAGCAACGCGATACGCCGCTCTGACAAGGCGCCGATTTCGGCAATAGCAAGCGCCAGATAATCTGCGGCAAGCGCCACCGGCTCGGCGTGAAAGTTACCGCCTGACAATACGGCCCCAGATTCGGCGAACACCAGCGGGTTATCTGTTACCGCGTTTGCCTCTGTTTCCAGAACACTGCAGACATGTCGCAGGACGTCCAGACAAGCACCCACGACTTGTGGCTGGCAGCGGATGGAGTACGGGTCCTGCACTCTATCGCACTCAATGTGGGATGCTCTGATTTCACTGCCGTGCATCAGTTCTCGCAGCACTCCCGCAACTGCGATTTGTCCACCATGGCCGCGAACACGCTGGATTCTCTTGTCGAACGGCGTGTCACTGCCTTTGATCGCGTCGGAAGCCAGCGCGCCGGATGTCAGAGCTGCCGCGAGCACGTTCTCCGTGCGAAACACGGCCGCCAGCGCCAGCGCCGTCGAAACTTGCGTGCCGTTCAAAAGCGCCAGACCTTCTTTTGGCGCCAATGTGATCGGCTTGAGTCCCGCATTCTCCAAAGCAGCTTGCGCGGTCATGACCTTGCCATTGACACGCGCCTCGCCGGTACCGATCAGGACCCCGGCAAGATGCGCAAGCGGCGCAAGATCACCCGACGCTCCGACAGAACCTTTCGATGGTATGCGTGGGTAAATGTTGTTGTTCAATAGCGCACAAAGTGCCTGGACGAGTTCGATACGCACACCGGAAAAACCCTCGGCCAATGCGATCACTTTCATTAGCACGACCAGCCTGACAATTTCGTCGCCCAGATCGTCGCCAACCCCGACCGCATGTGATCGCACCAGGTTTTCCTGCAGATGCACCAGTTCATCGCTGCCGATGCGCACCTGAGCCAACTGTCCGAAGCCGGTATTCACGCCGTACACCTGGTCGCCGCCGTCGACGACGTTTTCGATCAGTTCGTTCGATTCCGCCATGCGCTGGCATGCTGACTTGCCAAGCGTGACTCGCATCGGATTTGACCAGGCGTCGCGTAAGTCGGCAAGTGTGATGAGCTGATTGTCGATCATCAGGTTCATTGGGGTGCTCCTGTATCAATCATCGGTAGATTCAGATTGTGTTCACGCGCGCACTCGATTGCATCGGCGTAGCCGGCGTCCGCGTGACGCATTACGCCGGATGCAGGGTCATTCCAGAGTACGCGCTCAATACGTCGATCGGCTTCGGCCGTCCCGTCGCAGACAATAACCAGCCCGGCATGTTGTGAGTAACCCATACCGACCCCACCGCCATGGTGCAGCGAAACCCAGGTTGCACCACCTGCAGTGCTCAGCAGTGCATTCAGCAGCGGCCAGTCTGACACCGCATCCGAACCATCGCGCATGGCTTCCGTTTCTCGATTGGGGCTGGCGACCGAGCCGCTGTCAAGATGGTCGCGGCCAATCACGACCGGCGCTTTCAATTCGCCGTTACGCACCATCTCATTGAAGGCGAGCCCAAGCCGATGCCGTTGACCCAGGCCTACCCAGCAAATGCGTGCTGGCAAGCCTTGAAACTGTATGCGTTCTCGAGCCGCGTCCAACCAATTGTGCAAGTGCGCATCGTCTGGAATCAGTTCCTTTACCTTGGCGTCCGTCTTGTAAATATCTTCCGGGTCACCGGACAACGCGACCCAGCGGAACGGACCGACACCACGGCAAAAAAGTGGTCGCACATACGCGGGCACGAAGCCCGGAAAGTCGAATGCGTCTTCGACCCCCTCGCCAAGCGCTTCCTGGCGAATGTTGTTGCCATAGTCGAAGGTCGGAATACCTTGCGCCTGAAACTTGAGCATCGCCCGCACATGGACCGCCATTGACTTAACGGCGGCCGCGGCGACCGCATCCGGATCGCTTACGCGCCGCTCAAGCCAGTCGGCCACGGTCCATCCTGCTGGCAAGTAGCCATTCGCCGGATCATGCGCCGACGTCTGATCGGTAACCGCATCCGGCTTGATACCGCGCTCGATGAGCTCGGGCAGGATTTCTGCCGCGTTGCCGAGCAGCCCAACGGATAACGCTTCACGGTCCCTGACCGACTTGTCAATGAGTGCCAGTGCTTCATCAATGGTTTCTGCACGCACATCCAGATAGCCGGTCTCCAGCCGCTTGTCGATGCGATCCGACTGACATTCAATAGCCAGCATGGATGCACCGGCCATCGTCGCAGCCAACGGCTGTGCACCGCCCATGCCACCCAAACCTGCGGTCAGTATCCAGCGACCGGACAAATCACCAGCGTAGTGTTGTCGGCCCATCTCGACAAAAGTTTCATAAGTACCTTGCACAATTCCCTGGCTACCGATGTAGATCCAGGACCCGGCAGTCATCTGCCCGAACATCATCAAACCCAGCTTGTCGAGCTCTCGAAATTTTTCCCAGGTCGCCCAGTGCGGAACGATGTTCGAATTCGCTATCAGCACGCGAGGTGCGTCAGCATGCGTGCGAAAGACCCCCACTGGTTTGCCGGACTGGACCAGCAGAGTTTCGTCGCTTTCAAGGTTCTTGAGTGCGGCAATAATCGCGTCGAAACACTCCCAGTTGCGCGCAGCCTTGCCAATACCGCCGTACACGACCAGATCGTCAGGTTTTTCGGCAACTTCCGGATCGAGGTTGTTCATCAACATGCGCAGCGGGGCTTCTGTCAGCCAACTCTTTGCCTGTAGCTTTGTGCCGGTTGGCGCCGTAATAACTCGAGTCTTAGTCATGTCTGCAAATTCTCCAGCGAATCTTCGGTCGCAAGCGTCGAGCGCGGCGTACCGGGTGGTGTGTAATGTCCAGTCAGCTCAAAGCGGCTGCCAGGGTGGTGTAGTCTTGCGAAGGTCACCGGCCTGCCGTGCGCCCAGGTTCTGCGCGTCACCCGCAACGTGGGTTCATTGACCTCCATTTGCAGCCTTTCGCGCACAGCAGCATCGGGCATGACAGCGCGTGCAACCTGTTCGGCTTCCTGAAGCGGCGCAATCGCCGTCAGGTATGCGCTCGGCGTCACTGCAGCAAAGTCCTGTTGCAGACAGTCGGGCGCGAAATCCGCGACGATGAAACGGTCTTCGACCTGGATCGGCAAATCGCTCTCGAAGTGCACCAGGATGACATGGAAGATGTCCGCTCCGGGTTGAATCTGCAACGCAGTCGCGACCTCGGCATTGGCAATACTCTTCGAGTTCTTGATCGTTTCACACCGATGCTCATGGCCACGACGACTAACTTCATCGGCTATGTTCTGTACATCCAGTACGTGCGACCGCGCGCGAAAATCGGCGACGAACGTGCCGCGACCCGCGATGCGTTCAACGTAGCCCTCGTCCGTCAACTCGCGCAGAGCACGATTTGCCGTCATTCGTGAAACCTGCATTGATTCCACGAGCTCGTTCTCCGACGGTACACGGTCATCGGGTCGCAGGTCTCCGCTCGATATGCGACCAATAATGAGGTCCTTGAGCTGTTGGTAGCGTGGTTTGGTCACCGTATTCATCATCCCGCCCCCATCGCCCGCAGGGCCTTCGAAAATCGCTCCCGGGAGCCTTTCTGATCGACATGCTCACCGTCGATGACACGCCATTCACCGTGAACCATGACCCGCTCAATCGGGAGCCGGTAACCCGAGAAAACCAGCGCATCCAGCAGTGATTCCCCGTCATGGCCGACCAGCATCGGGTCGTCGTCATTGAGTACGACAAGGTCGGCGAGCGCGCCAGCGGTGAGTTCCGGCCGCTGTTGCGAACTGATCCGGGCGCCACCTTGCAATGCCCGCTCGAATATTTCGCGACCAACGTGGCTGTCGCGCAGTGACGTGATATTGCGCGACTGAGTTGCCAGCCGTTGCCCGTACTCAAGCCAGCGCAGCTCCTCAAAGGGATTGATCGAAACATGACTGTCTGAGCCGATCGCAATTTTTCCGCCCGCGCTGAGAAACGCATGCAGCGGAAACAGCCCGTCGCCGAGGTTCGCTTCGGTGCTTGGGCACAGACAGACGACCGCGTCGGTCTCAGCAAGCGACACGATTTCTTCAGTATCCATGTGCGTCGCATGTACGAGGCACCAGTGCTCTTCTACGTCGAAGTTTTCCAGCAACCACCGAACAGGCCGCCGTCCATAAACCGATCGGCATTCTTCGACTTCGCGTTGTTGCTCGGCGATGTGAAGATGCAGCGGAACGTCATCGCGTTTCGCAATGGCCGCAATTTCGTGCAGGGAGTCTGCACTGACGGCTCGCAAACTGTGGGCGCCGATGCCGACATTGATTGTCTCACTCGTTTGTTGGCTGGCTCGTTCGTAGTGTTTCCCGAAGGCTTTCAGATCAAGCGCGAACATCTGTTGCTGGCTTTCCACGGCGGAACTTTCGAAACCGGCGCGCTCATAAAGTACCGGCACGTAGGTCAATCGAATGCCGCTCGATTCGGCCGCACAGCGAATAGCGTTAAACATCGCATCGTCATCGCGTGCCGCGTCAGGCTCTCTGTGCAGATAATGAAATTCAGCAACCGAGGTGTAGCCACTGGCGAGCATCTCGCTATAGGCCTGTGTCGCAATTGACTGCAGCAGCTCGGCGCTCACCTTAGCGGCGAGTTCGTACATGCGCTCGCGCCAGCTCCAGAAATTGTCGCGACCTGCAGGCGAGCGCTGCTCAGTGTGCCCGGCCAGCGCGCGCTGAAATGCATGGCTGTGAGCGTTGCTCAGGCCGGGAATTACACAGCCAGCGACGTAGTCGTCTTGCTCGGGCGCGGTCTCGGGCTCGATTCCCTGGATTCGACCTGCCGCTATGCGGAACCGGACGTTCTGAGTCCAGCCCTTTTGCAGCAACGCTTTGCGAGCGAATATGGTTTCCATTGGAGGTGCTGTTCCACGACCTGAGTGAAGTTGTATATACAGGCTAGAGCATGGTACCGTCGAATGCAATATCCGGGAGACACGAATGTCCGAATGGGACTTACTACTCACCGACGCCCATGTCGCCACCATGTGCGCGGGCGAAACGGCGTACGGCGCGGTTGAGAACGCTGCGGTAGCGATTAAAAATGGCGAGATCGCCTGGGTCGGACCGCAAGCCAGGCTACCCGGAAACTCGGCGGTCGAGACTCGTTCGGTGCATGGCCGCTGGATCACCCCTGCCCTGATCGATTGCCACACCCATCTTGTCTTCGGCGGCGACCGTTCCGGAGAGTATGAACAACGCTTGCGTGGCGCCAGCTATGAGGAAATCGCGAGAGCGGGAGGCGGCATTATGTCGACTGTTGCGGCAACGCGCAGCAGCGACGCGGAGCAGTTGCTGCAGGGGGCGTTGATGCGGGCGAACGCGCTTGCTGCCGAGGGTGTTGCCACCGTTGAGATCAAGTCCGGCTATGGCCTTGATGTCGACACCGAGCTAAAGATGCTTGCTGTCGCCCGTCGCGTCGGGGAGGCAACCGGTCTGACAGTTTCCGCAACCCTGCTGGCTGCGCACGCCGTGCCGTCGGAGTACACGGACAACGCTGATGCGTACATCGACCTTATTTGTGACGAGATGTTGCCGCGCGTCGCCGCAGACCAGGCAGCGGATGCGGTCGATGCTTACTGCGAGTCTTTCGCCTTTTCAGCACCACAGATTGCGAAACTATTCAGTTGCGCACAATCTCTTGGCCTGCCGGTAAAACTGCATGCTGATCAGCTCAGTGATGGCGGCGGCGCGGAACTGGCGGCCCAGTTTGGCGCTCTTTCAGCCGATCACCTTGAGTACACATCCGTCAACGGCGTGCAGGCACTGGCACAGGCGGGTTCCGTTGCCGTGTTACTGCCCGGCGCATTCCTGACGCTTGCCGAAACACAGGTACCACCGGTAGCCGAGCTGCGCGAACAGGGTGTACCCATTGCAATTGCGACCGACTGCAATCCAGGTACGTCGCCACTTTGTTCATTACGAGAGGCGATGGCCCTCGGCAGCCGTGTCTTTCAATTGACCCCGGAGGAATGTCTGGCTGGCGCAACCCGGGAAGCGGCACGAGCGCTCGGCCTTGGCGATCGTGGCACGCTTGAATCAGGCAAGCGTGCTGACATTGCTGTCTGGGATGTCACCCATCCGCGGGAGCTGAGCTATTGGCTCGGAATGCGGCAACTTAACGAGCTACTTGTCCGGGGAGTCAATTACCGTCCTGGCTGACTTCAGTTGCGTCGCTTGTCGATACGGCTATGACCGCCGAGACACTCGCGTAGGTGGATACCAGGTAGGGCACCAGAAACGTCAAAGGGATCTTCCACAGCAAATCCGCCGCTCCAGCGCCCGAGAAGATGACGTTGCCTTGATTAATCAGAACGAGCGCAGTACCAACAAAACCGCTCACGCGTAATCCGCGTACAACGATATCGCGCCGCCACGCCAGCAGAAACCATTTCGAATTCATTGCTTTACTCACTATCAACTGCCCCCTATTCTGCACCGTCCGCCGCCTCTGTTGCCAACTACTTCCATGCAATCCCATTTCGTCAATGATCGCCGCTTTATCATCACGCTTGGCCTGCTTACGACGGTCGCAGCGATCACCGTTGACTTAAGCCTTCCAGCCATACCGGCAATGGCCGAAGCATTGCAGTCGGATTTATCGACGGGCCAACAGATCGTGGGCATCTTCATCCTGGGTATGGCCGTTGGCCAGATACCCGCCGGACTGTTCTCAGATCGCATGGGCCGCATACCCGTGCTCTATTTCGGCATGACCTTGTTCGCGATCGCTGCCGGTGTTGCTGCGCTGGCAAAGAGTATGGACGTTTTGCTGGCTGCACGGTTCGTGCAGGGGTTCGGTGCCTCGTCGGCCATCGTTTTGTCACGCGCAATCGTCCGCGACATCTCGAGTGGCAAAGAGGCGGCAAAGCTGATGTCACTGATGACTATGATCTTTACGGCAGCGCCAGTCATCGCACCCAGCGCCGGCGCACTGCTGGTGACCCAGTGGGATTGGCGTGCGCCGTTCACAGCGATCGCCGTTTGCGGACTGCTGATGCTCGTTGGCATGCGCTGCTTCTTGCGAGAAACGCATACACCTCGTCCAGGAGGTCATCCAATGCGTCAGCTCGCATCAAGCTTCCGGTCTTTCTTCTCGCACCGACAGAGTATTTTCAGCCTGTTGTTGATAACACTGGCGCCCGCAGGATTCATGTCAGTCATAACGGTTTCGTCCGCTGTTGCGATCGAGATCTACGGCTACTCGACACAAGCATTCGGTTTGATATTTGCTTGCGCGGGCGGGTCGATACTGCTCGGCTCCATGCTAAACCGCTTTCTGGTAATGCGGTTTGACTCCATGCAGATATTGTCCCTGTGCGCAGCGCTGATGGGCTTCATCGCTATCCAGCTGCTTATCATTGCCGTGCTCAATCAGGCTCCATTCTGGTGGTTGTGGACGTCAATTTGCCTGTTCATGTTTAACGTTGGAATCCTGATGCCGAACGCAATGGTCCTTGCGCTCGACCCGCTTCCCAAAATTGCCGGAGTTGCATCTTCCATTGTCGGCACGCTGCAAAACATCATGGGTGCGATTGGTGCGCTCAGCGCAGCGCTCATCTATGACGGTTCCGTACGCAATGCAATCATTATCATGGGAGTTGTCGCAGCAGTAACTACCGGTGTGTACCTGATGCGTCCGCTGATCTGCCCGGACCGGATGATTCATCACCCGGACGAATTGGCGAGAGACTGACCTCAGATCAGGGAAGCATCGTCACGGCTGATTTGGCAGAACAACGCGACTGCGTTGGTGTCAATTTCGGATAGCCATACCAAATCAGCCCAACGACCATTTCCTCGCTGGCATCGACCCCGACGATATTGAAGAAACGTTCATCCTTGGTGATTGCACCGGTCGTCCACTTTGTACCGACACCCGCCTTCCAAAGGAACAAGGACAGATTCTGTACAGCAGCACAACAGGCGGCGTAATCCTCCTGTTGTCGCAAGGCATCTTCGGAGCGCTGACACGTTACCAGCAGCCAGCCCGGTTTTTCCGACCAGCTTTTTGCTTTAAACTCAGCCGCTTTGGCATCCCTTTTCGTGGTCGTAATTTCGCGCTGAAGGTCGATGCAGCGGGAAATCGTCTCACTGCCAAAAACATAGAACTTCCAGGGCTCGGTAACGTGATGGTTGGGTGCCCAGATAGCCGCTTCGATCGCATCGCTGACTAGCTGTTGCGGAACCGGCGTTTGCAGGTACAGGTTGATAGTGCGCCGACTGCGTATTGTCTCGGCGAAATCTCTGAGTTCTTTGCTCTCGAAACTCGGCGGTGGCTGCTTCATTAAACGCGCTCGATAATCATGGCTATGCCCTGACCGACACCAATACACATCGTGCAAAGGCCGTACTTTCCACCGCTACGGCGCAGTTGATAGGCCGCTGTCATAACCAACCGAGCACCGGACATGCCCAGAGGATGACCCAGAGCAATCGCCCCGCCATTCGGATTCACTGTATCGGCGTCATCGGCTACACCAAGGCGCCGCAATGTAGCCAGCCCCTGTGCGGCGAACGCCTCGTTCAGCTCAATCACGTCCATTTGCTCGATACCAAGCCCTGCTGTCGCAAGTACTTTCTCAGCAGCCGGCGCCGGGCCGATACCCATGATGCGTGGCTCTACTCCCACCACTGACCAGGCAACAACCCGCGCCATCGGCTCAAGCCCCTGATCGCGCGCCGCTGTCTGCGATGCGATCAGCAGTGCGGCGGCACCATCGTTGATTCCTGAAGCGTTGCCGGCAGTAACTGTGCCATCGTTTTTCACAATCGGTTTTAGCTTAGCCAGGGCTTCGATCGTTGAGCCAAATCGAGGGTGTTCGTCAACAGCAACGATACGGTCGTCGCCGCGACGTTGCACAATAGTGACCGGGACAATCTCATCTTCCAGTACTCCGGCTTTTATTGCCGATTCTGCCTTCTGCTGGCTGCGCAGCGCGAACGCGTCCTGATCCGCACGCGAGACCGAAAAGTCCTCTGCTACATTTTCGGCTGTTTGCGACATCGAGTCGACGCCATACTGACGCTCCATTTCACGATTGACGAACCGCCACCCCAGGGTCGTGTCATAGGATTGTGCGTCCCTGCCGAACGCAGCCGATTGTTTACCCATAACAAAGGGCGCTCGCGACATTGACTCGACTCCACCCGCAATCCCCAGGCTCATGCGACCGCTACAGATTCCGTCCGCGATATTTCCGATCGCATTCATGCCCGAACCGCAAAGTCGATTGACTGTTGCTCCCGGCACCGTCACTGGTAGCCCGGCAAGTAGCAACGACATCCGCGCAACATTGCGATTGTCTTCGCCCGCCTGGTTTGCACATCCGTAGGCCAGATCGTCAATCGCGTTCAGATCCAGCCCTGCATTTCGCTTTATCAGCTCGGACAGTGGCAACGCACCCAGGTCGTCAGTTCGTATCGACGACAACGCGCCACCATAGCGCCCGATTGGCGTTCGAATTGCGTCGCAAATATAGGCTTCAGCCAACTGATTATCCCTGGCTTCTGACGCCCGTCGTCATGCGGCGAAGAACATCGTTCTTCACGACGAAATGATTATAGAGGGCTCCCAGCAGATGAATGACGAGAATCGCCGCGAGGGGTATCCAGGCGTATTCATGAATTCCTTCCCAGAACTCATGCTTGTCATGATTTTCCTCGATCGGTAATGGCACCGAGAACAAACCGAAGAACGGCAGAGCTTTGCCGCCAGTCGCAGTGACCATGGCACCTGCAATGAGCTGTACAAATACTGCGATGTAGATCGCAAGATGCGCCAGAGATGAGCTGATTTTTTGCCAACCTGGCATGCCATCAGGATGCGCCGGCACCTCGTTTACCAAGCGCCAGATCAGACGAAAGATCATTAGGGAAAACACCGCCAGCGCTACCGAGGCATGCGTGCCTCGAACGGCCAGTTTTTCCGGACCTCGTTCCATGTCGGCTTGCTCCAGCCCCAGCCAGAATAGTGCGATGATGCCAATCGCTACCAGCCAGTGCAGCCACTTTGACACCGAGCCGAACTCACTGCTCGTATTCTTGATTCCCATTACTGATTCCTCCGTACTTGGTTATTGCTCCGCCGCCGCATCCGCAGCAACGTCACGCTCGTAAACTCGACCCAGGTGCATGCCTACAAATGCCCATACGCCAGCTATGACAGCACCAATAACCGCAACAGCGCCGAGCCCAAGGCCCAGAGCAGCGGTCAAACCAGCGAAAGCCCAGCCAGCAAGTGCATCGCCACCTCGGTAAACCACGATATCGATTACCGGCTTGGTTTTAAATCGATCCTCCCGACTAACGAGTGTAAAGAGCATCTCGCGACCCGGACGCGTAATAGCGTAGTTGCCGCTCTTCAGAACTACCCAACAGACGACGACGACGGCCAGCAGTGGATTGACCGCGACTGCCAGAAAAAACACAGCAACGAGAAGCGGTACCAGGGCCAGAGTTTTGGCCAGCCCGAAGCGACTGGCAATGCGTCCCGTCAATAACGTTGCGGTCAGGATGCTCAACGTATTCACCGTCAGATTGATTCCGGCCCAAATCTGTGTGCGCTCATCGCGCGTGAATTCTTCGAGCAGGTTCTTGATTTCGAAATAGGCGAACGACCCGATGACGGTGTAGAGGAAAATAAACAATGCGATGCCGAGCAAGAACGGATTTCTAACGAATTCCGTAAAGCCCGCAAACGGATTGCCACTGATTACCGTGTCCTGCTCCTGGGCCAGGTCCACACTACCCGGCTGCAGTCGGCTGGATTTGAGCCCGTACAGCACACCAATGATCGGGACAATTGCCACGAGTATGACCGCGGCAATAAGCATTAGATTCATCGTGCCGATTACTTTGGCCAACGCCAACGTTGCCGCGGACCCGGCAATCGTGCCAACACTCGCACCGCTGGCAATGATCGCGAACAATCGCGGCGCCTGCTTCTTGGTGTAGATATCGGACATCAAACTCCAAAAAACGGAGATATGAAAAAGCGAAAACAAGCTAATCCACAAATAGAACGCCTTTTCGACGGTGGCGGCATCGTCAATTGATGTCGCTCCAACGTAGAACAAGACGAAGCCCAGCGCGAAGAAGCCGTAAACTCCGGGCACCAGGTGTTTGAGTTTCAATCGCGAAACCGCGATGCCATACAGAGCGACCGCAACGGTGCTGAGGATAAAGGTAAACGTCCACAGCCAGGCAAGCTCGACGTCACTCCAGTCCGGTGCCAGAGCATCTCGTACCGGCTTCAATATGTTGTACGCGACCATCAGCGCGAAGATAAAAGAAAATGACAACAACGCGGCCATTTGCTCGCTCGGTTCTACCTTGAGCGCAGCTTTGATAAAGCGACTTACAGGATTGCCTTGCGTCGTTTCGCTCATTGCATTGGCTCTGGTTGGTTTGCTCTAAACTATTGTGATTCGATTATGGTAATTCAGATCGACTGCAACTACAGCCGCCCGGAGAACTCGGCTCTATACCTTCAGTCCAGGCCGAGCTCGAAGCCGGCTTCCAGTTCTTTTTTCGAATAGGCGCGAAAAGCGATCATTGTTTCGGTTTCAACGATGCCATCAAGGCGGCGCATTTGATGACTGATGACATCGGCAAGGTCTTCATTTCGCGCAACTTTCACAATCGCGACCAGGTCATGACGACCTGCAACCGAAAACACTTCCTCTACACCGGTCATCTCCGCGATTTGATCCGCAAGATCGGGAATTCGGTTGGTTTCTGCCTTGATCAACACAATTGCTGTCGCCATTCTTGCCTCCACGGCCTGCTTCGCTTGAGTGCGCGAAGCGTACCATATGAAGCGGCGATTGCCGCGGCCACGAAGGCCTGACTGGTGTTATTTGAGCATGTCCCTGGCGGCCTGCAGCAACTCGTCCGCAGGCAAGCGAACCTTGTAGTCCGGGTTAACGTAGGCAAAAGACGTCACACCATCTGCGCCGATGGCGAAAATAGCCGGAACAGGCAGTACACCATGCAATGCGATTGATGATTCTTTCATATCAATGCCTTTGCGTTCGCCCCACTCGATCATCTCAGCAGGAGTTTCGAACGCAATGCCCAATGCAATTGCTGCGTTGGCATCCGCATCCGACAAGATCGTGTAATCCAGACCATCGATATCCTGCTGTGTTTCCTGCTTCAGACTCTGGAACAGCAGCTCGGGTCGATCCCCGCTGAGAAACAGAACATCGACACCCATTGCGTTAATTTCAGGGACCACCAGACGCAATTCGGACAGGTGCATATTGCAGTACGGACACCAGCCACCGCGAAAAGAAACCAGCATGGCGGGTCGCTCAAGGCTCGTAGGGTCAAATGAAAATACTTCATTATCAACGGTCTTTACGTCGAATCGCGGTGCGACCTGACCAACTTGCAGTGGCTGTATCTCCTGCGCGGTTGCTGCGACCGATTGCTCGGCCTGCACCGCTACTATGGACAGGCTGCAGATCAAACTAAGGAGCATAGCGACAGAGATCACTAGCGGCACGATTGAGCGAAGGCTCAGGTAATTCTTGAGGATTTGGGTCATGCGATGATTTACTCCAGCCAGGTGTTTTCTGAAGACCGGTCAATGGACATTTATATTACGTGATTTTTTTTGCCTGGCTGACGCCGAGCGCGTCTGGCCGGAGAAGTTACATCGCTTTTTCAAGCAGATTGCAAGCGCCTTCGTCACTGACGCCCCGGCAGCGAGCTTTCGCTCTGTACATCGCCTGATCTGCCTCTCGTAGTAAGCCGGTCAGCGTACTCGCATTATCCGGATATAAAGCAAGACCGATGCTGGCAGCACAGCGCAGTTTCTGCGTGCCTATCAGGTATGGCTCCTCCAGGGCACGGGTTAGCCTGGTAGCAAGCTTCTCGGCGACATCGCCGGTCACATCCGGAACCAGTGCGACAAACTCATCACCGCCTGGTCGGCCGATAATATCGCATGAGCGCAAACTCCTGCGGAGTCGTTCAGCGGCTATCGTCAGTAACTGATCACCTACTTCATGGCCGCAATTATCGTTAATTTCCTTGAAGTCATTCAGGTCAATAAACAGCAACGCTCCGGTTGCATTATCTGCGCTGTTGGACAGCCGCTGGGCTGCATCGCGCTCAAAGCCGCGACGATTGAGAACGCCCGTCAATGGATCCGACCTCGCAATCGACTCCATGTGTCTTTCTTTCGCCTTACCGTCCGTTATGTCGACGAAAGTCGCTGCGAAGTCCTCACCGACGGGCTCACAGATCAGTCGCAACCATCTACCAGCACCTGTCTTGCGAAGTCGCACTTCCGCTTCGAAGCTCCTGCCCAGCTCCGCCGCCCTGTGGAACTGCTGCATGATATTTTCAGCCTCCAATTCCTCCATGCCGCTGGTGGCGAGCTCAACGATGCGGCCGCTTTTGCATGCCATGAGCACTTCGGGCGTGGCATCCAGAAATCGGCCGGCCGCAGCGTTGGCGAAAATCACGGAGAGCGCCTTCTTGCCGCTCTCATCGTCCTCAACCCAGCGCAGTCGAATAATTCCGTTGACGGAGTGATTGATCAGTGTTCGTAACAGCTTTTCACTGCTGCGCACCTCTGCCTGTGCCTTTTCGACATCACTCACATCACGGAACATCAGTACCTTGCCGCTTTTGGCCGAGGCTCTGCCCGAAGTCAGCGGCGAAACCTGCACGTGTAAGAACCTGCCAGTATTCGTTAGCATTTTCTGTGGCAGGCCAGTATCCAGCGCCTCGAAAACCTCGGGCGAGTCGTCGCCAAGAATCAGGCTTAGCGGCTCACGCAGAGCGCTGGTTTCGTTAATTTCCAACAAAGTCTCGGCGCGGCGATTCAAACCGATGATTCGACCTTCGTCGTCGATTACAACCACCGGGTCCTGCATGTTGTGAAAAACGGTTTCGTAAGTCAAAGGCGTGAATTCGACAATTTTCCCACCGATAATCAACCATGCGTAGATTGGCAACATTGCAGTCAGCACAATCGGCACAAAGGATATGGTGCTCGGCCCAATGCCGAAATCGTATGCCGCGGTTGCGACCATGGGACCGAAACAGGCGGCGACGAGCAAGAACAAGCCACGTCGGTGTGCCCGCGCGACCGGTGAGCTATGCGTGATCAGGCACAGTATTGCAGCGCCAATAACAGCATAGCTATAGGGAGCATGTACGTACAGAAACCACGGCCCCCAGGCGACCGGACGGGTCAGATATTCCCCGGCTTCGTTGGCAATAGGCAGGAACCAAACGAACTCGTGAAAGTAGTTCGTGGCGGCAAGCGAAACCGAAACGACCGGCACAATCATCAATGTACATATTCGGTGCACGGATGTTTTGACACCCGCGTACTCACGAAAGCAGACATACGCCGCAATGGGCAAGAACGCGGTACCCACAAAATGGCCGGCCCTGCCAATTGAAAACCAGTAGAACGAGGTGGACATCAGTTCGACCGCACCGCCCATCGTCCAGCAACTGATGATGACGAAGACCATGCCAATAGGTCGTGTCCCAACCGCACGCCGACCGGCGACGAGGCGCACTCCCAGCAACAGGTAGCTGGCAGCACCTAGGCTCAGGAGAACGGAAAGGACGACGACCAGATTCATTTGCGCGCAGTTCGATGTAACGGAAGTCAACAATGTTAAATCGCTAAGGCATTGATTTCCCGGAACTACTCCACAGCTTTGAGCCGGTGGGACCGCCACTGGTGGTCGAAATTTTGCAGCCTGAAAAGAATACGCTCGATCAGCCTCGTTAATGCGTTTTTTAAGCGCATGTTTCTATTAGGGTTTATAGGCCAATTGTGGCGAGGTTCACGCAACATTCTGCTGCAACAAAAACTTTCAGCAGTGCTACGAAAACTGCGATTCCACCGAAGCGATCAGGCGCCGCATGCACGCTCGATTGCTTCCACAAAGCGTACTCGGCGGAGTGCACTCAGACGCAGCAGAAATTTCTCGGCATCGCGTTCGCTGGCAAGCGCTTCCTGCGAGTAAGCGTCATTCTCGCCACGCTCTGCCAAGCGCCAGCGAAGCAGCACAACCGTTGTAATCAGTCGCGTACGAACGAGGTCATACAGCAGCTGCTTTTCGACTTCTTGCAACGGAGTGACCTGATTGTAAGCGGCTATGAATGGCGCGATGAACAGCAGCGGATCTGCGTAAGACCGTAAGTAGGACGCCGCGATTGCAACGTTAACGATCAGCGGTACCCGCACCATGTCACCGAAGTCGATGACCCCGGTGACCCGGCTATGGTCGCTGCAAGAAACCAGGACATTGCCTGGATTCAAATCGTTGTGAGCGACTTGCGAACGCAGCTGGCTGAATAGCGGCAGAGCATTGGCCTCGAACTCGTCAAGGCATTGCGTGACTGCCGTCCGAAGGTCCGGCTCTGCCACGTGCGTAATCAAACTTCGCATCTGGCTGGCCCGCTGCATATCCCACAACAAGACTTGTCGATCTCCCGGATGCTCAAAGTCGCAGAGTGCGAGGTCCAGTTTGGCAAGGCAGTCACCCAGGTTTCGGGCAAGCTCGGCCGATGAAGACACATCGGCGACCGGAGTACCCGGCAAATAGGTTACGAGGCGAACGACGTGTGTGGCCTCCCCGTCACTGATTTTTGTAGCAACAGCTCCGGCCAATGTCGTGACGATCTCTGGCACGCGCACGTCGCAGTTCGCGGATTGGATATGCAATAGTGCTTCGATCTGAAAATCAGTGACGACCGGCTCCTCCGTCGCGTTCGCAATTTTCAGTACGAAACTTTCACCTGATGGGGTACGAACCCGAACATTCTGGTCGCGTTCACTAACCAGATCACGCAGCTCGCCCTCAAGACCGTAATGGTCAAGCAATAACTCACGGATCTCCGTCGTCGCGAAACACGGCGCCCGTGTCGATATCGAGGCTAGTGGATCTGACGATTCATTCAAAGTGAGCCGATTAGTCATTCTGTGCACTGTACGATCGATCTGCATTTCGACCAAGTTCGAATGCATGACGCGTAGCAGGGATTTGCCCAAACCGTCGCAGCCGGTGTTCACAATACCGGTCGGCCACTCGAGTAAATAGCGTTTCTCCAATACTAATCAACAAGTTCTACCAAAGCTTGCGCTCGTCGCAGCGTCGTCCTGGAGGTAAGAGTCGCTCTGAAGGCTAAGCGTGGAGTGGATTCTATTCGCTGGCAGCATACAGAAATGCCGCTTGGTTCCGACCTTGTTGAACATAGTCGTTCAAAATTTGGGGACCTATGAACCGTCTCGCGAGAATTGTCCGTTCTACCACGCCGTCGTCCGGTGCGTTGTTTCGCCGCCAGCCTTACGGCCGGGCGGGC
>RCNF010000012.1_pt1 | contig 68760 bp, 48 predicted proteins | sample 2041311 | NCBI WGS metagenome assembly RCNF01 (sample SAMN09708228, study PRJNA481090) | Marine sediment metagenome, whole genome shotgun sequencing project. | biome: marine sediment; feature: ocean; material: sediment; isolation source: Sewage treatment plant 2 marine sediment (STP2) ...
GTCGGGAATGCAGGCCTGCACGACCACGTCATCAACATACCAACCCTCGCGAGAGACCGATGAATCGGTTCCGAGGCGGAAGCGGAAGCGGACGTTCTGACCTGCGTAGGCGTCGATATCAACCACCGCCTTCTTCCAGACGGTCGCGGCCGCCCCCAGGTCGTCGCACCAACCGTCGAGGTCGCCGAGACCCGTGGTCGGACCATCGTAGGGGTCGGTCAGCATGACCGCGTTTGCCAGCGGAACCCAAGTGGCGCCGTTGTCGGTCGAGATTTCGGCATCGCCCCCGTCGTAGCAACCGCTGGTCTTGTCTTCCATCAGCTGCCAGTTCCAAAACTGGAGGGTGAGCGGGGTGTGGGAGGGCAACACGATTTCGGGCGAGTCGAGGCGCTGGTCGCTCGTGACGTTGCTTCCCACGCCGTAATATGAATATGCGCCGCCGTGAACGCGGGCACCGGAGAGAGCCCACGTGTCGCCGGTGCCGCCGTGGCTCCAACCCGCGGCGCCCGACTCGAAGTCTTCCGCGTAGCGCACGGATGGAACGGTCCCAATCCCGCAGTCACCGGGCAGGGCAGCGGTCGTTAGCGTGAAGGTGGTGGACGGCGCACTGACTCCACACGCGTTTTCCGCCGTGACCCGCCATTGATAGACCGTATTCGACATGAGATCGGTTGTCGGTGTGAAGACCGGGTCGGTGATTCCGGATTCAATCAGGTAGGGACTGGCGAAGCTCGGGTCGTCATCGACTTCGAGAGTGTAGGTGCCGGCCTGGCTCACCGCGTCCCACTGGAACGTCGGTCGTAGCGGCTGGTTGAGTGCACCGTCGGCCGGGGAGACGAGATTCGATGCGGCGGGGATCATGTCGGAGACCCGCACCGTCGCCGGCGCCTGTTGGACAATGGCGCTCGGGCTCGAGGTGCCGACGAGATCGAATGCGTGACTGCCCGGAGCGACCGCGGCCGTGCCGCCGATGGTCAGCTCGCTGGTGCCCGGCGGTACGACCGGATTCGTCGAGAATGAGGCCAATGCTCCGGCAGGAAGGCCGGCTGTGCTCAGGGTGACGGGCTCAGAGAAGCCCTGGAACTGCTCGATGGTGATATCGAAGATCGCGGGCATCGGGGCGCAGACCGCAACCGCCTCCGGGTCGACGACAACCCGGAAATCGAGGGCGAAGTTGAACGCCGAGAGGGCGTCGATGCGGCCCCAGCCGAAGACGTTGTTGGGGACCTCGGTGGGCCCGCTTCCACCGCAGCCCTGACTCGATGTGAGCGGAACCGCGGTCTGCTCGATGGTCTCTTCGATGATGTCGACGTCTCCCGCGAGGCCCGGACTCGCCGAGATGAGCAGTGCGACGAGCCCGGCCACGTGGGGCCCGGCCATGCTGGTGCCGCTCCACCCGCCCTCGTAGCCGCCATCCCTCGTGCTCGAGCGGATATTGGATCCGGGCGCGGAGATGTCGGGTTTGAGGCGGTTGCTGCCGTCGACGGTGACCGGACCGCGGCTGGAGTAGGAGGCGATGCCGTCACCGCTGTCGGTGGCGCCGACCGAGAATGACTCCCCATAAATGGCCGAGGGTTCGGCCACCGTGCTGCAACTGGAACCGGAGTTTCCGGCGGAGTGGACGGTGACGATGCCGGCGGCGCGGATGTTCTGAACGACCGTCAACAGGATGTTGGGATCGGTGCACCCCTCGCTGGTCGGACAGCCCCACGAGTTGTTGATGACATCGGGAGCCTTGCTCGGGTCGGGATTCTGGTTGTTGAGGTCGGTTGGAGCGAGGAAGAACTGATAACACTCGGAGTAGGTGGTCGGCGTGCCCGCGCCCTGGTCCATGTTGCGGCACCCGATCCACTGCGCCGTCGGCGCCATCCCAACCTGGTTGCCAAGACCGTCGTCGCCGACGATGGTGCCCATGGTGTGGGTCCCGTGGCCGTGGTCGTCGCAGGGTTCGGGTGAGTCGGCGCCGCAGCTTCCGCCACCCGAGTGGACGGCGTCGTGCCAGTTGTAGTCGTGGTCGCCGGGACCGCCCCGGTACTGGTTGACGAGGGCGGGGTGGCTCCAGAGATAGCCGGTGTCCTGGCCCGCCACGACCGCGCCGGCGCCGGAGACCCCCGCAGTCCATACATCATCAGCGTTGACGAGGCTGATGTTCCACTCGACGCTCTCGGGCGATTCGGGATCATCGCCGGGAAGGCGTGGGACCTCATCCACCCGAACCGCCGGGTTGGCGTAGATGTGTGCGACATCGTTCCGTTCGGCCATGGCCTGGACGGTGTCGATTCCGCCGCGGACCCAGACCATGTTGGCGATCCAGTAGGCGCGATGCTCGATTCTGCGCGAGGTCAGGTCATCGAGGACCGAGGCCTGGGTTCGCGAAGCGATCTCGGTGAGGGCATGGAAGACATACCGACCCTTGGCCTCTTTTGTCGGCAGCTGAGCCGCCGCACTCAGATCGGCCTGATCATCGAGAAAGACCAGAAACTCGGTTTCTTGGGAGCGGCCGCTATCGAGAACCCAGGGATCGACCTTGTCCCGCCAGTCGCTCTTGGGTGGACCGGCGACGACGGTTGTCGCGGCCGCGGTGATGACGAGGGTGAGAGTCAGGATTGATGCGGAACGATGAAACATGGGTCCTCCGATTCGGGTCTGTGGAGTGCCGAGAATCGGCGGCGTCATTCGGGTGTCGTTCGGCCCATTCCTCGGCGATTTCTAGGGCCATACTATCTGTATGAACTCTGAAATTCGCCCCCGATTGGCCTCAGACGATTCTCCGAAGTCCTTCCGCCATCTCTGCAATACACGATCCCGGGAGAGGATATCATCGGTGGAGCTATTGATCAGTGATCAATCCGGGAGGTCGAAGAATGAGGATGTGTCAGGCGAGGTTCTGCACAAGGAAATGGGTCGGTCCAGCCCTGGCGGTCGTGATCATGATCGGCTGCGCACCGTTGCTCTGGGCCCAGTCCGAGGGTGAGGCGGCCCCGTTCTCGTGGCGGCCCGAGGTGGCTTCGGTGCTCGATTCCGGTTCGCTGGGTCTGACCTCGGGCCCGGTCTTCGACCCGGAGGGCAACCGCATCGGGACCTTCAACTCGATCTGGAGGCTCAACGCCGACGGCGTCTGGAAGATCGATCTTTGATCGCGGGTGCCCTTGAACTCAACGTTCAGGACTTTTCCGACGTACACTCAGCAGATGCTGGGGAGGTTGTTTTGAAGCTCTTTCGGATCCTGATGGTGGTCGTGATCGGTGTGCTCGCGGCTCGGCCCGGGCTCGGTGGTGATCCGAGTGTGACCGTCGATATCGCGCTTGCGAATCTCAGCCCGTCGAGTTCCTCCGGTGCCGACTGGGGTTGGTGGAATCCGGGCAAGTACGACGAGTGGGACTTTGACGACAGCGCGGAGTTCCTACTCGCGGATGCGCGCCTCCTGGTTGCGGGCAAGACCTACACCGCCATTCTCGCCGGAGAGTGGTTCCCGACTCTGAACGCCATCGGCACCGCCGATCTCGAGGGGCAGGAGGACGACCTCGTCCAGCAGTTGAGCATGAAGAACTCGGCCTACGATCTCGGGCTCGGCCAGTGGTTCGGCAAGGACCGTCGAACCGGGATCATGCCCTGGATCGGTGCGACCTATTTGCGAATCACCGAGGATCGGACGACCATGCCCCCTCCGGGTTCGACGGACAGCGCGACCGCCGATAGTTCCAGTGCCGGCCTCTGGGGCGTGGTCATCGGCGCCGATGCGTCCTACCAGGTCTGGTCGACTCTGGATGTCACCGGCCGGGTGCTCGTCCGATGGGCCACGGGCACGAGAAACGCCACGATCGACTCCCAGAACTCGGGAAGCGGGACCGTGGAGGTGAGCGACTCCATCGATGCCGCAATGTGGGGGATCGACCTTGGGCTCAGGTGGAATGCGACCAGGGCGTTCTGGCTCGAGGTCGGGTGGCGCTATCGGGATCAAACCTACGACCACGGGCCGGCAAGTTATGGTGGACCGCAACTCAAGGCGGCGTATGTCTTTGGGAGATAGGTCAGCCCGATGAAACACCGAATCTTGACCCGTTGCATGTTTGTCGCATTCCTGTCGGCTTCGATTTATGGGTGGTCGGCCGGGCCGGAATCGGCCGGGGCGCCGGCTGCCGTCGCGGCACCCGCCGTCGCCGAGGACGGCGACACCGAGGTCCTGCTCGATACCTCCTTCGAGACGGTTTTTCCCCGCCTCCCCTGGCGGGTCAGTCCTTACCCGGACGGTGCGGCCGAGGTGACATGGGGACGAACCGACTGTCGGGCGACCGAGGGGCGTTACAGTATTTACTGCGCCGGAATGGGTCCGGCGGCGCCGGGAGATGGCGGGCCGGCTCCGGTCAACACCGCGAGTTGGGCCATCGTCGGTCCCTACGATCTGACCGATACCACCGCCGGAACGCTGAAATTCAACCTGTGGTTGAACACTGAGCCATACCAGGACGTCTTGATGTGGCTGGTCTCCACCGATGGAGAGAACTTCAGCGGCAGTGCCAGATCCACCGACACCAACGGCTGGCAGACCGTGACCGCCGATCTCAAGAACTGGGGCGCCGCAGGAAACGTCATTGGTGAGTCGGCCGTGTGGATCGCCTTCGTCTATCAATCCGACCACAGCAACGCCTTCGAAGGCGCCTATCTCGATGAGGTCAGTCTGACCGTTGATATCGGTTCGCCGGCTGACGAAGGAAAGACCTATACGAGTGACGCCGATTTTGCCCTGGGCACCGCGGTCGGGCTGGAGAGCACCGCCAATCAACTCGAACTCACCGACACATGGGATGCCCTGCCTTTTCTCTGGGTCCCCAATTCGGTGACCGGAACGGTGTCCAAAATCGACGCCGTGACGGGCGGGGAACTCGGTCGTTACAGGCTCGACCCCGGTGGCGATGCCGATCCGGGCGTCGCCGCGGTCGATTTCGAGGGATCGTGTTGGGTCGGGAACCGAGGTGTGGGGACTCTGGTCAAGATCGGTCTGCTGGAAAACGGTGGTTGCGTTGATGGCGACGGCAGCGGAGAGATCGAAACCTCGACGGACCTCAACTCTGATGGCGATATCAGCGGCAGCGAGATCCTGGACTGGGGTGAAGACGAGTGCGTTTTGATTGAGACCGTGCTCGTCGAGGGCGCCGAGGGACCGCATGTCCCCGGTGACGGACACGACGATTATGCGATCAATAACCTCCAGGCGGTGGCGGTCGACGCCAACGGTGACGTCTGGGCAGGTGTCTACGATACGAGTTATCTCTACCACATCGATGGCGGCACCGGTGAGGTGCGCGAGCAGCTGGATGTCTCCGAAGACCAGAGCTCTCCGACATCTGCTGTGGTCGCCGGTGACGGCACGCTGTGGGTCTCGAGTTGGCCCGATCGGTGGGTTCTGGCGATCGAGACCACCACCGGTGTCAGGAACAAGGTCGAGTTGACCCACGGCAGCAGCGGTGTCGCGGTCAACCGGAATGACGATCTTTTTGTGACCGGTTACGACGAGCAGCTGTTCTCCAAGATCAACGGCGAAACAGCCGAGGTCGACTGGACGCAGACCACGAGCAACCTGGCGAACGGCGTCGCGACGAGCGCGAACGGTCGAATCTGGGTGGCCGCCTCGGGCGCCGGAACGGTGAATCGGTATAACCCCGAAGGGGGGACGCTCGGATTTGTGTCTCTACCGAACGGACCGACGGGAGTGGCCGTCGATCAGGATGGCAAGATCTGGGTGGTCGGCGATCAGACAAACACCATCTACCGGGTCGACCCGACCACGATCCGCTCCGATCTGGTGAAGAGCCTCGTGGACACCACCTCCCACGCGGCCACCGGTGATTTCACCGGAATCGTGGCCCGCAATCTGACTTCGCGTTTCGGGACCTGGACCGTGGTGCAGGACAGCCAGGTCGCGGGGACGCCATGGGGTGTCGTCTCGTGGGAGGCGCAGAATCCCGATGGGACGATCGTCGCTGTGCGGGTTCGGAGTTCAGAGGACGAGGAGAGCTGGTCGGCGTGGGAGGATGCGACCAATGGCCTCGATCTTTCTCTCACCCCGCCCGGCCGATATCTCGAAATTCAGGCCTCGCTGCAAAAGACCACAGGCGATGAGTTTCCCCAACTCGACGACCTCACTGTGGCTCCTGCATCGGTGGCGGAGATCCCGGTGGCGAGCTATTCCTGGTCGCCCCCAACACCGATGGTGGGTATTACGATCCTCTTCTCGGACACATCGACCGGGGAGCCGACATCGTGGGCCTGGGATTTCGGAGACGGCGCGACCAGCGTTGTCCAGAACCCCTCGCACATCTTCACGAGTGAAGGGAGCTTCGACGTCGCCCTCACGGCCACCAACGAGGCGGGTTCGGACACCGTGTCCTTCCCATTTACGGTCGAGCCCGCATCCGACTGTGTCTTGACCTGCACGGCCACGGTTCCCGCCACGGCCGATCTGGGTGAATCGGTCTCGTTTCAGGCCGCGGCCCAAACCTCGAACTGCGATGGGACCATCGCCTATTCGTGGATCTTTGGCGATGGTGCGACCAGCGATGCGCAGAACCCCACCTACGCCTACAGCAGCGCCGGAACCCTCCGGTGGAGTATGACGGCCACCGTCGACGCCGTGAGTTGCACCGAATCCGGCGACATCACCGTGTCGGGCGCCGGACCGACCGAGTGTTCCATGACCTATTGGGTGCCGGTCGTCAGCCTGACCAACGGCGCCAACGGGAGCGTCTGGCAAAGCGATCTCGGTCTGCTCGGGACCGATCCGGCCGGGGCCGCGGTCGAGCTCAGATTCCACGCGAACGGCTCGAGCGCGGCCAGGGTCGTGACCGTGGCCCCGGATGCCATGGTGAACCTCGTCGATGTGGTGACGTGGCTCGATTCGAGCTTCAGCGGATCCGGCGCCCTCGAGATTTGTTCCGATGGTGAACTCGTCGTCGACTCACGCACCTACAATGTGCTGGCGTCCGATCACACCTGTTTCCCGGGGGGAACCTTCGGTCAGCATCTCGCCGGCGACCTTTCGGGCGCTGGGCTGGCGGTGGGCGAGTCCGCCCGCTTGGGTCAACTCAGAGAATCGGCGGCCTTTCGCACCAATCTCGGTTTTGTCAACACGGGAACCGGGCCGGCGACTGTCGAGGTCTTCCTCCTCGATGCCACGGGAACGGAACTTCTGAACTACGAGCTCGAGCTTGAGTCCGAGCGGTGGCTTGCGGACAATCGACCGTTTTTCAACCGCGCGGGCCGAGAGGATCTCGATGCCGCGTCCGCCAAGGTGACGGTGATCAGTGGCGACGGGATCGTCGTCTATGCATCCGTGATCGACAATCTCACCAACGACGCAACCACGGTGCCGATGCGGTAGCCCGAAGTTCAGCCTCTTGCATCCGTGGCCCATTCCACTGGGTGGGGTTTCCATCGCAATGGGACACGGATTGCACGGATGATCGCGGATTTTTGATTGGATGGAGTTCCGAAACCGGATCGGGATTCAACTTCGTGGCGGCGTACCCACCTGCGTGTAGGGGCTTGTCTTTTGATATCGGAACGGATGGAGACGGCCATCGGAATAACTCGGGAAGGAACCGCTCTGTGTAGATCCGTTCCGAAATCCAGTCAGAGCCCGGCAAGCATCCAACCGAGACTTTACGAAATCAGCCACCGATGGAGAACACACCCCCAACCTTGAGAAAAATCCGTGTCGATCCGTGTGCATCCGTGTCCCATTCCGTGCGACGCTCAGGATTCACCAGAGTTGGATCGGGGCAAAGGTGAAGCAGACGATGAAGATCACGATGGCAATCCAGCCGATGATCTTCCGCCCGCGGTCGAGGGGTTGGCGTTCGTAGAGAATCGGCGGGTGCTCGGGACCGACGAGGACAAGGATCGCCGCCAACAGCGCCCAGCCCGGCCAGAAGGCGACCATGATGACAAAGAGGGCGAGGAGCCGGCGCGCCCACCGTCGCTGTCCCTCCCCGAACAGAGCGTAGGAAATGTGGCCTCCGTCGAGCTGGAAGAAGGGCAGCAGATTGAGCGCCGTCACCAGCAGACCCCACCACGCCGCCCAGGCGACGGGGTGCAGCATGATGTCCTCGGTTCCGGTGAGGCCAGGGAAGAACACGACCCGCGCCAGGAACTGGAAGAGAATCGGCTCGGAAAAGTAGAACAGCGGACCCTCGTTTGGGAACTCTCGGACCTGAGACATGGCCAGCCCCGCTACGAGGGTAGGGATGGTGACGATGAAACCCGCGATTGGGCCCCATGCGCCGATGTCCATGAGTTGGGTCCGGGTGGTGATGGGCTGTCTGATTCGAATCACGGCGCCGAGGGTGCCTGGAGTGAACGGGACGAACCACAGCGGCATTGGCAAGAAGAACGGTGGTGTGGACTCAAGACCGTGTCGCCGGGCCATGAGGTAGTGCCCCATTTCATGTGCCAGGAGGATCGTGAGCAAGGGCAGAGAAAACTTGAGACCTTCGGCGAGAAACGCCGGATGGACGAGCCATTGATACCACCGGAGGGCGGCGAGTTCTTTTGGGGCCCACCCGAAGTAATAGGCCCCCATGAATGTCGACGTGCCGAGGGTCAGGAAGAAAAGCAGGATGTGCAGCCACCACCGTGGTCGATACACCGGCTGATCAAACTGAAAGGCCCCGGCGGTGTGACCGTCGGGGCCGATGGATCCGTAGATCTCGGGTGAGCCCAAGATCAGCTCATATTACGTAGGGATTTCCCGGGTTTGAAGCGGATGGTCTTTCCCGGTGGAATCTCGACTTCTTTTCCTGTCTTCGGGTTGCGGCCGATACCGCGTTTGCGGTCCTTGACCTGAAACACCCCAAAGCCGCGGAGTTCGATGCGGTCGCCTCGCAGAAGCGCTTCCTTCATGCCTTCAAAAAGCGCGTTCACGGCGTCGGTGGCCTTCGGTTTCGGAAGGTCCGTGGCCCCCATCACCCTTTCTACGAGATCCGACTTGATCATCCACTCCTCCTTCTCACGACAGGAATTGTGAAGATACCTGGAAGCTCTACCTGTGTCAAGGGTTAGCTCTCGATGGGAAATGAAAAACGCCCCCCTGCCGGAGGCGGGAGGGCGGATGGGTCTCGGAATCGGTCGGACTAGAACGGGACGTCGTCGGAGTCGTCCGGATAGGGGTTCTCGGGGCCCGGATCGCGGGGCCCGCCACCATTGGATGCCGGCCGACTCCCGAGAAGCTCCATCTCGTTGATGTGGACCTCGGTGCGGTACTTTTTGATGCCGTCCTGCTCCCAGCTCCGGGTTCGGATCTGACCCTCGATATAGAGCTGTTTGCCTTTGGTGACGTACTTCTCGACGATCTCGGCGAGACCGCTCCAGGCCACCAGATTGTGCCACTCGGTGCGGGAGTTCCCCTGCTCGTCCTTGGACCGGCGGTCGGTGGTCGCAAGGGAGAAAGTGGCCAGTCGCGTGCCACTCGGGAGTGACTTGACTTCCGGATCACGGCCGACATTACCGACAAGTATGACTTTGTTGATTCCCATTGAATTCTCCTTCCTGCGTGGACAGGATAGGGGGAGTTTACAAGGCCCGGAGGGGGAGTACAAGCGGATGCCATTGTGTTGCGGGCGGGACGCCCGCAACACAATGGCATCCGCTTCTTGTGGGGGCGGGCTTCCAGCCTGCCCCTTCAGACACGGTCCCGCTCGTGGGACGCCCGCACCACAAAGGTCGGCCGTTCATTGTGGGGGCGGGCTTCCAGCCTGCCCCTTCAGACACGGTCCGGTTGAGAAAACGCCACTACGAAGTCTGACACCCTTCAAACCACGCCTCGCCCACTCCAATGCGATGCCTTCGGGCCACTTTGTGTCTTCGCGTCTTCGTGGTTGCGACGGTGCGATGAAATCTGTGTTCATCTGTGTGATCTGTGGGCGTCCGCTGCGATGGACGGCTAGTTGCCGCAGCGTCTCTGCGTTGTTTCCCCATTTTCGCCACACTCGGGTGGTACTCTTTTCCCGATGAGTCAGGAACAACGCTTGGTCCGCCACGCCTCACGGATGGCGGTGGTCACCCTCTTTTGCCGGGTGTCGGGCTATCTCCGCGACAAGGCGTTGTTCTCGGTGATCGGCGCGGGCTTCCTCTACGACGCCTACCGCACCGCCAACCGGATCCCGAACGCCTTCCGGGGGCTCTTTGCGGAGGGCACGCTGCACGCGGCCTTTGTCCCCGCCCTGTCGCAGTTGGTCGGCCGGGAAGGCGATCGCGAAGAGGCTCGTGAACTCTTCCGCGGCCTTCTTGCGGTGCTGCTGCTCATGGTCGGGATGGTGGTCGCGGTGGGGATCCTGATCTCGCCCTGGATGGTTCGACTCTACGCCGAGGGCTTTGTGGATGTGCCCGGCAAGTTCGAGGTCACGGTCCTGATGAATCGGATCATGTTTCCGTATCTCCTGTTGATCTCTCTGGCGGCGCTCTTCCAGGCCGTGCTCAACAGCCACGAGCGGTTTCTCCTGCCGGCGGTGACGCCGCTGTTCTTCAACCTCGTCATTGCAGGTACGGCGTGGTTCGTGGTGCCCAGGGTCGACAATCCCGCCCCGGTGCTCGCCGTCGCGGTTCTCATCGGTGGGGTCCTCCAGGCCGCCGTTCAAGCGCCGGCGGTGCGCCGCCTCGGCTTCAAGATCAGCCCGCTGTGGAGCGCCATGCGGAGCCCACGGGTCGGTGAGGTTCTCCTCCTCATGCTCCCCGGAATCCCTGTCCTCGGGATCAACCAGATCAACCAGCTCATCTCCAACCGCTTTGCCTCTTTCATCGACGGTGGGGTGAGCTACACCTACGGCGCCTATCGGGTGACCGAACTCGTTTTCGGTCTGGTGGTGGTTCAGATGACCACGGTGCTGCTGCCGCTGCTCTCGCGTGAACTCCGCGATGATCCGTCCCAGGCCTCCACGACCCTGCTCAACACCGTGAGCCTCGTGACCTTCGTGACCTTGCCGGCGGCGGCCGTCATGGCCGTGCTCGCTCGGCCCATCACCGGCGTGCTCTTCGGCGGCGGTCGGTTCACCCCGGAAGATGTCGCCATGACCGGCGCGACCCTTGCCGCCTACTCCCTCTCCCTGATCGGGACCGGCCACGTCAAGGTCATGGCCAGCGCTTTTTTTGCTCAGAAGAACACCAAGACCCCGATGTGGGGAAGTCTCGTGGCGTTGATCATCTTCACCGTGGCGTGCTGGTGGATGGTGGGACCGTTGGGCACGCCGGGGCTCGGTCTTGCCAATACCATCGCCATGGCCTCGTTCGCTGTGTTCCTGACCGTGCTCTACGCGCGGCTCTACGGCTTCGATCGAGCAAGGGTCGGTCCGACCGTGATCGCGGTGATGCGTCAGATCGCGGCCGCGGTCGTCGTTGCGGTGGGATTGATGCAGGTGCGGCCATGGCTCGCCGGGATCGACCACACCAGCTTCGACGGCGCTCTCAAGCTGGCGGCGGTGCTCGCTCCAGCCGGCGCCCTCTACATCGCCGCCGTGACTCTCCTCGGGGGTAGGGAACTCGCTACGTTGACGGCTACCTTCAAGAGGGGAGAGGATGAGTGAAACTCGTGATCCAGCGCGTCTCCCGCGCTTCGGTTCGGGTCGATGGCGAGCTCGTCGGCGCCATCGAGTCGGGTCTGCTGGTCCTGGTCGGTCTCGAGCACGACGACGGTGAGGGCCAAATCAAAAAGGCGGCTCGTCGAATCGCCACGCTGAGAGTCTTTGAAGATGACGGCGGCAGGATGAATCGCGGTCTCGACGAGATCGGCGGCAGGGTCCTCGCGGTGTCGCAGTTCACCCTCGCGGGCTCGATCAGCAAGGGTCGACGGCCGAGCTTCGACGGCGCCATGGCCGGTCGGCAGGCCGAACCGCTCTTCGATCGCTTTGTCGAGCTCTTGCGCGGCCACGGAGTCGAGGTCGAAACCGGGGTCTTCGGCGCCATGATGGCGGTCGAACTCGTCAACGACGGACCGGTCACGTTGATCTGGGAGAGCCACGCCGGCTGACGCCGACGAGGCGCAATTATGAATTATGAATTATTAATTATGAATTTTCCATCGCGCAGTTTTCACAATTTTCTACGCTGAAATTCGACGATATTTTCTTCAAAAAAGCATCACGAATACTGAAATATTCATGCGATGTCATTAAGAACTAAGAACTTAAAATTTAGAATTATGAACTGACGTCGCATCATCTCAACGACGCGATGAGGGGCGACTGAAATTCATAATTCATAACTCAAAATTCATAATTATTCTTTGTGTTCCTCGACAAACGCATCCCAGAATTCCGCGGCTTCGTTGAGGTGTTCGATGGCGGCCGACATCTGATCGTCGCCTTCTAGGGCCGTTCGGTAGCCGTCCGTGAGACCGATGGTGGCGTTGTAGACCTCGACCGTGATGCTCCTCATGGCATCGGCCGACTCGATTTCATTCTCCTGCAGCCCCTCGATGACCCCGGGTTCGAGGATCTCTTCCTCGACGACCCAGGTCCAGAACCTCTCGGCGACCTCGCCGTTGGTGGTGAAGCTCTCGGCAAAGGCGGTGTACTCCTCCTCCGGGACATCGGCCAGGATCTCCACCGCAAAACGGAAGAACGCCGAGACACTGAAGAGCCGAACCATGGACTCGGACAAGGTCCGGTTCTCGATGGTGACATCGGGGGTGATGCCGCCACCGCCGGTGACCGTCCGTCCGGCATCGGTTTCATAGATCTGAGCCGTCGATTCGTCGGTTCCGTTCCGGTGGGTGACATAGTCGATGAACGACTCGTAGTCGCGCTGGATGCAGCGACCCGAGGGGGTGTAGTAGCGGGCGGTGGTGAGGGCGAGCCCGGTGTCGCGAACCGTGAAGACGGTCTGAACGAGCCCTTTGCCCCAGGTCACCTCACCCAGAACCAGACCGCGATCGTGGTCCTGGACGGCGCCGGCGACGATCTCGGAAGCCGACGCGGATCCCTGGTTGACCAGGATCACCAGCGGGCCGTTGAATCCATCCGGGTTGCCGGGGGCGGTGAAGGTCGTGTTGTTCTCGGGGGTCCGACCGTGGGTCCAGGTGATCAACATGTTGGGTTCGAGGAAGAGATCGGAAACGCCGACCGCGGCATCCAGCGGACCGCCGGGGTTGTTCCGGACATCGAAGATGAGCCGTTTCATTCCCTGGGCGGAGAGCGCGATGATGGCGTTCTGGACCTCACGCGTGCTCGTGTTGGAGAACTCCGAGAGACGGATGTAGCCGATATCGGGCTCAATGAGGAAGGAGAATCGAACCGAGGTCTGCGGGATCCTCGTGCGTTCGATTTCAACATCGAAGGTCTCCTTGAAACCAGGACGGGAGATGGTGAGGACCACGGTGGTTCCCTCGGGGCCTCGCACCAGATCGACGACCTCATCGAGATTGAGGCCTTCGGTCTCTTCGCCGGCCACACCCGAGATGATGTCACCCGCCCGAAGGCCACGGGATGCCGCCGGCGTCCCGGCGATGGGGGAGATCACGGTGACGTTGCCGTTGCGCCGGGAGATGATGATTCCCACGCCGAAGAACGAGCCCTCCTGGCGCGCGCGCATGTGGCGGAACGACCGCGGGTCGAGGTAGCTCGAATGGGGGTCGAGGACCTGGAGCATGCCGCCGATCCCGTCATAGACGATGTCCTCGGGTTCGTGCTCCTCGGGCAGCCACTCGAGAAGAGTGGTGACAATCTCCGAAGCTCGCAGGACAAGCTCCTGCTCGTCTTCAGGAATCGACCTTTCGCCGAAAATGGCGCCGGTAGCGGCGCCGATGGTCAGCGCAAAGGCCACGAAAATCAGGGCATATGGACGACGTTTGTTTTGGCTCATGATCCTTCAACGTTCACAACCCGAGATGGTTGCGTTCTTTCCTTAACGATACAGGAAACGCGCGGGGGACGAAAATCGTTCCCGCGCGGTGGCGATCCGAGGCTGCAAAGCTATACTGTCCCCCGGAGGTGCGCGGTGTTCGGTCCTCTCGGAATGCCCGAGATCATCATGATCTTTATCGTCGGTCTGCTCTTGTTTGGACCGAGGAAGATGCCCCAGCTCGGCCGTTCCATCGGTCGCGCCCTGGGTGAGTTCCGCCGCGCGTCCAACGAGTTCAAGCGGACGGTCGAGGACGAGGTCGCTTCGGAGGAGATTCGATCGGTCGAAAAAGAGATCCGCGACATCAAGAGCGCGGGCACCGATTTTGTGAAGAAGACCATCGACACCGCCGTCGAAGAACCGGCTATCACTGAGGAGCAGAGCGAAAAGTGACCGACGCCAATCCGGAACTTCCGGACGAGTTCGAGGAGGGGACGGAAGACCTCCCGCGCATGACCCTGCTCGATCACCTGGACGAGCTCAGGAAGCGTCTCTTCGCCAGCGTCCTCGCGGTCTTCATCGCTTTCATGGGGTGCTGGTATTTCTCGCCGGCCATCTTCCACTGGCTTCAGAAGCCCATCCTCGACGTGATCCCGCCGGACGACAAGCTCGCCTTCACCGATCTCGCCGGTCCCTTCATGCTCTATATCAAGGTCGCCCTGTTGTCGGCGATCTTTGTCGCCTCGCCGTTTCTGCTGCTCCAACTCTGGCTCTTCCTCAAACCCGGCCTCTACGAGAAAGAACGAAGCCTCGCGGTGCCGTTCATCGTGTTCACAACGCTCTTTTTCGTCGCCGGCGGTCTCTTCGGCTACTACGTCGCGTTTCCGATGGTGGTCAATTTCCTCCTTGGTATCGGTGAGGACTTCAAACAGGTCGTGACCATCCAGGCATATTTCGGAATGATGTCCAAGATCCTGCTCGGACTCGGGCTGGTCTTCGAAATGCCCATGCTGATGTTCTTCCTCGCGCGCATCGGGGTCGTCAACGCACGGCAGTTGATCAAGGGCTTCCGCTGGGCGGTACTGGGTATCTTCGTGACCGCGGCAGTGATCACACCGACACCGGACATCGCCACCCAGACGGTTTTCGCGGTGCCCATGATCCTGCTCTATCTGCTGGGAGTCGTGGTGGCGGCGATTTTTGGAAAGAGACGAGAGACCGACGAGTGAAGCGAGTTCAGAATGCTGAATTCTCAATTCATGATTGCATTGCAGGCGGTCTATGAAATCATGTGATGGATCATCGAGTATTCAATACTGAGAACTGAGAATCAAGGAGGAGCCATGGCGACTTGGAATACCGGTTGGGAGATCGAGTTCCCGGCGACGAATGCTGACGAGATTCTGCTGGCTCTGGTAGTCCGTGACCTGATTCATGGTGCCTCCTTCGATGTTGAAGCGGAGGAGACGGGCGCCGAATTTGCGGTCGACTACACCGCCGGCGACGAGCTCGAAGACGAAGAGTACCGGCTGCTGTTGATGGCCGAGGTCGACGGACCCGAGGACGCAGCTCTCCTTCAGGCCTTCACCGAGCAGGCCCTCGAGGAGCTCATCGAAGAGGCTGAAGCCGCCATCGCGGAGCGCTTTCCGGTTCGCGAGGTAGCCCTGGAGAAGTTGCGGTTCGTCGTTGTTCCGGAGGACGAGGAGCGTTGGGACCTTGTGATCCCGGACTGGTTCGCCCCCGATGGCGCCGAGGTGCCCTTTGGATTTCGGAGCTTTGACGATTCGTCGGGAGAGCCGGTGCCCGACAACGCGGCGCTCGATGCTCACGGACGTGTGGTCGCTGTTCCGTTTGACGGTATGGTCAATTTTGTCGGCATCCCCGCCCCCGATGAGCACGACCATCACGATGAGGAAGCCTGAGCTTTTAGTTCAAGCGGCAGCATCCTTGCCCGCAGAAATAAATGATGTATACTCCGCGTCCCCGAGGGTCCGAGATCGGTCCCTTGTGTTCCCGCATGGAGGCATACGGTGGACCTCATCAGAGAAGTCACGCAACAATATCTCAAGACCGACATCCCGGAATTTCGCGCCGGTGATAACCTAAAAGTCCATGTGCGGCTCAAAGAAGGCGAAAAAGAGCGCATTCAGATCTTCGAAGGTCTGGTGGTCGCACGCAAGCACGGTGGAGTGTCCGAGACCTTTACCGTCAGGAAGATCTCGTCAGGGATCGGCGTGGAGCGGACATTCCCGCTCCACTCGCCCTCCGTTGCCAAGGTCGAGGTGACGCGCCGCGGACGAGTCCGCCGCGCCAAGCTCTACTACATCCGCGGGCTCCGCGGCAAGGCAGCGCGCATCCGGGAGCGGTCGCAAGTCCGATAACTCGGGCTCCGAGCCTGCGCAAGGTCGAGATGGCAACCCCGAAGAGACGAGTTCCCCCAGGAATCTTGGGGGAACTTGATCGTGGAATCCTGCGACGCGCCCGTGCGGTTGTCGGCGTGGATGAAGTCGGGCGGGGATCGCTCGCCGGGCCGGTGGTGGTCTGTGCCGCCAAATTCGATCGAATCCCGGACTCCTCGTTGGTTCAGGATTCCAAACGTCTGACCGCGAAACGACGCAGGGAAGCCGCTGAATTCATCCGTGAGCACTGCTCCGCGTGGGTCGTGGTGGAGGTTTGGCAGGAACTTATCGACCGGGTCAATATCCTCGAGGCGACACGCCTCGCGATGAGAACGGGGGTCAGAACGCTTCTCGAGCCGGGGATCGAAGTGGTGGTGGACCACGTCCAACTCGGCGAAATGAGCGTTCCTGTTCAGTCGTTGAAACGCGCGGATGATTTGTTTTTCTCGGTCGCGGCGGCATCGATTCTGGCCAAGGTTCATCGCGATGAAATCATGATGGAATTAGGAGCTCTTGACGACCGTTGGGACTGGTCACGGAACATGGGTTACGGAACCCTCAAGCACCGTCGCGGCATCGGTCTCTATGGCCGTAGCCACTTGCATCGTCGGAGCTTTCGGGTGTCTCCTGTGTTACCATGAATGCCTCGGATCAAGAGCGTTAGGGATAGAGATAACGGATGGCCATCAAACGGGACAAGATCCTGAAAACTGCCGAAAAGCTTGTCCAAAAGGGGAAGCTTGAGCAGGCCATTAAAGAGTACGAAAAGCTTCTCCGCGCGAGTCCCGAAGACATTAACACCATCAACCGCCTCGGCGACCTCTACGGCCGGGTTGGAGAGATCGACAAGGCGGTCGAGCGGTACGAGCAGGTTGCCGACAAATTCGCCGATCAGGGTTTTCTGCCCAAAGCCATCGCCATTTTTAAGAAGATCAACCGGCTCGCGCCGCATAGGTTGGACATTTTCGAGCGACTCGGCGACCTCTATGTCGAACAGGGACTCATGGTCGAGGCCAAGGGTCAGTTCGCAATGCTGGCCGAGCACTATGCAAAGAACGAGGATATGGAGAGCGCGGTTCGCGCCCACCAACGTCTGACGGACATCGATCCGAGCGATTCCACCTCGAGGCTCAGGTTTGCCGACATGTTGCTCGATTCGGGCAACACCGAGCAGGCCATGGAAGCCTACGGAGCGCTCGGTGCCAGCCTCATCACGGGTGATCATCTCGACGAGGCGGAACGGCTGTTTCGGCGGTTGCTCGACCATGAAATTCCCAATGGCGAGATCATGGCGCCCGTCTGCGATCGATTGCTCGAGGCCGGAAGGGTGACTTCCGCACAGGAGCTCCTCACCGCCGGACTCGAGGTCTCTCCGGAGAGTGTTGCGCTTCGAACGCTCCAGGTTCGTGCCTTCATGGCGTTGGGCGAGACCGACCCGGCAACAAAGCTTGCCCGGGAGATCCTCGAGGTCGAGCCCGACAACCCCGATGTCCGTGGACTGGTGGGCCATCTCCTGATTACGGATGGTGATGAGGCCGAAGCGACCGAAATGATGATCCCGGCCGCCGAGGCCCTCCTCGAGAAGGCCGACTACTCGAGGGCGCAGAAGATGCTGCGCGAACTCGTCGGTATTTCGCCGACCGATGAGCGCATTCTCCGGCTGGCCATCCGCGCGTTCCGTCCTTCTGGTGATCAGGAGATGATCACTCGCCTCACGGCGTCGTTGGCCGATGTGTGTTACACCGGCGGCCAGGAAGATCAGGCCAAGCGGTTCTATCTCGAGTTGATTGCGTCCGACCCGACCAACCAACTGTATCGGGCGCGGTTGGCGGAACTCGATGGTGCGATTCCTGAAATCGATGATGAGGTCGATATCATTGATCTCAACGAGGACATGCCTTCGGAGATCACCTTCGCCATCGATGGCGATGAGGCCATCAGCACTGGTGATGAACCCGATCCGGTGATTCAGGAATCTACGAGTTTCGACCCGGCCGAGCGCATCAACGAAGCGGCCGTCTTTGCCAAGTACGGACTCAACGACAAGGCGGTCAGGCACCTCGAAGAGGTCCTCGAGCGTTTTCCCGACCATGCCGAGGCACGCGAGGCGCTGGCGAAGATGTATCTCGTAATGGGTGACCACGAGTCGGCGGCCTCCACAATCCGACCGGTTGTTCAGGGGCTTCGCGCCTCGGGTGAGAACGATGCGGCCGCTGAACTCGAAGCTCTGTATGGAGAGGCGTCCTCCGACGGTGAGGAAGAAGATGACGAGATCATCATCGTCGAGATCGATGATGACGACGAGTTCGTCGAAGAGCCGACGGCCGGTTCCTCCACCGCGGAGTTTGATCTCGGAGAAATTGCAGTCGAGGATGACGACGAGTTCGTCGAAGAGCCGGTCGATGACTCGTTCTCGATGGATGTCAATCTCAGCGATATCAACGTTGAAGACATGGTTGCCAGCGCCATCGGAGATCTCGACCTCGGTTTACGCTCCGGCCGGAAGACCCAGACGCCCGCAGCTCCGAAGTTCGATGTTCTGCTCGATGAGGAGATTGAGAAACTGGTCGAGGCGACACCGGTTCCGGCCGCCGAGCCCGTCGCTGAAGAATCCAGCGAAGAGGTGCTGATCGAGGAGAAGCTCATCGAGGATGAGCTCGTCGAGCTCAGCACCGATGTCGATGGGCCATCCTTCAACAAACTCGCCCAGCTCGATCTCTTCATCGATCAGGAGCTCTTCGACGATGCCGTTAGGATTCTCGCTGGACTCGAGAATGACTACCCCGATGATCCGGATCTGGCGCTTCGAAGGCAGAAGCTCGACGATCTCGGAGTCACGGCGGAATCGACGGCCGAGGTCGAGGTTCCCGCAGCGGTTGCGCCGCCGACGGGCTTCGCTGAACCCGTGCGACCTCCGGCTCCCCTTGCCGTTGAGCCCCCGCAGTCATCCGATGACATCTTCGACGACGAGCCGGCAGAGGAGTACATCGATCTGGCGAAGGAACTCGAAGACGAGCTTGCCGAAGAAGAGGCCATGGTTGAAGAAGCAACCGGTCGCGGCAAGGGAGAAGCGCTGCTCGACGAGGTCTTCAAGGAGTTCCAGAAAGGCGTCGCCGAACAACTCTCCGATGAGGATTCGGACACGCACTTCAACCTCGGGATCGCCTACAAGGAGATGGACCTTCTCAACGAGGCCATCGGTGAGTTCCAGATCGCCTCCCACGATCCAAGTTTCTTCGTCGAAGCATGCTCGATGATCGGTGTCTGCGCCAATGAACTCGGGAAGCACGTGGAGGCGGCGGAGTGGTACCAGAAGGCCCTGGTCGCACCCGACCTCTCCGCCGATGCCCGCACCGCTCTGCGGTACGAGTTGGCCTTCTCGTTCGAGATGACCGGAGAGATCGAGCAGGCGGTCGGTCTCTTCACCGGCATCCAGAGCATCGACCCCGCCTATCGCGATGTCAGCGCCCGCCTCGCCGCACTCACCCAGCAGCGGCAGGTGAACTGAGCGCGCGTTTCTCGTTCATCGCACAAGACCATGGGATTTCATCAAGAGAATACTCGGCATTCCGGGAAGCCAGCCCCCCATTTAGTTGCAACGAGCAACGAATGACTGACTCCTCGGCCCGCCCATCCGAATCCCGCTGGTCGCTTCACGTGGCGACGATCCGCGGCATCCCGATCAGTATCCACGCCAGCTTCTTGCTGCTGATGCTCTTTCTCGGTTGGAGCACCTATTCCTCCTCGGGTCTCAAGGCCGCCCTCATCCAGCAGTTCCTGGTGCTCGGGGTCTTTGCCTGCGTCGCACTGCACGAACTGGGTCATGCCATCGCTGCGATCCGCAACGGGGTGCCCATGAGCGGCATCACGCTCTACCCCTTCGGCGGGGTCGCGCGAATGGCCCGTCGTCCGCCCCAGGGCATGATCGAGGTCGTCATCGCCTCCGCCGGCCCCGCGGTCAACCTGGCCATCGCCGGCACCCTCTTTGTCGTCACCGCCGGAGGGGTCCTGGCGCCGGGAGATGTCTTTTGGATGAGGATGATCTCGTTGTTGTTCTGGGCGAACCTCATTCTGGCTGGATTCAATCTCCTGCCGGCCTTCCCGCTGGATGGTGGGAGGATTCTCCGGGGTCTCCTGACGATGAAGTTCGGTTGGGCTCGGGCCACCGTGTGGGCTGCGTCCATCGGTCAGATCGCCGCCGTGCTGCTGATCCTGGTCGGGTTCCTCCAGGATTTCTGGCTCGTCCTGGCCGGGCTGCTCGTGTTGCCCGCGGCCAACGCCGAGCTCCGCTACGCGCTGGCCGTGAAGCAGTTCGCCAACCGTTTGGTGGGTGAGGTTGCGCGATCCGAGGTCGTGGCCGTTGATGCGACGACGACCATCTCTGAGGCGGCGGATCTTTCGGTGGCGAGGCCCATCGCGGATTTCCTGGTCATGGACCACCAGCGGCCAGTGGCTTATCTCTCGGCGCCGCGACTCTGGGCGAGGGTGCGATCCGACGAGCCCGGGACTCAGCCGGTCATCGCCATCGCCGAGCCTTTGGCCGATCCGATCCCAAGCGAGACCCCGGTCGAGCAGGCCATTGAGCACTACCGTGAGGGAGGCCCCGAGGTCAGCGCTGTCATCGACGACCGGGGGCGGCCCGTCGGCGTCATCTCACGGGGTGAACTCGTCAGAGCAGCCCAACTCGGTCGCCACGCCACATCGCGCTGACGCGGTTGCATCGTCTCCGAGGAATCGACTACGTGAATCGATGGTGACGGCGTTAGCGTCGTTATTGAAACACAAAGGGCACGAAGGGCCACAAAGAGGGCCACAAAGCATCGCATTTGAAAGTGGGTTTTCGGTTCCGGAGCGCCATACGACTTTGTGGTCCGACGGTTGTGGCTTCAACGGCATTTATTGAAACGCAAAGAACGCTACGACCGCTATGGCCATCGCAAGGGTCGGTTTTTAGACTCATCGCAATGCCTTGTGTGCCTTCAAGGGCGGAGGGAGCCCGGGTCAAGAAATGGGATGCTTCGTGGACCCTTCGTGGTTCTTTGTGTCCTTTGTGTTTCAATACCTTCGGCCTACCGGTGCCGGGTGACGCCGATCTTCGGACAGAGATCATCGAGCGGGCAGTCGGTGCACTTGGGTGAGGTCGGATGGCACCGGTTCTGACCAAATGTGACCAGCAGATCGTTGATCTCGATCCAGAGGTCCTTGGGCAGGACGGGCTGGAGCGCCTTCTCGGTGGCATCCGGGTTCCCGGTTTTGACGAGCCCGAGCCGGTTCGAGATCCGGTGGACGTGGGTGTCGACGCAGATCGCCGGGATCCCGAAGCCGAGGCCGAGTACGAGGTTGGCGGTCTTGCGCCCGACCCCGGGGAGTTCGAGCAACCGAGCCTCGTCCGCCGGTACTTTGCCGCCATGGTCGTTGAGAAGAATCGCCCCGATCTTGCGGAGCTGGCCCGCCTTGGTGTTGTAGAAGCCGGCGGGGTAGATCGCGCCGGCGATGGTCTCCTCGTCGAGAGCCGCGAGTTCGGCAGGCGTGTTCGCCAGTTTATAAAGCCTTCCGCTGGCGTCGTGGGTCACCTCGTCTTTTGTCCGCAGCGAGATGATGCACGAGACGAGCAGGTGGAACGGTGACCGGCGGGAGCTCTGGACCTCGGTCAAGGTCGTCACGCGGCAGGTTGATCTGAAGGCATTGAGCCGTTGTTCGAGATCCCGGATTCTGCCGAGCGGCCAGCGGGGTTTGCCGGGGCTGGGTTGTCGAGTGTTCATCCGTCGATCATGAGCGGCGGATGCAACCCCGTCAAGAGCCTGAAATCGCGATCCGATCGCATTGACCGGATAGCGCCGGGCTGCTAGGGTGAGCCCGCACTTTTTGCCGAATTCGACTCTTGAAAAGTGTGAAAGCAAGCGCGATTAGGAGAACTCATGGCACCCAAGGGGAAATACGTTTTTTCATCGGAATCGGTGACCGAGGGTCACCCCGACAAGATCGCCGACCAGATCTCGGACGCGATTCTCGATGCGGTCCTCGCAGATGACCCGAACGGCCGAGTCGCCTGCGAAACCCTGGTCACCACGGGTCTTGCCTTTATCGCCGGCGAGATCACCACTGATGTCTATGTCGAGTTTCCGAAGCTTGTCAGGGACACCATCCGTGAGATCGGTTACACCCGGGCCAAGTTCGGTTTTGACTGTGAGACCTGCGCCGTGATTTCGTCCATCGACCCCCAGACCGGCGACATCGCGATGGGAGTCGACACCGGCGGCGCCGGCGATCAGGGCCTCATGTTCGGCTACGCCACCAACGAGACCGAAGCCCTCATGCCCATGCCCATCCTGCTCGCTCACAAGCTGACCCAGAAACTGAGCACCACTCGACGGTCGGGCGAGCTCGATTGGCTTCGCCCGGACGGCAAGAGTCAGGTGTCGGTGGAGTACGACGGCATCACGCCAACGCGCATCGATGCGGTGGTGGTCTCGTCGCAGCACTCCGAAGAGATCTCGACCGAGGATCTTCGGGCTCAGATCACCGAGCGCGTCATCCGGCCGACGCTCCCCGCGGAGATGTTCGATGAACGAACCAAGATCTTCATCAACCCCACGGGTCGCTTTGTTTCGGGCGGGCCGCAGGCCGACTGCGGTCTGACCGGACGGAAGATCATCGTCGATACCTATGGGGGCGCCGGATCGCACGGTGGTGGCGCTTTCTCCGGCAAGGACCCGTCCAAGGTCGACCGCTCGGCCTCCTATATGGCCCGCCACGTGGCCAAGAACATCGTTGCAGCGGGTCTTGCCGCCAAGGTCGAGGTTCAGGTGGCCTACGCCATTGGCGTCGTCGATCCGGTGTCGGTCATGGTCGACGCCTTCGGCACGGAGACGGTTCCCGTTGATCGCATCACAGCGGCGGTGCACGAGGTCTTCAATTTGACCCCGCAGGGCATCATCAAGTATCTCGATCTGCTGCGGCCGATCTATAAGAAGACGGCGGCGTTCGGGCATTTCGGCCGCAACGACCCCGATTTCACCTGGGAATCCACTCATCGGACGGACGATCTGCGAACGGCGTGCGGCGTCTGACGCCCGTCTCGCTCCCCCCGGCGAACTGGCACGCCGCCTGCATGGTGGTCTCGAAGGATCGTTCGGTTCGATGGATTTAGGCGTATTGGTCCGTCGATAGGGAGTTGTGGACGTCAGGATGGCGCGATTCGAAGGCATCTTCGGCACAAGAGGGTCGCTGCAGCGGCACTACTCGACCGCGACGGCGGTCTTTCTCGTGCTCGTCATCGGGATCATATTCCTCTTCGGCCACCTGATCTCGCGGTCGCTCTCCCGGCGGTACATCGACGACATGCTCGTCGGTGGACGCGAGGACGCCCGCCGGATCGCCGAGGAACTCGAGGGTGGCGGCATCCAGGATCTTCAGGTCTTGGAGCAGCGGCGAGAGCACCTTTTCCGCAGCTTCGAAGGAATTCCACGGCGACGGGTCTATGAATCCATCGTCGTCACCGATCGTGAGGGCAAGATTGTCTGGCGATCCGAGTTCAACTCGATGGAGGATCTCCCGGACGACCTCCGCGATCAACTCGAAATCGGCGGTGAGCTCCCCGATGAGGAGACCACCGAAACCGAGACCCCGTATCGGATCATGGTTCCTCTCGGCGATGATGTCGGGGAGGTGGTCCTCAACGTGAGCCGGGCGCGGGTCAACCAGCGGGTGGGCCGGCTCCAGCGCGAGCTCCTGACCCAGACCGTCGCCGCCGCCGTGCTCACCCTTGCGACCCTGATCGCCGCCTTTGTCCTGGTCTGGCTCCTGGTACAGCGGACGCGCAAGCTCGAGGCCAAACAGCACGACGCCGAGGAACTCGCGGCGTTGGGAACACTGGCGGCCAATCTCGCACACGAGATCAGAAACCCGCTGAACTCGATCAATCTCAATCTGGAGCTCCTCGATGAGGACATCGCCGATCACGAATCCGACGCGCGGAGCTCGCTGCTCACGACCCGGCGCGAGGTCGGTCGGTTGGCCAAGCTGGTGAGTGACTTTCTGACCTATGCCCGGCCCGCCGATCCGAACATGGAGACCATCAGCGTCCCCGCTCTTTTGAATGATGTCTGCGTGTTTCTCCACGCGGAAGCGTCGAGCACGGGTGTGCACCTCAGAGTCACCACGGGAACCCCAGATCTGACTGTTGTTGCCGACGAGGGTCGACTGAGACAGGTGATCTTGAATTTGGTGCTCAACGCGATTCAGGCTGTCGCCGACCTCAGAGCGGACCGCCGGGTGGTCGAGTTGTCGGCGATCACAATCGATGCCGAAATCGCCATCGTGGTCACCGATCGCGGCGATGGGATCGCGGACGAAGACCTCTCGCGGGTGCGTGAGGCCTTCTTTACGAAACGGCGGGGTGGTTCGGGGCTCGGTCTCGCCATCGCCGAGCGATTTGCCGAGGTTCACGGAGGCCGGGTCGAGCTCGAGAATCTGGAACCTCATGGATTTGCTGCCCGGATCGTCTTGCCCGTTGGCGATGATGCTGGCAAGATGAGCGAGTGACCGGTTGCACGGGAAGCCGGCGAGGAGGACTTTGATGGATCGACGTATCGTGATTGGAACGGTGTTGCTGGCTCTCCTGGCCACCGGTCCGGTCCTAGCCGGATTCGGCGCCGCCGAACTGATCTATATTCCGGTGGCTTCATACAGCCCGGGTGCGGTCGGCTCACTTTGGAGGACAGACCTCTACATCACCAACGTAGATGATGTTGCCGTCGATGTGTCCATTACCTATCTTCCGTCGGGGCTCGTCAACAACTCGTGGGTCTTCTTCAGCCGCGACAACTGGCTCGGCGGTCGTGAGGAAGACGAGTTCGGTATGGTCAATGAGGATCTCGCCGACATCCCGCCCAACGGGACCGTCGTGCTCCGCAACATCATCGGCGAATACTGGGTCGATCTGCTTGGTCTCAACGGCAACGGTGCCCTGGTCATCACCGTCTACGAGGCCGATACCCTGGAACCCGACGGGACGAATGTGGCCGCGCTTGCAATCTCCACCGCGAGAATCTACAACCAGGCCACGATCTGGGTGCCGGATCCTGACAACGCGGGTGAGTTCCTGGAAAAGGGCGGACAATACGGTCAGACCATGCCGGGTGTGCCCTGGTACAACCTCGCCGATGGCGGCGCGGTGGATGAGACCATCGATTTCAGCTTCGAAGAGCTCACCGGCGGCGAGGAAAACGCCAAATTGAGATACAACGTCGGGATGGTCAACGCTTCCGACCCCTTGACCAGCCTGACCGTGCGGTTCCAACCGTTCCAACCCAACGGCGAACCCTATCTCGACGACGAAGACAGCGAGATCATGACCTTCCTCGCGGTTCCACCGGGAGCGCAGGTTCAGTTTTTCCGACCATTCCGTGACGACTGGGGGATCGATGAAGCTGAGGGCGCCACGGTTCAGGTTGCCATCGAGGGCTGGTCGTCCCAGGGGGCGGATCCCATCCCGATGATGTCGAGCTATGGATCCATGGTCAACAACAACACCAACGATCCGACGACGATTCTGCCGTCCTTTGCCTACCCCTATGATGTCGAGTGTATGTGGGGTGGCTCACCGCCCGTGGGAGCAGGCAAGGGCGCCCTGGTGAAACGACGTCCGATTGAGATCCCGCCCAGTCGTTGAGATTGACAGTCGGCGGGCCTGTGGTAGCATGCGATTCACAGCGGGAAACACCCGCCGGAAGGAGATAAACCATGGCCGATCCTGATGACAAACTCCCGGACCAGGCAGCCGGTAAGTACTACGTCGACTCGAGTTGCATCGATTGCGATGTGTGCCGCACGACCGCCCCGACTTGTTTCGATGCCAACGAGGATGAAGGCTATTCTTTCATAAAGAAACAGCCTGAGGGTGAAGAGGAAGAGGCCCAGTGCGAAGAGGCCATGGAATCCTGCCCTGTGGAGTCCATTGGCGACGACGGCTGAGAGCCAGCGAGCCACAATCAAATCCGGCCGGCGCATCGCGCCGGCCGATTTGTTTGAGATCCAAGAGCCAAGCACCGGACGATCATCCTGAATCCTGAATCGCTCATCTTAGGGATGAGCATTTCGGATCTTTCGGCAGTGCTATCATCCGCCCGCGAAGGAGCACTCATGCGCGTTCTGTCCGGCGTCCAACCATCGGGAACCCTCCACATCGGAAATTACTTCGGTGCCATCCGGCAATTCGTGGCGTTGCAGGATGAGCACGAATGTTATTACTTCCTCGCCGACATGCACGCGCTCACGACGGTTCAGGACGCCGATCGGATGCGGTCGCTGGTCCGCGAACTCGCGGCCGGCTATCTCGCGCTCGGTCTCGACCCGGCGCGGAGCGTTATCTACCGTCAGTCCGATCTGCCCGAGATCCCCGAGCTCTACTGGTATCTCTCGACGGTGGCTTCCATGGGGCTGCTCCAGCGCTGCCACTCGTTTAAGGACAAGGTCGCCCAGGGCGTGGTGCCCAGCCACGGCCTCTTCTCTTATCCGGTGCTCATGGCGGCGGACATCCTCATCGTCCGCAGCGATCTCGTGCCCGTCGGCAAAGACCAGAAGCAACACCTCGAGGTGACCCGTGATATCGCCGCCTCGTTCCACGCCACCTACGGCAAAGAGGTCTTCACCCTTCCCGAACCCCTGATTCAGGATGAGGTGGCCGTCGTCCCGGGCATCGACGGAATGAAGATGTCCAAGTCCTACGGCAACACCATCGATATTTTCGGCCCCGAAAAACCCATCCGCAAACGGATCATGTCGCTGGTGACGGATTCGACCCTGGTCGAAGACCCGAAGCCCAAAGAGGGCGCGCTCTACCAGCTGCTCAAGATCTTTGCTCCCGTGGAGGAGCGGCCGTGGGTGGAAGCCGCGTTTGATGACGGCGGCGTCGGCTACGGTGATATGAAAAAGAAGCTCTTTGAGTACTTCCTCGCGACCTTCGGCGAGGCGCGGGTCCGCTATGACGAGCTCATGGCCGACCCCGCCGAGGTCGACCGCATCCTCCTCACAGGTGCCGAGCGAGTAAGAGCGACCGTCGCCCCCCTCATGGACGATGTTCGAAGCGCGGTCGGCATCCGGTAGGTCCTCTCACCGTTGTAGCGCCGAAGTCCCTGCTTGCAGGAGGTTGTTTCTGGTTCTTCGTGGCGATCGTTTGAAACACGAAGGACACAAAGACCCACAAAGAGACCACCAAGTCATCGCTGGAAAAACCCGGGCCCCTTCCGGCCTTGGTTGGTCGATGCAACCTGCGATGAGTCAAGACCGCTCTTCCTGGATCCTTTGTGGATCTTCGTGCCCTTTGCGTTTCAAACAGTCCGTTGAAGCCACAACCGTCGGCCCACGAAGTCGCATGGCGCTCCGGAACCGTGGTCCCACTTTCAATTGCGATGCTTTGTGGCCCTCTTTGTGGCCCTTCGTGATCTTTGTGTTTCAAACAATCCACGATCCAGGTGGGACTCAGTTTCGGTCGAAGGCGGCCGAATCCATCTGAAAAGCAAGCTGAATGCCACGTTTTTGCTCAGGATCGGCTAAGCTGGCCCCACCATGGCGCGCCATCCACAGGACGACGAGACCGACCCCAACTGGGGCCCTGTCGATCACGTTCCGTACGGCGATCCCGCACCCGGCTGGGATCGGTATGCGGTCGTCGATTTCGTCGGCGAGGGCGGGATGGGAGTGGTCTACCGAGCCATTGACCGCCAGCTCCACCGAACGGTGGCGGTCAAATTCCTTCGTTCGCGTGATCCCGCCGAGGTCGCTCGCTTCCAGCGTGAGGCGCGTGCCCAGGCGTGCATCGACCACGAGCACGTCTGTCGGGTCTTCGAGGTCGGCGAGGTCGACGGCCGGGGTTTCCTCGCCATGCAGTTCATCGACGGCGAGACCCTGCGCAATCCTGCCACCGAACTCGATATTGACGAGAGACTCGAGGTGATGGAGCAGGTTGCCCGGGCGGTGCAGGCGGCCCACGCCGGCGGTGTCGTACACCGCGATCTCAAACCGGGCAACATCATGGTCGAGAGGCGCCACGACGGCCGCCTCCACGCTTATGTCCTCGACTTCGGCATCGCCCACGATTCGGGGGATGCCGTAAGGGACTCACTCGCCGTGCCGACGGGCACCGCCGCATACATGGCGCCGGAGCGGATCCGCAGTGACGGCCGCCCTCTCGATCACAGGGTCGATGTCTACGGCCTCGGAGCCACCCTCTACGCCGTGCTGGCCGAGCAGGCTCCGTTCTTTGGAGCGACTCCCGCTGAAACCAAGAAGAAGGTGCTCGACGAGGAGCCCCTCCGGCTCGGCCTCGTCGTGCCCGGAATGTCGGCGGATCTCGAAACCATCGTCGCGGTGGCCATGGACAAGGACCCATCTCGACGCTACCCCAGCGCGCGGGCGTTTGCCGATGATCTCCGCCGCTGGCTCGAGGGCAGGCCCATCCGGACCCGGAGAGCAGGTCCCCTCTATCAACTGAAGACGTGGGTGCGCACTCGCCAGTTGGCCGCCGCGTCGCTGGCGGTGGTGGTGCTGGTTGCGGGGGCTGCGGCTGGTTCGGCGCTGTGGATTCGCTATCGCGAGAACCAACGCCAGACGCTTGCCAGCGAGCACCAGAATGAGATCGAGCAGATCGACCGTTTGTTGCGGCGATCACGCATGATGCCCCTGCACGATACGACCGCGGCGGAAGTTGCGGCGCGGCAGAGATTGGCGGATGTCGAGGCAAGCCTGCTCGCGACCGGCCCGCTGGCCCGTGGCCCCGCTCATTACGCCCTCGGTTTCGGTCTTCTGATGCTGCGTGACTTCGCCGAGGCGGAGATCTGGCTCCAGGCGGCCGTCAACGGCGGCTACGACCATCCCGAGGTGGAGTCGGCGCTGGGGGTCGCCCAGGCCATGCAGATCCTCTCAACCCGCAGCGGTGATGGCATCACCGTGGAAGAGAGCGGTTCCCGGGCCGCCGGGGCCGTGCGCCACCTGGAAAAACGTGGTCCGCAGACCGCCGAGCTCGACGACTTTCACGACGCCCTCGCCCTCTTCGTTACCGGCCGATTGGACGAGGCCCTCATCCGAACTCGCGAGTCGTCGACCCGGGTGCCGTGGCTGTATGAGGCGCTCCAGCTCGAAGGCGACATCCTGGTGGCGAGATCTGAGGTGCGGGTGACTGGGGGAGATCTCGGCGGCGCCGAAGCCGATCTCCTGTATGCCGGTGAGATCTACGCCCGCGCCCTCGGAGTCGCGCGCAGCGACGCCTGGCTCTACGAGGCCGAGGCAGCGCGGATGTTGCGGTTCATCGAGCTTGTTTCGGTCGATGACCTGCTCGCGCCGATGCTCTGCGACAAAGCGATCGAGGCCGCCGTCGCGGCAGGCACTGCTCGTCCGCAACGCGGATTGCCGCTGGTGCTCGCCTCCCGGGCGCATCTCCTCAAGGCGGAGATCCTCGACCAGCATGGCGGAGATCCCGAAATCGAGCTCGCGGAGGCACTGCGCTTGGCCCGCGACGCCATGGAAATCGATCCGGAGAACACCGATCACGCCGATCTCCAAGCACGGACTCATGCCCTGCTTTCGGAATCGCGTGGCGCCAATGCCGGTTGATAGGCCATAATGCCTACCGGCGCCGCCGGCGGCCGAGAAGGAACCATGGACAACGTACGTAGTTTTTGCATCATCGCCCACATCGATCACGGCAAGTCGACCCTTGCCGATCGCCTCATCCAGTTCTGTGGTGGAGTGGAGGACCGCGAGTTCCGCGATCAGATCCTCGACTCCATGGACATCGAGCGCGAGCGCGGCATCACCATCAAGTCGAACACAGTGACCCTGAGCTACACGGCCAAGGACGGAAAGACGTACCAGCTCAACCTCATCGACACCCCCGGGCATGTCGACTTCTCGCACGAGGTCCGCCGTTCTCTCATGTCATGCGAGGGCGCTTTGCTGCTGGTGGATGCCTCTCAGGGGGTCGAGGCCCAGACCGTGGCCAATTTGTATCTCGCCATCGAGCACAACCTCGAGATAGTCCCGGTGATCAACAAGATCGATCTTCCGGCGGCCGATGTCGAACGGGTCAAAGAGGAGATCGAAGAAGACCTCGGTCTCGACTCCGACGACGCCATTCTGTGCTCGGCCAAGAAGGGCATCGGGATTGAGGATGTCCTCGAAGCCATCGTGACCCGGCTGCCGGCGCCCGCGGGCGACCCCGAGGCTCCGCTCCAGGCGCTCATCTTCGATGCTCAGTACGACTCCTACCGTGGAGCGGTCCTTTTGGTCCGGGTGATGCAGGGCACGCTGCGGCCGGGCCAGAGACTGATTCTGATGCACACCGGCAAGGAGTACGACCTCGAAGAGGTCGGGCTGCTCCAGCTCAAGAGAGTCAAGGTGCCCAAGCTCGAGGCGGGCTCGGTGGGCTACGTCATTGCCGGGATCAAATCGGTTTCCGACATCAATGTCGGCGACACCATCACCGATGCCGCGAACCCGGACACGGAGCCATTGCCCGGCTACAAAGAGGCCAAACCGGTGGTCTTCTCATCGGTCTACCCCATGTCCACCGAGGAGTACCCCGAGCTGGTCAAGGCGCTGGAGAAGCTCAAGCTCAACGACGCCGCCCTGACCTATGAGAAGGACTCGTCCGCGGCGCTTGGTTTCGGATTCCGCTGCGGTTTTCTCGGGCTGCTCCACCTTGAGGTGGTGCAGGAGAGGCTGCGTCGCGAGTACGATCTCTCGCTGATTCTCTCGGCGCCATCGGTGCGCTACCGGGTGACCACCGCCGACGGCGAAGCGACGTGGGTCGACAACCCGAGCTACTTTCCCAACCCGGCCGAGATCGAGCGAACCGAGGAACCCTACATCAAGGCCGCCGTGATGATGCCCGAGCGCTATGTCGGATCGGTGATGGAACTCTGCCGCGAGCGCCGCGGTGAGCAGACCACCTTTACCTATCTCGCCGTGGGCCGGGTCGAGCTGACCTCGGAGATGCCGCTCGCCGAGGTCGTCTTCGACTTCTACGACCGGCTCAAATCGACCACCCAGGGCTATGGCTCGTTCGACTACGAGATGCTCGACTACCGCGACACCGATCTGGTCAAGGTCGACATTCTGGTCAACGCCGAGCCGGTTGACGCCCTTTCCCAGCTCGTTCATCGCGAACGCGCCCGCATGCGCGCCCTGCACTACTGCGAACGCCTCGAGGACACCATCCCGAGGCAGCAGTTCAAGATCGCCATCCAGGGCGCTATCGGCGGCGAAATCGTCGCGAGAAAGACCATCAACGCCTATCGCAAGGACGTCACCGCCAAATGCTACGGAGGAGACATCTCGAGAAAGCGAAAGCTCCTCGAGAAGCAGAAGAAGGGCAAAAAGCGGATGAAGATGGTCGGCAGCGTCGAGATCCCGCAGTCCGCCTTCGTCGCGGTGCTCAAGACCGATCGCGAGAAGTGAACCTCGCCGGTCTCTACCTCCACGTTCCCTTCTGCTCGTCGGTCTGTCCCTACTGCGACTTCGCGGTCACCATCGCGGGTGCCGATCGCCGCGGCGCCTATCTCGCTGCCCTCGATTGCGAGATCGCCCTCTCGGCGGACCACGGTCTGCGTTTCGACACGATCTACTTCGGCGGCGGGACTCCATCGAGCCTGGCACCTGAGCAGCTTGGACGCGTCCTTTCAACTCTCGAAGGCAACCTCGACCTGGCCCCCGACGTCACCCGCCACCTCGAGATCAACCCCGAGGATGTCGATGACGAGACCGCAGCCGCGTGGCGCGATCTCGGTTTTGGCTTCGCGAGCCTCGGTGTCCAGAGCTTCTCTGACGAGGTCCTCGGTTTCCTGGGTCGTAGACACCGCGCCGCCGACGCACGTCGCGCCGCCGAAACGCTCATCGATGCGGGCTTCGGCACGGTCTCGGTCGACCTCATCTTTGGTCTTCAACACCAAACCGTCGATGACTGGCGGCGTCAGCTCGAGATCGTCCTTTCACTCGGCGTCCACCACCTATCTTGCTACCAACTCACCATCCACGACGGCACGGTGTTCGGCCGCCGACACGACCGAGGCGAGCTGCGGGAACTCGGTGAGGACAGCCAGGCCGAACTCTATCTGCTGACCCATGAAATCCTCGGCGCCGCCGGTTGGCAGGGGTACGAAGTTTCTAATTTCGCTGCCGGCGTCGATCACCGCTCCAGACACAACCGGAAATACTGGGACCATACCCCCTACCTCGGGCTCGGTCCTTCAGCCCACAGTTTCGTCGGCCGCCGGCGGTGGTGGAATCAACGCAAGGTGAGGCTGTGGACCGCCGCCATCGAGGACAACCGCTCTCCGATCGAGGGCCAGGAAGATCTCAGCGACGCCGAGCTCTTTTTCGAAGCCGTCATGCTCGGCCTGAGAACCGCGGATGGCATCGACCGCGACGCCTTCCAAGAACGCTTCGGAGCCGAGATCGCCCGTTTCGACGAATCCGCCATCGAACGGCTCGCCAAATCGGGACACCTCCTCGTCGATGGCACTCGAATCCAACCCGCCCCCAAGGGGATGGCGGTCGCCGAAGGTCTTCTGAGATCAATCCTGCCGTGACCAGCGTGCAACGCTCGTCATGTCCAATTCTCGGTGCAGATTCCGGTGCGTCCGACGCGGCGAAAGCTGCGCCGAGAATTGGAATCTCAACGGACGCCCCGGCCCCGTCGTACAATGACTGCGCATGGGCGAACTCATCCCCGATCCCGAACTCGAACGGATCATCCACGAGATGAACCGCGAGGAGCGTGCCGAGCATGCCGAGCCGGAGGCGGCCGCAGCATGGGACGGCCCGGATCTGCGTGAGGTCCACGGCGACGAGCCCCTCGGCGCGATCCTAGGTGAGATGGTGCTTCGCCAGGCTTCGGATCTCCTGCTCGTGCCGGATTCACAGCCGGTCGTCCGGATTAATGGCCGGCTCGAATCCCTCCCCCTCGCCGAGGTCACCGATGAGGAGATCCGGGGCCACTTCACGCCGCACCTCAGCCGTCGCGCTCAGCGATTCCTCGCCGAACGGGGTTCGACCGATTTTTCGCTCCACCTCGCGGGTTCGAGCGAACGGGAATCGTGGCGCCTGCGAGTCAATCTCCAGCGCCAGGGCGGCCGGTTGGCGGCGGCGATCCGTGCGTTGCCGCGGCGCATTCCTTCCCTCGAAGAACTGGGCCTTCCGCCCATATTGGGCGATCTGGGAACAAGCGCCAACGGTCTCGTTCTTGTCTGCGGTCCCACGGGCTCCGGCAAATCGACCACCCTGGCCGCGATCCTCGATCGACTCAACCACAACGAGTTCCGTCACATCATCACCATCGAGGATCCGGTCGAGTACGAGCACCGCAACAAACGGTCGGTCTTCGAGCAGGTCGAGGTGGGCAGCGACGCCCCCGAGTTCGCCCTGGCGTTGCGGGCGTCCCTCCGACGGGATCCGGATGTGATCCTGGTGGGGGAGATGCGCGATCTCGAGACCATCTCCACCGCACTCACGGCGGCCGAGACGGGTCATCTGGTCCTCTCGACCCTCCACACCGCCGACAGCGCCCAGGCCATCCACCGGATCATCGATGTCTTCGAGGGGTCCCGGCAGGAGCAGATTCGCCACCAGCTCGCCCTCTCTCTGCGGGCCATCGTTTCTCAACAACTCATCCCGACCGCTACCGGCCGGGGACGGGTGCCGGCGATCGAGTTGCTCCTCGCGAACTATGCGGTGCGAAACCACATTCGCCGCGGCAATATCGAACGTCTCTACAACGAGATCATGGCGGGACGCAGCCACGGCATGCAGACCATGGAGCATGCTCTCACCGAGCTCGTCCGAAATGGCGCCATCAGCGCTGAGGATGCCCTCGCCCGATCGAGCCGGCCCGATGAGCTCAATCGGATGCTGAGTTCGTCGTCCTGATTTCGACGAGCCCAAGGCGCAGCGTACAAAAACGAGAGACGCTCCATCCTCCTCCTGCTATCCTGACGGGGTGCAGGGACCAGACCTTTTTGAGACCTTTTCCGGCAACGGTCTGAGCGGCGAAATCGCCCGTGTGTACCGTCCCGACGATGTCGTCGGCGAGATCCAACGACTCATCGACCCCGCCTCCGCGACGGCCACCATCCATTGGGGCCGAAACTACCTCTTCACCGCCGACATGACCACGTCTGAAGGCGTCGTCCCGGTGGTCGTCAAACAGTTCCGCAACCAGGGTTGGCGAAAGAAACTCGACCGCCGTTTCCGCGGCAGCAAGGCGACCCGCAGTTGGCGGGTGGCGAAGGAGCTGTTGCGCGCCGGGATCGAGACCCCGGAGCCCGTCGCCCTGGTGGAGTCCGACCGCCTCGACGGCCCCTCGTTCTTCATCGCCCGCCGGCTCGACGGTGCGTGTGAGGTCCGTCAGTTCTTCCGCCGTCTCAACAACGAGCCCGGCCCCGAGGCGTTCCCCGAGGTGGAGCCGCTCGCTTTTCTCGAACAGCTCGGACGCCATGCGCGCGGCCTCCACGACGCCGGGATCATCTACCGCGATCTCTCAATGGGGAATGTCCTCACCACCAGCGACGGGCCCGAACCCGATCTCTCGGTGGTCGATTTCAACCGCGCCAGGATTCGCCAACAGCCCGGGGTCTACCGCCGGACCCGCGACATCTGTCGTCAACCGGTGATTGGGCCTGAACACCGCGCCGCATTCCTCCGGGGCTATTGGGGAGAGGTGCCGTCCCGCTGGTCGGCGAAGTGGTGGCTCTTTGGCCTCAGCGTCGACGCCTATATCAACAAGCACGTGTTCAAGAAGTGGATGCGGCGCAACAATCTGCGTCGCCAGCACGCCCATCGCGACGGCCACCACGATCACCTCCCACCGGCCCCTGAGAGCGCCGGGAAGCGCGATCTGGCGGTCTGGGATCACCTCTCGGATCAACCCCACCAACACGCCGGTCGATGGTCCAAATTCGGAATCCGATTCATGGACGGCCCCCATCACGTCGCTGATTTCGCCGTCGTGGCCGCCTCAACGCCAAAGATCCTTCGCCGCTACCGCGAACTCAAACGCGATCTCCACACCAAACCGGTGGTGATGGACGGCATCGGTCTCTGCCTGAGACCGTGGGAAGACGACCCCGAAGCGCACCTCGAGGCCGTCGAGGCCCTCGGGGTGAAGAAGATCCTCGTCCGTCTCCACCCGTGGGAAACAAACCACGACGCCGAAGAGACCCTCGCGGCGGCACTTCACAGCCGGGGCTGCGATCTCGTCTTCGCCCTGCCGCAGATCCGTGATTTGGTCACCGATCTCCCCCGCTGGCGCGCTGCGGTGGAGGAACTCGGGGAGCGGTTTGCACCCTTCGGGAACCGCTTCCAGATCGGTCAGGCCGTCAACCGCAGCAAGTGGGGAATCTGGACCCGGAACGAATACATCCGCCTCTACCAGACCGCGGCCGAAGTCCTGCGCCGAATCGACGGCGTCGAGCTCCTCGGCCCGGCGGTCATCGACTTCGAGTTCCAGATCACCTCCGCAGTCGTCAACCACCGGGCCAGGGACTTCGATTTCGACATCCTGGCGAGCCTTCTCTATGTTGACCGGCGAGGTGCGCCTGAAAACTGCCAACTCTGCTTCGACACCATCGAGAAGGTTCTGCTGCTCAAGGCCATCGCAGACACCGGGCGCAACTCGACGAGCCGCAGCTGGATCACCGAGGTCAACTGGCCGCTCGCCGAGGGCCCGCACTCGCCCGCGGGCAAGACCGTCGCCGTCAGCGAAGAGGCCCAGGCCGACTACCTCGTGCGCTACTACCTCCAGGTTCTGGCCAGCGGCGCCGTCGAGCGGGTCTACTGGTGGCGGATGGTCGCCCGTGGCTACGGTCTCATCGCCCCCGAGTCCGACGGCACCCTGCGCCGCCGCCCGTCGTGGTACGCGATGAAGACCCTCAACGACGAGCTCGACGGGGCGACCTTCACCGACAGTCTGCCGTCACCGGAAGACACCTGGCTCTACCGGTTCGAACGCGGCGGCGAGACCGTGGTCGTCGCATGGAGCCTCGATGAGGCCTCCACCGCCGATCTGCCCGGCCCGGTCCGGCGAGCCATCACTCGCGACGGCGCCGAGATCGAATCGCCGAAGGGCACGGCGATCACCACCACACCCTCACCGGTCTACTACATCCTGTAGTCAGAGCCCCTTGTAGCGCCGACGTTCGGTCGGCGCCCCGAGAAGGACGGATACAACGCAGGCGGGTGAACAAGATGGGTGCTATGTTCCGCATTGTGATTTCTGCCCACTCCAGAATTTCTGGCTCGCCCCGCGTGTTCCCTCCCCCAAGAACCCAAGAGGGTCGAGGAGCCAAATGAGCATGAGACAGACGGCCGACGCCGGAATCGATCGCCCCGTGCGGATCGATCATGGAAGCCACCGTTCGAAGAGTTTCGACGAAGAGCGGACCGAGGTGCAAAAGAGTCTGCTGCGGACGCTGCCGAGGGTCGACTCCAAGTACTTCTACGACGACACCGGGTCCCACCTCTTCGAAGAGATCACGCGTCTTCCCGAGTACTACCAGACGAGGACCGAAGAGGCTTTGTTGGCCTCCATTGCCGACGAGGTGGTCGAGGCCACGGGCGCCCGGGAGCTGGTCGAACTCGGTTCGGGTTCGGGGCGGAAGATCCGACTCCTGCTCGACGCCATGCGCCGAAGCGCGCACCTCGAGGGGTGCGTGCTCCTGGACATCAACGAGACCTTCCTCCGGACCTCGGCCGAAACGCTTGCCGGTAGCTACCTCGAGATGGAGGTGCGGGGGGTGGTCGGCGATTTTCTCCACGACCTCGGGTCGGTGGGTGACGGCGATCGGCGGCGACTCTTCATCTTTCTCGCCGGGACCATCGGCAATCTCTACCCCCGGCAGTTGGATGGTTTCCTGACCCGGGTCCGAGCGGCCCTCGGGCCGGACGATGCATTTCTGGTCGGGCTCGATCTGGTTAAGGAACCGGGGCGGCTGGAGGCGGCCTACAACGACAGCGACGGAGTTACCGCGGAGTTCAACCTCAACGCACTCAGGGTGCTCAACCGCCGCTTCGGCACGGATTTCGAGATCGACGCCTTCACCCACGTCGCCTTCTACGATGCCGATCAGGAGTGGATCGAGATGCGGCTCCGCGCGCGGCGTCCCACCACGGTGTCGCTGGGCGGCACCCGGCGTCTTCGATTCAAAACCGGCGACGACATCCGAACCGAGATCAGCCGAAAATTCACCCGCGATTCCTTTGTCGCGTCCCTCGAGGAGACCGGTCTCGAGCTCTCGGAGTGGTTCACCGACTCGGACAACCTCTTCGCCTCCGCGTTGGTCCGCCCGATCGGCGGCCGGAAGTCGTTGTGATCGACACGGTCCGGCGGCGTCTGGAGGCCTGCTGGTCGAGATCCGATGAGATCTTCGACCTGCTCGTGCCCGGGGCGTTGCTCGATCAGCCCATCGGACTCCGCCACCCGCTGATCTTCTATCTCGGCCACCTGCCGGCCTTTGCCTGGAACCAGGTCTGCCGCGGCGTGCTTGGCCGGCCTTCCTTTCGACCCGATTTCGACGCCCTCTTTGAACGAGGGATCGACCCCATGGGCGTGGACCACCACGAGCCCGCCGCCGAGTGGCCGCCGATCAGCGAGGTCCTCGATTATCGCGATCGCGTGCGGCACGAGCTGCTGACGGCCATCGACGACGTCGCCGATCGCGCCGGGAACGATCCGTTGGCCGAGCGCGGTCGGATCTTCGAGGTGGCCATCGAGCACGAACTGATGCACCAGGAGACGTTGCAGTATCTGTTTCAACAGTTGCCCTTCGAGAGCAAGCGACGGCCGAGAGATGCGGCGCCGTACCGATTCGACGGCGCAGCGTCTCCAGCGGTGGTCGAGATCGGCGGGGGAGGGGTGGTCCTGGGTGCTGACTTCTCCTCGCTCGACTTCGGCTGGGACAACGAGTTCCCGCCGCTCGAGGTCGGGGTCGATGACTTCGCCATGGACCGCACCCCGGTGCGGAACGCCGAGTATCGCGAGTTCGTGGCGGACGGTGGCTACACCCGCGCCGAGCTCTGGAGCGACGACGACTGGCGATGGCGGGATCGGATCGGGCTCGAACTCCCGGTGTTCTGGAACCGCGACAACGGATCACTGACCTACGACACCCTCTTCGACCGCCTGGATCTCGGAACTGTGGGTGACTGGCCGGTCTACACGAGCCACGCTGAGGCGCGCGCCTACTGTCGGTGGCGGGGTGCGCGGCTGCCCACCGAGGCCGAGTTCCACCGCGCCGCCTACACCACCCCGAACGGGGGACAGCGGCGCTACCCATGGGGCGACCGGGAGCCGTCACCGAACCGCGGCAATTTCGATTTCAGCCACTGGTCGCCGACACCGGTGGGATGTTTCCCCGAAGGCGACTCGGCCTGGGGCATCGCCGAGCTGGTGGGCAACGGGTGGGAGTGGACCGATTCGGTTTTTGCGCCGTTTCCCGGATTCGAAGTCACGATCCGGAGCTATCCCGGGTACTCGGCCGACTTCTTCGACGGCCTCCACCGGGTCATGCTCGGCGCCTCGTGGGCGACCCCGACTCAACTCATCCGGCGCAGCTTCCGCAACTGGTTTCAGCGCCACTACCCGTTCATGTTCACCACGTTCCGCTGCGTCCGAGACCTGTGACCCGGCGTTCTCACGACGAGACCCCGTGAGAAGCTCGGGTTAACTTGCAGCGCTGACCAGGCCCGCCGCCGCGTCGGCGGCCGAGTGCAGAAAGGACCGAACCGCCTGCGCTCGTGAGTTGGTCGGGTAGGGCAAGATCGTCGTCGCCGGAAGCACCGCACCAAACCAACCCTCGGTGTGCCAACGGCCATTGGACTCCAGCTTCGGGGGATCGGCGGGTGGCCGCTCGAGATCGTAGGGATTGACGTAGAAGTACGGCTCCGGATACCAGTGGTCGCCTGGCGAAAGACCGGCGCCGATCGACGCCGACCCGAGAACCTTGAGGGTTCCGAGATCGAAGTGGTGCGGCCAGCAGCGCACCTCCGCCCAACCGGAGTCATGATCAACGAGATCCTCGAGCGCCGACCAGCCCGCACCGAACCATCCCGCCAGCTCATTGAGAGACTCGCGATTGGAAGCTCCGAACGGCTCGCCGGTTGCGACCGCATGATCCGGCATCTCATAGTCGCGCATCCGGATCGGGCGCCCGGGCGTCGAACCGGTGATCGCGACAAGTCGATTCTCGAGCCAGGAGACAGCGCCCTCGATCGAAAGACCGGCGAGCGGGAGACGTCCGATGACGGCGGAGTCGTCATCGAGCATCAGCAGGCTCGGCTCCGCGAAACTCAATCCGGCGGCGACGCCTTCGGGCCGCGGCCGACTCACCAAGGCGGCGAGATCACCACGCCATCCGAGGTTGGACTGGCTGTCGTCGGGCAGACGCTCGAGCGCGGCATCGGCAAAGGCCATCACCGTCTGGGCTGCCCAGTGGAGCTCGAGTCTGGCTTTGGTGAGTCGGCCCATCGGTACCGCGCCCAGTCTGCTCCAGTTTTTTGTTGAAAGGCTTGCCATCTTTACCCCCGAGTCGGTTCCGCGATGTGTCGTGGCTCTCATCTGAAGTTTACCGGGTGGGCGATCGGGTTACACTTTCCTGGCATGACCCTCGAACTCAGCAACATCGGTGTGTCCTTCGGCGGCGGGGTATTTGCCGTCGACGGCGTCGGCTTTGCCGTGGCGCGGGGCGAGCTCGTGGTCCTGGTCGGCGAGTCGGGCTGCGGTAAGACGACTACCCTGAAAACCATCAACCGGCTCGTGGAGCCGACCCGTGGGACGGTGAAGATCGACGGCGAGGACAACGCAGGTCGAGACGGGGTCGAGCTCCGGCGATCGATTGGCTATGTCTTTCAGGGCATCGGGTTGTTTCCGCACCTCAGCATCGCCGACAACGTCGGGGTCGTTCCGAAACTCCTCGGTTGGGAGCGCGGACGGGTCTCCCGCCGGGTGGACGAGTTGCTCGAGCTCGTCAGACTCGATCCGACCGAGCACGCCCCGAGAATGCCGGCCGAGCTCTCCGGCGGCCAGCAGCAGCGGGTCGGGTTCGCTCGAGCCCTGGCGGCGGGGCCGTCGTTGATGCTGCTCGACGAGCCGTTCGGTGCGCTGGACCCCATCACCCGCGATGAACTGCGGAGTGAGTTTGCGGCCCTTCAGAAGGAGCTCCGGTTCACCGCCGTCATGGTCACCCATGACATGACCGAGGCGCTGCTCATGGCTGATCGGATCATCATCATGCGCCGGGGGCAGATCGTTGGTCAGGGCGCCCCCTCGGAGTTGATGCGCGATGCCGGAGATCCCTATGTGGCTCGGCTGATGGCCTGGCCGGCGCGTCAGGCCGAGCGGTTGGCGGCGATGATCGGCGATGGCGGGGCCGGGTCGGGATGAGCAACCTCGCCGATCGCTTCGCCGAGCTGCCCGATCTGCTCGCCGGCCACCTGCTGCTGTCGGTGTCGGCGCTCGTCATCGGAATCGCCATCAGCGTCCCGCTGGGGATCGCCGCCACTCGACGTCCCAGGTTGCGCGGAGCCGCCTTGGCCGTCGCGGGGCTCGTCCAGACCGTGCCGAGCATGGCGCTTCTGGCGCTGATGGTGCCTTTGCTCGGGGGGATGATCGGGTTTGTTCCCGCGTTCATCGCCCTGACGCTCTACAGCATACTGCCGGTGCTGGGCGGCACCGTAACCGGGATCCTCGAGATCGACCCGACGATGACCGAGGCCGCCCGGGGCGTTGGAATGACCGACCGGCAGTCGCTGCTATTGGTTGAGCTCCCGCTCGCTGCGCCCGTGATCATCGCCGGGATCCGCACCGCAACCGTGTGGGTGGTCGGGATGGCCACCCTGTCGACCCCGGTCGGCGCGCCGAGTCTCGGGAACTACATCTTTCTCGGGCTCCAGACGCGGAACTGGCTGGCGGTCGTTTTCGGGTGTTTCTTTGCCGCCACCCTGGCCGTCGTGCTCGACCGGCTGATCCTGCTGATCGAGCGCGCCGCGCGGCGCCGCAGCCCCCGGTTGGCCTGGGCCGCGGCCATCGGGCTGGTCGCGATCATCGTCGGTGGCCTGCTGCCGGCAGCCGTACGGTGGATGCCGAATCCGGGCACCGCAGTGGATTCCGAACCTCGGGTTGATGGAAAGCCCGCCCCGTCCAAACGCCCGTTGGAGGGTCGGGAGTTGGTGATCGGATCCAAGGGGTTCACCGAACAGTACATCCTCGCCGAGCTGCTCGGGCTCGAACTCGAGGCCGCAGGCGCAGTGGTCGGCAGACGCCCCAACATGGGCTCGACTATCCTCTTCGACGCTCTGCGATCGAACACGGTTCAGGTCTCGGTGGACTACTCGGGGACGATCTGGGCGGCGATCATGAACCGGCCCCGGCCCATCGATCGGGCCGAGATGCTGATTGAGGTCGACCAGTGGCTCGAGAGAGAGCACGGGGTGATCACCGTCGGTCCGCTCGGGTTCGAGAACGCCTATGCGCTGGCCATGCGTCGAGATCGGGCGGCCGAACTCGGAACGGGTAGCATCGCCGATCTCGGGCCGATAGCGTCGCGGCTCACCATCGCCGGGGACCCCGAGTTTTTCGGACGCCTCGAGTGGAGGAGGGTGCGCGAGATCTACGGTCTCGATGGTGTGCGGACCCGCGGGATGGACTCGACGTTCATGTACGGTGCGGTCCGTGACGGAGCTGTGGATCTGATCGCTGCATACTCGACCGATGGGCGGATCGATGCCTTCGATCTCGAGGTTCTGAGCGACCCGAAGAGGGCCTTCCCTCCATACGATGCGGTACTGCTGCTATCGCCCGAGGCGGCCCGCGACCGCGAGCTCCTGGCGACGCTGCGGCCGCTCGTCAACTCGATCCCCAACCGCCTGATGCGATCGGCCAACAGAGATGTGGATGTCGACGGGATCTCGGTCGAGATGGCGGCCGTGCGATTGCGCGATCGGATCGTCTCGTCGCGTCGATGAGCCGGACCTGCCCGAGCTGTCGAGTGTGGGTCTCAGCGCCCACGTCTCGCGGGGGTCGCCATCGCCGACGGGACGTCGGCGCTACAAGGGCGGAGGAGCGTGGCTGTCGGGTATCCAACCAGCAGGCTCGGCTTGACGAATTCTGAGGTCCTGCCAGGATGCTGACTGGACGGAGCATCGCATGCAAGAGCAACTCGCGGGTGGCCTCGAGCCCCGGTTCGTAGCATCAATCGCACGAGAAATCGCCTGTGCGGATCATCAGGTCGTAGCGGCGGCTGAACTGCTGGCCGGCGGCGCCACCGTTCCATTTGTGGCCCGCTATCGCAAAGAGGCAACAGGAGGCCTCGATGACGAGGCTCTCGAAACCCTGGCCAAAAAGCGAGATTACTTCATCGATCTGACCGAACGGCGGGACGTGATTCTCGCTGCCATCGACGAACAGGGCAGGTTGACACCCGAACTCGAGCGGATCATTCGTTCGACAACCACGAAGGCGGAGCTCGAAGATCTCTACCTGCCGTATCGGCCAAAACGCCGAACCCGAGCGTCCATGGCGAGAGATCGTGGTCTCGAACCACTCTCGGAGGCTCTGCTCGAGGCCGCCCGCGGTCAAAAGGACCCGGCTGAACTGGCGGCCGGATACGTCAACCGAGACTTGGACATTGAAGCCTCGTTGGCCGGCGCGCGGGATATTCTCGCCGAGCGCTTTGCCGAACACGCTCCCACCCGCGCCCGACTTCGCCGGGTGTTTCAGAGCCATGCTGTCTTCGAGGTCCGGGTGCTTTCCGGCAAAGAAGCGGATGGAGCCACCTACCGCGACTATTTTGACCATCAGGAACCCGCCGCCCGTGTGCCTTCCCACCGCATGCTGGCGATTCTGCGCGGCGAACGCGAGGGTGTCCTGGTCAGCAGCCTGCACATCAATGATGAGGAAGAAATCGCCCAACTGGCGCGGATTCCCGGTGTGCCTCTGACGACGCCGTGCGGAAAACAGGTGGCGCTGGCCGCTGCCGACGGATACAAGCGGCTGCTACGGCCGTCGATCGGGAACGAAATCCGCGCGGAAATGCGGGAACGAGCCGAAAACGAGGCGATTCGGGTATTCCGCGCCAATCTCGGTGAACTCCTGATGCAGCCGCCCTTCGGCCAACAGGCGGTCATCGGGCTCGACCCCGGACTGCGAACCGGCTGCAAGCTCGCGGTGGTCGATCCTACCGGCACCGTCACCGCGACAGATGTGCTGTACGCAGTCCCGCAGGGACCGCGCACGGCGGCGGCGGAAAAGGCGCTGGTGGCGTTGAGCCGCCGCGATCAAGTCAGGGCCATCGCGGTCGGCAACGGTACCGCCGGTCGAGAAACCGAGGCCTTTGCAAGGAAATGCGTGACTGATGCAGGGCTGGATGGAGTGATGGTGGTCATCGTTCCCGAGACCGGCGCGTCGGTTTACTCGGCCTCTGAAGTCGCTCGGCGGGAATTGCCGGATCTCGATGTCAGCATCCGCGGTGCAGCGTCGATTGCACGCAGAATGCAGGATCCGCTGGCGGAACTGGTGAAGATCGAACCCAAATCCCTCGGTGTCGGCCAATACCAGCACGATGTCAACCAAAAGGCGCTGGCTCACGAACTCGACAGGGAGGTCGAGTCGGTTGTGAATCGGGTTGGTGTGGAGCTGAATTCGGCCTCGATCTCACTGCTCGAGCGGGTTTCAGGCATCAGTGCCAAGGTAGCCGCCGCGATTGTCACCAACCGTGAGAATGAGGGTCGTTTCACCAATCGGCGTCGGTTGCTCAAGGTGCCCGGTCTCGGTCCGAAGGCGTACGAACTGTGCGCCGGGTTTCTGAGGATCCACGACGGCAGCAACCCGCTGGATCGAACCGCGGTCCACCCCGAACGGTACAGGTTGGTCAAGAAGATGGCCGCAAGCCTGGGCCTCCGGGTTGAAGAGCTGATCGGCGAAGCCGCTCGACGTCTCGACCTGCAGTCTTTCGTCGATCTGGACAACGGGATCGGCCGGCCCACCCTCGTGGATATCCGGAAAGAACTCGAGCAACCCGGGCGCGACATTCGCCCCGAGTTCGAAGCGCCGACCTGGCGTGAGGACATCACCTCCGTCGACGATCTCGAGCCGGGCCTCGTCCTCGAGGGCAGGGTCTCGAATGTGACCAATTTCGGAGCGTTTGTCGATCTCGGGGTGAAGCGGGATGGTCTGGTGCACATTTCTCAGTTGAGCGACACATGGGTCGACGATCCACGATCGGTCCTCCGCGTCGGCCAGGTCGTCAAAGTGGCCGTGCTCGAGGTGGATCACAAACGCGGCAGAATCAGCCTGTCGATGAAGGCGCAGGCGCTCAACCCTAGCTAGGAGCGTGTAGTGAACAGAATTGGCGGCGTCTTTCGGGTGTCGTTTGGCCCGTTTCTCGGCGTATTTTTGGCCCATACCACCAATATAAACCGGCAAATCCGCCGAAAAACGGGCTCAAACGACCCTCCGAAATCCATCCACCATCTATTCACTACACGCTTCTAGATTGGCGCAGCCCGACCCTCCGATGCGATGTACCACAGCGTTGAGCCTGCGGCGCGAACCCGCGCCGCAGGGTAGCGCTGGAAGCCCACGACTCGTTTTTCGATCTCGCGGACCACACGGTGTTTGGCGTCACCCGAGACGACAAACACGATCTTTCGGGCGGTATTGAGTACCGGCAGGGTCATGCTGACCCGAGGCACCGGCGGTGAGGCCTGGATCCCGTCGGCCACGCCGATCCAGCGTTCGGTCTCGTCGATCAGGGGATCGCCCGGGAACAGCGAAGCGGTGTGTCCGTCAGTGCCCATGCCGAGCATCACGCAATCGAATACAGGCGGTTCGCCATCGCCGAAGTGCCGCCGGAGCTCGGCCTCGTAGCGAGCTGCGGCTTCAAGCGGTGGGAGTTCGCCGAGGATGCGGTGGACGTTCTCCGGTGGGATCTCGATGAGATCGAGCAGCGTCGCCCGAGCCATGCCGTAGTTGCTCGCCGCGTCGTTTGGCGGGACGCAGCGTTCGTCTCCCCAGAATAGATGCACGAGATGCCAGGGGATGGATGGCGACAGCTCGGGACCGGCGAGGTGGGCATAGATCGATCGGGGCGTCGAGCCGCCGGCGAGAACGAAGCTGGCCGTTGATCGGGCCTCGACGGCGCCGATCAACGTGCGCACGATCTCGCGTGCCGCCGCTTCACCGGCTGTTTTCAGGTCAGCGAAGTGAAGGAACTGTGGGTCGTGAGAGTCCACGCGCCTCAACCCCTTCCAGGTGGCATCATGTCGAGGGCGCGCTGCGGACCGGCGCTTCCGGCGGGGTAGAAGTGCAGGTTTTCGAAGCGCTCGGAACAGGTTTCGCAGCGGGAGAGGACGGGCTCGAGAAAGCGCCAGCTCTCCTCGATGCCGTCCTGGCGCCAGAACAACATGTGATCGCCCGCCATGCAGTCGAGTAAGACCTTGGCGTAGGCGTCGATGCGCGATTCCTTGTCACCGGCCGAGTAGTCAAAACTCAGGGAGGCCGGACGCAGACGCAGGCGCGGTCCCGGCGACTTGGTGAGGAAGTCGACCGAAATGACCTCTTCGGGCTGAAAGCCGAGAGTCAGGGAGTTGGCCTTCATGGAATCGCCGGCGATGCCGCGAAACATCGAGCTGGGAACCTCCTTGAACTGGATGACCGCCTCGGTGACCTTGCGATCGAGGCGTTTCCCCGAGGTCAGGAAGAAGGGCACCCCCTGCCATCGCCAGTTGTCGACAAAGACCTTCATCCGGGCGTAGGTGGGAGTCAAAGAGTTGGGGGCCACTCCGGGCTCAGCCCTGTAGGCGGGCACCGGGCGGCCGTCGACGACGCCCTCGGCGTACTGGCCGAGGGTGATGAAGTCGTAGACGTCGAGGCCCAGCGGGAGGGGTTGCAGGCTCCGGAAGAGCTTGGCCCTTTCGTCTCGAACCCGTTCGGACTCCCACCGCGCGGGCGGCTCGATGGCGGTTACGGCCAGCAGCTGCATCATGTGGTTCTGAAGCATGTCGCGGAGCACGCCGGCCTCTTCGTAGTAGCCCGCGCGCTGTTCGACACCGAGGGTCTCGGCGGCGATGATCCTGACGTGGTCGATGTGGTTGCGGTTCCACAGCGGTTCGAAGATCGTGTTGGCCAGCCGGAAGGCGAGCACGTTCTGCACCGTCTCCTTTGCGAGATAGTGGTCGATCCGAAAGATCTGGTGCTCGGCAAAGTTGTTGAGCAGCCGCCGGTTGAGCAGTTGAGCGGTGCGAAGATCGCGACCGAAAGGTTTCTCGACCACCAGCCGGGACCAGCCGACGCCGTCGTGGTGCTCGTGGGCGAGACCGCAGTTCCCAATGGCGTCCGCCACCGGCCCGTACATGGAAGGGGGCAGTGCGAGGTAGTGCAGCAGGTTGGCGCCGGCGCCGTTGTTTCCGTTCATTTCTCGTACGGCGCGGGCGAGATTTTCGAACTGTTCGGGCGAGTCAGGATTCGCCTGAATGTAGCTCAGGCAAGCTGCGAAGTCGTCCCAGCGTGACAGGTCGTGACCGCCGTCGAGTTCAATGCCTTTGCGCAGCCGGTCCCGCCACTGCTGGTCGTCGAGTTCGGATCGGCCGGTGCCGACAATCCGAAAGGGCGTCGGCAGGCTGCCCAGCGAATCAAGCTCGTAGAGCGCCGGGATGAGCTTCCGCCAGGTCAGGTCTCCGGTGGCGCCATAGATGATGATCGTCAGCGGCTCGAGCTCGGTACCATCGAACCTCACGGGAAGGCCGTTGTCGATGCGTGTGCTGTTTTTGTCCCTGGTCAAACCTGCCTCCGTCCATTTTCCGGCGCGACTACCTGACAGACAGAACACGAGCGACGCCGTGAAGAATCCCATCGGCACCCATCCGAAGCGACGAGCGGTGTTGAATTGCCCATCCTTCTGACGTCATGGTGAATCCGCGCTATCGTGGGTTGAACGAACCTCTGGGAGGCTGCAATGAAAAAGATCGTTCTGGTGCTCGCGTCGGTGGTGGCGGTGTTCGTGCTGGTCGCCGTGATCCTTTTCATTGTGGTGGATGCAGACGACTTCCGCGGGTTCATCGAGACCAGGGCCGAAGAGACTCTCGGACGCGATGTGCGGCTCGGCAAGATGAGCCTGTCGATCGTGCCCATTTTTGGTTTCCAGGTCGACGATGTTTCCGTCGCTGCGCGACCCGGTGAGGGCGAGGGTGATCTGCTCAGCGTCCGGAGCCTCGTTATCGGCGCCAAACTGATGCCGCTGCTCAAGAAGCGGCTCGAGGTCACGTCGATCGAGGTCGTCGAGCCGATGGTCAACTTTGTTCGCGATGAGGCCGGCGAATGGAACTTCGATCTCGGAGCCGACACCGAGGAATCAGAAGAGCAGGGGCAACCGGCAGAGCCCGGCGCCGGCCCTGAAATCACCGTCGATGCGATCCGAGTGACCGGGGGCCGCCTCAGCATTCATGATGCCTCGAGATCTCCGGAACAGCCTCTCGATGTGGTGCTCACCGAGCTCGATCTCGAGATCTTGGGCTTTGGCAGCGACGAGTTCCGTGTTGCGGTCGAAAGTGGTCTGATGGACGTGGCTGATCCCGCAATCGGTCCGAATCCGCTCCATCTGGAGGTCGGCAAGATCGATCTCGCCGTGGGCGGCGGCGGTGACTCTCTCGATCTGACGCGCTTCGAGTTGGTCGTCGGCAAGACCACCGTGGCCCTCGCCGGAACGATCGAGGCGCAGCCCGACGGAAGGCGGATCGATCTCGATCTGAAGCCTACCGGCATCGACGTCGAGGATATCTCATCACTGCTGGACAAGATGGCGGGTGATCTCGGCGTGTCGATTTCCGGCAAAAAGCCTGTCGAACTCGAAGCCGGCGTCCACGGCGTGCTGGCGGAGGATCGGCTGCCCGAGATCGGTGTCACGGCCAGGTTCAATGATCTCTCCATCGCCGCCGATACTCTCACTCAGCCTGTCACCGACCTCAGCGCGGTCGTGAAGCTGCGGGGCACCACGGTCGTGGTCGATGGGTTGCGTGCCCGGGTTGGTGAGAGTGACTTTGCCGGCACGCTCCGGATTGCGTTTCTGGATCGGCCGACGCTCGAGTTCGCGATTGAATCGCAGCGAGCCGATCTGGGTGAATTGCTCGGTCTGATGACGGGTGGGGAGGATGACCAGACGACTGAACCCGACCCGGACAGCTTTCTTGTTCGAGGCGTCGCCGACGGCTCACTGAAGGTGGCCGAAGGATCGTGGTTCAACCTTCACTTCCGCGATCTCGAGGCGCAGTTGCGACTCGAAAGGGGTGTCGCGACCCTCGAACCGGTGTCCATGGAGCTCTATGACGGGAGGTTCAGCGGCCGGCTCTCGAGCGATCTCACGCGGAGCCCGCAGCCGTTCGAGTTCTCCGGCGAGGCGTTGGGCATCGATATGGATCCCTTTGTCGTCGACCAGACCGGCAAGAGCGACATTCTCATGGGACGCTTCACGGGACGCGTGGCCGGAGCCGGTGTGGGGAGCGATCCGACCACCTTGATGAAGTCTCTCCAGGGAGAGGGTGTGGCGCGGATTGTCGATGGTCAGGTGGGCAAGCTCGATGTTCTGCGCTCGGTGGGTCAGGTCGCCGGCGTTCTAGGCCAGCAAACCATCGCCAATCTCGCGTCCTCTTCGGCGACAGGCGCGACCAAGTTCAGCCGGCTCGCCGGAGACTTCAGCATCGGCGGCGGCGCCCTGAACTTCGACAGCATGCTGCTCGAGGCTGCCGCCTTCGATCTTTCGGGCACAGGGAAAGTCGACCTGCTCTCGAGCGTGATGAACGGCGAGTTCCTGCTCCGGTTCTCGCCGGAGGTTAGCGCCTGGATGAAGCAGGAAAGCAGCCGCGCCGCAGAGCTGTTCTGGGATTCGGCCAGTGGCCGGGTCGTACTGCCGTTGGAGCTGAGCGGTCCGCTCGACGGCACCGGCGCGAGCGTCGACTGGGGCGCCGCCGTGGAGGACGTCGCTCGGCGGACGGTCGAGCGCGAACTCACCAACGCGCTCGGCAATCTGCTCGGCGGTTCCCGTGACAACGATCGGGACAAGGACGCCGTCACTTCACGGAATAAAGGATCCGGGGCCTCGGCGGCGCAACCCTCAACCCGGGTGAAAACCCGCGTACGTCAGGCAAAGGCTCCATCTGGTCGATTCACCATCAGGGTTGCCAAGACCGAGTGGATCGGTCCGTCTTCGGAACCGCATTTCAAGATCACGTGCAAGGTGACAGGCGCCGGCGTCGAACGGGCGCTGATGAAGGTGGTCGACGCAAGGGGGGGCAAGGTGCAGAACGCGACCGTTGACCTCGCTGCGCTTCTCGCGGAGACCGACGCGGCCACATTTAAAGTCCGGGTGAACGGGAAAAAGCTGGCGGCCGCGGAATTTCCCGTGACCGTCACGCTCGCCGCCATCGGTGCCGATGGCGAAACCGCCGAGCTGATCCTCGAGATCGGGAAGGCGGGCGAGTGATCATGGTCACCATGGCCATGCCGGCGCTTGCACATAGTTGATTGAAAGGGAGGCTCGAGGTGAGACACAACAACTGTCCTCGACGATCTTCTGACGAGCCGGTGGGCCGGATGCTCCGGGCCTGGTTCACCATCAACTCGTTGGTAGCCGGTGTGCTCGCCCTGATTTGGCTCGTGCTTCGCAGCGGGCCGAAACCTAGTCGGTTTGTCTATCCCTGCCAACAGGCGGCCTTTTCCGCCGCGTCGCTGGCATTCGCGGCGCCTTTGATCTCGACCCTTGTGGCCGCGCGGCGCGGTCTCGTGCAGGGCATGCGGACCCCGGCAGGAGTTGCCTCGGCCCTGGTGGGTCTGGTCGTGACCATGGGGATGTGGGGCCACTCCTCCCTCGCCAACGAACCGGCGGCGGATCATGCCATGGCGCCGTTGGACTATCGAGCTCAGGTCTTCCGCGTCACCGATTGTCCGCAAGATCCTTTCGGCGATCGATTCGTCGGGCTCGACAATCTACTCAACCTGATGGGCTCTCAGGGGCTGAAATTCTATCGGTCCGTGACCTCCTCCGGGCTCGCGGGACCGGGAGGGATCATCGCAGCGGATGATGTGGTGGTGATCAAGATCAACTATCAGTGGGACGAACGGGGCGGGTCCAACACCGATCTTCTGCGTGGATTGATCCGTGCCATCGTTGACCACCCGGACGCCTTCACGGGTGAGGTGGTCGTCTGCGAGAACGCCCAGTTCAACTCGGTGAGCAACTTTGATCGATCGGACAACAACGCTCAGGACATCTCGCTGTCACCGCACGACGTGGTTGTCGCGTTTCAGAACCTGGGATACACGGTTTCGCACTACGACTGGACCTCCATCCGCTACTCCTCGGTCGATGAATATTCACAGTCCGACATCGATGACGGCTATATCGTCTACGACTACGATCCAGTGATCTCGGGCCGCGTGTCCTACCCGAAGTTTCAGACCGACGACGGGACCTTCATCAGCATGAGGGACGGCATCTGGGACTCGGGCAACTCGAGCTACGACCGCGAAAGCCTCAAGTTCATCAATCTCCCGGTGCTCAAATCCCACCACGCGACCTACGGGGTCACGGCGTGCGTCAAGCACTACATGGGCCTGGTCACCCGAGAGCTCAGTACCAATTCGCACAGCGCTATCGGCGCCGGTCTACTGGGTGAAGTGATCGCAGAGATCGGACTTGCCGATCTCAACATCCTCGATTGCATCTGGGTCAATGCCAACCCCCATACCGGTCCGGGGACGAGCTATGGCGGCGCCACCCGGCTCGACCAGCTTGTCGCCAGCACCGATCCGGTCGCCGCCGATATCTGGGCCACCACCGAAATCCTCATTCCGGCGTTTCTCGACAACGGCTACAGCCCGCCGTGGCCGTCTCCCGCAGCCACACCGGACGACCCGTCGAGTGAGTTCAGGGTCTATCTCGACAACTCCATGGATCGCATTCTCGGCGCGGGACTTGAAGTGACCAACGATCTCGCGCAGATCAGCGCTGTTACCTGGGATGGCGTCTCGCCGATGGCGATCTTTGTCGATGGATTCGAGTCGGGAACTCTGGGTTCGTGGTCGATGGTCGTGCCCTAGGAGCGTGGAGTGCATAGAGGGTGGATGAATTTTGGCGGGGCAAACGGCACCCGAAAGGCGCCGCCAATTCTATCCACAACACGCTCCTAGTTCCTGGGTTGGGTCGCCCTGAGCTGTTCTTCGAGGCAGACCTTCTGCATCGTGTACTGGGCCGACCAGGCCCGTTCGCATTCCACGCGAGTCCGGTTGAGAAACACCGGGTCATAGCGTGGATCGGTCGCCAGGCGTTGGACGGCGTGGTAAGCGCCGATCTCGTCGCGCTCACAATTGTCGCGCTTCTGGTAGTCCCGGGCCCACTCGTTGCGACAGTGAGCGCGGATACCTGAAAACGAGTTCTTTGCAATTGATTCGGGCTTCCGCGCTTTGAGGCGTCCGAGCGCGGCGGTCTGCCGGTCGTAGCATGCATTGTATTGAGCGGTTCCCACGGCGGACTCGTTCTGACAGACCCCGGCGATGACCTCCGGGGCGAGATCAGCGTATTCGACACCGTGACCGGACGGGTTTGTTTTCTTGGTGCCGTAACCATCGGCGCGTCGTGCCGTGGTCGCGACGGATCTGTTGGTCAAAACGACCTTGTCGGCGGGTTGAAGGCTGGCGGAGGTCTCGGCATCCGTCAGTCCCGACAACGACTCCTGCTTTGCTCGGTCGCTCGCGGCGGTCTCGTTTTGTTGGCTCCGCTTCCGGGCCGCTGCCAGACACTTGGGCATGGTTCGGTTACTCGCCTCGTTGAAGATCGCGGCCGATCGTCCCTTCAGACCGACGATCCTACCGATATCGTCTTTTCCCGCCAGACAGAATTCGACGAGATCCGCGAGCGCCTGGTTGACCTCCGTGGTCCGTCGCGAGTCCACCTTGTATTCGGGTGTGGCCCGAGCGTATTCACCGGGTTTGGTGTAGAGGACGGATCCGTCCTTCAATTCGAGCGAAGTGACCAGATGCCAGGTGCCGCTGGAGAAGATGATCACCGCGGGCACCTTTTCCTGGGTGGACGCAGCCGATTCTTCCGCAGTGCAGACCGTAGCGCTCCAGAAAGCGATGGACACCACCGCTGCGATTCCGACCAAGGCACTCAGACGCATGCCGTGCTCCTCTCCAGGGTCCGCTCTTTTCCGTCGCGTTTGAAGAACTCATCTGAAATGAGAGTCTAACCCGTTCTGGTGGACGCTGCCCTCACCCGGCCCGCTCGAATCGTTCGAGCCGCTCCTCTTTGCCCAGCACGAGCATGACGTCGCCCTCCTCGAAGACGAAGTCGGCATCGGGCAGCTCGTCGACGATTTCCTCATCGACTCCGCTGCGCCGTTTGATGAGGAGCAGACTGACCCCGTAGAGGTTTCTGATGTCGAGTGACCCGAGGGTGCGGCCGAAGAAGCTCGGCGGCGCCGGGACCTCGGCCAGGCTCATGCCGCGCACTCCGGGGAGGGCGCGGGCGGGCGTCCGGTGTCCCACGGTTTCGGCCATGGTCGAGGCCATGTCGCGTCTGAGCAACTCCGCGTTGTACGCTTCGATCACGTCCTGGGGCCAGAGGGTGCCGACGATCCGGCCGTCCTCGACCACCGGTGCGGTGAAGCGATACCGCCCGAACCTCCTCATGACTTCGTCCAGCGGATCGTCGATCGAGAAGACCGGATAGCCACTCGTCCGCATCATGTCTTCGGCGATCACGAGCGCCTGAACGCTGTTGGGGTCGGCCATCAATGGTCGAATGTCATCGATGGTGATCACACCGAAGAGGTGATCATCAGGACCGGTCACCATGACCGTGTCGCCGGGTTGCTCGACAAAGCGGGAGATCACCGGCATCAGCTCGTCGGAGCGTCCGACCTCGGAGTAGTCGGTCCGCATCGCATCGCCGGCGCGCAGGTGGCCGAGCACGTTGGTCGACAAACCGCCGCGGATGTCGACACCGCGCCGCAGCAGCTTGAGGGTGTAGATCGACGACTTCTGCAGCCCTGTCGCGAGCAGGGTCGCGATGATGCAGCTGATCATCAGCGGAAGGATGATCTTGTAGTCACCCGTAAGCTCAAAGATCATCACGATGGCGGTGATCGGGGCGTGGGTGCCGGCGGAGAGCACCGCCCCCATCCCGACCAGAGCATAGGCTCCCGGGCTGCCGGTGTAGCTCGGCCACAGCGAGTGGGCGACCTTCCCGACGGCGCCGCCGGCCATGGCGCCGATAAACAGCGATGGTGCGAAGATCCCGCCGGAACCACCCGACCCGAGGGTCAGGGATACGGCGACGATCTTCACCAGTACCAGCACCAGCAGAAGCTCCCAGGTGAGGTTGCCGGCCAGCGCTTCATTGATGGCTTCGTATCCGACACCGAAGATTTCCGGGAACCGAAGGGCGATAATCCCGATGAGAAGGCCGCCGATGGCGGGTTTGACAACCGCGGGAAGCGACACGGCATCGAAGAGATCTTCAGCCCGGTAGAGCGTACGCATGAAGAGCAGGGCCACCAGACCGGCGACGATGCCGAGTACGCCGTAGGAGAGCAGTTCATAGGCGCTCACCAGTTCATAGGCCGGAACCTCGAAGGCGGGAAAATCACCGAGGAAGTGCCGGCTGACGACCGTCGCCGTCACGGACGAGATCACGATCGGCGAGAACTGGGTGACGCCGAAGTCACCGAGAATGATCTCGACGGCGAAGAGCGCGCCCGCCACCGGTGCGTTGAAGGTGGCGGCGATCCCCGCCGCGGCTCCGCAGCCGACCAGCGTCCGGAGGCGTCGCTCGCCGACCTGCAGCCACTGGCCGAGGGACGAGCCGATGGCGGATCCGATCTGGACGATGGGGCCCTCGCGGCCGACCGATCCGCCCGATGCGATGCACACCCCCGATGCGATGAGTTTGGCGATCACCACCCGTGGTCGAATTCGGCCGCCCCTGAGCGCCACCGCCTCCATGACTTCGGGGACGCCGTGGCCCTTCGCCTCGGCGGCGAAACGAACAACGATGAGACCGACGATGAGGCCTCCAACCGCGGGGGTCAGGATCTTCCACCACGCCGGGAGTTGGTTGAGATAGGCGAGGGAGACGTCGTCAGTGTGCCACGCGATGGTTTGGAAAAACTGGATGCATTTGCGAAAGCCGACCGCCCCGAGGCCGCCGAGAAGCCCGATGCCGATGGCCACGAGCACCATGTAGGAATGCTCGGTGTACTTCAGGGCGAGGTGACCGCGGTCCACCAGATCAAGCAGAGCGCGAACGGGACGGAATCGGTGACCATCTTTCACCGCGACAGTCTACGCCTTCCCCTCGCGGTCTACGCTGCTTCCGGTTGCCGATCCGTCAGATGAGCGACCTTGCTTCGTCACATCGCCGCGGTGCCCTCCTTGATGTTCTTCAGCGCCTCTTGGCCGGTGGGGCTTTCGGGGTTGAGAGCCAGCGACTTCTCATACATGAGCGTCGCATCATCGGTGTTGCCGGCCCTCAGCAGCGCCTCGCCGAGACTGTCGTAGACGTTCCACGACTCGGGATACAGTTCGGTGTTGATTCTGAACATCGTGACGGCCTCGTCGATCTTGTCCTGCTGGAGGAGAGCGTAGCCGTAGGCGTTGAACTCGGTTTCGGAGAAGAAGTAGACGGGTGTGGCGCTGTCGCGGTCGGCCAGAATCTCGAGGACGGCCTTTTCGTCGGCGTTTTCACTGAGAAGCGTGAAGAGGGTCCTGGCGGCTGAGGCCTGGTTGGTGGTGACTCTCCAGAGCTCGGTGATGGAGGCGTAGTTCCGCTGCGGATCGAATCCCGGGCTGCCCACCAGGTCAGGAAAGCGGGTTTCGAGGCGAAACTCCGTCTGAACGTCGACGATGCTCTTGCCGTCAGAGGCCGCCTGTTGGATGCCGTCCCAGAGCGTGCGGACATACTCAACGCGGGCTTCGGCGCCTTCAATGGAGAGTTCGCCATTCCAGTGTGCGGGCAGCAGGGTGGTGATCTGGTCGCGCTGAGCGAGCAGACGGTCCCAGTTGGCGAGCCACCGCGGAAAGTCGTGCGCCATGCCGGTGCGGACAGAGAAGGAGGCGAGGCATCCCGGGGAGTCGGTGAGCCAGATATCGGCCATGGTGTCGCCGGTGAGCAGGATGCCGTGTTCCGGAACGAAGATGGCGGTGTCGCTGGCCGTGTGCATCCCGCCGATGTATGAGAGCTCGAAGGTGGTGTCTCCCAGGTCGAGGGTCATACGGTCGGAGAAGGTCAGCTCGGGAGTGGCCGGCAATTTGTCTGCCTCGATCACCTTGAGATAGAGCTGATTGAGAATGATGTTCTCCCGGATGGCCGGGGCCTTGGGGTCATCGGGAGGGAGGGCCTCGAGTTCGTCCTCGAGATCACTGATTCGCTTGGGGTACCAATCCAGACGGGAGCCTCGGCGGCCGGCGATGGCGGCCATGCCGGGTGCCACAAGCTCGTGACCGACGATGGTGCAGTCGTCATAGACCGAGTTGCCGCCGGTGTGGTCGTTGTGCTCGTGGGTGTTGATGAGGTACGCGAAGTCGGAGCGGCCGAGTTCGCGGGCGATGGCTTGGCGCAGCCCGGTGTCGATCTCCGGAACGCCGAAGGTATCGACGACGACGATGCCCCTCGAGGTGGCGAAGGCCATGATCGCCGTTGATGAGATGTGGTCGCCTATCCAGAGACGGATCACCCCGTCATCGATCTTCTGCACATGCATGGGCAGACCCGCGATCTCCCCCGCGCCAGCCCAGGAAGTCGCAAGCAAGAGTGAAACGACGACAATCAACAGGACCCTGGATTTCATTTCTTCCTCCTCATCGCCCGCCGCGCGGGCCGAGCTGTAATTTCAAAAACCGGTCGAATACAGCGAAAATAGCTGGAATCACAGTGTTCATACGGTGGGGAGAGGGTTGGGTTTCGAGAGAACGATCGGTGGGGCGTCAGGTCTGAGTCGAGCCGGCTTCCCAATGGTCGCGATCGTGAGGTCGGTCATGGAGATCGGCGCTATTTGTAGCGCCCACGTCCCGTGGGCGTCAGGGCAGACCCTTTGATCACCGACCCGGACAGGCTGAGACGAGGCGAAGGTGTGAGACCGGTTTTGGTTGGGCGAGTCAGCTCAGAAAAATGCCCACAACCGCGCCGGTCATGCAGGCCGCGATGAAGCCGCCGGTCATGGCGCGCAGGGCGAGTCGGCTGAGGTCGGGCAACCGCTCGGGGGCGATGCCGCCGATGCCGCCGAGCTGGATGCCGATGGAGGCGAAATTGGCGAATCCACAGAGGGCGTAGCTCGCGATGATGGCCGACCGCCGGCTGATCACCGGATCTGCGGAGTTGACGATGGCGCCGAGATCGACATAGGCGATGAACTCGGTGAGCACGAGTTTCTCTCCCAGCAGACCGCCGACCACCGCGGCGTCGGCCGGGGCGATCCCCATGATCAGGGCTACGGGAAAGAAGAGCCAGCCGAGGATCCGAGCCAGCGAGAGCGGTTCGTTCACCCCGACTTCGAAAAGGCCGAAGGCGACCCCTTCAGCCGAGAAAACGATGGGAACGAGGGTGAGCAGCCAGTCGAGGAGGGCGACGAGACCGACAAAGGCGATGAGCATTGCCGCCACGTTGATGGCGAGCTTCATACCGTCGGTGGCGCCGTGCGCAGCAGCCTCGATGACGTTGCCGTATGGGGACTCGCGCGCGAGATCGGCGTCGCCCGTGGTCTCGGGATGGCCGTCTTCGGGATAGAGGATCTTGGAGATCGCGAGCGCCGCGGGCGCCGAAAGGATGCTCGCCGTCACGAGATGGCCCGCGATCCCGGGGATGTCTCTGAGAAATCCGACATACGCCGCCATGACACCGCCGGCGACGGTGGCGAACCCACCGCACATGACGGCGTGAAGCTCGGATCTGGTCATCCCTGCGATATAGGGCCGAATCACCAGCGGGGCTTCGGTCTGGCCGATGAAGATATTGGCTGCGGCGCTCAGACTCTCGGCCGCCGAGGTGCCCATGGTGCGCTGCATGAGCTTGCCGATGCCTTCGATGATCGGCTGCATGACCCGCAGGTGGTAGAGGATCGCCATCAGGCTTGAAAAGAAGATGATCGAGGGCAGAATCCAGAAGGCCACGGTGCGCAGCGGTGGGCTGATATGGCCGATCACCGTCAGGGTGGACACGCCGTCATCGGTGACGACATCGATCCGGTGGGCCTCGACGCTCTGAAAGACAAAATCCGAGCCCGCTTCGGCGAAGGAAAGAAGCCGCCGCACGCCGCCATCGACCACCGTGAAGAAGAAGTCCTGCAGCGCCGGGGTCAGGACGATGGCCCCGAGGACCAGTTGGAGACCGAGCCCCCACACAACCGGCCGCCAGCTCACCCCCTTGCGGTTGACGGACAGCAGCCACGCAATTGTGACAAAGACGAAAATGCCGGCAAGAGAAACCAGTCTGAGGCCCACGAGAAGATGGTACTACTTCGTGACGACCGCGGTCTCAGCGCGGGTGCCGGCCGTGGTCACGACCTTGGATGTCTGTGGTTTTATCGGCACGCGCCTATTTCAGAGCCTGGCGAACCGCCGCATGTGCGTGCAGAAGGGTCGTATCGAAGAGCGGGATTTCACCCTCGTCCTGTTTCACCAACAGCGGGATCTCTGTGCACCCGAGGATGATCCCTTCCGCCCCGCGCTCCTGCAACCGATGAATCGTCTCCCGGTAACGTCCCTTCGACTCCGGAGAAATAACTCCAACGGTCAACTCATCCATGATCACCTGGTGGATCATGTTCACCTCAGGGTCAGAGGGAATCAGGGTTTCGATCCCGTGCCTTTCCAGCAGACGACGCCGATAGAAATCCTGGGTCATGGTGAAGCGGGTGCCGAGCAGACCGACCGTTCTGAATCCCATGGCCGTGATGGCCTCTGCGGTCACATCGATGATGTTCAGAATGGGGATCTCGATTCTCTCGGCGATCTGATCCGCCATCTTGTGCATCGTGTTCGTGCAGATCACCAGAAAATCTGCGCCGCCCTTCTGAACATTGAGAGATCCTGCGATGAGTCGTTCGAGAACCAGGTCCCATCGCTCGATCTCCATCTCCGGTTGGATCTCTCCGAAGTCAACCGAATACATCACCGACTGCGCCGAGTGAATGCCTCCCAGCTGTTTTCGTAGCTCTTCGTTGATGAGCCGGTAGTACTCCACCGAGGATTCGCATGTCATTCCGCCGAGTAAGCCTATTGTTTTCAATGTTTGCCTTCCTTCGTGGCGCGAGACCGACCGGGTAGGATTTTCCGAGGATTCCGGATGCTTGTCAACATGTCGAACGGCAACCACCGATCGCGCGTTCCAGCGTAGTTTTTTGAAGTCCTTTGTGCCCGTGGATCAACAACATCGTGACCATGGTCACTCTGCGTCGCGATCACCCCTGGCGAAAGAGATTCCGTCGCATTATCTTGAGTGCAACGGCTCCTCAAGACGATTCGACTCGGCGCTCGACTTTGGTCGCCGACACCACATCGGAGCCACGGAGGTGACTATGGAGAAGCAAGGAAATCTCTGGTCGATTGTACTTGCGGGCGGGGATGGATCGCGCCTGAGTGAGATTACCGGCGGCGTCGAAGGCCCTGCCGTGCCGAAGCAGTTTTGCAGCGTCAATGGAGGCCCGTCGCTGCTTCGACAGGCACTGCGGCGTGCGCGGTCCGTGGCGGGACCCGACCACACGGCGGTCGTCGTCGCCGCCGAACACCGCCGCTGGTGGTCGGTCGAACTCGCCGATCTCCCATCCCTCAACGTCGTCGTCCAGCCGTGCAACCGTGGCACCGCTTGCGGCGTCCTGCTGCCGCTGATGCAGGTGTTGGCGCGCGATCCGGATGCCACTGTGGTGGTGCTGCCGTCGGATCACGTTGTCGAAGACGAACCGACCCTGCGCGAGGCGATCACCGCCGCGGTCCAACACATCCATCGGGAGCCGGATCGGCTCGTCCTCCTCGGCCTCGAACCTGACGGACCGGACACCGGTCTCGGATGGATCGCACCCAGCTCTACCGCCCACCACCCGGTTTCCGCGGTCTCCCACTTCATCGAGAAGCCGACCCAGGAACGGGCCGAAGAGCTGGTGCGCGAAGGCGCTCTGTGGAACAGTTTTATTTTCGCAATGCGCGCTTCGGAGCTCTTGGCGCTCTTTCAGTGGGCCCTGCCCTGGCTGACGAAGATGTTCGACTACGAATTGATCGACGAATCCGCCGGTCCCTTCGCGGCACGGGTGTCGAGGCTCTACGAACGTCTGCCGAACGTCGATTTCTCGCGTGCCGTGTTGCAGGAGGCTGGTGCGGATATGCGCGTGGTAGCCGTCCCGCCGTGTGGGTTGACGGATGTGGGCACCCCGGACGGTCTCGCTCGTTGCGCCAAGGGATGCAGCCGACACTTCACAGAAGAAAAACCGGATTCGTCCACGAAATCTGCAGCACTCGATCTCGCCGAAGCCCTTCGCGCCTGCGAAGAACGATTCGGACCGGATGCCTCGAGCGGAAGCGGTCAGGGATCACTCAGCGACTACTGACGGCACTGGGCTCCGACTCTGAGAGGAGGAACCGTTCCCCCGTATGGAGGAACGGCCGATCGTCGCCACGGATCGGGTATCGTGAGCGGCGATGAGACATGACCTATAACTTTGATCCGGACACCTGGCTCAAGACCAACCGCGCCGCCCTTGAAGCGCGCCGGGACCGGGGTGAGTTCAGCGACGCCAAGTTCGAGGCCGAACTCGAGGATCTCGATCGCCGATACGAAGACATGGTCGCTCGACTGGATGGGACCTATGAGATTCCGTCCGGTGGATTGCGACAGGAATGATCGGAGGCGCTGCACGCATCCGCTTCTGGGGTGGGATGAGTGCACCTGATCCCTGTTGTGACCGCCACCGGAAATGACCGTGGCCCCGCATTCGTTCCCCTGGTGACGCGATCGCGTCAGAAAGGTTGATCCATGAATTTCGCTCGAATTGCCGTCGCCTCGACGTTCCTCGTTCTAGGTGTCGCCTGCGCAGCCGACAAACCCGCAACCGATGCCGCCGAGAAGGCCGCTCCCGCACCCGTCGCCGCAAAGAGTGGTGGGGCAGGGGAGGTGCTCGCGCTTCCGGGCGCCAGGGTTGACCAGCCGGTGGGTTGGGCCTTCCGAGCCCCGTCATCCTCGATGCGGCTCGCCGAGGCCGAGATCCCCGGCCCCGGCGGACCCGCGCTGCTGACGGTCTTCTTCTTCGGAGCGGGTGGTGGCGGAGGCATCGACGCCAACCTCCAGCGCTGGGCGGGGCAGATCGAAACCGATCCCGACTCCGAAACACTGCGCGACAGCTTCACAGTCCGCGACTACACGGTTTCAACCATCGGTGTCGCGGGCACGCTCCTTCCGAGCCGGATGGGTGGAGGTCCCACCGAGCCGACGCCGGGTTCACGGCTCTTAGGCGCAGTCATCGAGGGCCCGGGAGGTCCCTGGTTCTTCAAGATGACGGGACCTGCGGAAACCGTGCTCGCGGCGGCACCGGCGTTCGACGGGATGCTGCGTTCGATCAGTCCCTGAACGGATCACTGCCGGGCGCCGGGCTTCGCCGACTCTCATTACAAGTATTCGGGTCCCAGGCCGGCGCCCCCATGATTACTCTGACCTAAGTTGAGCGATTCTGGTGGATGAGATGCGCCAAGATCTTGATGCTCTGACGTTTGCGAAAAATGGAGGCATACCCGTTGGTATGTCGAGTATTTTTGCAAACGTCCAGAGCGCAAGAGGTTGGTGCAGATCGCCGCCGAGAATCGCTCATCTTAGGTCTGATTCTGAACCGAGATCGCCGGGGGCCTCATCCTTCGGGCGGAGCATCAGCGCCCGGCGATTTTCAACGCTTCGCAGCCAGAGAGGGATGAAGGCCGCCAGATCGCGAAGCTCGTCCTCGATGGCGCGCAGCCGTGTGACGATTCGCGTGCTCAGGGCGAGCTCGACCGTTTCGATGGCCCCCGCTCGCGCGACCGGGTCGTAGCTCCGGTCAGGAGATTCCCGGAGTTTCTCGAGAATCTCACCCGCCATGGAATAGAGTTCATTGGCAAGCCTGCAGGACTCCGGGAGTTCACTCGCGTGTGCCTGCAGGACCTCGAGTTCGTCGATTCGGATGCCGCGGAGCCCGATGATGCCCTTGAGCTTTGGTGCGAAATCGGTTTCGAGCGCAGAGAGATAAGCCGCCATTTTCCGCCACTCAACGGGTGCCGGCGGTCGCCCTGTCCGGCTCATTTCGTCGATCACCGATCCGAGGTTCGAGTGACGTTCTGAGTTGAGGTACTGAAGTTCGGCGTGGAGCCGACAAACGGAGGTCAGCAGCCACTCCGCCTCCTCGACATCTCGGGGAAATCTGCGGGCCAGGAAATAGTCGATGTCGTGGCTGCTCCTGGGATCAGCCGCCAGAATCTCGCCAAGGGTGTCGACAAGGAAACCGTGCAGCTTGCCGATGGCGACACACAGGGTTCGCCGAAGGGCGTCGAACTCAGCCTCTTCGGGCCGATCCGGGAAGCGCTCGAGGTGAACAAACACCTCGCTGTCGAGAAAGGCGATCTTGCTGCGAGCATTTTGTACCGCGGTGTCGAGATCCGGCAATACCGAAGGGTGCTCCATGAGTAGCCTGACATCGGTGCTCAATACGGTACAGACCTGCCGGACCGTGTCCCAGATTTCCAGCAGGCGAGTCGGCGAGCAGTGGAGGATGGCAAAGTTGCTCTCGAGCACACCATCGAGGCTCCGCACCGACCCCAGAAGTGCGCGGATTCGCGGGTTCTGGAGCTGAACTTTTTCGAGGTTCCATTCGAGAGGGAGTATGGTCCTTGCCTGCCTTTCGTACCAACGACGTTAGCACCTCCTTGCCCCGGTTTCGATGTCTGTCATCGCTCCACCACCCGTGTTGAGGTCGGAAGTAGGAGGAAGGGTTTCGAATTATTGGCGAGATTCCCTTCTGGGCAAGGAGGCGGTGGAAGGAACAACGATAAACGTCTCAGACGTGCCGGTCGCCCTCGTCGTATAATGTCGGCTCGGTTTCGATCGAACGGAGAATGGCATGTTGAATCGAGCTCAGATACTCACCGCCGCCGGTGTGATCACGATGGTGTTTTTCGGCCTGCTCACCGGGGCGGGTTGTGGATTTCGGCGCGGCGAGCCGTTGGGATTGCCCGTGGACGACGCGGCCTTCAGTATCGACCTCGGTGAGACCGACCCAGGTGGCGAGTCGCCTGATGTCGTGGGGTCCGTTGTCGATGGGGCCCATCTCGACGGCAACGCGGTGGAGATCGTTGTCGACTACCCCCACGAAGGATCGGTTTTCCCACCTGAGATTGTTGCCCCGACCTTTCGTTTCCGAGATCCTGACGCCGACAACACCCGGTGGCTCATCCATGTCGACTTCAACCAAGGCGAAGGCCACCATTATGTTCTGAGTGACGCCGACGCCGGACGGATTCCCATGGTCATCGACCAGCGATGCGTCACCAACTCCAACACCTGGAAGCCGACCCCGGAGCAGGCTTCGGCACGCGCATGGACCCCCGACTCCGATCTCTGGCAGCTCATGAAGGAACAGTCGGTTTCGAGCCCTCTGAAAATCTCCTTCTACGGCACCGACAAGCGCGGCCGCTCCATGACCTCGTTCGGCGAGGTCACGCTGGGTACATCAGCCGACCCGGCCGGCGCACCGGTCTTCTACCGCGATGTGCCGCTGATGCCGTCGGAAAACCTCGACGGCGTGGTCAAGCCCCTCGATCAAGGCGCCCTGCCCCTCATCGCCTGGCGGCTGCGCGATCTGAGCCGGCCCACGAGCAGAATCGTGATGGAAGGAATGCCGACCTGCGCCAACTGCCACTCCTTCTCCGCCGACGGCCAAACGCTTGGGATGGATATGGACGGTCCCCAGGGCGACAAGGGCGCCTACGCCATGGCCGAGGTTGCCAGAAGCACGATCATCGAGAACGACGATGTGTTTTCGTGGAACGACTACAACCCCGACAAGGTGACCTTTGGTCTCTTCTCGAGAGTGTCGCCGGACGGTCGCTATGTCGTGTCGTCGGTGGACGAAGAGGTCTTTGTCGCCAACTACCTGGACTATCGTTTCCTGCAGACTTTCTACCCAACGGGCGGTTTGCTGGCGATCCACGACACCACCACGGGCAAGACCTGGACCCTTCCCGGCGCCGACAACCCCGCCTATGTCCACTGCAACGCGGTCTGGAGCCCCGAAGGCGAGACCCTGGCCTTCCTTCGCGCGCCGGCCCAGCCGGCCCGAACCCCCGGCATGGAGCTGCCCACCTACGCCAATGACCCCAACGAGCCCGACATCCGCTACGACATTCACACCATCCCGTTCAACGGCGGCCGAGGCGGCGAAGCCGTCCCACTGCCCGGGGCTTCGGACAACGGGAAGAGCAACTCCTTTCCCAAGTACTCACCCGACGGCAGGTGGCTGGTCTATGTCCAGGCCGGGACCGGCCTGCTCATGCGACCCGACAGCCGGCTCTTCATCCTCCCCGCCGAAGGCGGAGCACCTCGCGAGATGAACTGCAACACCAACCGCATGAACTCGTGGCACAGCTGGTCTCCCAACAGCCGTTGGTTGGTCTTCTCCTCCAAGGTCAATCGGCCCTACACCGAGATGTTCCTCACCCACATCGACTCGGACGGAAACGACAGCCCGCCGATCCTGGTGCCGAACTCCACCGCCGACAACCGCGCGGTCAATCTTCCGGAATTCGCCAACATCGACCCCGACGGAATTCAGGAGATCCTGACCCCGGCGGTGGACTACCGACGCCTTCTCGATCGCGGCGCCGAACTGCGGGACGAGGGCGACCTCGAGACCGCCGAGACCGAACTCCGCAAGAGCCTCGAACTGAAGTCGGACTTCTCGGAGACCAGGCGAATCTACGCCGATGTCCTCGCCCGGCAGGGTAAGCACGACGAGGCCATCGCAGCCTACCGCGAGGTCCTCGAGTCCGAACCTGACAACGCCTCAGCCTTCAGCAACATGGGGTTCCTGCTCGCGAATCAGGGACAAACCGCCGAGGCGGTAGCCTGTTACCGGCGCGCCCTCGAAATCGACTCCGGGAACGCCGTGGCCAACCTCAATCTCGGCGCCATCCTCGCCCGCGGTGGTGACGACGACGGCGCGATCGACCACCTGAACCGTGCTCTCGAGGCTGAGCCCGACAACATCTCGGCGCATCGGATCCTCGGTCTGGTTCTGATTCGCCAGGGCCACGTGGGCCTCGCCATCCCGCATCTCGAACGGGTGGTCGCCGCGCAGCCCGACAAGGGCAACCTCCGGCGCCAACTCGCCATGGCCCACATCCGGCTGGGTCACGACGACCAGGCCATCCCGCATCTCGAGTGGCTCGAGATGCGATACCCGGGGGATGCAACGGTCCACAAAAACCTCGGTCTGGCCCTCGACCGCAGCGGTCGTCACCAGGAGGCCTGCCGCCATCTCGAGATCGCCACCACCATCGATCCGACGCTCGACTCCGCGTGGGTCAACTGGGGTGCCGCCCTGGCCAGCCTCGGCCGCTATGACGAGGCGGCTGAAAAGCTCGAACGCGCCCTCGAGGTCAACCCCGAGAACACCTCGGCCCGCAACAACCTCGAGAAGATCAAACGAAGCCGCGAGCTCCAGCCCGCGACACCCAACTGACCGCGCCCAACCCCGACCGCTGCTGACGGATACCGCCTGCCGAGAGTCCTCCCCTCAGGGTGACTGTGTGTCGTAGGATGCCTCGAAAACCTGAACAGGGAAATGAAAACCGGTCTCAAGTACGTTAGAGTGGGAGAGATCAAGTAATGCGGGCGAACTGGAGTCGGGGCTGTCGTGTGGTATGCCCCGCGATTGAGGGGATCGATGATCGGCTACACCCTGTCCAACTTCGAAATCAAGTCCAAGCTCGGTGAGGGCGGGATGGGCGAAGTGTGGCTGGCCGAAGACACCAAGCTCGGTCGCGAAGTCGCGCTCAAATTCCTGCCCGCCGATGTGGCCGGAGACACCGACCGGCTCGCGAGGTTTGAACGCGAGGCCAAAGTCCTCGCGAGTCTCAACCACCCGAACATCGCTATGCTGTTCGGTTTGGAAACCGCTGACTTGGGCGAAGGCGACCAAGGAAGCGATGGAAATTCAAAATTCAAAATTGAGAATTCAAAATCAACCGCGCCGGCGATTACCTTCCTCGTCATGGAACTCGTCGACGGTGAGGATCTCTCCGAGCGCATCTCGCGCGGTCCAGTCCCCGTCGACGAGGCGGTGGCCATTGCCCTCCAGATCGCTGAGGCCCTCGAGGCGGCTCACGAGCAGGGCATCGTCCACCGCGATCTCAAACCCGCCAACATCAAGCTCAAGCCCGACGGTACGGTCAAGGTCCTCGATTTCGGTCTCGCCAAGGCGTGGGACACGCAGAACAGTGACGCCTCGCTCTCGTTGTCTCCGACCCTGACTCAGCACGCCACCGCCGCCGGAGTCATTATTGGAACCGCCGCCTACATGTCGCCCGAGCAGGCGGCCGGGATCGCCGCCGACCGGCGGGCCGATATCTGGGCATTCGGCGTCGTGCTGTGGGAGATGCTCACCGGTCACAAACTCTTCGACGGCGAGACGGTCTCCCACGTCCTGGCCTCGGTGCTCAAGGACGAGATCGATCTCGACGAACTCCCGGCGGAGACGCCGCCGCACCTCAGGAAGCTCATCGGAAGGTGCCTGCGCAAGAAACCCAAGCGCCGGTTGCAGGCCATCGGAGATGCGCGGATCGCTCTGGAAGAACCGGAAGAGGAAATGGCGCACGAAGTTGAAACCATCGCGGTTCCGAAGGGCCGCTCGTGGCTCGCCTGGGCGGCCGCAGCGGTCTTCGCCGTGGCGACGATCGCGCTAGCGCTGGTGTTGGGTCTTCAGCAGGCGCCAGCATCCCGTCTGGTCCACGCGGCCATCCCGGCACCGTCGGACACGGCCTTCCATCTCGATTCCTTGAACCCGGGAGCTGCGGTCCTGTCTCCCGACGGCAGCATGATGGTCTTCAGCGCGCGGAAGGAATCTACCGGATTCTCGCTCTACCTTCGCTCGATCGCCGAAGGCGAGGCGCGCCCTCTGTCGGGCACCGACAACGGCCACTACCCCTTCTGGTCGCCGGACAGCCGGTGGATCGGTTTTGTCGCCGGTGGCAAGCTCAGGAAGATCAAGGCTTCCGGTGGACCGGCGTTGACCATCTGCGAAGCCCCCGACGGGAAGGGCGGGTCCTGGAACGAGGACGGAGTGATCGTCTTCGCCCCCGAGTCCGGAACGCCATTGCACCGGGTCGCCTCGGTGGGCGGTGAGTCGACTCCAATCACCGAGCTCGACATCGAAGCTGGCGACAACTCGCACCGGATTCCCCGGTTCCTGCCTGATGGTCACCACATCCTGTACTACGCGCGGAGCTCTGCGGGAGACCACCGGAGCGTGGTTCGGGTGATCGGGCTTGACGAAGGCGGCAAGGGACGCGATCTCGTGACTTCGCCGGCATCTGCCTGGTACGCCGTCGGCCACCTGTTTTTTATTAGAGACAACATGCTCATGGCGCAGTCATTCGATCCTGAGGCGCTCGAGTTCACGGGTGAGGCGTTTCCCCTCGCCGAGGACGTGGTGGTCCGCCCCTTGACCGGCGTCGGGGTCTTTTCGGCCACCGATGATGGCGAACTTCTCTACCAGACCGGAAGCCAGGACGACGGAACCATGCTTCGCTGGTTTGACCGTCAGGGCAACGCTGGGGATGCCATCGGCGAGAAGGCCTACTACGACCAGGTCACCTTGTCGCCAGACGGCGCCACTGCCGCCCTGGTCATCATGGACCCGGCCATCGGATCGCAAGATATATGGCTCTTGGATATAGAACGCAGTCTGCGCACCCGGTTCACCTTCGACCGGGCGAGCGACAACTACCCGGTGTGGTCACCCGACGGTGAGAGCATCATTTTCGCCTCGCGTCGGAACGGCAACAATGCCCTCTACCGGAAGTCGGTTGGCGGGACCGGCGAGGTCGAGTTGGTCTACGCCTCGGAGATCGACATGCTCCCGACAAGCTGGTCGCCCGATGGACGCTTCCTCGCCTTCGACCAGCAGGGCCAGGGGACCGGTTCCGATCAATGGATCCTCGATCTCGAGGGCGGACCCGGCGCCGAGGTTTTCTATCAGTCCGGGGCCGAGGATGGCGCCGGTTTCTTCTCGCCTGATGGACGTTGGATCGCGTACTGGTCACAGGAGTCCGGTCGAGGCGAGATCTACGTCACGCCCTTCCCCGGGCCCGGGCGCCGTTGGCAGGTCTCGGAGAATTCCGGCACCTGGTTGCAGTGGAGTTCGGACGGGCGGGAGATCTTTTTCCAAGAAGAGAACGGACCCATCAAAGTGGTTGAGGTGGACGGCCGCGGCGAGACCTTCACCATCGGCAGGACCGAAGATGTCATGGTGATGGGAACCTCCAATATCAGCGGCATCATGTTCTCCATCGCTCCCGACGGCGAACGCCTTCTCGCCGGGGTCACGAGCGCCGGGCAGCAGTCGGATCGTCTCGATCTGGTCATCGGCTGGGCTGCCAACATAGGAGATAACTGAGCCCTGCGAGATTTGCGTTAGAGCTCGGCCCACTGTGGTGCGGGCGTCTCGCCCTCGAGAAGACCACGGACCACGAACTCGAAGAGAGTGGGTTTTTGCGAGAGGCTCAATTGACCTGACGCGTCGTGGTCGATTCGAGGGCGGCCGAGCGCTACTCGCCGATTCCGAGTGCCGCGGTCCGAGCGGGTCCGAGGTCAACCGATGCCTTGACGTCGGATGCCGTCAAAAGGACGGGTTCCACCGCCTGGGTCGACCAGATGCCGGCGCTGTCCGCAACAGACGCCAACGTCGGGGTTGTCATAACGGTGATCAGCAAGGCTCCAAGAACCAGCGCAAGTGAGAGGTGGGATCGCGAAGGTGTGGCCATCATTCTGTCTCTCATCCGGGACAACAAATCCCTGATGAGAGATTCATTGGCTCCTATGGCCCCCGGATCGGGATCTCGGGGCAGGCGTCCCGATCTACCTGCCATCACTCCCCGCGGACGAAGTGACAGGTGTAGCCGCCGGGGTTCTTCTCGAGGTAGTCCTGGTGGTGATCCGCGGCATCTTTGAACCTGCCGGCGTCGTTGATCTCGGTGACCACGGGTTTCTTCCAGAAGCCTGAGCCGTCCACATCGGTGCGCACTTTGACGGCGACCTGGCGCTGCTCGTCCGAGAGGACGAAGATCGCGGAACGGTACTCGGCGCCGCGGTCGTTGCCCTGACGGTTATTGGTCGTCGGGTCGTGCATCTTGAAGTAGAAGCGAAGGAGGTCCTCATAACTGATCCGTTCGGGGTCGTACTCGATCCGGATCGCCTCCGCGGGCTCGGCCTTCTTGTCG
>RCNF010000112.1_pt1 | contig 67484 bp, 53 predicted proteins | sample 2041311 | NCBI WGS metagenome assembly RCNF01 (sample SAMN09708228, study PRJNA481090) | Marine sediment metagenome, whole genome shotgun sequencing project. | biome: marine sediment; feature: ocean; material: sediment; isolation source: Sewage treatment plant 2 marine sediment (STP2) ...
AACCCGACCGCGAGCCCTGGCCGTGTTGCCGGGCATCCGACGCCGAAAAACGGCCTCGAAGGCGAGATCGACAAAGGGCAAGGGCAGCAGCGGCGTCAGACCCGCGCAGGTCGCTTCCGCGTAGATCCTCCAATCAAAATCCGACATCAGAACTGGAAGTAGATGAACGGTTGAGCCGTTGGGTGGATCAATGCCAACGCCAGGGCCACCAGAACCCCATAACCGGCCGCAAAAGCCCAACCCGGAAGATCCCTCCACCAGTGACTTCGCTGGCTCAGAAAGCCCGCAAGATGAAGGCCGGCGAGCACAACCAGCAGCCATGGAAGACCAACCCCGAGCATGCGAGACCCGTTGTCGGTAAAAAATACAAACGATCGCGAAATCGATGCCGCCTCGGCAAGATCCGGAGCGCGAAAGAAAATCCACGCCAGATTCACCCACCAGAACGTCAGCGCGAATCCGACGGACTGGCCGATGAACCCTGGCACCTTCCTGCCGATTGGTTCCCAGAGGCGATGCACAATGAGAGCGAGCCCGTGGAGACCGCCCCAGATAACGAAATTCCACGACGCACCGTGCCAGAGCCCGCCGAGGAGCATGGTGATCATCAGATTTCTGAGCGTGAAGAGCTCCGAACCACGGCTGCCGCCGAGCGAGATGTAGAGATAGTCCCTGAGCCAACTCGAGAGCGAGATATGCCACCGCCTCCAGAAATCTCGGATGCTGGTCGCGAAGTAGGGGAAGTTGAAATTGTCGCCGAGCTCGAATCCGAGCATCCGTGCGGTGGCGATCGCCATTTCGGAGTAACCGGAAAAATCGCAGTAGATCTGGGCGGCGTAGAGCAGGGTTGCGATCCACGCCGACGCAGCGGTGAAGTCATCGGGAGCCGCAAAGAACTGATCGACAAAAGGCGCGATGTTGTCCGAAACGCAGGCCTTCTTGAAGTAACCCGAGAGGAAGAGAACCAACGCCGATCGGAAATCCACATCTCCAAAGCGCGCCTTTTTTACGAGCTGCGGCAGGAAAGCGCTGGCGCGAACGATGGGTCCGGCCACGAGCTGTGGGAAGAACCCGACAAAAAGGGCCAGGTCCAGGAGTCTTCGGGTGGGTTCGAGACGCCCTCGGTAGACGTCGAGGGAGTAGCTCATGGTTTGGAATGTGTAGAACGAGATCCCAACCGGAAGAATGATCTTGATCACGTGGTATGAGACCGGCAGCCCGATGAAGTCAAGGACCGACGCCAGAGACTCGGCAAAGAAGTTGAAATACTTGAAGATGCCGAGAATCCCCAGATTGGTGACCACGCTCAGAGTGATCCAACGCTTTCTATTCTTCGGATCAACCTCGTCCCCGAGACGGATGCCGACGACATAGTCCACCACCGTCGAGATCCAGATGAGGGAAAGAAACCGCCAGTCCCACGCCGCATAAAAGGCATAACTGCACACCAGCAGCCACAACTTCTGCTTTGTCAGATCCTTGAGAAACCACCGAACGATGAAGACCATGGCAAAGAAGATGAGAAAACGAAACTCGGTGAAGATCATTCGCCCTCCCCCCCTTCGCTTAGGAGCCGGGCGAATCGATCCGCCAGAAGACGGCTGTAAATCATGGTGCCCTGGGTATTCAGGTGCTCGGCGTCGTGCCGGTTCTCGACTGCATAGAGATCCGGAAAACTCGAGGCATCGTCAAACGCCATGAGATTCGGCAACAACCCCTCTCGAAAGGCCTGATGGACCTCGCAACGAGGCTGCGTCGCCGGAGAAAGAACAACAACCGGCTGCGCGCCCAACGCCTCAATGGCGGTCATGAGTTTGGCCAACACCTCGCGGTGGTAGACCGTTAGGCAATCCTGACGTGAGTGCCCATCGGACTGCCGGGCCAACATCTTGCGGTAACGGGGAAGATGATTGAGGAAGTCCTGCCTCCGCGTGAACTCGGTAGTGGTGTCGGCCTTGGCATAGGGCACCCAACCGTCGCCATCGGGTCCGAGACCTTCCTTGTCCAGCCAGCGCAGTCGCTTGGACTCTCCTAGTTGCGAAAGGAGAAGCCGCAATCGGCCCACTCCGATGCAATCCAGGAAGCACGCTCCAGTATGAAGCGCCGTCATCTTCAATCGGTTTTTGGTGTTCAGACTCCTGAGAGAGCGGATCGCCAACGCCGTTTCTATGCGGCCGTGCCAGTAGATCTCCCTTTCGGTGCCTAGATTCTCTCTCGCAATCCCGACGAGGAGTCCATCAGGCTCGATGAACACATATCGGGTTCGAACCTTCTGGTCATCGGCGAAACTCCGAAGGAGGTGCCAGACCTCGACCGACTTCGCCGCCGGCACCCCGGCGTTGAACGAGCGCAGGTCATGCCCCCGAGTCTGAAGCCGTTCGTCGAAGACCTTCGGAGAAATCTGTCTAAAGACCCGACTCGATCCGACGAACAGGATGTCGTATGCGTCGGGATTCTCCTCCAGGTGGACGACTTTGGGCGTAAGATAGCGGATGAACGGTGTCGGCGTGACTCCGCGAATCGCCATCGCGCCGGCAAGAACGCCCAATACGAGGATGAACAGGTTGCGAAGTCGGTGAGGCCAGAGTCCCATCATAAAACCGGCGCCCATTCTAGCCTGCTCTTCTCATCATCTCTTTGCTCTCCTCACCAGTCATCTGGTTACGGTCGTCGCCCACCTCTCAGTTGAGTCACCGTACGGTACACTTGCCCTGCCTTGGAGGTCCGATGTACGAAACCGAAACCGAATTCGCGCGCTCCCTCGTCGCCGAGGCCTGCACTCTCACCCGCCGTGTTCAGAAAGAAATCGTCGCCAACGCCGACTCGCTGACCAAGGGCGATCGTTCTCCGGTCACGTTGGCCGATCTGACGGTCCAGGCCGTGATGGGTCACCGCCTCGCCGAACGCTATCCGGGCGACGCGTTTCTCGCCGAGGAGGAATCGAGTTCGCTCGACGCCTCCCCCACCATGGCCGAGAAGGTCGGAGCGCTTGTCCGATCCGTCGCCCCGAACCTCGACGAAGGCGCCATCGCTGCGGCCCTCGATCGCGGCAATCACCCGGGCGGACCTGAGGGACGGCACTGGGTCCTCGACCCCGTCGACGGGACCAAGGGCTTTCTCCGCGGCCAGCAGTACGCCATTGCCCTCGCCCTGGTTGACTGCGGAAACGTGGTCGTCGGCGCTCTCGGTTGCCCGAATCTCCCGGCGCCCGGCGAGCGCGGGAACGGAGATGGCTGGATCTTTCACGCAACCCACTCGGCCGGAGCCTGGGCTACACCCGTCGCCAGCGGCGACGCCTTTCCCGCACGGGTCGACTCGATCGACGACTCGAGCCGGGCCATCGTCTGCGAGTCGGTGGAAGCGGCCCACGCCGCGCACTCCGTCCAGGCGGGGATCGCCCGTCGCCTCGGCATCACCGCCGCGCCCTACCGCATCGACTCGCAGTGCAAGTACGCGGTCCTCGCCCGCGGTGAGGCCTCGATCTACCTCCGGTTGCCTCGCGACGAAAGCTATCGCGAGAAGGTCTGGGACCACGCAGCCGGCGCTATCGTCATCGAAGAGGCCGGCGGACGGGTGAGTGATCTCGACGGCAACCCGTTGGATTTCTCAAAGGGTCGAAAACTCGCAACCGGTCGAGGCATCATCGCCACCAACGGTCTGTTGCATGAGCAGGTGCTCGATGCATGTCGGGATGAACTCGCCGGTTAGGTCTACCGGCCCGCGCGGTCAACACGTCACAACCACGAAGACTCGAAGACACCAAGAAATCACTAAGCAAACCTTTGTGCGTCCTTCGCGTCTTTGTGTCTTGGTGGTTGCGACGATCCATACGCCGGAGGCAGGACCGCCCCGGCATGCTCGAACTTGACCGCCCGCTGCCCGGTGGTGCACGCCATGCATGCGGGTGCGTTCTTGATCACCTTCTCCTGGAAGACCTCGATGGGCAGGTAGAAGAGCGCATCGACGCCGAGTTCGGTCTGGACCTCATCAATATCACGGGCAAAACGCGCACCGATGAGTTCAGATTGAGTCGGAGTGTTGATCCCCTGGAAGCAGGAGTCGATGACCATGGGCCAGAGGGTGCCAAACCAGATGGCCTTGGCGCCCGCTGCTCGAAACGCCCGGACGATCCGCTTGGCATTGGTGCCGCGAACGATACTGTCGTCAACGATAAAGACGTTCTTATCCTTGACCGAGATGGTATCCACCCGGAAATCGAGCATGGCCGCCTCGTCGCGCGCCTCCTGGGTCTCCTCCATGAAAATTCGGCCACCGTAGCGGTACTTGGAGATCGGTGTCGCGTACTGGATCACGCCGTTGTCGAGATCCTTCTCGAGCTTCTGGGCGAAGGCTTCGGCGCCGGGGATCGGCGAGTGCGGAATCGGCACGACAAGATCAATTTCCTTGACCAGTTCAGGCGCCTTTTCCATGAGATCCAACGCAAGGGCACGCCCCGCGCGCCATCTGAAGGTGCGGATGGGATCACCCATCATCTTCGATTCGACATCGGCAAAATAGATGAGCTCGAAGGCGCAGGGACGCGCATCCTTCTGGACCAGCACCCGCTCGTCGATCTCGAGGTTTCGATCGATGAAAAGTGCTGTCCCGTGCGGCACCTCTTCATCCACCGTGAATCCGTTCTGTTCGAGAGCCAGGGTCTCCGACGCGATCATCACCGTTGTCTCGCCGTCGCGGACCCGTGACCCTCGGACCATCGGCCGGAAGCCGTGCGGGTCGCGGAAGGCATAGAGACCTGACGGTGTCACCGCCACCGCCGAATACGCACCGGTGACCCGCTGTTGGATCTCGGCGACGGCCTTGAAGAAGATCTCTTTCTCCTCGGCCCTCGGATCCTCGCGCCGGAAGTGCTCGATCCACAGAGCCAGCACCCGCAGCAGCGGCTCGGCGTCGCAATTGGCCGCCAGCGACTGTCCTCGTTGGCCGAGTTCGGTGTCGATCTGCCGGACGTTGGTGATGTGGCCGTTGTGCGCCAGAGACAGCCCGAGAAAGGCGTCGAAAAACGGCTGTGCGTTGATCGTACCGCCGCCGCCGAAGGTCTTGTACCGGGTGTGGGCGATCCCGAGATCACCGTGGAGGTCGCCCAGGGGTTTGAAGATGTCGTCGGCGAGGCCCTCTCCCCGCTCGAGGGCGTACCTGCGCCGCGCCGGGTCGAAGAGAAAAAGCCCGGCAGAGGCCGCGCCCCGGTGTTGGAGGAAGTGCGCCCCGTTGCCGAGGTCGCCCACCACCGATCGTCCTTTGTTGTTGATGACCCCGACGATTCCGCACATAGGCAATGACCCCCTGGCGAGGACACTATAACTCGAGTTTTGAATTATGAATTTTGAATTATGAATTCCATCGCAGGGAGAACCCATCGCTTCGGGTCCCGATGCGATGCAGTGAATTACCGATCACCATAGCCATTGCTCCTCGAAGCGATGCGATGGTGCGATGGTGCAATGAAATTCATAATTCATAATTCATAATTCATAATTCAGAATTATTGTCCGTCCTCCAACTGTCGCTCGATCTCGCCGGTCATGGGGACAAAACGCACCGGAATCACCGAGCGCTCCTCGACCCCGTCGTCGGTCTTCTTGATGACCATGAGCTGCTGGTAGAAGTCTCCCAACGGGATGACCATCCGAGCACCCGGTGCGAGCTGGTCGACCAGAGGTTCGGGGATTCGCTCAGGAGCGGCTGTCACGATGATTCCTGCGAAGGGCGCTTCCTCGGGCCATCCGCCATATCCGTCGCCACACCTCACGTGAGCATTTTCGTAGCCGAGTTCACCGAGGATACCCTCGGCGCGTTCGCAAAGCCCCCGGCGAATCTCCACGGTGAAGACCTCCACCCCCATTTCGGCCAGGACCGCAGCCTGATAGCCCGATCCGGTGCCGATCTCGAGGACCTTGTCGCCTGCCCTGACCTCGAGGAGCTCGGACATGAGGGCGACGATATAGGGTTGCGAGATGGTCTGACTCTCACCGATCGGCAGAGGTGAGTCATTGTATGCGGCCTCGCGGTAGTCTTCGGGAACGAACTGATGCCGCGGCACCGTGCGCATGGCGGCGAGCACCGCAGGGTCTTTGACGCCGCGGGTTTCGATCTGCTGCAGGACCATTCGTTCTCGAAGATCAGCCCACCCTTGCGGGCTACAACTCACCATGATCACCCCGAGGAACACTGCCAAAACGGCGCGCAGTACTCCACTCACTCTGTCGTGAACTGCCATCATGGTTCTCCACATTCTGCTGATCCATCCATGGCTATCCGATGCAACACCGCACTGTCTCGATGTGACCTATCATGCTCTGAAACGGTCTTTCCGCCTTCATGGTAGACCACACCGAGCCGAACTGCCATTGCGACCACGAGCAAGGTGAATGCAATTCCCCTGCCGCTTGACACCCGACGCGTGTGTGCTCACGATGAAGCCATGAATGACAACCCCCCCCCCACGTCTCAGTCGTCCGATCAACCTCAAGGCGTTTCCCGTCGTGAACTCGTCATCGGCGGCTCCCTGGCGGCCGCGGCTCTCGCAACGTCCGGATCGACCCGAGTCCACGCCTCGAGTGGATCATCGGTGTCCGTGGCCTCGGCCAATGGGCTTGAGGCGGTCGGTCGAGCGGTGGCGAAGATGGACGCGGGGGTCTCTCCCGTCGAGGCCGCCGTCCACGGCGTCGCCGTGGTCGAGGATGATCCCGATGATGTCACCGTGGGCTACGGCGGACTGCCGAACTCCGAGGGAGTCGTCCAGCTCGACTCATGCTGTATGGATGGCCCCACCATGCGCGCCGGTGCGGTTGCCGCCATTGAAGGGTTCCGCCACCCGGCACAGGTGGCGCTCCAGGTCCTTCAACGGACAACCCGGGTTCTCCTGGTCGGTGACGGCGCCGCCCGCTTCGCCCGGACCATCGGTTTCGAAGAGGAGAACCTCCTCACCGAAAAGGCGCGCAAGATCTGGCTCTACTGGAAGGCCAACATGTCCGACCGCGACGATTGGCTCCCGGCCCCCGGCCAGACCGAGGATCCCGATGTCCGGTGGTTCATCGAGAAGTACGGCGCGGTTCGCCCGACAGGAACCATCAACCTTTGCGCCGTCGATAGAAACGGTGACGTGGGTGGCACCACCACCACCTCCGGCCTGTTCTTCAAGATCCCCGGCCGGGTCGGTGACTCGCCCCTCATCGGGGCCGGTCTATTTGTCGACAATGAGGTCGGGGCAGCGGGATCCACAGGCCGGGGCGAGTCGGTGATCCAGATCGCCGGCGGCCACACGGTAGTGGAGTTCATGCGCTCCGGAAAGAGCCCCGAAGCCGCCTGTCTCGCCGCGATGGAACGACTCGTTCAGGCGACTCGTGTGCCCTATCTCCTTGATGACAAGGGCCGGCCCTCCTTTGACGTCAAGTTCTACGCCGTCAACAAGAAAGGCGAGACCGGATCGGCCGCCATCTGGTCCGGAGCACAACACGCCGTCTGCCGCTCGGGATCCGATCCGGTGCACATGGATTGCGCGTATCTGTACGAGAGGGATCCGAAGTAACGCTGCCGCTTCCGGGGTATCCGATCCAGAAGAGTCTCCGAACGTGGTGTCCTCGTCGCTGTGGGTCGTGCAATAATGTCCTCTAAAGGGGACACCAGGCAACCTCTCCTCTCCACCCCACGACTGAGATCGAAGTCCTTACTGCGCAATGACTTCCCCTGCACTGCAGAGCTCACCACACCACCTGGCACAACCGTTGCTCAGGTCACTGGTGAAAGGAGGCCGTCATGACCAGAAAATCCATCCTCCCGCTCGCCGCCGTCATCGTCCTCACCACCGCAGCAATTCCGGCAGGTGCCGGAGGCTATGTGGGGCTCGAGGTCTCCAACCACGGGGTCAGTCTGGGCTTCGGCGCTTCGAACTGGGGCATTTGGGGTTCGTCCTGGAACTCGGGGGGTGCCTCCATCGGATTCTCTGCCACCCTGGCAGGCTACGGTGACTGGGTCCACGTCAACGGCCTCGGTCAAGTCTGGCGCCCCTGGGTCTCCACCGGATGGCAGCCCTACACTCACGGCCGATGGATGTGGACATCGCAGGGCTGGACATGGATCGCCTATGAGCCCTGGGGTTGGGTCCCACACCACTACGGCAACTGGGCCTTCTCCACCATCGGTTGGGTGTGGACCCCCGGATACGCCTACCATCCGGGAAACGTCGTCTGGGTGAGCACGGGTGTCCACCTCGGTTGGTATCCCTATGCCCCGGTTGGTTGGAGCCACGCCTCACGTGGATACCACCACGGCTGGCGCGACGGCTATGCCTCGGGCCATTGGAACGGCTATTCCCAGGGGTACGCAGATGGTTGGCGGGATGCACGGTACGCCACGTGGGTCCCACGATCGCAGGTCACCGCCGAGAACATCGCGCACCACAGGGTCGGGCACGAAGCGGCCACCTACGCGGTCGCCAGATCCAGGGTCACGGTTATGGACGGCTCACCGACCCGTAGCCAGGTCGAGGGATATGCCGGTCGCCCGGTCCCCGAAGCCCGCATCATCGAGCGGAAGGCGACGGTCGATGGCCGCGAGGTTCGGATGGTCCGTCCTGAGGGGCAAGAGCAGACCGTGCGACGCCATGGAGCATCCACGGTTGAACGTGCGCTGAACCCCAAGGCCAGGCGGATGGTCGCCACTTCGGAAACCACCCCCGTCCGACGACAGAACACCGCCCAGGTGAAGACCGATCGACCGATCCGGTCCGGCTCCGGACGAACCGAGACCCGTCGATCCATCGCCGATGAGCGCCATGAATCCACCTCTCGCTCGGTGGCCCGATCGCCGGGAACGGTGTCGAAACCGTCCGTCCCGTCGCGCCGCACCAGATCCGGATCCGAGTCGAGCCCGCAGCATCGAACGGCGTCCGCCTCGACCGGCTCACAGCGTTCGGCCGGCCGGGCACCATCAACCACGGGAACCGCCCGGCAGGCGGAAAGACCTCAGGTCTCCACCAACCGTACGAAGTCGGCCACCCACGCGGCTCCCCCTCAAAAGCGCGAATCCACTGGGCGGCGACCCAGCGCCCGGGAAGAACCCGAAACGAAGACCTCGCCCGATCTTCAGCGCCGCACCCGGCGGGAGAAGATCGAGCCGACCAAGAAAGAGAAACCGAAAAGGAGCCGACCACGGACCTGATCGATCGTCGACATCAGGCATTCGGGGCGGGGACGGATCATGCCCCCGCCCCATGTTTGATAGGATCAGAATCGTGGATCATCGAGACGGCACTGATTCGGGATCAGAGATCCCGCGAATCGAACGCGCATTGCGCCGCTGTCTCGAGTGGAGTCGCAGCGGGCGCCACCTCAAAATCATCAACGAAGTCGACCGTGCATTGCCGGCGATCGGCAATCAACCCCAGCTCGAAGCCCAACTCCTGATCTGGAAGGCGCAGGCCCATCTCGCCATGGGCGACCCGGACAACGCCCACCCCGCAGCCTCCCGCTCGTGGCACCTGGATCCCTCGTCCTACGCCTGCCACCTGCTGTCCAATGCGCTCATTGCCGTGGGACAGGCCGACGATGCGGAGGAACTGCTCAGGAGCGGCTGGGATCTCTTCCCCGATGCGTACCACCTTCCGGTTCAGTTGGCGATCCTCCTGTCCGACCAGGGACGCCACCCTGAAGCCCTCGACACCATCGATTCACTGCCCCGGGGCGCCCCGGTTCCCGATGACCTCCAGGTCTTTCTTCTCGGGTTGCACGCCAACCTCCTGGCAGCCGTTGGTCGTTGGGGCGAGGCCGATGGCATTCTCAAAGAAGGACGGTATCGTCACCCCGATTCCGATCTTTTGGAAGATGCCCACCACAGCCTTGGAGATGCCTGGGATCGCTACCGGACAATGGAGGCCCTCGCGGATTCGTGGTTCGCGGGTCTCGCACCTCTCGACGGTGTCGCATCCGAGGTCGACAACGCCATTGTCGACCAGGGTTCTTTGAATGAGCTGCCCACGCTCGTCATTCTCGGCGCCCGCCGTTTGTGGCGGGCCTATTTCGAAGCCCACAAGCCACGTGTACAGACCCCTCAACCCTGGGCCGCCGCGCTCCTGGCGGCGATTCTCGAACTCGACGGCGTCACCCCCCCTATTGCGGCCATGGCGCGTCTCACCCGGTCATCGGTCTCGACAACCCGTTCCGCCTTGACCCGAATTCGGCGGTTTCTCGATGATCTCGACACCAATCTCGCGCATCGCGCGTTTGCGGCCATGACCAATCCACAGCTCAAGAAAGCCTCGACGTCATCGTCCGAAACCGACGGCGGGACGGTGGTCCCATTTCCACCCCGGTGACAGGAGTTCAGACCATGTTCACCCGTTTCACATCCACGTGCGGCGCTCGGATCATCGCGGTTGTTCTCCTGTTTCTCGTTGCCGGCTCATCGCGGGCCGCACAACGTGAGTACTCGGGCACCGAAAAACTCGCGGCTCCCGACAGCATACGGGTCGTCATCGATACCGCCACCGTCGACATCCGGATCCGTGCCGCCGATGTCAACGAGGTCGAGGTCGCCACCGAACTCCGCATTTCGGGGGTCGGCGAAGAACGAGCGGAGAGATTCATTTCGAGCCACATGCCCACCACCGAGGTCGCGGACGGGCGCATCAGCGTCACCGTCAAGCCAGGGCGTTCGGGTTTCCTCGGTTTCGGCACCCTGACCGCGCGCACTCGAATCGGCTTTCTCTTGCCGGGCCACGTCATCCCCGATATCACGACCACGGGCGGATCCATCTCAGTCCGAGGGGATTTCGCAAATGCACGACCGCTCTATCTTCGCACCGCAACCGGAGATATGGACCTTGTCGGCGCCGCCGCTGCGGTGGATATCCGAACCGCCTCCGGCGACGCCAGGCTGGAACTCATCCGCCCCCTCGATCGATTCTTCGCGCGAACCTCATCGGGCAACCTCAACCTCTCGGGGGGAGCCCGCGAACTCCATGCCGACACCGCATCCGGGAGCGTCTGGATGGACAATCTTTCCGGCGACGCCGAAGTGATCACCTCGACCGGGAAGATCACGCTGACATGGGACCGCATCGAGACCGAGAATCGGGTCGTCGTCCGCAGCGACTCCAGCCGCATCCGGCTCACCCTCCCGGAAGGAACCGCCCCTCGAGGGACCTTGCGGACCATCGGCGGCAGCGTCCGGTCCGACTTCCCTGGAGTCGTGAATGAAGCGGGCGACACCGTCACCTTGAGCGGCGATGGCCCGGAAATCCTGGTGGAGTCCGCCTCAGGTGATGTCACTCTCGAGGCCGGCACATGGTGGGGCGGCACAAAAGAAGAAGATGGGGACTGACGATCGAGGTCGAGCGCGAGAACCATTTGTCCCGATTTTCGTTTCACCTTTCGAGTCATGGCGACATGCCGTGATCATCGACTGGAGAAAACCAATGAAGAGAAGCTGGATTGTCCTGGCCATCGCCCTTGCCATCGCCACACCGCTCTCGGCAGCCGCTCCCCGCATCCTCGATGGGCGCGTTCCCGCCGCTGACCTCGAGACCGTCCGGATCGACGCCGGGGTCGGCGATATCGATATCACCGTTGTGGACGGCACCGACGAGGTGGCCGTCACGGTCGAACTCAAGGCCCGCCGCGGCGGTTTCTTCTCGTCCCTCAAGAAGGCACAGGCCGAGGTCGATGAAGCGGAGCTCCGACTGGATGTCTCCCGCGGAGTACTGCGGCTCAAGATTTCGACCGAGAGCGACGATCGTCACTTCGAAGAGCGGTGGACAGTAGAACTCCCGGCCCGACTCGGTTGCGACCTCGATCTCGGTGTCGGCGACATCGATGTTCGCGGTCTTTCCGGAGATCTCACCGTCGATCTCGGTGTCGGCGATGTTGAAGCCGTCACTGTATCCGGCGACGTCAACATCGATATCGGGGTCGGTGAAGCCTCGGTCGAAGCCGCCGCCGCCGACTACGGCAGGGTTGACGGATCGGGCGGGGTCGGAAATGCCCAGCTCACCGTTCGCGGCGAGAAGATCTCCTCGTCCGGTTTTGTCGGCAAATCAGCCAAGTGGACCGGTCCCGGCGACCGCGTCATCGAAATCTCGGTTGGTGTCGGCGACGCGAAGGTGACCCTGGAGTGAGACGCAAGACGTTAGACATCAGAAGTTAAACGTGAGAGGTGAGACCATCTCACCCCTAACTCCTAACGTCTTACGACCAACGTCTTACGACTCTTCGCCCTCCGATTCAAGCGTCCACTTCGCGCCGAGCCGCGCAAGAAGGAAGCAGACGAGTGCCAGCGTTATCAGCATCACGAGTCCGATCATCTGTCCCTGGAATCCCTCGTACCAATGGGCGGCCGTCTGGTTGAGAGTCTGGATTCCCTCGACACCTGCCAGGTCCTCAAGCGAGAAATCAACACCAACGCTCAGAAACCGGATCGGGGCACCGATCTTCGGCAACCGCAGTACCGCCGTGATGACCGAGAAGATCGCCGCACCGGCCATGAGGCCCGAGGCGATGAGAATCCCCTGCTCGGCCCTCGCCTCACGAACCTTCTCGCTCCCCCCGGTCCTGGAGATCAGCCAGGCGACCGCCGCCCCGGCAAGGACCGCGGCATTGATCGAGATCGGCAGATACATCCCGAGTGCAAACGCCAACATGGGGACGCCCGACATGAGCAGCATCAACGCCACACCGGCGCCGAGACCGTAGAGCAGCCAGGGTTGGTTCGCAGGATCGTCCATGAGACCCCGCGACACCGCGGCTATCATGTTCGCCTGGGGCGCCGGCAGAACCTGCTCGTTGGAAACCATTGCCCCGGTTGCGGGGTCTTCCACAACGAAGTGGTACGAAGCATCCATCAACGGGATCACCGCGGCCACAACGAGGGCCGCAACCACCATGCCGAGGAACTTCCAACGCTCCTGATTCCGGGGTGTCGACCCCAGCCAGTAGCCGATCTTAAAATCGGTAATCAGAGCACCCGAGGTCGAAAGGGCCGTACAGACAGCGGTGCCGATGATGAGGGCGATGATCATTCCGGCGGTCCCCTTCAACCCGATCATGATCATGCAACCGATGGCCAACACCACCGTGATGAGCGTCATCCCCGAGACCGGATTGACACCGACGATGGCGATGGCCTGGGCAGCCACAGGGGTGAAGAGGAAGCTCAGGAAAAACCCAACGATCATACCCACGAGCCCGAACTTGAGGCTTGCACCGAGACCAAACGCGGCAGCTCCGCCATCGCCCGGCGTCACCAGGGCGACCACAGTGAAGAGCAGACCGAAACCCAGGGTCGAGACGAGTTGGATCAAGAGCACGTTCTTTGCCGCCATGTCGAGCTGGGTCCGCTCGTCGGCATTGCCCCCACCGCTGGCAGCCTTCGACAGGCTCTTGAATCCAAGAGTGACCGAGGAGGCGACGATCTTCCACATCCGCAGGATTCCGATGAGACCGGAGAGCGCGATGGCGCCGATGCCGATGGGTTTGACAAAAGCACCGAAGATCCCAGTCGCATCCATCTCAGAGAGGGTGTAGGTGGTGCCCGCAAAGTCGAAGGCGCCCACCTGGCTTCCGAAGACATAGATGACCGGAACCATCACCAGCATGGCGAGAACCGAACCCGAGGCGATGATCGATGCGTAGCGGACCCCGATGATGTAGCCGAGTCCGAAAAGCGCGGCAATAGCGGTGAGCTGAACCTCGATCCGGAGATCGGAGCCGAGCCCACCCAGAAGCACCGAACTGGAAAGCTCGGCGTTCCAAAGATGGAACGCCTCGATACAGAAATCGAAAAGCGCACCGACCGCAAACGAAATCAACAGGATCTTGCCGGCCCCACCGCCCGAACTCTCACCCGTCACCAGGATGTTGTTGATCGCCGTGGCCTCTGGGAAGGGCAACTCGCCATGGAGATCCTTGACGAAGTACTTTCGCAACGGAATGATGAGCACGATACCAAGAGAACCGCCGATGAAACAGGCGAAAAACACCTGCCACCAGGCGACGGGCACCTGATTGATGTACATTGCGGGAACCACGAAAGTCGCCCCCGCCGCAACCACTCCGGCCGCCTGCCCAACCGATTGGACCATGACATTCTCGAGAATCGTGCTTCGCACGGCCTTGAGACGTCCCAGGAAAATCGCCATGATGGCGATGGGAATCGAAACCTCGATGGCGTTGCCCGCACGCAGCGCCATGTAGGCCCCGGCCACGGTGAAGAGCACCACCATGCCGACACCGACGCCGATGGACCAGAGAGTGACCTCGGGTCGCAGATCGTCGGCAGGAACAACGGGATCGTAGACTTCGCCCGGTTCGAGTTTGCGGTACGCGTTGGCGGGCAGCAGCTTCGAGTTGATCGGCTTCGATTCTTGCATCATTCCTCCATCCAAGACTGCGGGAAATAGTAGCGCAGTTGCGTTGTTCGGGACAGGGTCAGCCCTGAAACCAGACCGGGGGGAGAACTCTCAGAACAGGGTATCCTCGAGGATCGAGCACAAAAAACCCGGGCCGAAGCCCGGGTTTGAGTTCTCGAAGAGAGATCTCTTACTTCATGAGCACGAGGCCGACGCGACGATTCTGGGCGCGGCCTTCGCGGGTGCTGTTGTCGGCGATGGGCTTGTACTCACCGTACGACGTCACGTTCATGCGGTGAAGGGGGAAACCCTTCTCACTGGAGAGATACTTCATGACCATCTCGGCACGCTTGTAGCCGAGGCTCAGGTTGTAGCTCTCGCTTCCGATGTTGTCGGTGTAGCCCTGGATCTCGAGATAAGCGCCGACATTCTTCGCGACAACCTTCGAGGCGAAGGCGTCGAGAGCGGCCTTGGCCTCATCCGACAACTCATAGTTGTTGAAACCAAAGCGAACGTCCTGATCGGTCAGGATGGTCTCTGCGATGAAGGTACCCTCGGCGAGCTTGCCGGCCTTCGTGGCGCGATCGAGAGCCTCTTTGGCCGTTGCGCTGAGCTTGTCGAGCTGCTTCTTCATCTGGGCGTCGGTCTGGTGAAGGGATGTGATCTCCTTCTGGTTGCCCTCGACCGAAGTCTGGACCTCACCAATTTTGCCGTTGGTGACGGACTCACTGTTGGCTACCTGCTCTTGCACATACTTCTTCGACGCGCAGCCGGTCACGGTGAGCCCAGCCACAAGCAAAATGACGATCGCCGGGGAAACGAACTTCCGCATCATCCACCTCCTGTGATTTCGTTACTAATGTTATTCGATACCCTCAACGAGCATCGCGGGACGAACTATAACATAGCCTACGCTCTTGCGAACTCCTCGTCAATTCTTTGTTAGTCGGACGACCGAAGTCGGTGATCCAGTACCGCCCGGCCCGTGAATTTCAGTGTTATCAGTAGATATCCAGACATATCGGGTTGTCTGCAGTGACCTCGGCGGCACATTCCACCACCCCATCCACCAGTTTGACCAGCACCGGCGTCTGCAGGAACCAGTCGACTCCAGCGGGAAGTTCGGCGAGTCGGCACCCGGCGCAGACAAAGGGCTGAACCCCGAGGGTCGGATAGCCGGCTCGATCGGGGACCGCCACCGCCGTCGTCGGAAGCGGGAGTTCATCGGCAAAGAAGATCTCCATGAGTTCATGGCAGTGTTCGCAGTCTTTTCGGTAGAACAGAATGTACTGTTGGCCCTCATCGAGATCATCGGGAAGGCCACGAATCCAACCTGCCACATCGAGTTGGGAAAACGGCTGCCCCATCCAGCTGGTGTAGTCCGGAAGGTAGTAGCCTTCGGTTGGTCCCGAGGATGCAGTCTCGGGCCTATTGGACGGCGTCTCCGCGGTCATCCCCGATGGCGTCAGACCGAACGCCGCCGCGACGCTGAGCACCGACCAGAGTCCGGCGGACACAACCTGCAATGTCGGCAACGAGCGAGGCGTCTTCAATGCCGGGACACCTCGTGCGACGAAGAGAAGTGAAATGAGGAAAAAGAGATCAGTCACGAGGGTGACCCACGGCGGGATTTCGACGGCGCCGAAACACCCGCAACTCGAGGCGCCGAGCGCGACATCACCGATGAGCACCGGCATAAACGAAGCCAGCATCAGGATCCCGACCAGGCGCGCGAGGCCGGGCACCAGGATCATCACACCCACCACGATGAGTTCAACCGCGATGGTGAACTCGAGAACGAACCGCAGATCCACCCCAAAACCCCCGAGCCACTTGACCAATGCAGCAGGCAGATTGCTCGGGCTGCCGTCCAGGATCTTCAGGATTGCGCCGATCCCGAGCCAAAGGGGAATGATCGCTCGGGCGAGGAGAATCGCCACGGAGCTTCGCAGGTTTCCAGGTCTGTCTTCTTCGATCAGAGTCATACGGTAATTCATCTCCTTGCGGCACTCAGGTTAACGCGGATTTTTGAGGTGAAAACGAAACTGTCGGGCGCTTTTTACCGCTTTCTGACGGCAGAATTCCTCGCGATGGCTATGACCGGAGGTGGACGACGCTCGTTTCCACCATGCATCTCCGACGAGACGTCGAGAAACGCACGAGACGAGTTCTCCGGTGCCACCCGTCGCATTGATCGGAATCGGCAATTCACCTTCGCCGGAGAGGCTCACCGCCGAACAATGCGACCAATGGCACCACGCCACGGGGTGTGTGCTGGGAACCGAGAACCGAGCCTACGGGAGTTCACCACCCCCAAGGGAAGCCCAAACCTCGGCTTCGAGCTCAGCCGCTGCCTTCGAGGTCGCTGCGAGTGCTTTGTCCGCACGCGCCAGCATGGCCGCGGCCTCGACATCGTCAGCCATATCCTGGAGATTGATGCGCACATTCATGGCGGCGCCGAGAGCCGCCGCCCGCGCCATGGCGGCGCCGACCCCGGCGTCCGATGCCGATGCCGCCATCCCGAGTTTCCGGGCTCGCGCACAGAGTTCCACCACCTCGGGGCATGCCTCTGTGACCTCGAGGGGCACCAAAGCCGCGCCGAGAGTCGCAGCCCGCACGGCCGCCGCCTTGGCCTCACCGGAGACCTTGTTGGCGTCCATCAACCGCTGGAACGACCAGGTGTCCTCGTCGATGGCGTCGAGCAACTGCTGCTTGAGCTTCTGTCCGCGCATCGCGACCTCTTCGAGCTGACCGCGGACCTTGGCGAAGGGAGCCTTGGGGTGAGGCAGATTCGCCACCATGGCCGCGAGTGCCGCAGCAAGAGCGCCGGCCAAAGCAGCCACCGATCCGCCACCGGGCGCCGTGGAATCGCGCGAAGTCTCATCGGCAAAGCCCTGCAAGGTCAGACTCGCCAGCGGCCGTTCGGGGGCGAGGACTTCCTCGATGATCTTCTCCCTGGCGTTGAATTCCGAGACTTCGTTGAGTCCCAAACTTCGAACGGCCGCGTGAATGACATCCGATTCAGGAACCCCACGAGAACGCCCCATCTTCGCCAGGTAGTGGCATCCCGCGGCGAGCATGGAGCCTTTCGGGAGGAGACCCACCAACTCCGAGCCTGTGACCCGGATCCCTCGTTCACGGGCCGACTCGTCGCAGGCATCAAAGGCGACGTGGACCGGTGTGACATCGAGATCGATAAGGTTCATCGACACCTGTGCGCAACCATATTCGGGAATGGTCCATCCCATGCCGCGGACCGCCTTGAGCAGTCCGGGCTGTTGGATCTTGGCTCCATCAGGTCCCGTCACCATCCGTCCGGCCTCGCGCACATCGAAAGCGACCCGGTTGGCCCACCGCTTGTCGGTGACGTTGAGATTGACGTTGTAGGCGACCAGGAACTTGCGCGCTCCGGTCACCAAGGCGCCGAAACTCGGGACAAAGGTGGCGGGTCCGAAATCAGGGGCAAACTCGGGGGTTTTGAGCTTCTCCTCCAGCGCCTCGTATTCGCCTTTTCGGATAGCGGCCAACGACCGTCGTTCGGGACGGGTTGCCGCATATTCGTAGAGAAAAACCGGAATACCGAGCTCCTCCCCCACTCGATTGCCGAGTCTCTTGGAGAGTTCGACACAGTCGTCCATGGTCACGCCAGACACCGGCACGAACGGGCACACATCGGTGGCGCCCTGGCGGCCGTGGGCACCATGGTGGCTGCGCATGTCGATGAGTTCGAAAGATCGTTTGATGAGGGCGAAAGCGCCTTCGAGGACCGCTTCAGGCTCACCCACGAAGGTGATCACCGTTCGATTGGTTTCCTGTCCGGGATCGACATCGATCACTTCGACTCCCGGTACCGCCGCTGCCGCCTGGACCACTGCGTTGTAGACTTCGGGGTTTCGGCCATCAGAAATATTGGGTACGCATTCAACGATTTTCATCAATTCCTCCGTAGCGGCGGTTCAAGCAGGGATCAACCTGTCAAGAACGAGGGACATCGTCCAAGTCGTGCTGGACCATCATCTGCACGAGTTCGGGGAAACTGACCTTGGGATCCCAGCCGAGCTCGGTCTTGGCCCTGGTCGGATCGGCGAGGAGGGTCTCCACTTCGGCCGGGCGGAAGTGCTTCGGGTTGACTTTCACCCGCACCGCTCCGGTGGCTCGGTCACGGCCCACTTCATCGATCCCGATACCATCCCATTCGAGTTCCACACCCGCTTCTTGAAACGCAAGATCGCAGAACTCACGCACCGAGTGATCCTCTCCGGTTCCCACAACATAGTCCCTGGGCTCATCGGTCTGGAGCATCATCCACATGGCCACGACGAAATCCCCGGCAAAACCCCAGTCTCGGCGAGCATTGAGGTTGCCCAACGCCACGCTGTCCCGCTTGCCGGTGACAATCTCCGCCACCGCTCGGGTGATCTTCCGGGTGACGAAATTCTCACCTCGTCGTGGAGATTCATGGTTGAAGAGAATCCCGTTGCTGGCGTGGAGACCGTAGGCCTCGCGAAAGTTGACCGTCGACCAATAACTGAAGAGCTTGGCGACCCCGTAAGGTGACCTTGGGTGGAACGGCGTTGTTTCACGCTGAGGCACCTCGGCCACCTTGCCGAAGAGCTCGGAGGTCGAAGCCTGGTAGTAGCGGGCGTTGGGGGCCTCGCGTCGCACAGCTTCGAGGAGACGGATCGTACCGAGCCCTGTGACATCGCCGGTGTATGTCGGCATCTCGAACGAAATGGCGACGTGTGACTGTGCCGCCAGGTTGTAGACCTCGTCGGGGCCCACTGAGGAGAGAATCCTTGTCAGCGACTCCGCATCACCGAGATCGCCGTAGTGAAGGGAGAGACGGTCTCCGATGCTCTCGCGCGCCCTCAGATGATCGATTCTCTGTCGGTTGAACGTCGAGGCCCGTCGGACCACCCCATGGATCTCGTACCCCTTGTCGAGGAGGAGTTCCGCGAGATATGAACCGTCCTGGCCGGTGATGCCGGTGATCAGAGCTTTTCGTCGCATGGCGGGAAGTCTAGCATTCGCGCGACCTGATTCCTGCACCCAGCCATGGCAAAAGAGAAAACAAATCCAAGAAAAATCGAATCATCCACCGCATCCATCGGTTAGTATCTCCGACGATGTTTGAGCGCAGCCAAACCCTCCGCATTCTTCAGTGGATTCTCATCGTTGTCGGCCTTACCCTGGTCGGCTTCTGGGTGGGCGCGCGGTTGAGCGGCTGGTTCGGAGGGAAGACCGAAATCCAGCGATTCGAGGAGGCGCGAGCGGAAGCTGCCACCGAAGCCGTTGTCGAAGCCACACCGATCCCATTCGCCGAGGATCTCCCCATCGATCTGCCGGTCGATACGAGCCTGTGGGCCGAAGACCGGATTGACGAGTATGAAGAGAGCCTCGAACACGACTTCGACGCTCCTCTCGCAGTCTTGCGGATCCCCAAGATCAACCTAGAAGTGGCGGTGTTGTCGGGCACGACCGAGCTCGCGCTCAACCGTGGGGTCGGTCATATCGATGGCACGCCCGCCCCCGGCGAAGAGGGAAACATCGGCATCGCCGGCCACAGGGACGGCTACTTCCGCGGCCTCAAAGATGTCGAGGTGGGAGATCCCATCGAGATGGAGACCCTCACCGACAGTGAGATCTACACCATCACCGAGCTCTTCCTCGTCGACCCTCCCGATGTCTGGGTTCTGGAACCCACCGAGAATCCATCGATCACCCTGGTCACATGCTATCCGTTCTACTACGCCGGAAGCGCACCGCAGCGCTATATCGTCCGAGCGGAGAGGCAACAACCGTAATTCATAAGGTTTATTCTCGATTCTGGGACGTTCAACGACCAATTGGTTCAGTTGGCGTGACATCAACGGCCTGATTGAAACACAAAGATCACGAAGAACCACAATGAAGACACAAAGAGCGTCACAATGACTCATCGCACGGGCTCGAATAGTGAGTCGCCATCGCGTTCGGAAGGAGTCCGGGTCAATGGTGCGATGCTTCGTGAACCCCTTCGTGGTTCTTCGTGTCCTTAGTGTTTCAAACCCATCATCGCGGCTTCCACGGCCGAGAATTGAAGATCAGAGACAGTCCGGCTCCCCTGCGATTCACTCTCTTCGGAGCGACTTACGACTCACGACTCACGAACGACGGACCTGGCTCGAACCTGTCAGTGCCTGTCAGTTCGGTAGTTCGGCGCTTCCTTGGTGATGACGACATCGTGGGCATGCGATTCCTTGAGCCCGGCGGCGGTGACCCGGATAAATTTCGACTTGCTGTGGAACTCGGCGATGGATGAGCACCCGGCCAATCCCATCCCGGCGCGCAGGCCGCCGATGAGCTGGGTCAACTGGTCGGCGACGGGGCCCTTGTACGGGACCATCCCTTCGATGCCCTCGGGAACCAGCTTCGAGACATCTTCACCTTCTTGGAAGTAGCGGTCGCGCGAGCCCTCGGCCTCCTTCATGGCGCCGATCGAGCCCATCCCACGATAGGCCTTGAAGGTCCGGCCCTGATAGAGGATCTGTTCGCCGGGCGATTCCGCGACGCCGGCAAAGAGCGAACCGATCATCACCGTGTCGGCACCCGCGGCGAGAGCCTTGCTGATATCGCCGCTGAATCGGATTCCGCCATCGGCGATGACCGGGACCCCATGCTCGTGCGCTTCGCGAGAGCACTCCTGGATGGCGGTGATCTGGGGCATCCCGGCGCCGGTCACAACCCTGGTGGTGCAGATCGACCCCGGACCGATACCGACCTTGACGGCATCGACGCCGAGGGAGACGAGATCCCGGACCCCGGCCGCGGTCGCGATATTGCCGACGATGAGTGGTGTGTCGGGAAAATTCTCCTTGACCCTCGCGACGGCGTCGAGCACCCCCCGCGAATGGGCGTGAGAACTGTCGAGGCAGAGCACATCCACCTGCCGTTCGATGAGTGCGGCGCAGCGATCATCGAGATCACCGGAGACTCCAATTGCTGCGGCAACCCGCAACCGGCCGAGATGGTCCTTGCAGGCGTTGGGATAGTCGTGCGCCTTTTTGATGTCCTTGACGGTGATGAGCCCCTTGATGCTCCCGTCCCCACCGACGATGAGCAGCTTCTCGATCCTGTTCTTGTGCAGCAGCGCCTTGGCCTCCTCGAGGGTGGTGCCGACGGGCGCGGTGACGAGATCCTTGTAGGTCATGAAGTCGGAGATCGGTCGATCGTACTCGGTGCAGAATCGAAGATCGCGGTTGGTCAGAATGCCCTTGAGCTGACCCTCCGGTCCAATCACGGGAAGCCCCGAAATGTGGAAATGGGCCATCACATCAAGGGCTTCCTGGACCGATTGCTCGGGGCGCACCGTCACCGGGTCGACGATCATCCCCGACTCCGAACGCTTGACCCGGTCGACCTGCTCCGCCTGGCGACCCACAGGCATATTCTTGTGGATGATCCCGATACCGCCGTGTTGGGCCATGGCGATGCCCATCTTGGCCTCGGTGACGGTGTCCATGGCCGCCGAGACGATGGGGAGATTCAAGCCGATATCACCACGCGCGACGGTGGTCGCGATATCCACATCGTTGGGGTGGACCTCCGAACGCGACGGCACCAGCAGTACATCATCAAAGGTCAGACCGACCGGAATCGAATCATCCATTCGCTACCCCTTTTCCCCAGAGGACGCGCCGTGGCATTTCTTGTACTTCTTCCCTGAACCACACGGACACGGGTCATTGCGTCCCACCTTGGGTTGTTGCCGCCGGATCGTGGTCGGCCCACTCGGCTGTCCGACCGGCGTGTTGGCGGCGCGCTCCTGCTGGTCGTGGGACGCCTTGAGCGCCTGCGCCTCCGGATGCGACATAGTGGTCGCCACTCCCTGCCGACGGTGCTCCATCTTCTCGACCGGCTCGGCGTGGTACAGGAACTTCACCACGTGATCTTCGATGTGCTCCCACATGTCTTCGAAGAGTGCGTAGCTCTCGCGTTTGTACTCGACCAGCGGATTTCGCTGTCCGTAGGCTCTCAGGCCGATTCCCTCTCGGAGGTGATCGAGGGCGAGAAGGTGGTCCTTCCACTGCCGATCCACGGTATCGAGAAGAAGAAACCGCTCGAGACGTGCAAAGTTCTCCTCACCAAACTGCTCGACTCGGGATGCATAGTGATCCCGGGCGCCCGCAATCAGCTTCTCCCCGAGATCCGGCAGTGCGATGGTCTCGAAATCCACCCCGAGGTCTTCGATCTTGGCCCCGAAGTAGGCGCGGTACTCGGTGTCCAGGGCTGTGGTCTCCCAGTCGTCCGGGTCGATCTCGGCCGGACAGCAGCGATCGATCATCGAGTCGACGATCTCGCCGACAACTCGAAGAATATAGTCCCGGCCCTCAACGCCCTCGAGGATCCTCCTACGGAGGCGATAGACCGCCTCGCGCTGTTTGTTCATCACATCGTCATACTCGAGGAGATGTTTCCGCATCTCGAAGTTGCGACCTTCGACCTGAGTCTGCGCCCGTTCGATGGACTTGGTGACCATCTTCGATTCGATGGGGACGTCCTCCTCCATCCCGAGCCGATCCATCATCTTGCGGACCCCGTCGGAGGCGAAGATGCGCATGAGATCGTCCTCAAACGACAGAAAGAACCGCGTTGCGCCCGGATCGCCCTGGCGACCGGAACGTCCACGGAGCTGGTTGTCGATTCGGCGCGACTCGTGCCGCTCGGTGCCGATGATCTGGAGTCCACCCGCTTCGAGCACCTTGGCCTTGTCTTGGGCGCACTGGGTGGTGGATTTTTCGAGCGCGGCTGCAAACGCCTCCGGATCCTGAGCAGGATCGACGTCCATCCGAGCCACACCGTCAGGATTGCCTCCGAGGACGATATCGGTGCCGCGGCCGGCCATGTTGGTCGCGATGGTCACGGCCCCGAGTCTGCCCGCCTGGGCGACGATATCCGCCTCCCGTTCGTGGTACTTCGCATTGAGGACGACGTGCTTGACCTTACGCCGATGGAGGAGCTTGCTCAGCCGTTCGGATTTCTCGATGGAGACCGTGCCGACCAGCACCGGTTGACCCTTCTCGTTGGCTTCGGCAATCTCCTCGATGACCGCCCGGAACTTCTCTTTCTCGCTGCGGTACACGAGATCAGGGCTGTCGATGCGGACCATGTCCGCATTGGTCGGAATCACCGAAACATCGAGACCGTAGATCTTCTCGAACTCCTCGGCCTCGGTTTCCGCGGTGCCCGTCATCCCACCGAGTTTGTCGTACATCCGGAAGTAGTTCTGCAGGGTAACGGTCGCCAAGGTCTGGTTCTCGGACTGGATCTTGACCTTTTCCTTGGCCTCGACCGCCTGGTGAAGACCATCGGACCACCTCCTGCCCGCCATCAGGCGGCCGGTGAACTCGTCAACGATGATGATCTCGCCGTCCTTGATGATGTATTCACGGTCGCACTGGTAAAGGGCGTGCGCCCGCAGCCCCTGGTTGACCGAGTGCAGCAGATCTGTCTGGGACGGGTCATACAGGTTTTCGACGTTGAGGAGATTTTCGGCATGCGCCATGCCGGCATCCGTGAGGGTCGCGGTCTGAGACTTCTCGTCGACGATGAAATCGCCAGTGACCTCTTTGTTGCCGTGTTTGTCTTCGATCTCCTCACCTTTTTTGAGCTTGGGGATGATCTGGTCGACGCGGTAATAGATATCGACGGAGACCTCGGACGGGCCCGAGATGATGAGGGGCGTTCTCGCCTCATCGACGAGAATTGAGTCGACCTCGTCGACGATGGCGAACACGTGGTTTCGTTGCACCATCCGCGCGAGGTCGAATTTCATGTTGTCGCGAAGATAGTCGAAGCCGAATTCATTGTTGGTGCCGTAGGTGACGTCGGCACCGTAAGCCTCTTGGCGCTCTGCGTCATTCATCTGATTCTGGATGCAGCCGAACGTGAGTCCGAGAAAGCCGTAGATCTTCCCCATCCATTCGGCATCGCGGCGGGCGAGATAGTCGTTCACGGTCACCACGTGGACGCCCCGTCCGGTCAGCGCATTGAGGCAGACCGGAAGAGTCGCCACCAGGGTTTTGCCTTCACCGGTCCGCATCTCGGCGATCCTGCCTTCGTGAAGGACGAGCCCGCCCATGAGCTGAACATCGAAGAGCCTCATTCCGACTGCGCGGCGGGATGCCTCACGGACGAGAGCGAAGACTTCGTTCAACTCGGCATCGAGGAGCCGCTGGACGATGGGCGTGCGTTCCCTGGGATCGTTGGGAAGATCCTGGATCTCGGCCCTCACCTTTTCGCCGATCGCGGCAAAACGCTCCCTGATCTCGTCATCGGTCAGGGTTTCAGTCTCCGGTTCAAGCGCATTGATCTCATCGACCATGGGCTTCATCCGCTTGAAGTCTCGTTCGTGCTTGGTCCCAATGACCAAGCTGATGGCTTTTTCCACCCAATTCATTCTTTTCCCCTGTCTGCCGTAAACCGTCGCGGGCGCTCGGCGGCCCAATCCTGCATCCCTGCGTCGGTGACGGAAGGGTAGTTCAGCTCGGCACCGATTTCAACGTCGACGACACGACGAAAACTCCCCGGTCCGGCGTCGGCGACGATCGACTACCTGACCGGATCGACAGAATGGGATGCCGGGTGCTCGCAGCTTGTTTCCGGTTACTTGTTTCTTGTGACTCGTGCCTGGTGGCACGCGGCGACGAATCGGTGGATTTGCCTTCCGGTTGGCCGGACCATTCCGGAGAGTCTTTTTCGGCTTGAATAGGCGAGATGCGATGGGCGGGCGACCAGAAGCGAGTCACGAGAAACCAGCAACGAGCAACGCTCTCCGAGCCGTCAGGAATCTATCTTTGACCTAAGGTGAGCGATTCTGGTGGATCAGGAAAAACCTAGAACCGATCGAGAATGAAATACAACGGATCGACCGACTTCCCGTCCTCGTGGACCTCGTAGTGGAGGTGCGCCCCGGTTGATCTGCCCGTGTTTCCGACGGTGCCGATCTGTTCGCCCCGATGGATCTCTTTACCCAATTCGGCTGTGATCTCGTTGAGATGACCGTACATCGTCGTAAAACCGAACCCGTGAGAGATGCGGATGGTCTTGCCGAGGCCGCCGTTGCGACCGGTGAACACCACCACTCCATCTGCGGGAGCATAGACGGGGGTTCCACGGCGGGCCGAGATATCCAATCCACGGTGGAAGGCTCTCCTGCCGGTGATCGGGTCCTTTCGAGAGCCGTATCCGTCGGTGAGAACACCAACCGTCGGCGCCATGGTCGGGGTCGACGACAGGACATCTCCCGTCTCGGAGAGCTTCTGAGCAACCATGTTGAGTTGCTGTTCGATCCACTGACCCTGGAGCTTCAGTGTTTCGGGCCCGTCGGGGAGTCGATCGTAGGGACCTCCACTGCCGACCTCGTTGTTCACGGTGTTGGAACCGACGATGCCGGCTGTGTTTCCCTGCATCCCCGCCGCCAGCGCGAGCCGCGCGGTGCGTTCTTCAAAATCATCGAGCCTCGCTTGAACCTCGGCAATGGTCCTCGCCAGTTCAGAATTGACGTTGGCCAGTTCCTGGTTCTCGGTCTGCAGACGGTGGACATCGGCTCGCCGACTCACCGCGTTTCCAGAGTAGGCGATAGCGACGATGCTGAGAGTGATTGCCAAAGCCAAACAGGCCCCGGCAGCCATCAAGGTCCTCGTTGAGAAGGAAAATTTGATGAACTTCGCCTGGCTGTGCGGAACAATGATGATTGTGTTCAGTCGCCTCGGCACATCCCCTCCACCAAGACATGCTCCGCATCCGCGGAGACGCATCGCCCGACGATTATGCCCTTGTGAGAATCAGCGTGTCAACTCGAGAGCACCCAAAATTCGGTGTCAGTCTCAACTTGTGTGCGCCCGATCACCATTATTGTGGTCATCATTGTGGTCATCGTCATGATTCTCATCGCCGTCGTCGGACCTGCAGACTTCATTCTCACCCTCATCCGGCCCGAGTCTGCCTTTGCCGGATTGACGCATCAGGCGCACCATCTCGTTGAGTCGCTCCTGGCACCGACCGAATACGCTACCCTGGGACCAGCCCCCGTCGTCGGACCACTCGCCGGCGCCGATCCCGGTCAGGAGTTCGATCCCGCTTTCGATGCTTTCCACGGCCCACACGTTGAACTGACCTTCACGAACCGCATCGACAACCTCGGTCGCGAGATGGAGATCGAGGACGTTGCTCGCCGGGATCATGACACCCTGCTGACCGGTCAGACCGCTGCTGACGCAGACTTTGAAGAATCCCTCGACCTTCTCGTTGACCCCACCAATGGCCTGGACACCACCGAACTGATCCACCGAACCGGTGACCGCGATCCCCTGCTTGATCGGGATCTCCGCCAGGGCCGAGAGAATCGCGTAGATTTCGGTTGATGACGCCGAATCTCCGTCGACTCCACCGTATGACTGCTCGAAGGTCACTGAACAACCCATGGCGAGCGGCACCTTCCGAGCAAAGGCGCCGCGGAGGAATCCGGTGAGAATCCCGACGCCCTTGTCATAAGTGGGGCCCGAGAGGCCCGCCATCCGTTCGATATTGATGACACCTTCCCGGCCAAGACCCACCCGCGCAGTGATCCGCGACGGTTTTCCAAAACGGTGGTGGCCGAGATCATAGACCGCCAGACCATTGACCTGGCCGACGGTCTCACCATCGGTGGCGATATGCACGACTCCGTCGGCAATGAGTTCTTGGGTTCGTTCCTCGGACAGCCCGTGCCGGCGGTGCCGCGCGGCTTCGGCCGCATAGACGTGCCGACCCTGAATGACTTCGGAACCATCGCCACGGGCCTGAAACTCAGCCTCCCGTTGGAGATCGGAGAGGTCGGAAAACCGGCTTGAGAAACGCCGGCGCCAGCTCCCGAGGCGCACAGCCTGCTCGAGCATGGCGGCCATTCCGGTTCGGTCCATGGGAAGGATCCCCTCCTCCACCGCGACTTTCTGCAGCACGGAAAGGATATCGCCGGCGTGGTCGCGGGTCAGAGAGATCACTGAATCGAAATCCGCGAGAACCTTGAAGATCTTGGGAAAATCCGCGTCTCGTCGGTAGAGTAGGTCGTAAATGCGGCGATCACCGATGACCACGACCTTGACTTGAATCGGCACCGGCTCCGGTGTGAGCACTGCGCCGCCGAAGACGGCGTTCTCCCATGCCTGGATCCGGACTCGGCGATACCGGAGGGCGCGCTTGATCCCGGGCCAGACCCGCGGCTCCATGAGTATGTCTTCGGCGTTGACCACGAGGTATCCACCGTTGGCGCGCAACATCGATCCGCCGCTGATCCGCATGAACGAGGTCGAGGTCTCACCCGAGGGCAACAAAGTCCGTTCGATGGTTCCGAAGAGGTTGGTATAGGAGGGCTCGGTCTCCATCACGACCGGACGACCATCAAGATCCGAGTTGTCCACCGCCAGGTTGACCCGCCATCGGGTAAACCGTTCGACACCGGAATCTTCATCCTCAGCGACAAAGACCTCGACCCTATCCTCCAGATCCTCCTGAACGGCATCGAGATACGGTTTCGCCCGTTCGTCGGTCACATCGACCAGGACCCTTCGAACGGCGTCCTCGAAGGTCGGATGGAGCAACTGTCGGCGAACCCTGACGATCTCCTCCTGGGCCTGGCGGCGCAATTCGATCACCGCGTCGAAGACGTCTCGGAGCTTTTCGGAGAGGTTCTTGTGGGCTTCCTTGAATGCGGCGAGCCCTTTCTCGTCGATCTTTCCCTCGTCGAGGAGTGCCTGCAACTCGTCGATTGCCACCGGGTTATCTTCGACAACCGGCATGACTTCCGGTCGGGTGATGGGCCCGGTCTGGATCTGGACCATGGAGAATCCGGCCTCTCGAACCTCCCGCTCGAAGGCCCCGATCATCTCCTTCTCCTGGGATTCGAATCCCGCAACGGCGCGTTCGATTCTCGTCCGGAACTCCTTGTCAATCGCGAGTTTCGGCAGACTCTCCGCGAGCTCTTCGATGAGACTATCCATGCCGTCGCGGAGCCGACGGCCGGCGCCGGCTTCGAGAAAAAGCACCTTCGGTTCTTCGGGGTTGCGGAAGTTGTAGACGAAACAGATGTCGTCCGGCGTGGACAGGTCCCCATCGACCTCCTCGAGATACCGCTTGATGGTGGTCAACCGACCGGTGCCCGAGAGTCCGGTCACAAAGACGTTGTAGCCGATGCCCGGCATGCCGAGACCAAAGGCGATCGCTTCAACCGCTCGATCCTGACCGACGATGGTTGATGCGGATTCAATCTCGGAGGAGATCGACCAGTCAAGCCAATCATCCGGGCATCTCCACGCGAGTTCATCGACCGCGAGTTTGCGAATCATTTCTTCTCCTCAGCACCGGTTGCGCGCTGCCTGACCGAAAACATCGTCATCGCCGACGAAGTGAGCTCTCGGGCACGACCATTGGCCCACGGGAGCGGTTCACTGCTCGGCCTCACGGATAATCCGCCAATTCTGCCGAAAATAAACCACCATGGAGATGATGGTCAGAATCAGCGCAATCCAAAGCACGATGGGGCCGAGAGCCCGAAACGGGCCGAGATGAGAACCAAAGATCAGAAGCGATACGGCGATGATCTGGGTTGTGGTTTTCGCTTTTCCCCACGCGTTGGCCGAGATCGCGACATTTCGCTCCAGGGCGATAAAACGAAGACCGGTCACGGCGAATTCGCGGCCGACGATGATAGTGACCATCCAGGCGGGCGCCAACCCGAGCTCGACGAGAGAGATGAAGGCGGCGCTCATGAGCAACTTGTCGGCAATGGGGTCGAGCATCGCGCCGGTTACGGTTATTCTATTGGTGCGGCGGGCTATCATCCCGTCGAGCGCGTCGGTCAACGCTGCGATCAGAAAAATAACCAGACCCCAGATTTCCTTATCCGGAAACTCGGTCAGCAGGACCACCACCAGGAGTGGCGTAATTACGATGCGGAGGAGCGTCAAACTGTTAGGTATGTTCCACATTCGAGTCTTCTCCCCCAGCCATCCGAGATCAGCGTCCAGTGACTGGACGGACGTGAGCGGTGATTCGTCATACGCGCTACGGCGCGTCGATTCTACAGCAACCCCGCGGTTGATCCCGAATCGGCGCGGCTCGGGCATGAACCGGCGACGGAGCAGACACGCGTGCGGGTAACGTCGAACTGCGCGAATCACCCATCGCGGGAAGCGAGCCAGCGGTGCCGCAGTTGCGGCAAGTGGCTCTGCGACCGATGTGTTCACCCCATCCACGGCCACATTTTCTGTGGATTGAAATGCCGGATCCATGATCTCGTCAATCGCCGCCGGTCGCGCTTTGCAGCCGCTCTACGGTCGCCCGTTTCAGCGTTTGTCGCTGCGGTGGTCGTCGCTCTCGTCACCATTGCCGCCGGAACCTGGATCGCGACGCTGTCGATGAGGCTCTCCGCCATCTCAAACGACGCGGGCCCGGTTCCGGCGTCCATCCCCTATGCCGTGGCCGAGATTCTGAGAGACGACGACTCGCTGACCATCGAGATTCAGGGATCGCCCGGAGCGACGGTCGTGCTCTTCGCCGACGGCAATCCCATCCGAAGCATCACCCTCGACGATGATGGGCGGGCTTCGGTGGCGGATCCCGGGATCACGAGTCGCTCCGCTCTCGAGTTGGCAGCCCTCGCCGAGGTCCCGGAGCCCATCGCCCCTCCGCCCACCGTAACCCCGACCGAAACACCGACCTCGACGGCCACCGCGACACCGACGCGGACATCGACTCGGACCGCCTCTGCGACGGCGAGTTCCACCGTGACTCCGACTCAAACCCGCACGGCAACGCCTACGGAAGCCGGGGAAGAACGCCCGAAGAACCGGACCACACCGCGATCAAGCCCACCGGTCCTTCACCTCGTGACCGACGCCGGCAACCGGATCGCCGTGACCTTCGATGGCAACGCCTCATCCAACGGGACCACCGAACTCCTCGATCTCTTGAAGGAGCTGAATCTCAAAATCACGCTCTTCGTCACGGGTGGATTCGTCGAACGTTACCCGAAGATCATCCGCCGAGCCGTACTCGAGGGTCACGAGGTGGGAAACCACACCTTCTCCCACCCCCATCTCACGAGCTATGCCGATAACCGGCGTCACAACCTCCTGCCGGGCGTCACCAAAACCTGGTTCCACGACCAGCTGAGACGCACCGAAGTCTCCTTCCAGAAAGCAACTGGCCGGCCCATGGCTCCTCTCTGGCGGGCGCCATTCGGTGAGGAGAACTCCACCCTGCGGGGTTGGGCCTTGGAACTCGGATATCTCCATGTGCGCTGGAGTTCACTCGAAGGCGCCTCTCTCGATTCCCGAGATTGGGTCGCCGATGAACACTCGAAGCTTTTCCAGGACTCACGGAAGATGATGGATCGACTCTTGGGCTTTCCCCATCTCGAGGGCGGGATCGTGCTCATGCACCTTTCCACCGAGCGCTCCGAGCCGCCATGGATCGAACTCCCCAGGTTTGTCCGGGAGCTCAATCGCCGTCAGGTCAGGCCTGTCAAGGTCAGTGATCTCCTCGAAGAGTCCAAAACCTGGAGAAAATGGCTCGAGCGAGCGCGGGAGAATCACGACAAGAATTTCCCGGAGTGAGGGGGGAAGGTGAGGAGGTCAGCACTCGCTCCGCTCGCTGTGAGGAGGTGAGAAGTTCCTGACTCCCAACTCCCGGCGTTCTCACTTTCTAACTTCCTGACCTCCTAACCTCCGCTCCGAAGAACTCCTTCGCCGCGGTCTCGCCGGCCTCGATCATCTCGTCGATGGTTCCCCAGTCGGCCCAGGCGACGTGGCCGATCTTCGGCCGGATCATCCATGTCGCTTCAGCGAGCTGGCGTTGTCTGAGAAGCTGAGAGGTCATCATCTGCGTCCTCATCATGGTGTCCAAGGCCAAGTCGTCCTCCTCGACTGGGGGAATCTCCATCGAGGCGTCCACCACCAGAACCGACCGACCCTGCTCCCGGGCTGCGGCGACGGGAACCTCGGCCACCACCCCTCCATCCACCAGGGAACGGCCGTCGATCAGCTTTGCCGGCACCATGCCGGGAATCGAGCTCGACGCTTTCACAGCGATCCGCAGCGACCCACGGCTCAGCCGGACCTCAGCACCTGAATCGAGATCGGTGGCAACGGCGACGAAGGGTCTGGGCAGATCCTCGATGAGAATATCCGGCAGGAGATGATCCACCGCCTGATCGAGGACCGCACCATCGAGAACGGTGCTCCTATTGAGTGCGAACGACACGACGACCTGATTCTTGATCTGGCGGGCGACCTGGATGAGGGGGTGTTCCTTCTTCTCGGCTCGCGGCACCATCCGGACCTCTCGGACGGCGGGCAGGATCTCCAGTTCGATGGCTTCCCGCCAGCGATCCTCGACGGACTGCGCGGTGCCATGGGTGAGATACATGGCTCCCATCAGCGCTCCCATACTGGTTCCGACAATCGAATGAACGCCGATGGAGTTCGCATCAAGCACCCGCATCACGCCGATGTGAACGAATCCACGGGCTCCACCGCCGCCGAGGGCAAGCACCGGCGACCGGAGACGCATCAGCAGGCGACGGATCGATTTTTCAGACCACAAAGCGGTGCCTTCTTTGGGGACTCTATTTCGACTTCTTGAGCTCGGCAACCAGGCTCAGCAAAGCTTCGTACACGCCTTCGGCGACACGATGGGATTTGTCGGACACATGGTCAAGGTCATCGGTCGTACCGCGCGGATCGACATCCCCGATCTTGTCATTGGCCTTGACCGGTACGCCGTCCCGAAGCAGCCCTCGGATCACCCCGCCGATGCGGGCGGTGATCGAATACGACGCATCGACCGGCACACCCCGGCGATAGTCGTCGACGCCGTAGACCGAGACGACGGTTCCGAGCCGCTCGCCGCGTTCGATGATGTCGCCGATGCTGTACTGAGTAAAGAAAATGCCGTCACGCACGGCCTTCAATGTGCGCTCCTGGGCGAATCCCATGATCTGTGCCGGCGGCTCATCGGCGAGATGCTCACCGGTATCCTCGAGGATGTTCCCCACCAACGGACCACGGACCGTATCCACCACCGCATCGCAGTCTTTGTGAGCGATGTAACCGGGTCCGAGTGCGATAACGATGGGCGCACTGTCACGTTCGAGTCCCCAGTTCCTGCGCTGCATCGAGGCTTCGATGAAGACATCGGGCTTCCACTCCTCGAGAACGGTCTCGTGGTTGATGACCCCGACCGCGATCTCACCACGGTCGTGAGCATCTTCGACCGCGGTGATGTCGGGCGCGAATCGAGCCACAACATCCTGGATCGTCTGGCTCCCATCGAGCACCGCCTCGCTGAAGCAGACCTTTCTTCGCACGGCCTTCGGAAAACGCCTGTCGAGCATGAAGATCCGAACAAAACCCTGCGAGTAAAGGTGGTGGGCGGTTGCCGACGCAAGCTCACCGGCACCTCGAATCAACACGCGTAGATCGCCTGGATTCATCGCCTCTCCCTCTCATGGGCCCTCGCAGCTGGGCATCTCAAAAGTCGTTGCATTGTAACCCGGACAGTTTTCATTTCTCCTGGATCATTTCGTAGATTTCCGGGAGATTTCGATATCGTTCATCGAAATCCAACCCATACCCAATCACGAACCGGTCTTCGATCTCGGTTCCCAGAAAGGCGATCTCGACCTCAACCTGCCGCCGCGATGGTTTCGACAGCAGCGAAACGACCTGAATAGATCTTGGATGACGCGCGTCGATGAGCCGGATGACATCGGTCAAGGTGGTCCCGGTATCGACGATATCCTCGACGAGATAAACGTCCCTTTCGCGAACATCCACAGTGATGTCCTTGACCAGCACAACCGAACCGGAGGACGTCGTACTCGCTCCATAGCTCGATACCTGGATGAAATCCATCTCCACCGAACGGTTGAGCCGTATCACCAGATCGGTGAAAAAGAACACGCAGCCTTTGAGCACACCGATGAAGACCGGCGACTTCGACTCCATGTCGGCGTCGATCTCCCGAGCCAGTCGGTCCAGCATGCCCTCGATGGCCGATCGAGGCACAACCACGGGTCCTAACATTTCGCCCTCCTTCCGTTGTCTGGCATCGCGGCGCAGTGTATCTTATTGGAATATGAGTACTGGGAATGTGCACGAGCTGAGCGAACGGTATACCAATCTTTCAGATCGGTTCCGATCGTTGTGGACATTTTTTCAGTTCCTGGCCGGTGTCTACAAGCACCGAGACGAAGGTTCGATTCCATACGAATACGATTTTCAGGCCCTTTACCAACGCATCCAGCTACTGGTTCCCCGGATCAGCGGCGACATCGACAAACGAGTCCTGATCGAGTTCGAACAGATCGACCGAGAACTCGAACGGATCCAACGTAAACTCGAACGACTCGAGCACGAGTTCGGGCCTTCGTATCTGAGGCGGTTCTTTGACCACCTCAAACGCCAGGACGAGAAAATCCTTTTCGCACTGGTCAAATTCTATCTCATGTCCAGCCACCTCGAGCAGGAATCCTACGACAAGCTGGACATCCTCCTCACGCGTCTTTCAGAGGCGCCATCGGAGAATGACGATCTGCTCCAGCGCGCTCGGCCCGAACTCTTGGCCACCTTCGAGCGCCTCGCCGAATTCGCCGGTCTCGCACCTCTCCCACCATCAGAAGAGAAACCGCTCGTCGAGGCCGTCGCCGAACTTCGAGACGAATTCGAGAGAATCGGGGACTTCGACACCCTCGTCCAATCCAGGGTCTACGATCGCTTGCGGGGGTTCAAGACTCGAATCGGGCGTGCGTTTCTCCATCCGCCGATCCTCTTTGAGATCACAGCGGCCAACATCGCCGCGAGGAACCGTTTCCGCGACCTCTTCGATATCGAGGAGCGACAGCTTCTCGAGGGAACCAACCGGATTTTCGATATTGAACGCTATCTGAAAAAGAACCCCGATCTCGCGACCCTCGAGATCAAGGAGAAGATCGAGGTCTTCCGCCAGACTCGCGTGAGGTTCGAAGACGCCCGACGGCAACACAACGTCAAGCGCTCCGACATCCTCGATCTCCGGCAATCCATGCACAACGTCATGGCCCACTTCGACTCGACCGCAGCCGACCTTCTCGGAGGCGTCACGAAGCACAAGCCCGCGGTTCAAGGCCCGGCAACCACGCCTGAAAAACCCGATGGCGACGACGAGGTCCTCGACGAACCTGTCAGCGACGCCCTCCAGACCGTGAACTCACCTCTGAGCGCCCGCAGGCCCGACGAACCGCCCATCACTTCGATTACGGATCTGCTCCCCAGTGATCCTCTTCTCAACGAGGTTCTGCACAAGATCATGTTCGCGCTGGAACTCGTGGTGTGGGACCGGACCCCGGAACAGGTCATCGAGGCACCGGAGATCAAGAGCCTCGGTCTCGAATCCTGGGAGGTCGGAGTCTATCGGAATCTGGTGGAGAAACAGTCCGAAGAGGACAGCGAGCAACGTCATCTCGATCAGTTCTTTCTCACCAGCGCGGCGCTCAGGGTCAAGATGGAGGAAGAACGTCGAGAAATCGAGCGGCTGGCCGCGGCCTCCAATCCTGATCGCCTCTTCGAAATGCTCGAGCTTTCGGCAAGTAGCCTGGATCGGGCCCGCGAAGTCGAGCGGCGTTTTCTCTGGTTCATCGACGATATGCTCTACCGAGCCGACACCGAAAGCCTGGAACAGATCTACCGGTCGCGCTTCCGCTTTCTCTTTGCCTTCGCGGGGCTGTGGCTCGATCACCAGAAAAACGGAGGCCTGACCCCGCTGTGATCGATCCCGGGGAAATGGAACAAGCTCCCGTCGGCCTTCAGGCTGCGGGTCTACTCCGTCGAGTGCCCGCTACCATCGTCGATATGGTCGTGTTCTGCGGCGTGTGCTTTCTCCTCGCCTACCCGGCCTGTCGCGATATCGACTGGCAGATGGCGATCGCCGATCCCGCGATCTTCCTCGGCTCACTGATGGACCCGGGCTGGATCGCCCACGCGGCTGGGATTCTCGGACTCTGGATTGCGCTCTGGTGGTGTTACTTCACGGTGGGCTGGGGACTGCTCGGTGCCACCATCGGCAAGTGGATCTTCGGCCTGAGGATCGTCGACCACCGCGGGCGATCTCCCATCGGACTGTCCCGCGCTTTCCTCAGACTCGCCGCCTACTCGGTGAGTTCGGTCACCCTCGGGATGGGCCATCTCCTCATCGCGCTCCGTCCCGATCGCCGTGCACTCCACGATGTGCTCGCAGGAACGTGGGTCGTGGAGCAACGATTACGTCCCACCGATTGACGAGGACCCACCGGCCGAGAACGACGCCGAGAATGATGAATTATGAGTTATGAATTATGAATGACATCGCAAATTCTCAGAATGACGCTGAGAGGTTGCTGGTCAGTCGAAATCGATTCTTGATTTGACATCAGATTCTCAGAGGCTGTCGAGGAGTCGCTGTCAATTCAAAATTCATAATTCATAATTCATAATTTCTCAGAGGTAACCCGCGAGCGACTGCGTCTTGTGCGATCTGCGGAGTCGGTTGAGAGCTCGGCTCTCGATCTGCCGCACGCGCTCGCGCGAAAGACTCAGGATCTCTCCGATCTCTCGAAGGGTCTTGGGTTGATCGTCCTCGAGTCCGAACCGATACTCCAACACCTGCCGCTCGCGTTCCGGCAGCTCCCCGAGGGCGTCGGCCAAGGCGAGCAGGAACGACGCTCGCAGAATCCTCTCATCGGTGTCAGGCATTATGTTCTGCTCGAGCAGATCGCCCAGTTCGGAGTCTCCCTCCACATCAACCGGCTCGTTCAGCGACAGCGACGATCGAGACGCCTGGGTGAGGACTCTAACATCTTCGACCGAGAGACCGAGCTCTTTCGCCAACTCCGGATCGGTGGGAGCATGGCCAAATTTTTCGCTCAGCAACGCTCGAATACGTTCGAGACGGTAGAGGTTGTTAGCTTGCTTCTGCGGGAGCCGGAACGCCCCGGCATGTTCGGCCAGAGCGTGGAGGAGTGCCTGTCGAATCCACCACACTGCGTAGGTGATGAACTTGACATCATGACCTTCCTCGAAGGGAGAGTATTTCTTCGCGGCCTGGATCAATCCCAGGTTTCCTTCGTGGATAAGATCGAGGAATGGGACATTCGGATTCCGGTATCTCTTCGCGTACGCCACGACAAACCGAAGATTCGACTCGACCAACGCCCGAACCGCATCCTCATCGCCTTGGTGCACTCGCCGCGCAAGCTCGATCTCTCCGTCGTGCGACAGAGGTGGGTATCGGGAAATTTCCTGAAGGTAGCGGCGGAGCGTCGCCGATTCGGTATTGGATGACCGGTTCGTCCTCTTCGTCATTCCTCGTCTACAGTCTGAATAGATCCGGCCTCGACCTTGACAATGGCGTGGTAGCGAGGAATCTGATCCTTGGCGCTGATGGCCCGTCGAACCAGTTTCTTCAACATCGAGTTCTCCGCTTGGAGCCGGTCGATCTGGTCCTTGAGACTGAGGATGATCTCGACGCCCGCAAGGTTGACCCCGAGGTCTCGGGTCAAGGTCAGAATCGCCTCGAGCTGCTCGCAGGCGCGTTCATCATAGAGACGGGTGTTTCCCTGGGAACGGCTGGGCCGAATCAAACCTTCACGCTCCCACAGACGCAAGGTCTGCGGATGAACGTTGTACTTCTCCGCGACCCAGGAGATCATGCGATATCGCGGCTTGGACTTCACGAACCCTCCAGCAAATCGACCGCTCAGAGTCCCGCGGTCGTCAACCGGCGAAGATGACGGTGATTCTGGTGCTCGTCTTTGACTTTATCACCGATCCTCGACCTGGCCAAAAACCATGGAAGAACAAAAGAGCCGGGAGGCGGGCACGAAAACCCTCCTCCCGGCGCCAATCATCGGCTATTTTTCTTCTTCGGCTTCCACATCGACGTACTCGGCGTCGATGACCTCGTCCTCACCACCTCCGGCGCCCGATTCATCGGCGGGATCCGAACCCGCCCCTTCGGGGCCCGGAGCATCAGCGGCGGTCGCGGCCTGGTAGAGAGTGGCAGCAATCTGGTGAGAGGCCTGTGTGAGCCGCTCGTGGATCTCCTGCATTTGGTCTTCGGCGCCCTCTTCCAGAGCCTTCTTGGCTTCGGCGAGCACCTCCTCCATTGCTTTGGTGTCGCTTTCGGGCAACTTCTCCCGGTTCTCGGCTATGAGTTTCTCGGAGGAGTAGACAAGACCGTCAAGTTGGTTCCTGGTTTCGATCTTCTTGCGCTTCTCCTCATCGTCGGCGGCGTGGGTCTGCCCTTCGCTGACCATCCGATCGATCTCGTCGTCATTGAGACCCGAAGAACTCGTGATCTGGATCTTCTGTTCCGAACCGGTTCCGCGGTCCTTGGCGGCAACGTGAAGAATGCCGTTGGCATCGATGTCGAAGGTGACCTCGACCTGCGGAATCCCGCGCGGCGCCGGAGGAATCCCCATGAGGTGGAAGCGTCCCAGGGTCCTGTTGTCCGGCGCCATCGGGCGCTCACCCTGCAGAACGTGGATCTCCACCTGATTCTGGTTGTCGTCGGCGGTCGAGTAGACCTTGCTTTTACGGGTCGGAATGGTGGTATTCCGCGGAATCACCACATCCGTCACCCCGCCGAGGGTTTCCACGCCGAGAGACAGGGGTGTCACATCGAGGAGCACGACATCTTTGACCTCTCCCGAGAGCACACCGGCCTGAACAGCCGCGCCGATGGCGACGACCTCGTCGGCATTGACACCGCGGTGAGGCTCCTTGCCGAAGAAATCGGTGACCGCTTTCTGAACCATCGGGATCCGGGTCGATCCGCCGACCAGAACAACTTCATCCACGTCCTTGGCTTCGAGACCCGCGTCCTTGAGCGCCTGACGGGTGGGTTCCAGAGTCCGATCGACCAACGGACCGATCATCTGCTCGAACTTCGATCGGGTCAGCTTCAGAGCAAGGTGCTTCGGACCCGATGCATCAGCGGTGATGAAGGGCAGGTTGATGTCCGTCTCCTGGGTGGAGCTGAGTTCCATCTTCGCTTTCTCGGCGCCTTCTTTGAGCCTCTGAATGGCCATCCGGTCCGCGCTGAGATCGACACCCTGGTCCTTCTTGAACTCTTCGACCAACCAGCCGATGATGACCTGATCGATGTCGTCGCCACCGAGATGTGTGTCGCCGTTGGTCGATTTGACCTCAACCACTCCGGCGCCAACCTCGAGAATCGAAATGTCAAAGGTGCCGCCACCGAAGTCAAAGACCGCGATGGTTTCATCACTCTTCTTGTCCAGACCGTAGGCGAGAGCCGCAGCCGTCGGCTCGTTCACCAAACGGAGGACCTCGAGGCCGGCGATCTGGCCGGCGTCCTTGGTGGCCTGCCGCTGCGCATCATTGAAATACGCGGGTACTGTAATGACCGCCTTCTCCACCGGCACACCGAGGTGATCTTCGGCCGCAGCCTTCAATTTCTGCAGCACCATGGCCGACATTTCCTGCGGCGAGTAGATCTTGCCCAGGATCTCGATACGGGCAGTGTCGTTCTCACCCTTGACGACTTTGAACGGAATGGTCTTGATCTCCTCGGTCACCTCATCGAACCGACGTCCCATGAAGCGTTTGGCCGAAAAAACCGTGTTCTCCGGATTTGTCACCGCTTGCCGCTTTGCCACCTGGCCGACAAGCCTCTCACCCGAAGCGTTGAACGCCACCACCGAGGCGGTGGTCCTGTTTCCTTCTTGATTCGCGATGACGGTGGGCTTTCCACCTTCCATGACGGCGACCACCGAGTTGGTGGTTCCCAGGTCAATTCCGATCACGTGAGACATGCTGATGCCCTCCTCAAATTTCAGTTTCAGCCCATACGATAGAACCTGAGTGTAGTTTTGTCAAGTCTTTTCGAAAATTCATCTACACGAGGGTTTTCAGGTTTGTGGGCCCGGTTCTCAGGGAAGGAGAATGAGTCCGGGGCCCCTTCGGTCTCCGGACTCCGGGGTCTCACCTTCCCATGCCAGACTCCGGCTGTGAATCAAGATGGGGACCGGTTGTCCGTGGCTGTCCGATCCCGTGAACATCAGCCTTTCACCTCGGATGGCGATGCGATAAGGACGTTTCCATGGGTCCCTCGTCACATCCGGGTTCAACCGGAACGACGACAATTCATCGAGACCCGCGGGATAGAATCCGTGGAGAAAAAACTCGGTCTCAGCGGCACGAGCAAGCCAGTCCATTCGGAGCCAGGATTGGCTCTGGACCACATAACGCTCCCAATAGTCGTCGTCCGCGTTGAAGGCAGGGTTGATCGGGTTGCGGGGCATGATCGTAAAGGCGAAACCGAGAAGAATGAGAAACGGCACCGCAAGCCAGGGGATCGCTCCGAGAGGCGATCGACGTTTGGCGCCCACCGCCGGTTCGATGAGCAGTTCAACCTCAGCGATCTCATCGCTGGTCCGTTCACGGATGAGGCCCATCTCCAGGAGGTCAGCGAGCGCCTTGCAGGTTTCGAACTCGATGAGGGAGCTGGAAAGAATGACCTCGTGGACGTCATCCCGACCGTCGATGAGACGATACACCCCCATCTGAGGGGAGGTAACCTGCCCTTCGACATGCGCGGGCTTCGGTTCCGGCTTCTCGGGCGGAGTATCCGAGAAACTGAATCCGAGATCGTCAAAATCATCATCCGCCGGTTCGACGACCGCGAGCTCCCGGCCGGGATCGGTCTGAATGAAAATGACGTTCCGATCGGGGAGCCGCTGTTCGATAAACGGCCACTCGTCAGTCATCCTGGCGCCTTCCATGATGATGTGGTCGGCGGCCATGGGTTCGGTCAACTCACGATCGTAGTCGATATCCGATTCCTGCGAAAAATGATAGTCACCATCGTTCCAACGGAAGATCCGGTACACGATCTGCAGGATCTGCTGTTGGAGCGCAGAACGCACCGTATCGATGGTTACGACGCCGTGATCGATGAGAATCCGGCCGAGACGCTGTAGGGTCTCCTCCTGTCGCTGCAGGGCCTCTTTGAGTTCGCCGTCCTCGACCTCGCCGCGCTTGAGAAGGATGAGTCCGATCAGATCTTCAGTGTGCTGATTGAGGGTGGACGCGCCAACGATACTGCCGTCGATGAACGAAACGGTGGTGACGTTTTCGTCGGCCTTGAGCGTCAGGACCCCGGTCTTCCTCTGCAACGAAATGAGTTGCAGGATATCGGCGAACGAGAAATCACGAAGCGTACCTTCTAAAGCCACGCTACCTCCGTTGCCAAGACGCGATCACGCTTCGCATCCAGGCCGCGAGGAAAATGACCGAAAGAACCACGACCACCGGCTGAACGGGCATCGTCGGCTCGATCACCTCGAGAAACCGCGGCACCCAGACGACCACACCCACGAGCGAAATCCAGGCCACGAGTCCAAGAACAAATCCGGATACAACCTGATCTCCAACTAGCTGGTACCCGCCCGGCGCTACCGCGGAAGTCAGCCGCCGAATCAAGGTCGACCAACGATCCCAACGTCGAACCTGGGTCAGTTTGGCAGTCTGCTGATCGATGGGGACGAGATCCCTCTGCAGAAACACCGAGACGCACTGCCTGCAGTAGACGGGGCTTTCACCGGGTTCGTCGTCGAGCCGGTAGACCTTGCCGCACTTGGTGCACTCCCGGGCGGGAGGGAACCACCGTGAGCGAATAAACAGAATTCCGAGGCCAAAGAGCCCACCAACCCAGAAGACCATGGACAGCGGATCCAGAAGCTGCCGCACCGAACGCCAGGAAGAGGCACTGAAACCGACGTGCAGCTTCTCCTCAGGCAGGAGTCCCGAAACGAACTCGTCGACGTCATCGGAGGTCACGAGAGGATAACGGACCCGCGGATCGCGACCACGAACACCAAGCGAAGCTGAACGACCTCCAGCCAGCTCCCGCGCCCGGGCCCGCGCGGCATCGCCCTGCTGGAATCTGCGATTGAGGTCATAGGCCGATGACAGATTGTGGAAGGCCAGCGCGGTCTGACCGTTGGTTTCGATGGCCGCGTCATAGTATTGGATGGCCAGTTGAACGTTTCCGTCCTCCAACGCCATGTTTCCGAGAAATACAAACGGCCGCGCATCACCGAGAGGTTCCGTCGCCGCGGCCTGAAATTCGATCTTGGCCGACTCGACGGCGGAGTGCATCCGAAAAAGCTCGCCCAGAATGAGGTGGTAGGTCGCGTCACCTTCGAAGTTGTCCTTCAAGCTGAGGAATTCTCTCAATGCCGAAGGGCCGAGTTGACGTTCGTCGAGCATCACCGCGACGCGATCGGTCACCGGGGGTTCCCTCAGCAGCGCGCGTTGCCAGGTGTCGGCGAGCATCGGCACCAGAGCCAACACGAGACAGATCGCCAGAGCGATGACGTGTTGGCTGCGATCCAGATACGCCCACCCGACGACAAACAGGTAAATGAGCAACCACATCGGTCCGAGTCCTGCGAACAGAGGCAGGAGAATGAGCACCAGCCCAAAAACCACGGCATTGCCACGCTCGAATACCATCGAGCCCACCGTCATTGCATCGAAATTCGATCGCCGCACGGTTCGAAGCATCATGACCAGCAGGGCCACTACGCACGCCATCGCCGTCCCGATGATCAGCCACGCTCCGAACGACATCAGGAGATGGCGCCGGGTGACCTCGTACTGAAAGCTCGCCCACCACCCCCTGAAAAAGAACCGAGCGCTCTCGAGATACGAATGTTGTTGCCAACTTCGACGTGACAGCAGAAAATAGCTTGCCGGTAGTTCCGGATCAATCGTGATGGCTGTTTCAAGAATCGACACATCCGAATCCGGATTTGCATGAGACCACGACACCAGAGCAGCGGCGTACGGCGTCATCCGGCGAAGATCGATCTCCTCAGCCTCCGAGATCAGGTCGTTGACGGGCTCCTGAATAGATCGGCCATCCGGCGCGGAGAGAACCTCCTGAACCTCGAGCCACGCCTCATCGACGGACGCCGATGCCGGCAGCGCCACCAAGAGGGCGCAGACGAGCACGGAGATCCATCGAATCGCAATCATCGATTCGTTTGCACAAACAACGACCGGAGTTGATAGATGACGTTGGAGAGAATCTGTTGTTCCTCGCCGGACAGATTCCCCACGGTCTTGCTTTCCAACATGGCGAGATACTCGATCACCCGTTGCGCCTCGGCCGGCTGAGCCGGCATTCCCTGGTCGCCTTTCATGAGCATCTCCGCCTGCTGGGCGAGACCGGCAACCAGATCAAGAAACAGCGGAGAGCTTTCTCCCGCAGACTGGGATCCCGGTGGCTGGCTTTCGGTCTCGGGTTTCGGGGGGACCGCCTCGGACTGAGCAGGTTCAACTGCTTTCTCGGGAGGCGGCGCAATCGGCTTTGGTTCCAGTTTCGGCATATCCGGGCGCAGATCGCCACGGTCGTCGAAACGCCTCCGGTCTACAACCTTGATCCTGCTGGATCCTTCATCAGGTTCGCTCAAGCAATCCTCCGTCAATGTTCAGATTCCAGCATACTACGAGGCCGCCGCCGATGGATCAAGGTCTGAACCCCCACTTCATCGATCGGCACCGGCACGGGCGTCGATTCAGTTCTTTTTGAAGTCGGGTCTGCGCTTTTCGAGAAACGCGGTTGTCCCCTCGCGCATTTGCTCACTTGCGGCCCCGACCCCAAAGAGCGTAGCTTCGAGGAGGCAACCGTCGTCCAGACCCATCTCCGATCCCGAGTTGACGGCCTCGATGCAGTGGCTGACCGCGAGCGGGCCGTTGCCCATCACGGCTTTGAGGATCCCGGCCACGACTCCATCGAGTTCAGCGGGCTCACAAACGGCGTTGACCAGACCGATTCGCAGGGCTTCTTCGGCGTTGACGTTCTTCCCGGTCAACAGGATCTCCAGAGCTCTCCCTCGACCGATCAGCCGCGGCAGTCGTTGAGTCCCGCCGTAACCCGGGATGAGACCGAGCTTGACCTCGGGCTGACCGAAGATCGCGTTCGAGGTGGCGACTCGGATGTGGCACGCCATGGCAAGCTCGCAGCCACCACCCAGCGCGTAGCCGTTGACCGCCGCGATGACCGGCTTGGTCAGTCGTTCCAATCCCCTGAACACCGCCTGACCTCTCAGAGCGAACTCCTTGGCCTCCACCGGTCCCAGGGACTGAAGCTCGGAAATATCAGCCCCGGCGACAAACGCCTTGTCGCCCGCTCCGGTGACGATCACGGCTGCAATGGCGTCATCGTTCGCGGTGTCGGCGATGGCGGCGCCCAACTCGGCGACGGTGGCCACATTGAGTGCGTTGAGTTTGTCGGGACGGTTGATGGTGACGGTGCGAATCCCGTCGGCATCGGCGATCTTGAGGTTTTCGAAGCTCATGGCTGTCCTCCAAAGGAGCGGGTCAAGCCTGATGAGAATGGGACCCGTTCGATGGCCAAAGTGTACCGTGGAAACCGCGAGAGTGAACGACAGAAAACGGCGGCCGAGGCCGCCGTGTTGAATCCTGGATCGAGGCGCTGCAGCTCAGTCGAAATCTGAAGGGCTCACCGCGCGATCGACACCCGAGTCGAGGACGTGGTTTGCCGAGAATCCGTGTCCGAGCCTCTTGGCGTTGTAGTCACGGAGCTTACCGACTTCCCTCCAGAGCATCGCCTGGACAAAGACACCCGATACGGCGGCATCTGGTTTGGCGGGAAGATACTCGATCCCCACATGAGCCAGAACCTGGGAAAGCTCGCCGTGAGTCAGGGGCGCATCGACCTCCCACGTGGCGGGGATGATCCCCCAGAGCTGGAGCTTCTCGAGAGCGGTGACGGGATCCGGGGTCGCCTCTTCGTACCCGAGCGCGATATCCATCACCATCTGGGCGAACTCACCGTGGGTGATGGCGTCTTTTGCACTCACTTTTTCAATGTCGGTCTGGGCGACCGCTACCGTGGCAACGAGCATAACCAACACACCGATCATCATCAGCCGCCGCATGAAGGCCTCCAAAAACGCACACTCATCGTACGTTCCGCTGAGTTTGTTGTCAAATCAATGGATCGAAGAATACTTAGAAGAAGCGCCGCCGAATGATGAGTACATCGCCGGCGTTGATGACGGGATCCGTTTCCTTCCCCTTGCGAATATGGGAAACATCAAAGGTCATGATCTCTTTGTCACCGTTACCGCCCCGATGGACCTCGACGGTCTGGGACGCGAACTTGCCCTGCCCACCGGCATGAGAAATCGCCTGCATCAAGGTCATCCCCGGTGTCAGATCATACTGGCCCGGCTTCGCCACCTCTCCGGTGATGAAAAACTGTTCTTTGGCGGAAACCGAGATCACATCGCCCTGCTGCAGGATGATGTCACGACCGGCTTCACCCTTGAGGATCGAAGCGGTTCCATAGGTTCTGACAAACGGCAATTCCGCCCCATCGACCTCCTGGACCCGGCGCAACTCGACAAACTGACCCGCTGAAGACTTGAGGCCACCGGCTTCAGCCAGAATCTTGTGCAGCGAGGTCTTCCCCTCGAGGTAATACGTCCCGGGGCGCGACACCTCGCCGAGCACGGTCACCGGCTTGGAGTGGTACGCCTCGACCTCGACCTGGAGCTGAACATCAACGTAGTAGTCCCGCTCGAGCAGCGCTTCGAGACGATTTGCGATTTCCGATGTCGTCTGCCCCGCCACCTCGACCCGGCCGAGCATGGGGAAGCTGATCTCGCCCGCAACCTCGACGGCGAAATTGCCGGAGATCTCGTCGTGGTTGTAGGCCTCGACTCGGAGGACATCACCGGCGCCGACCCTGTAACCCGAGGAAGCCACTTCGGCCTCTTCCTGGGCGGCGACGGGAACCACCAGCACTCCGACCAGAATCAACGTGAGACAAGCCAACCGCATGGGCAGAAGGTAGCACAATCTGCACCAAGGGATCTCACTTTGGGCCCATCCGTCGACGACCACTCCCAACGAGCACCGCAGGCAACCTGACTGCGCACCACCACCTTCGGTGCCCTGCACTTTCTGAGTTGGTGGATTCATCTTCGAATTGCGGTTTGCTGAATCTGATTCGTCGGGACCGCTCTGGAGATTCCTCAGTAGCCGATGATCAGACCGAGGGTGAAGACGTTGTAGTTGTATCCGTATCTCTCGAGTGTGGAATCCCGGTTCTCATACAGATATCCGCCCCACAGCGAGATATAGGGTCCGAAACGGTAGCCGAGACCAAGACCGATGGTCGAGATCGGATCCTTGCGATCCTCGCCGGTCAGAAGATCCCGCACGGCGTAGTCGTTGACCTGATAGCGCCCTCGAATCTGGGCGCTGAATCGGTTGTATTGATACTGGTACTGGAGGCTCGCCCCGGTCGCCACATAATTGGCATTGATCCCGAAGTTCGACGGGTAATCCGACCTCAGGAGATCGAGCCGGAGCGCCGAACCGTGGCCCAAATCCCAGTTGAAGTACCCCTTCATGATAAAGCCGGTGAAATCAGGAATGATCTCGGACGCCTCGCCGGGAACGTTGTAGCTGGTCTTCCGATAGCCCACCACGATCTCGGTCTTGATCACCGGGCTGACCATTCCCCGGAACCCGACCGTGATTTCGTCTGATTTCGACTGACGGAATTCGTTGTCGAAAAACAGGTTCTCCTGCGGCTGGAACTCGGAGTGCCGGTAGGCAAGATTCATGACCAGGATCTCGCTGAGCTGGTGGAGCCAGCCGGCGCCGGCCGTGAGACTCGTGTAGTCGTACCAGAGATCCGGGTCTTCGTGATTGAGATCGGTGTAATCGACTTCGATGTTGAAACCGTCTTTGGCGCTCGCCCAGTACGAAAGCTGGATGGCGGCGAAGTTCTTTTTGTACCACCGATCGCCCCAGTAGAGCTCACCCCCGGGATCGACTTCGCGGTTCTCCAGGTTGCCTTCCATGTACTTGTAGGTCATATCGAGGATGACCCCGTTGGAGAACTCAAAACCGGCGATGAAGTCGAAGAAATGACTCCATTTGTCATCGAGTTCGTAATCCTGATAGTCGCGATACTGTGGCGTATAGGAAAACAGCAGGTACGACTCGTTAATGGGCAGCTCGAACTGGAAACGCGCACGCGCCATCCAGACCTGGTCGGAGATGGGATCGGTGGGTGTGAAGAAGATATTGTCGCGGTACTGCCAGTTCAGCTGGAGAGCCGGAGTGAAGAGAAACGGGCCGACAGGGATTGCCTCATAAGTATTTGGTTTGCCCCGCTGTGAATCGATGCTCGGTGCCCCGCCCTCAGCGTCTTGAGCGGAAACGGTCACCGCAGACAGGAGGATCAGAACAAAGCCGACCGAAGCGCTCATCCTTCGACGCATCATTTACCGTTCCCTTCGCCGCTTTCGCTGCGCTACGCGATCTGGTCTCAACAATGATTCCGAATGTACGGGGATCATTCAACGCGTGTTAACGAGATTATCACTTTTTATTTCTATCCGCAATTGGCACAGACTATCAGAGAATCTTTAACCGCCGTTTGACGCTCAAATGGAGAAAAAAGTCGTCCAAAAAAGAAATCATGCCCCCCCGAGCATCCCGGACTTGAGTTCATCCGATGGCGGGTGGTCACCGAGCCAGACCCTGAGGAGCCCGGCGGCAAAGTCATCCCCGTCGATGACGCCCTTTGTTTCACTGTTCACCGAAGCGGTCGTCCCGCCACCGGAAACCATGGTCAATTCGATGACATCTCCGACCTTCATGTTTCCGAAAAGATCAGCGAACTGCTTGACGCGATCGGCCATCGAGGCGTAGGTGGAAGGTGAGTTTGCCTTAAAACCCTCGACCCATGCCGCATCCATCTTCTTCTTGCCGGCTTTATTAGTGAGAAAATGCATCACCACCCGTTTTGTCCCACCGACGTTGACGGCTTCGGCCGCGTCTTTGGCCGGCGATTCCAGGTAGAGTCCGGCCACATAGACCTTGACCCACATCTTCTTTCTCAAACCCATCCCGTTGAGTTGAAGGGTCGCATCCCCCACCGTGATTTCGTCCGCCATCTTCACATCCGCGAGTTCGCCGGCCCAAACCGCGGGAGCCACCAGAAAGAACACCACGAGCAACACAACCAATCGACGCATGGAAGACCTCCTCGAATTCGCTTCAGAACATGACCGACATTGTAGCGGAGATCGATAGGCGAAGCGGCCATCACTCCCGCCGGGAATCGCGTGAAGAGTTCTCCATCCAACTCCTGAGTTGGACACACAGAAAATCCGCCGCACCGGGACGTGTCAGGTACGCAATTGCGACGATACGGCCAACCGGAACCACCGTGCGTGGCGCACACATGCCGCACTGCGTCGCAAGCCCTGCGATCTCGACTCGAGACTCAACATACTTTCTTTCAACGAGATGCACTCAAAAGATTCAGATCGCAACAGAGTTGACCCGACGAATCAACCCTCCCCGCTTGCCAACTCGCGGCAGATGTTGGAGAATGAATGAGTGTTCATTCATCACATGCCCACCCTTCCCCGGCAGGGGTTCGGGAGGCGGCTTCAACCAATGACATCAGGAGGTTGATCCATGCGCAAAGAGATCCGACGAGCCGCGGTGCTCGGAGCCGGCGTCATGGGCTCCGGGATCGCAGCCCACCTCGCCAACGCCGGGATTCCGGTGTTGATGCTCGACATCGTTCCACCTGAGTTCACCGACGCGGACGCGAAAAAGGGTCTGACCGAAAGCGACCCTCGATTTCGAAACAAGTTCGCGTTGGCCGGACTCGACGGTTTAAAAAAGTCAAAACCCGCGGCCCTCTACTCCAAGCGGTTCCTGCCGCTGATCGAGGTCGGTAACTTCGAAGACGACTGGGAACGGTTGTCCGACTGTGACTGGATCGTCGAGGTCGTGGTCGAACGACTCGACATCAAGCAGAAGGTCTTCGCCCGCCTCGATGAAATCCGGAAACCGGGCGCCATCATTTCATCGAACACCTCGGGTCTGTCCATCGAGGGAATGACCGAGGGTCGCTCCGAGGACTTCAAGAAGCACTTCTTGGTCACCCACTTCTTCAACCCGGTTCGCTATATGAAGCTGCTGGAGTTGGTGGCGGGCGAGGAGACCTCTCCCGAAATCGTCGACTTCTTCACCGAATTCGGCCGTTTCCGGCTCGGCAAGGGCATCGTCTTCGGCAAGGACACCCCCAACTTCGTCGGCAACCGCATCGGTGTTTACGGCATCGTATCCACCCTCCACCACATGATGGAGATGGACTACCAGGTTGATGAGGTCGACGCCATCACAGGCCCCGCCATGGGCCACCCGGGCAGCGCGACCTTCGGGACTTCGGATCTCGTCGGCATCGACGTGATGGCCCACGTCATCAACACCATCGCCGAGGGCTGCCCCGACGATGAGGAGTTGGATCTTTTCACCGTCCCAGATTTCGTCAAGGCGATGATCGCCGACGGCGCACTCGGCCGAAAGACCAAGGCCAAGGGCGGCTTCACCGGCATTCAGAAGAACCCCGATGGATCAAAGACCAAGCTCGTCATCGATTGGAAGACCGGCGAACGCCGAGCAAAGACATCCTACAAGTATGCCTCTCTCGGCAAGGCCAGAAAAACCCACGATGTTCGAAAACGGATCAAAGATCTGGTTGAAGCGGACGACCGGGCAGGCGCGTTTGCCTGGGCGCTGCTGCGCGACACCCTCGCTTACACCTCGCGCCGCTTCGGTGAGATCTCGGACACCATCGTCGACATCGACAACTCCCTCAAGTGGGGCTTCAACTGGGCTCTCGGGCCGTTTGAAACCTGGGATGCTCTCGGCGTCGCAACCGCACTCGAACGGATGAAGACCGACGGCGTCGAACCCGCCCCATGGGTTGAAGAAATGCTGGCATCCGGCCATGAGAGCTTCTACATCGAGTCGGCCGATGGCCGGCAGGTCTACGATCCGTCCAGCAAGTCCTACGTCAAGGAGCCCAAGCCGGAAAGCTTCATGGTCTTGTCGCAGATCAAGCTCGACGAGAAGAAACTGGTCTTCGGCAACCAGGGCGCCTCGCTGATCGACATCGGCGACGGCATCGCCTGCGTCGAGTTCCACTCCACCCTGCAACCCAAGCTCAATCCGGTGGATGAGTACATCACCGAGGTCATGACCAAAGGCGTCGAGATCGCCGAACGCGATTTCCGAGGGCTGGTGGTTCACCACCAGGGCGAGAACTTCTCCGCGGGCGCCAATCTTCTGATGATCCTCGAGGCGGTCCAAGCCGATCAGTGGGCTCTCCTCGACGAGATGATCCAAGTATTCCAGGGGCTGACGACCGGGTTGCGCAAGGCCTCCATACCCGTGATCACCGCACCCTTCGGCTTCACCTTCGGCGGCGGTTGCGAGATCACCATGGGTGGCGACCGCGTCTGCGCCGCAGCCGAATCCTACATCGGACTCGTCGAAGTCGGCGTCGGGGTGATTCCCGCGGGCGGCGGATGTCTGTTCATGCTCGAACGGGTTCTCGAGGGCGTTGACGAGCCGATCCTCTCCCAGATTCCCTTCATCCGCACGGCATTCGAGAACATCGGCATGGCCAAGGTGGCGACATCGGGTGAGGAAGCACGCGACCGCAAGTTCCTGCGGCCCTTCGACAAGGTTGAGATCAATCGCGACCAGCAGTTGTGGACTGCAAAACGGATGGCTATGGCAATGGCCGACGAGGGCTATCATCCACCCCTGCCCAAGAGCTACAAGCTACCGGGCAAGGAGGGGCTCGCAACCCTAGAGATGATGCTCCACAACATGAAACTCACGCACTGGATTTCATCGCACGACGAGAAGATCGCGACCCACCTGGGACGCATCCTCACCGGTGGCGACACGACCATCAACGACCCGGTGAGCGAGCAGACCATCCTCGACTTGGAGCGTGAGGCATTCCTGTCGCTCTGCGGAGAACCAAAGACCCAGGACCGGATCAAATACATGCTCGTCAACAACAAACCACTGCGGAACTGAAGGGGGATCAAGACATGCGAGAAGCCGTCATCGTTTCCGTTGCCAGGACCCCCGTCGGGCGGGCGAAAAAGGGCAGCCTCAAAGATACCCGGCCCGAATATTTCGCATCAGAAATGCTCAAAGCCCTAGTGGAACGCACGCCGGGCCTCGACAAAGCCATGGTTGACGACATCGTCTTCGGCTGCGCCATGCCCGAAGGTGAACAGGGCATGAACATCGCTCGTCTCATCGGTTTTGCGGCCGGCTTCCCGGTGGATGTGCCGGCCATGACGGTCAACCGATTCTGTTCGTCCGGTTCGCAGACCATCGCCCTGGCCGCCGACACCATCCGGGCCGGCAATGCCGACATCGTCATTGCCGGCGGCGTGGAGTCCATGTCCATGGTCGCCATGGGTGGAAACAAGCCCATCGCCTACCCCGGACTCATGGACACGTTTCCCAACGCCTATGCCGCCATGGGAACCACCGCCGAAGTCGTGGCGCGCAACTACGGGATCACCCGCGAACAGCAGGACGAGTTCGCCTACCACTCGCACATGAAGGCGGTGGCGGCCCTCGAATCAGGCAAGTTCGACGAGGAAATCGTCCCTCTGAATGTTCGCACCCGGGCCAACGGCGCCTGGAAGGAATTCGTTTTTGCAACTGACGAAGGTCCACGCGCGGACACGACCATTGAGGGACTCTCCAAACTGCGGCCGGTCTTCGATCCGCATGGAACCGTGACCGCCGGAAACGCCTCACAGATCAACGACGGCGCCGCCGCCGTGGTCATCATGGGCGACGACAAGGCCAAAGAGCTCGGTCTCGAACCCATCGCCTTTGTCCGCCAGTGGGCGGCGGCCGGCGTCGAACCCGATGTCATGGGGATCGGCCCCACAAAGGCTGTTCCCAAACTTCTGGCCAGGAGCGGGCTCGGCCTCGACGACATCGACCTGATCGAAATCAACGAGGCTTTCGCCAGCCAGTCGGTCTACTGCGTCAATGAACTCGGTCTCGACCAGGAGAAGACCAACGTCAACGGCGGCGCCATCGCCACCGGCCACCCGCTCGGCGCCACCGGTGCGGTCCTGACGGTCAAGATTCTCGGCGAACTCAAACGCCGCAACGCCAAGCGCGGCATCGTCACCATGTGCATCGGCGGCGGGATGGGATTCGCGTACTTGCTCGAGATGGCGTAACCCGCGTCACTTCGAGGACACTCGATTCAATACGCCCCGGTGGAAGCCGGGGCGTTTTCGTCTCCGAAGTGCTCGATGTCGGTTGGACGCCCGTTGAAACGCGATGGGTGGGGGGCGCAGCGTTCGAGAGTGCGCACCGAAGAGCGGCTACGTCACATGCGCGCCGACCTTGGCGAGAGCTTCGTCGAAATAGCCCTCGAACCGATCGGTGAAGGGGGCGTGAAACGGGGAGACCTTCTGGGAGACGAGTTCGGCTCGAAAACCCTCCCCTGCTGTTTCGATCCGATATCCGAATCGCGTCGTGCCCATCCACTTGAGTTCGACCCCGAGTCTGTCGCCATCGAGGCTGATGGACACGTATCGATCGAAATCACGGGCAGCGAGCTTGGCGCGGATCGCACCGACGAACTCGGCCGGTTCCATCCCGGGTACTTCGAATGATCGCATGGGTCAGCTCGCAATAAGAAAGCGGGCGCGGTGTGATCCGCGCCCGCCGTGGTTGACTTGAAACTGCCGCCTATTCGGCCGGCGGGTTCTTGAACTCGTGAATCGCAGCCTTGTTGTCTTTGTTGTCGGCCAAAACAACGGCCTTGGAGTGGTCGTTGTCCTGGTGGCATCCGTCACAGGTGGCCTGGGTCGGAATCTGGAGGCCGTTGGCGACCGCCGTGTCCAGATCCTTCATGATGCTCATCTTCTTGAAGTCGGCGCCCGGGCCGTGACAGGCTTCGCACTGAACTCCTGCGAGGCTCTCGTCCGAGTTCGTGGCGTGGCAACCGAGGCACTTGGCCTCGAACGCCGGATCGGTCGATGCCTTGGCGGCATCAGTCGCCGTGGCGTGGGTGGTTTCCAACCATGAATTGTATTGAACCTTGTGGCACATCTTGCACTTCTCGGCTCCGACGTAGGCGTGATCCCCGGCCGCGACGTTCAACGCGGCAAGAGCGACGACCGCCAGTCCCAAAGCAACTATGATCGTGGTCTTTCTCATCGCGTACCCTCCTTTTGCTATCGGCCGACGCTGCGGGCCGATGTGGGTTGAATGTAGCACTGTCTCAGGACTCGATCAAGAACGACAATTCGGTGACGGCATTTGGGTCAGCTCCACACCTTGCGTTCCTATATGATTATACAACGAAACATTCAAAAATGTTGCAAATCTCCAGAAGTACGACACTTGAGAACCTGGTCAAAGAACAAACTGTCTTCACCAGCGGTCGACATCCACCCCGTCAAAGACCAGCAGACGGCTACTGCCGGTTCGCCGATTCATCACCAACTTGCCGGTCGCCTGATCGACCGTCAGCGGGAGAAACTCGAGGTGAATCGGCGGACGTACTCCCAGATCCAGACGACTTCGCATGGTCCATCGCCCCTCGACGGGATTCGCCTGCCAAAGTTCGATCGCGGCGTCGTCGGTCGACCGCCGGAGCTGGAGAAGATCCCCTGATCGCAAATCCCAGACCACTCGGGTTGGGTCATCACTCAATTTGCGTGGATTGTGTCCATCGCTGTCGACGATCCACGTTCCCTGGTCGGGATCGGTTTCCTCAGTCCAGATCGAAAACGCGATCATGGCTCCGTCCGGGCTCCAGACCGGATAGTCGCCGCCCGGACCGCTGATGGCCCTTGGCGATCCCCCGGCGGCCGACACCGCCCAAACCTGAAGCGGTGACCCGCCGGCAAAGGCGATGCTCCCTCCATCGGGAGACCACGAGACAAATTCCGAATCCTCGAGATCGCGAGCCAGAGTCACTGCTTCGCCGCCACCGCGAGGGCGAATCCGCAACTCGGTCGAGCCTTCGCTGTGCGCCAGGTATGCGACGCGAGACAGATCAGGCGACAGGACCGGACACGCCACCGACTCCTCGGCATCGGTCAACGCCCGCGGCAAGGAGTCAGGCTCCCGGATGAACAATCTGTACCGCTCGCCCTGGCGAATTCGGTACACAACCGCACCATCAGCACCCACGCTTCCCCACCCGACGAGAGGGTTGTCACAGAGGATGCAATCCCAACCCCCGCCGTCGGGATCCACCGAGATGAGGTCGTAGGTCCTCCGGCGCTGAACCGCCGCGAGCTTCCCCTCGGGGGAAAAAACCGGGAAGATAAGCGACTCCTGGTTGCCGGGCAGCAAGGGTTGCAGTCTGCCCCCGGAGAGATTGACCAGTTGGCCGTCAACGGAGGCCACGAGGGAGGCGCCATCCGGTGTCCAGTCCACACCGCGTACTTTCCGACCGGGCGCGAGCCACTGCTCGATATTCGCACCCGAGGCATCGCTGACAAAGATCCCGTGGTTCATATCAGTGGCGCCGCCGAGCAGGGCATAGCCGCCTCCAGGACGCGGTTGGACTTCCCACCAGGAGACACTGTCCTGGGCGTCGACGAGCAGTTTCTCGGCTCCATTGGTGAGATCAGCTGTCCAGACCGAGGAACGACCATCAACGATCCGAGTAAAAACCAGCGTGTCACGGTCGAGCCAGATCCCGTTCAGAGCGTTCGCGATGCCCGCAACAGGGGGTCCGCCGACCGTTGGAATGATCTCGAGCGACTGTGTGCTCCCGGTCAAGACCGACACCACCACCGCCGCCGAATCCGGAGAGAAATCGGGAGCCCCCGGCACCCGGTGACCGCCTCCTTTGACAAGAACTCGAGGTTCGTCCCCGGAGACGGGGATGATCAGCACCTCGCCTTTCTCTTCCTGGGTTCGGCCGATAGCGATCAACGAGCCGTTTGAACTCCACGCCGGGCGGTTGAGGCTCCCCGGTCCCTGAAGCAGCTCAATCGTGGACCAGAGCCCGGGGTCCGGACGAAGAGGTTCCCAATCGAGGCGTCCGTACTTGAGGCCGATGATTCCACCGATTACGACCGCCGTCGCAGCCACTGCCAACAGAACACGACGACGCTGAGACCTGCGCAACCTGCTCGCCGCAACCAAACCCGGCTTCTGAGCCAACGTCGCTGCACTCGATGGAGAGGACGCCTCGATTTCGAGGACCGTCGCAAGATCTCGTCCGAGTTCGTTTGCCGATTCATAGCGTTTCGATGCCTCGCTCGCCATGCACCGATCGACGATCTCGTAGATCGCCGGCGGCAGACCCGGGGCGAGATCTTCCATCGGCGTGTACCGGCAGCGCACCACTGCCTGCAGCACCCGCATGGGAGTGTCACCCTTGAACGCGCGCTCGCCGGTGATGACCTCGTAGAGCACCGCACCAAACGCAAACAGATCGCTCGCGGGGGTCACCTCCTGCCCGAGCGCCTGTTCCGGCGCCATATAGGGACAGGACCCGAGGACCATGCCCGGGCTGGTCAGCGTGTCCTCTGGGACATCACCGTCTCGGTGGGCCAGCCGCGCCAACCCGAAGTCGAGGACCACCACGTAGTCCTCGTCGTCCACCATGATGTTCGAGGGTTTGAGATCCCGGTGCACGATCCCGGCATCGTGTGCGGCCGCGAGTGCTCGGGTGACCTGCTCCATCCACTGCAATACCCGCCGGAACGGCAGTCTTCCTGCGATGAGTTCGTTGAGCGGGCGCCCCCGAACCAGCTCCATCACCAGAAACGGGAGTCCACTCCCTGTTCCGGGATCGGCCGTGCCGATATCGTAGATTCCGACGACATTGGGGTGCTGCAACCGACCCATGGCCCGTGCTTCCCGTTCAAATCGACGCTCCGCCGATGGATCGGTGACCAACGCCCGCGGCAAGGCCTTGAGGGCAACCTCCCGGTCGAGCAGCTCATCCCGCGCGAGCCATACCGAACCCATTCCACCCTCGCCGATCCGCTTCTCGAGTCGATATCGCCCGAGTTTCGTTCCGACCTGGAGGTCCCGAGCCATCATCATCCCGTCAGATTGCCGGTGATGAGGTCAGGGATCATTTGGTTCGTCCTTGGACGGCTGAAAAAGCCATTGCTCCCAACCGAGAGTAGCCCCATCGGGTTCGTGACACCGCCGGCACCTCGCCTCGTACACACCGGAGGCACCGACCAGAACGCGGTTCTCATCTTCGGTCAGCCGCTGGGTGTAGCTGGCAGGTGCGCTGCACCGGGAACAGATCGCCTGGATCTTGTGGACTTCCTCGGCAATCGCCAGCAATACGGGCATGGGTCCGAAGGGAACCCCACGGTAGTCCATGTCGAGACCGGCGACCACCACCCGTTTGCCGAGGTTTGCCAGATGGGTGCAGACCCGAGCGAGCTCATCATCAAAGAACTGTCCTTCATCGATGCCGACGACCTCGGTTCGCGGATCGAGCTTCGCGAGCACATCGTCCGCACGTTCGACAACCTCACACGGAATCCGCAACTGCGAGTGCGAAACAACATCGTCATCCGAATAGCGGTTGTCGAGCTTCGGCTTGAAGACCTGGACCCGCTGGCGGGCGATCGCTGCCCGCCGGAGCAGTCGGATCAGCTCTTCCGACTTGCCCGAAAACATCGGGCCGGCTACGACTTCGATCCAACCGCCACCGGGACGAACGGGGTTCATCTTCGACCTTTCATCGGGTGAAAAGAGTAGCATTGCCGGCGGCGCGATTCTGGATGCTGGATGCCGAACAGGAGCATCGCTGTTGAACCGTGATGACGCGAGACATCAGAATCCCAAGACCCTACGGTCAGCGGCTGTGATATCCGGTTTCAAAACCGTTGGTCCTGGAGAACCACCCATCGAGCCTTCCCGCTCCGATGTGCGGGGGATGTCCCGTTTCGGTAGGATAGGGCGCCGGGCGCGAACCCGGCGCCGTCCACCATTTCAAGGAGTACCCATGGCGCACAGGACCATCGACGAATTCAGAACCGAACGTACCGAACTCACCGAGTTGACACTCGAGAAGGCCAACCTCGAAATCAAACGGTTCTTCAGCCTCGACAGCCAGACCTACCGCGAAGGCGCGCTGCCCGTTCAAACCAAGGAAATGCTCGGTCTCGTGGCTTCCATGGTTCTCAGGTGTGATGACTGCATCTTTTATCACCTCGATCGCTGTCACGAAGAAGGTGTGAGCACCGAAGAACTCCAGGAAGCCATGTCCATCGCGCTCGTCGTCGGTGGGTCTATCGTCATTCCGCATCTGAGGCGCGCGGTGAGAGCGTGGGAGGAACTTCAGGAGTCGTGAGTCACGACTCACGACTCACTTGTTGACCTGATGCACGGCCTTGCCGAGCGCTGCCTCGACCGCCTCCTGGAAAGCCTCCGACATGGTCGGGTGGGCGTGAATCGTCAAGCCCACATCCTCGAGGAAGGCGCCCATCTCGAGCGCCAGGGTCGCCTCGCCGATGAGTTCGGAAACCCCACGACCCACCGCGACCACACCGAGCAGCAGTTTGGTCTCGGCATCGGCGATCGCCTTGATGAATCCGTCGGTGGAATCGAGTGTCATGGCCCTGCCCGATGCCTTGAAGTTGAAGGTCCCGGTCACGACCTCGTAGCCCTGATCGACGGCCTCGGTCTCGGTGAGACCGGCCCATGCGATTTCGGGGTCGGTGTAGACGACAGCCGGGATGGCGACGTTGTCAAACGCAGCGGGTTCACCGGCGATGACCTCCGCCGCCACCTTCGCCTCCTGGTAGGCCTTGTGCGCAAGCAGCATGCCGCCGGCAACATCGCCGATGGCGTAGATGCCGGGGACGTTGGTCTGCTGTCGATCGTTGACGGTGATGAATCCCTTGCCGTCGGTCTCGACGCCGATCTCCTCGAGTCCGAGATCGGCCGACCGCGGCACCCGGCCGACGCTCATCATCACGAGATCTGCCGGAATCCGGATCTCCTGGTTGTCGGGGCCGATGGCGACCAGCGCCGGATCCTCTCCGGCGTCGTAGGACTCAGCGCGGTGATTCAACAACAACTTGATCTTCAGTTTCTTCAATCGCCGCTGGAGCGCTTTTACAGCGTCGCGGTCGAGCCCGGGCATGATCTCCGGAAGGAACTCGACGACTGTCACTTCCGAACCCAGCTTGGCGTAGACCGTCCCCAATTCGAGCCCGATATAGCCGGCGCCCACGACGACCAGCCGGGAAGGCACTTCCTTGAGAGAAAGGGCCTCGGTGGAGCCGATGACGCGCACACCGTCGAAGGGAAGGTTCGGCAGTTCCATGGCCTTGGAGCCGGTGGCGATGACGGCGATCTCGAATTGGATTTCGATCACTCCATCGTCTCCCGCAACCTCGAGGCTTCGGTCGGAGGTGAAGCGGGCCGAGCCGTAGACCACCTCGACGTCGTTCTTCGAGCACAGAAACTCGACGCCGCCGGTGAGGCGTTCAACGATCCCGTCCTTCCAAGCGACCATCTTGGGCAGATCGATGCTCAGGCCATCGACGCTGAGCCCCATGCTCTCTCCGTGCTGCACCTCGTAAGCGAGATCGGCAACGTGGATCAGCGCTTTCGAAGGGATGCAGCCGACGTTGAGGCACACACCGCCGAGACGGGGGCCCTTGTCGATCAGGATCACATCCTTGCCGAGTTGAGCCAACCGCAGCGCAGCCACATAGCCACCGGGACCGGCCCCCACAACCACAACCTGACAACCACGAGAAACGGAACCGACAACCATTACAACCTCGCCATCAGAAGTCCCGGTTTTGAAACCAGGTTGACCAGATCGGTCATAAAACGGGCGCCTTCGGCGCCATCGATCCACCGGTGATCAAACGAAATACTCATATACATCATCTTCCGGATCACGATCTCACCGTCGACCACCACCGGCCGGTCCTGGATCTTGTGCAGTCCGATGATGGCCAGTTCAGGTTGGTTGATGATGGGAGTGGCAAAGACCCCGCCGAGCGGACCGATATTCGTAATGGTGCAGGACCCGCCCTTGAGTTCATCGAGACTGAGGGTCCGCTCGCGAGCCCGCGTGGCGAGATCGACGATCTCGGCGGCGAGCTCGATCATGTCCTTCCCATCGGCCTGCTTGATCACCGGCACGATGAGCCCTTGCGGAGTGTCGACGGCGATGCCGATGTTGTAGAACTTCTTGAGTAGGATCTCACCCCGTTCCTCATCAACGCTGGCGTTGAAGATCGGGTACTCCTTGAGCACCGTCACGAGGGCCTTGATGAAGAACGGCAGGAGGGTGAATCTCCCGCCATCCGCCTCCACCGATGCTTTGATGGTGCGGTAGTGCTCGAAGAGATCGGTGACATCGGCCTCTTCCACGTGGGTCACATGGGCAGAAATTTGTTTTGACGTCCGCATGGCGCCGGCGATGAGCTTGCGCAGGTGGGATATGGGAACGCGTTCCACCTCGCCGTGGGCAGTCACCTCCGCAATCCCGACGGGCGCGATCACCGCGGTTGGAGGGGCCGCTACGGAAGGGGTCTCAGCCTTGCGCTTGACGTCCTCATCGGTGATCCTGCCACCGTTACCCGAGCCCTGGATCGACGCGAGGTCCACACCCAGCTGGCGCGCCAAAGCACGGGTACTCGGGGTGGCCAACGGACGGCGCTTACCGGTGGATGCGGCCGCAGCGGGGACCTCGACCGGCTTCGGACGTGGGACCTCGACCAGGGTCGGCGTCTGACCCGAGGTCTCACCACCCGAAATGACCTCTCCCGCCTCGCCGATGGTGACCAAGACGTCACCCACCTCGATGGCGGCGTCCGCGGGGGCGTGGAGCTTGAGCACCGTGCCCGCGCCGGGTGACGGCAACTCGACGACCGCCTTGTCGGTTTCGACCTTGAGCAGGGGTTGATCCTCGGCTACGGTCTCACCCTCGGCGACGAGCCATTCGACCACCCGCCCTTCGTGAATACCCTCGCCCACATCCGGGAAGTTGAATTCAATTGCCATCAATTGCCTCGCGAGTCTTTTCGAATTCGATCCGCTGAACTCAGAGTGCGGAGCGCTCAGAAATTCAGGGTCTTTCTGATCGCCTTGGCGATCCGATCTCTGTTTGGAAGATAGAGTTGTTCGTTCTTGGCAGCCGGGAAGATCACATCGAAGCCCGCGACCCGAAGCACCGGCGCTTCGAGCTGGAGCAGCAGATGCTCGCCGATGAGCGCGGCGATCTCGCCCCCGAAACCGTTGGTTCGAGGCGCCTCGTGCACAACCACCGCCCGCCCGGTCTTCTCGACGCTCGCCAGCATGGTCTCGCGATCGAGCGGGTTGAGGGTCCGCAGATCCACGACCTCGACGCTGACATCGTCGCGGGCCATCATCTCCGCCGCATCGAGGCAGACCCGAACCATGGCCCCCCAGGAGATCAAGGTGATGTCCTCGCCCGCGTGGGCTATCACGGCCTTGCCTATGGGAACCGTGTAAGGGCTTGTCGGGACATCGGCGCGGAAGGCACGATAGATCCTCTTTGGCTCCATAAAGAGCACCGGGTCTTCATCGCGGATGGCGGCGGTCAACAGACCCTTGGCATCGTAGGGGTTCGACGGCACGACAACCTTGATACCCGGCGAGTTGAGGAACATGCTTTCGTAACTCTCGGAGTGGTGCTCCGGCGGGTGGATCCCACCGCCGAAAGGCATCCGAACCACCATGGGCAGCGTGATGCGGCCCCGGGTACGATTCCGCATCCGCGAGGCATGCCCCAGCAACTGGTTGACCGCCGGATAGACGAAACCCATGAACTGGATCTCGGCCACCGGCCGCATCCCCGTCGCGGCCATCCCCACCGACATACCGATGATGGCGCTCTCGGCGAGCGGAGTGTCGATGACGCGCTCGGCGCCGAAACGCTCGATCAGGCCGTCAGTGGCTCGAAAGACGCCACCATCGACACCGACATCCTCACCGAGAACGACCACCGATCCGTCGCGATCCATCTCATCGGCCATGGCATCGCGGACCGCCTGGGCGATGGTCAGCTTTTCGGTCGGCTGAGGATTGCCGTCGTCCGCCACCCTGATCTCCGCGGTGCTCACGAACCCACCTCCTCGAGGACCTCGGCCATCTGTTCGGCCAGGTGGGGCGGCAGATCCGCATACATGTGGCTGAAGATATCCGATGGATCTTGCGGCGGCATGGCCTCGAGGGCGGCGACCTGCTCGTCGACCCATGCCTGCGCCGCAGCTTGTTGCGCCTGCTCTTGTTCCTCGTCCCAGAGACCGCGGGCTTCGAGATAGTGCCGCAACCTCAGGATGGGATCGCGTCCCTCCCACTCGGCCACTTCCTCATCCTCGCGATATCGGCTCGCATCATCCGCGGTCGTGTGATCGCCCAACCGATAGGTTACGGCCTCGATCAAAGTCGGGCCACCGCCGTTGCGCGCCCTATCGAGGGCTTCCCTGGTAACCGAGTAGACCGCAAAGACATCGTTACCGTCGACTTGGATCCCCGGAATTCCGTAGGCATGCGCCTTCTGGGCGAGGGTCTCGGCCGCCGTCTGCTTGTGCAGGGGTATCGAGATGGCCCACTGATTGTTCTGGATGACAAAGACGCTGTTCGACTGAAATACCCCGGCGCAGTTCATGGCCTCGTGGAAATCGCCCTCCGAGGTCGAACCATCGCCGCCAAGGGTGACCGCGACTGCATTCTCACCGCGAAATTTAAGCGAAAGTCCGACACCCGTGCCGTGCTGCCACTGGCTGCCGACCGGAACGGCGACCGGAAAGACCCGCACCCCCTCCGGGTAGCAGGAGCCTCGCTCATCACCCGCCCAGTAGGCGTAGATGAGATGCCCCGGCACCCCTCGAAGAAGCATGATTCCGTGCTCACGGAACGCGGGGAGCAACCAGTCGCCGTCCTCCATCGCGTATGCAACGCCCGCCTGAATCGCTTCCTGTCCCTTGATGGGCGGCCAGGTGCCCATGCGTCCCTGGCGCTGAAGTTTGAGGGCCTTCTCATCCATTGCACGCATCCGAATCATGTCGCGGTAGATTTCGCGAATCCGATCCGATTCGAGATCGGGCATCAATTCCTCGTCGACGATCCCGCTGGGATCGAGAATCTCCAGACGTTCGGTGACGGCGTTGTAGATTTGGGTTCGCGGCATGCGCCCGCCTTTCATCCGCTATGGTTACTCACGAAAACATGCTGACCGGTCAGGGTATTTCGGATCCGGTGCCCTGTCGAAAAGAACCCGAATCCGCAATCTGCATTCAATGGTAGAAAACTGCCCGAGCGATATTGACCGACCGACTATATCAACTCCGCCGATCCTGACTGCATTCCGCCATCTCGCACCGGAGCCCATCGATCGTCCAGATACACCGCCAGATCCTTACCGGTCGGATCCGGACGGGCCTCAACCGTGATCTCGAGTTCCAGTTGGCGAGCGAGACGATCGAGAATGACGCCCCCGACCGTCGCCCATGCAACCCCGGTCACGGCCGGCGACAAACCCTCCCGCACCCGGCGGGCATCGACACCGAAGATCCGGGAATAGAGATCGGCATCCAGCCCCAGTAGAACGGCCGCATGGATCAAGACACCGCCCTTTCTTCTGGTCTGCGAACAGCCGACCGCTTTGCGGCCGTCGACAAGCAAGGTATCGGCCAGTTGGTCTTCAAAGCAGATCGGCGATCGAACGCGACTGCCGCGGCGAGGATCCTCGATCCGTTCGACGGCACTCCCGAGCTCGACCAATGCGGGTTCGACCACGTCGAGAAAGCGGTCGTAGAGACCGACGATGCCCTCCGCCCATGGATGATTCGCTGGCAGGGACAGGGCCACACCGAGGTCCCCCCGATGGATCACCCCGGTTCCGCCGGTGAGCCGGCGCAGCACCGGAATCCCCCGACCGCGGCACCAATCGAGATCGACATCCTCGGGAGGTTGAGCATATCCGAGCACCACCGCCGGGCCGGGCCACGATGTCACCAAGGCGCTGCACCGGCCGTCTGCAGCGCGATCGAGCATCTCGCTCTCAAAGGCGAGATCGTGGCTCGGAGGCCCCTGGGATCTGAATGCCTCGAGCTTCAAGACCAATCGTCCGGGGCTGGTTTCATGATTCAGACCTAAGTTGAGCGGTTCTGCCGGATGAGATGTGCCAACTCCTTGATGCTCTGGTGTTTGCAAAAAACGCAGGAATACTGGTTGTATGTCGAGGCTTTTTGCAAATGCCCAGAGCGCAAGGAGTTGGTGCAGATCGCCGGTGAGAATCGCTCAACTTAGGTCAGACCCTCACGAGGCTCGAGTGAAGAACCTCGTCGAGACGCCGGTGATCCACCGGCCAGCCATCCGGCAGGAGACCGGCGAATGCGTCAGACGCAAACCATCTGTCGTCCCCGGGGTAGGTCGGGACAACCAGCCGGGGGAAGCGGGTCACGATCTCGCGATCGGGGACCGTTCGCCTGCGGGCGATCTCCACGCGTCTGGTTTCGTTTGCATCGAGACCCGTAAAGAAACCGTCGGCCGCCCTCAGTTGCATCAACAGATGGCCGTCGGATACCGTCGGGGAGCCGACATCCGGACCCAGCAGAGCGCGCGCGAGCAGGTGTCGCGCCGCACCGACCACCCCACGATCTCTGAGCCGCTTTCGCCACCTCTCGGCGCGGTTCGGAGCCGGAGGCGCTTCGCTGAAAGGATCCGCCGCCAACGATCGAAGACTGGTATCGACATCGACAAAGGCGGTCAACCGGTGGAGGAACGTCGCATAGACCGAAGGCCCAAAGGCGAATCGGTAGTCGTCATCGGCGCACGAGAAAAAGGTCCGTAACGCGTTGCGTTCAAAGAGCACCCCTCGGCGAAAGTCGCCGAGTCCCGAGGAGGTTGCTCCCCCACGGTGTCGCGCAACGGCGTCCGGAGCGGCGACAACCGTGCGACCGAATGCCCACAAACGCCACCCCAGTTCGACATCCTCGAAGTAGGCGAAGAGACCGGGGTCGAAACCGCCGAGTTCATCCCAATCGCGACGCCGGATGGCCATATTGCCGCCGCACGCAAAAGGCAGCGGCTCTCCGGCCCGCGGAGGAGCCACTTCATCGGCCGGCCAACCCTGAGAGATCTGGAACGCGTGAATGTCGAAGGTCACACCACCGCGCACAAAATCGTGCCGTGCGCCATCCCAGCTGGTCAGCCGCCCCGCCGACGCCGCAGCCCCGGGGTACGCCGCCAGGGTCTCGAGATGCGCCTCGACAAAACCCTCGCCGGCTGCTGCATCGTCGTTGAGCAGAATCAAGACCTCGCCGGTCGCAGCCTCGGCACCGAGATTGACGCCCCCCGCGAAACCCAGATTGCGCTCGGATCTGACGACCCTCAGCCACGGCCACCTTTTTGAAGCTGCCTCGCCACATTCATCGGGCGAGGCATTGTCGACCAGAATGATCTCGCTGCGGCCCCGCTCCCCCTCGGCTTCGAGGGACACAATACTGTCCTCGAGATGATCCATCCCGGCGTGGACAACGATGATGACGCTCGCCCGCGTCATTTCCCGATCCACCGCTTCAGGGATCTCTTGACTCGCCGGACAACCGGCTCCTCTGCGGAACTCGCCGCAGGCGCGAGATCAACAAACCGATCGCGGTGGGGATCTCTTCGGGGCTTCGCGGCAAAATCCAAGAGCGGTTTCGAGACCCTCTCCCAGCGCCGACCCTCTGCCCAACGGCGCCCTGCCGCACCGGCCCGCTCTCGAGCATCGGGATCGGCAAGCAACGCAACCACCGCAGCCGCGAGTTCGGCGGCGTCGCCCGGCGCCACGATCCGTCCGGCGCCGACCGCCTCGACGATCCCGGACATGGCGCCGCCACGGGTCGCCACCACCGGCAGACCGAGCCAGAGCAGATCGACCATGCGGGTCCGCAAGCTGAGATCCGTTTCGAGACCGGGGCGGTGGGTCACGACTGCGAGGTCCGCCGCCAACGCCAGATCGAATCTCCGGTCATACGGCCTCCAACTCTCGAAACGAACCGTGGACCCCAACAATCCCTTCTCCTCCGCGATCCTTCGAGCTGTGCCGGCGGCCGAAAGCGGCGTGTCATCCGGATGAGGATGATCAACGAAGACCACAACCACTTCGGGTTCGCGCTCGATGATGGCGGGCAAGGCTCGGAGCACAACCTCAGGGTCATACCAATCGTAGATACCCCCAAAATAGAGAACCGGCGCATCCTCGCTCACCCCTTGCAGAAATCCAGGATCATGTTTGCGGGGGGGCGGTCCCTCCCGGGGGGTTCCAAACGGCAATTCAGTGATCAGGCCGTGCAACTCCGGGTCGTCTTCAAGGATGAGTGGATTGACCCGTCCGAGGGCGCCAAGCCACCCGAGATAGAAGAAGCGCTGCTGGGCTGAAGAACACAGAAAGAAGTCTCCCCGACCGAGCTGGAGCTTCCAGGTCGCATGATCGGTTCGATACGGCTCGAACCCGAGCTCGCGGTGATAGTGGAGGTTTTCGACGAGAAACGGATCATAGAGATCCACAACCACCGGAAGGTCGTCGCGCTGGGACAGATAGTGGTTTCCCAGATGGCCGTGGATCAAGACCCAATCGTGACCATCGGCCTGGGCCCCGAGGGTGTCAGGGGTGGCCTGCACAAGCCCAATCGGTGGTTTAACGGCTTCGGCCTCGGCAGGATCATTGGGAATGGCGAGCGTGACGTCGTGGCCGGCACGACCCAGGACCTCTGCCAGGGCGACGAATCGAGTCCCGACACCGGCCGTGAGCCGGCGGATGGGCTCCGGGCAGATCATGAAGACCCGGCTCAGATGACGCTCCGGATCAGGCATCGTCGCAATTCAGCTTTCATGGGCGGATGGTAGCAGAGGCAGACGACGCAAAATAATTATGAATTTTGAATTATGAATTTTGAATTCCGTCACAGGGTTCCTCTGAGCATTTGCGATGTCATTCAAAATTCAAAATTCATAATTCATAATTCAAAATTGACCGCTCGGTGTAATATCTACAGGACGATGCAACTCAATCTCGCACCGCCCACTGAAACGACGACAGTCTCTGCGCGTCGGGTCCTGGTCCTCGCACCCCACTTCGATGACGAGGTCTTCGGCTGTGGAGGTCTTCTGGCCCAGTTGGCCGAGTCCGGTGCCGAGATACGTGTCCTGTACCTCACCGATTCTTCGGGTGGTTCGGAGATCACCGAGGACCGGGATACCTATGCCGCAAGACGCAGGGCGGAGGCTCAACGCGGCCTCGACATCCTCGGGATAGCACAGCTCGAGATGCTGTCCATTCCCGACGGTGCTCTCCGCGCATCCGTTGACACGGCGGCCGAAGCGATCCGACGCGTCATTGTCGACCATCGACCGGATCTCCTCCTGTCGGTCTCCCCTTGCGAAATCACAGATGATCATCGGGCTGCGTTCGCTTCGCTTCATCAAGCTCTGACCGAGCTGAGGGGCGGCACCGATCTCGATGAGATCATGATCAACTGCCGGATTCTGCTGTACGAGGTCAACCACCCCCTGTACCCGAATCTCCTCGTCGATGTCAGCGACAGGATCGAGACCCTGACCTCGACCATCAACGCCCACACGAGCCAACTCGAGCTGCACAACTACCGCGAAGCGGCCCTCGGAATGCGGCACTATCGAGCCCTGTCGCTTCCGGCCGCAGTCAAGGCGGCCGAAGCGTACCGGGAGATCCGAGTCATGGATCTCGTCACCCACAGCCGGAGCAGTCTGGTGCGCCGGCTGGGCGGAGTCCCCGAGCACACCGAACGGCTCGAGGGACCGTTGGTCAGCATCGTGGTCCGAACCAAGGACCGACCTGAGCTACTCGCCGAAGCGCTTGCCAGCATCGCGATCAGCACCTATCGACGGGTCGAGGTTATTCTGGTCAACGACGGCGGCCGCCCGCCAGAGCTCCCCCTCGTCTTCCCGTTTCCCGTCGTCGTCGTCGAAATGGGGACCAATCAAGGACGCGCCGCTGCAGCGAACGCCGGTGTCGATGCCGCCACCGGGGAGTATCTCAGCTTCCTCGACGACGACGATCTCATGGAGCCCGAACATCTCGAAACCCTTGTCGGACTCGTCACCGCCGCCGGTGTTCGCGTGGCCTACACCGACGCCGCAATCGGCGTCTACGAACTCGACCCCGACGACGGTTGGCGGGAGGTGGAGCGCCGCCTCCCCTACAGCCGTGATTTCGACCCTGATCTTCTGCTCGTCGACAACTACATTCCCTTCAACACCCTGATGATCGAGCGAGTGCTCTTCGACGAGGCGGGAAGGTTCGACACCGAATTCGATTTTTTCGAGGATTGGGAGTTTCTCATCCGTCTCGCTGCCGCCACAGATTTTCATCATCTGCCGCAGGTGACCGCCGAGTACCGGCATTTCCGCGGTTCAGGTCACCACATCCTCGGCGACCAGCCGCGCCAACGCGAAGACTTCCTCCGAATGAAGGCGGTGGTCATTCAGCGCCACAGTGACCGGCTCGGGTCCGCCGCCATCGCAGGCATCGTGGACCGGCTTCGCGGGGAGACCGTCGCCTCTCTGGAAGCCGATTCCATCGCACGGCGAGAGCTCGCCGATCTCCAGAGGGCTCAGATTGCGCGAGATGAGGCCTACCACCGGATGAACGGCGAATGTGAGGCTCTCCGCGGGGAACGGCATCGGCACATCGACGAGATCAGCCGGCTCGAAATGGAGCTGACCCGGCATCGCGAGACCGTCGACGAACTCCAGAAGGAAACCGATCGACTCCAGGGCGAGGAGTCCGGCCTCCGATCGAAGATCGAGGAGCAGGATGATCACCTGCGCCGGCTCTACGCCGAAATCGAACGGCTCGGCACTCTCGTCGAGGCGATGGAGCGGACGGCCGCATGGAAGCTCCACCGAAAGGTCGAGAAGCTCCGCGGACACTGAGCTTTGCTCAGTAGGTAGAGTAGGTAGTAGGTATTAGGTGTTAGGTATTAGGTATTAGCTTCATCGCAGAATCCCGCAGTGACCCGCGGATCGTCTGCGATGGAGCCAGGTCAATTAAGGTTCAGTACACCTCAGGCAGCCCCGATCTTTGTGGTCGGTCCTGCGATGGCCTTACCCCTAGGTATTTGCCCGATCGCAGAATCCCGCAGTGACCC